>SDBU01002149.1_pt1 | contig 26782 bp, 32 predicted proteins | sample 2277071 | NCBI WGS metagenome assembly SDBU01 (sample SAMN10397929, study PRJNA504765) | marine sediment metagenome | isolation source: marine sediment core GS08_GC12, 126 cmbsf | place: Arctic Ocean: Gakkel Ridge, Loki's castle | collected 2008 | reverse complement strand
GGTTAAGAAGGTGGCCGATGCTATTGATGTTCCTCTAATTGTCTGGGGGACAGCCAATCATGACAAAGACACTGAAGTCCTGAGGGCGGTATGTGAGGTCTGCCAGGGAAAGAACCTGATTATCGGACCGGTAGAGGAGGCAGACCACAAGAGGATTGGCGCCACTGCCATTGGCTATCACCATACCGTGGCCGCGTCAACGCCGATAGATATAAATCTGGCTAAGCAGCTTAATATTCTGTTGGGTAATCTTGGTGTCCCTGACGATTTGCTCATAATGGACCCGACCGTTAGTGGCATTGGCTACGGCATTGAGTATTGCTACTCGGTAATGGAACGGGACCGGATGGCAGCCCTAACCCAGCAGGATGAAAAGCTCCAGAGCCCCCTTGTCTGCAATATGGCCAAGGAGGCGTGGAAGACCAAAGAGGCGAAAATTGCCGAGAAGGAAGAGCCCACACTTGGGGATGCCAAGAAGAGGGGCATCCTGCTGGAGGCGATAACGGCCATGTGCCTGCTTCTGGCGGGAGCTGATGTGCTGGTTATGAGGCACCCTGAGGCAATAAAATTGATTCGAGAGATGATTGCCGAACTGACGGCAAAGTAATCTTGGAGGGTGATGAAAGATGGCAGAGAAAGAAGCGAAGAGTATTGATCCAGCAACTATTGAGATGTTGGAAAAGGCAGCCCAAGATAATATACGCACGGTCTTTGACCGTGCCGAAGCTATGAAACCCTGCCCCATCGGGGTTGAGGGTAGCTGCTGCTCAAATTGTGCCATGGGCCCCTGCCGGGTACCGCTGGGCAAGGGTAAGGAAGAGACGCCTGAGGAGCATGCCAAGCGGACAGGTGTCTGCGGAGCTACCGTGGAAACCATCGGTGCTCGCAACTTCGCCCGTAAGATTGCGGCGGGGTCGGCTTCTCATAGCGACCACGGGCGCCGTGTGGTAGAGGCTTTCAAACTCATGGCCGAGGGCAAGAGCAAAGACTTCGAGATCAAGGATGAGCAAAAGCTGCTCAAACTGGCCCTCGACATGGGTGTGACCATTGGCGAGCGGAGCAATCTGGAGATTGCCTTGGATATCGCCAACATCTGCGAGGGTGAGTTCGGCAAGCAGGAGGGAGAGCTGGTCTTTATCAAGAACGCACCGCTTAAGCGCCAGGAAATATGGCGTAAACTGGGTGTCGTGCCTCGTGGCATTGACCGCGAGGTCGTTGAGCTTATGCACCGCACCCATATGGGAGTGGATCAGGACTACAAGAACCTCATGCTCCAGGGCACTAGGGCAGCCCTGGCCGATGGCTGGGGTGGCAGTATGATCGCCACTGAGCTTCAGGACTGTATGTTCGGGACACCCTCTCCGGTGTTAAGCGAGATAAACCTGGGTGTCCTAAAAGAGGACATGGTCAACATCGTAATTCATGGCCACGAGCCGGCGCTGGCTGAGATGCTGGCGGTGGTGAGCCAGGACCCTGAGCTTATCAAATACGCTCAGTCCAAGGGGGCCAAGGGGATAAACCTGGCCGGCATGTGCTGCACGGCCAATGAGATTCTGATGCGCCACGGTGTGCCCATTGCCGGTAACTTCCTCCAGCAGGAACTGGCCATCGTCACCGGTGCCCTCGATGCTATGGTGGTCGATGTCCAGTGCATCATGCAGGGACTTCAAGAGGTGGCCAGCTGCTTCCACACCAAGCTTATTACCACCGATGACCGCGCCAAGATTGCTGGCGCCACCCATATGCAGTTTGATGAGCGCAATGCCAAAGAATCGGCCAAGGCAATCATCAAGGCAGCGATAGATAACTTCCCCAACCGCGGCGATAACGTCAGGATACCGCAGGTGAAAATGCCGCTCATCGCCGGGTTTTCCCACGAGACCATCAACTACCTGCTGGGCGGCCTGTTCCGGGCTTCTTACCGGCCGCTCAATGACAATATAATCAACGGCCGCATTCGCGGTCTTGCTGGAGTGGTCGGCTGTAACAACGCCCGCACCACGCACGACAGTGGTCACGTTACCATGATGAAAGAGCTGCTCAAGAATGACGTGCTGGTTCTCTCTACCGGCTGCGGTGCCATGGCGGCCGCCAAGGCTGGACTCATGGTGCCGGAAGCTGCCAAGGAGTTCTGCGGTCCCGGTCTGGCCGAGGTCTGCGAGACCGTGGGTATTCCACCCGTGTTGCACCTCGGTGCCTGTGTGGACAACAGCCGCATCCTGATAGCAGCCACCGCCGTGGTTAAAGATGGCGGCCTTGGCGATGACATCAGCGACCTGCCCGCTGCCGGGGCGGCTCCAGAGTGGATGAGTGAGAAGGCTATTGCCATCGGTCAGTACTTTGTGGCCTCTGGAGTTTACACGGTGTTCGGGACTACGTGGCCAACCCTGGGCAGCAAAGAATTTACCGACCACCTGTTTAAGGGCATGGAAGAGATGTACGGCGGTAAGTGGGACTTCCAGCCAGACCCGGTCAAGGCGGCACAGTTAATGATTGAACACATTGACAAGAAGCGTAAAGCACTGGGTATTGATAAAGCCAGGGAGAGGGTGCTTTATGATATGGCAATGAGACGAGAGATGGAGTAAGCAAAGAAAGAGAGAGGGGGTTAGATATGTCTAAGATTATTGCCTCAGCAGCAATTAGAGGAGCGCACAAGATAGTTGCCCAGGCCGAGAAGAAGTGGCAGGAGGCAATGGACAAATGGGGGGCTAACGAACCGGTCGGCTTCCCTAACACCGGATATTTCCTCCCGGTCATCTACGGCATGCTGGGCATGAAAGTAGAAAAGCTGGGAGATATGGAAGCCGTGCTGAAAAAAAGCCGGGACTTCCTGCCACTACCGGTAAGGGAAGAGCACCACTTGCCCTATCTGGGACCAATCCTTGATGCCGGCATGTTAACCTTTTTTGCGGAAGAAGTTATCGAGGCAATAAGGTATCTGGAGCAGCCCGACTTCTATACTAAAACTGAGGATATCACCGACAGCAACATCTGGCTGGGTGCCGCTGATGACATTGTCCTGAGAAAGCGGGGGATTGAGTTCGTCGACGGTACAGCTCCCGGTTTTGCTGCCATACTGGGGGCAGCACCTACCAAGGAGATAGCGGCTAGTATCGCTCAGGAGCTTCAGCAGAAGAACCTCTATGTGTTTATGTCAGCCGAGTACAACGGGGAGCGGTTCGCGGAGCAGCTCGTCGAAGCCGGAGTGCAGATTGGCTGGCCAACTCGTTTGGTCTCCTTTGGCCCTGATGTGAGCGCCACAGTGTTTGCTGCTGGCTTTGCCACCAGGGCTGCCCTTTCCTTCGGCGGTGTTGAGCCGGGTGATTACCGCAAGATACTTATCTATAATAAGGACCGTGTCTTTGCCTTTGCTCTGACCTTGGGCTATGTCACCGATGAGTGGTATGCCAACGGGGCCGGGGCAATTAACTTCGGCTTCCCGGTCATTGCCGACACCCCGATACCTCAGATATTGCCTACCGGAGTTTGCACTTATGAGCATATCGTCTCCAATATTCCCCACGATAACATAGTAGCCAGGGCAGTAGAGGTGAGAGGGCTGAAGGTTACCGTGGCCGAGGTACCGGTTCCGGTAGCCTATGGGCCTGCCTTTGAAGGCGAGCGGGTTCGGGGAGAGGACATCTATTTGGAGTGTGGCGGCGGCAGAACATCGATGGTGGAATGGGTTACCAGTAAGCGGATGGATGAGGTGGAGGATGGAAAGATTGAGGTGATTGGCAAAGAGATAACCGATATCCCCGCCGGTTCCCGTTTACCGTTCGCTATAGCCGTTGAGGTGGCTGGCAGAGAGATGCAGGAAGATTATGAACCTATCCTGGAGCGGCAAATCCACCACTTCATAAACTACGCTCAAGGTTTAATGCACATCGGGCAGCGAGACATTGCCTGGATCAGAGTTGCCAAACAGGCAGTGGATAAGGGCTTCAGGCTGCATCACATCGGTGCTCTGCTCCATGCCAAACTGCATCAGGACTTCGGCCGGATATTCGATAAGATGCAGGTAAGACTTTATACCGAAGAAGATAAAGTAAAGGAGATAGTAGACAAGGCTAAGGTAGTATATGCGGTGCGAGATGCCAGGATTGAGGGCATGACCGACGAAAGCGTCGAGACATACTACTCCTGCACCCTTTGTCAGTCCTTTGCCCCGAGTCATGTCTGCATGATTAGCCCGGAGAGAACCGGTCTCTGTGGTTCCTACAACTGGATGGACTGCAAGGCCTCCTACGAGATTAACCCCACCGGCCCAAATCAACCGGTGGAAAAGGGAGAGACCATTGATGCCAAGCTCGGGCAGTGGAAAGGGGTAAATGAGTTCGTATTTAAGGCTTCCCGTCAGAAGATAGAGCATTATAACTTCTATAGCATAGTGAATGACCCGATGACCACCTGTGGCTGCTGTGAGTGTATTGCTGCTGTCCTCCCGCTGGCCAACGGAGTGATGACGGTAAGTCGGGAATATACGGGGGATACCCCCTGTGGGATGAAGTTCACTACGCTGGCGGGTACTATTGGCGGCGGCTTAAGCGCCCCCGGCTTCGTTGGTCATAGTAAGTACAACATCTGCCAGAGAAAGTTCATCACTGGTGATGGTGGTATCCAGAGACTGGTGTGGATGCCCAAGGTGCTGAAGGAAGAGATTGCTGACCGGCTTAAGGCCAGAGGCGAGGAGATTGGCATTCCCGACTTTCCTGATATGATTGCTGATGAGACGGTGGGTGTTACTGAGGAGGAGATTCTACCCTTCCTGCAGGAGAAGGGGCACCCGGCTGTTACCATGGAATCACTATTAGGCTAGGAATGGAGTAACGCAGCCGGCACTATGGCGATGATGGGTGATACACCGCACTGGTCGCGGATAAGCTAATAAGCGGGAAAGGAGAGACACAACCACCGCCAAAGCATTGTGGGTGATAGGCTGCTCTTACTGTGGATGCGATAATAGGCGCGGAAAGGAGAGTGTGAGAAATGCCACTTACCGGGATAGAGATATTCAAGTTACTGCCGAAGACGAATTGTAAGGAGTGCGGGGACCCTACCTGTCTTGCTTTTGCTATGAAACTGGCCGCGGGTAAGGCGGAATTAACCCTCTGCCCCTATGTGTCCGACGAGGTGAAGGCAAGACTATCCGAAGCCGCTGCCCCTCCCATTAGGGTGGTTACCATTGGCGTTGGAGACCGGGCGTTGAAGATCGGCGGGGAGACAGTCATGTTTCGCCATGAAAAGAGGTTTGAGAACCCCCCCGGTTTTGCCATTCTGGTCAGCGACACTATGGACGAGGCTGAGGTTGACGGCAGGCTGCAGAGGTTTAAGCAGCTCGAATATGAGAGGGTAGGGCTTACCCTTCGTCCGGAGCTGGTAGCGGTGAAGAGTGAATCCGGAGATGCCAGCAAGTTTGCCGCGCTAGTGAGCAGAGTGCAGCAGAATAGTGACGGCGGCATTATTCTGATGAGCGATAGTCCTGATGTCCTGGCTGCTGGCTTGAAGGCGTGTGCTGACCGGAAACCGCTAATATACGCCGCCACGGAAGATAACCTTGGCCCGGTGGCCGATTTGGCTAAGGAGCATTCGTGCCCGGTAGCCGCCAAGGCGTCAGGACTTGAAGAGCTCAGCCAGCTGACCGCCAAGTTAACTGAGGCCGGGGTTAACGATATCGTCCTTGATTCCGGGTCAAGAAGTGTTCGTCAGGCATTTGACGACCAGGTAATCATCAGGAGCTCGGCATTAGCCAAGAAGTTCCGTCCTCTGGGCTTCCCGACCATCGTTTTCCCGTGCGAGATGACCGATGACCCGATGAAGGAGGCGGTGATTGCCTCCATGTTTGTGGCCAAATACGGCGGGGTTATCGTTCTCTCCGATTTTCAGGGGCACAGCCTGTTCCCGCTGCTTGTGGAACGCCTCAATATCTATACCGACCCCCAGCGCCCCCTGGCGACCACCGAGGGAATCTACGAGATTGGCAGTCCCGATGAAAGCTCCCCGGTGCTCGTTACCTCCAACTTCTCGCTTACCTACTTTATTGTCTCTGGCGAAATAGAGAACAGCAAGGTGCCCAGCTACCTCCTGGTCAAGGACACCGAGGGGCTTTCGGTGATGACCGCCTGGGCCGCCGGTAAGTTTGTCGCTGACGCCATTGCTCCCTTCGTTAAGAAGTGTGGCATTGGGGATAAGGTTAAACATCACAAGTTGGTGATCCCGGGCTATGCGGCTGCCGAGAGCGGTGGCCTGGAAGAGGAGCTATCCGGCTGGGAGATTCTAGTTGGTCCTAGAGAAGGGTCTCATATCCCGGCCTATCTCAAGAGGTGGAAACCATAAGGAGGAAATGATGATCCTTATCGGGGAACATATAAACATAATGTCCAAGACTATTGGTCCCGCACTAAGGGAGAGAAACCCTGGGCCAATTCAGGAACTGGCCAGGGCTGAGGATGAGGCCGGGGTGGACTACCTTGACATCAACATTGGTCCCGCCCGGAAGGCAGGGGACGAACTGATGGAATGGGTGGTCAAGGTAGTGCAAGAGGTTACCGATAAGCCGCTATCCCTGGATACCACCAACCCGGTGGCTATGGAGGCGGGCTTGAAAGCGCACCGAGGTAAAGCGTTAATTAACTCAATCTCCCTGCAACCGGACCGGCTGGAGCAGGAATTGCCATTGGTTCAGAAATATAACGCTGCCATGATTGGACTATTGTGGGGCGAAGAAGGAATGCCCCGCGATGCTGCGGAGCGGGGTGTCCTGGTTGCTGACCTCATGTATCGAGCTGGTGAGAGGGGTATTGCTAATGAGGATATCTGGATCGACCCGATTCTTACCCCGGTGAGTGTGGAGATAAACCAGGTGAAAGCCTGCTTTGAGTTCATGAGCATGCTGGGGGACATTGCACCGGACTGTAAATCCACCATCGGTCTATCCAATATCTCCAATGGCACTCCACAAGACCTGAGACCCTATCTTAACCGGACTTGTATGATAATGCTGATGAAGCACGGGCTATATTCAGCAATAGTCGACGCTTTTGATGCCGAGTTAGTGAGCATCGCCCGGGGTGAGATGCCAGAGATTGTCAGTCTGGTGCATCGGGTAATGGATGGTGAGAAGCCTGCCCTCTCGTCGCTCAGCCAGAAAGAGCTGGAATATGTGAAGACGGTCAGGGTGCTGACCGGTGAAGCACTTTATTCTCATTCATGGCTTGAAATATAGCTCGACGGTTAGCTAACTTCCATATGAATAGAGGCTACGGGACGGTTTATCCGGTCCACGGGTGCTGCTTAACCTGATTGCACAATGAAGGATAGTTTGCTGTCATCGTCCAAGGTGAAGAATCCAGAACACGGTTATGGGCTGGCATATAAGCTCGCCTGTGAGCAACTGGCCAGGATTGATGATATAGAGCAGCAATGTCGAAACAGCGGTGCCAAATATCAAGTAGTAGCCTCGGAGAGGGTAATTATCGTCGACTATTTGAACCAACCGTACCAGATCACGCTTCCCGATGTTGAAATTTCGATGAAGGATAGTGAGGAGGCGGTTCCACTGAGGGACAAGATACTGCTCTTGCACTATTTGACTCAGGCAAAGGGTACTCCGACCTCCGGTGAGGTAATTAGCTACAAGGAACTGCCGGAAGGAACCAGCTACTTTCCGACATTTTCCAAGAGAGCGATAAAGCCCCTCGTTGACTGCTTCGGTAACGAGCCTAGCCGGCTGTTGGACATCTCTGGAAGACTGGGAGGCCGTCGAGCAGACTATGGTGATGTGGCGGCAACCATCAATGCTTTTAGCCGGGTGCCGATAACCTTAGTCCTGTGGCGCGGTGATGAGGAGTTCCCTCCCGAGGGAAACATAATCTTTGATAGCACCGTCTCCGATTATCTGTCTACCGAGGATATAAATGTGCTTTGTGAAGCCATTGCCTGGAAGTTAGTCAGACTGTTGACGGCAGGGGGTGATTACGCTGGTGGAGCTTAATGTCGACGAACAATTGGGCGACATCTTTTCCCGATATGGTGGGGAGGGCAGCGACCTTATCCCTATCCTCCAGGAATCTCAGGAGAGGTTTGGCTATCTGCCTCTTGAAGTGATGCAGAGGATCGCCAAGTTCTTACGTGTACCCGAAAGCAGTGTTTTTGGAGTGAGTACCTTCTATGCCCAGTTTAAGCTTACCCCCATTGGCAGGACGGTAGTCAGGGTGTGTCGGGGGACTGCCTGTCACGTGCGGGGTGCGGCGCGCATCCTGAGTGAGGTGGAGAAGCGGTTGAATATTGGGCCAAGTGAAACCAGTGATGACTTGGAGTATACTCTGGAGACAATTGCCTGCTTCGGCTCGTGTGCCTTGGCCCCGGTTATGGTAGTCGACCGGAATGTCTATGGGCGTATGACACCTACCAAGGTAGGAGAAATACTGGGTGATACTAAGTAGCGGCTAAAGGGTATGGCGATAACTTTTGACGAAATACGAAGTCAAGCAATAGCAGAGTGGGAAGCCTTGGAAGGCAGTGACCAGCCACGCATCCTTATTGGTGCCGCTACCTGTGGTCGGGCGGCCGGTGCCTTGGCTGTTCTTGAGGCCATTGAGACCAAGTTAGCCGAGAATAATATCGAAGCGATTATCATCCAGGTCGGCTGCATTGGGCCTTGCTATCTAGAGCCTATAGTCAATATCATCAAGCCCAGCCGTCCCCATATTTACTATGGTAATCTTGACGCTGAGCTGGTATCACAGATTATTCAGGACTACCTCATCAATGACGACCCTCGCCCTGACCTGGCGTTAGGTACTGCTGGCAACGGCAGCATCAAGGATATGTCCAGGTTCTTTGACCTGCCAATGCTCAAACCTCAGGTGCGTGTAGCCTTGCGCAATTGCGGACTTATTGACCCGGAGAATATCAACCACTACATTGCTAACGGTGGTTACAGTGGTATTGTCCAGGCGCTAGGAATGGCACCGGAAGCGGTGATAGAAGAGGTGAAGAGGTCAGGCTTGCGAGGTCGTGGTGGTGCCGGTTTCCCCACCGGGCTGAAGTGGGAATTCTGCCGCAAGTCTCCAGGCACCGTGAAATACGTAATCTGCAATGCCGACGAGGGTGACCCCGGTGCCTTTATGGATAGGTCTCTGTTGGAAGGTGACCCCCACGCTGTCTTGGAGGGGATGCTCATCGGCGCCTATGCTATGGGGGCGACAGAGGGGTATATCTATATCCGGGCCGAGTATCCTCTAGCTATCGAACGCCTGAATGTGGCTCTTCGCCAGATGGCAGAGTATGGACTACTGGATGATAATATCCTGGGTTCTGATTTCAGTTTCCATGTTAAGATTAAACAAGGGGCCGGGGCTTTTGTCTGCGGTGAGGAGACAGCACTGATGGCCTCCATTGAGGGCAAGCGGGGTATGCCTCGTTCTCGTCCCCCGTTCCCGGCTCAAGCCGGGTTGTGGGGTAAACCAACCAATATCAATAATGTGGAGACTTGGGGGAATGTGTCGGCGATCTTGCAGAGAGGTGGCGACTGGTATGCTGGCTATGGTTCTGAGACGAGCAAAGGAACCAAGACCTTTGCCTTAGCCGGCAAGATAAATCACACCGGACTCATTGAAGTGCCGATGGGTATCCCACTCCAAGAAATCGTCTATGACGTTGGTGGCGGAATCCCTGATGGCAAGCGCTTCAAGGCAGTCCAGACCGGTGGCCCGTCAGGGGGCTGCCTGCCGGCCACCCTGCTGAACCTGCCGGTGGACTATGAGTCACTAGTTCAAGCTGGTACCATCATGGGCTCCGGCGGCATGATAGTGATGGACGAGGATACCTGTATGGTTGATGTCGCCCGTTATTTCCTTGCCTTCACCCAGTCGGAGTCGTGTGGCAAGTGTGTCATGTGTCGCTTGGGAACCAAGCAGATGCTCGACGTGCTGGAGAACATCTGTAAGGGTAGAGGCACGCTTGAAGATATTGACTTGCTTCTCGAAATCAGTCAAGCAGTTAAAGACGGCTCACTCTGTGCCTTAGGGGGGACAGCACCAAACCCGGTGCTGACCACTCTCCGCTACTTCCGGGATGAGTATGAGGCTCATATTAACGAGAAACGATGTCCAGCGCTACTCTGTACTGAACTGATTGCCTACTACATCCTTCCCGATAAGTGCCAAGGGTGTGTCATATGTCTGAGGGCTTGTCCAACCGAGGCTATATCTGGTGGCAAAAGGATGGTTCATGTTATTGACCAGAGCAAATGTACCAAATGTGGTACCTGCCTTGATGTTTGCCCACCTCGATTTGGTGCTGTAGTGAAGGTTTCCGGGGAAGAAATGGTAACCCCCGCCGAGCCTATCCCGGTGGTTGCGTCGAAAAGCACGGCAGACGATTGAAATGAATCCTTAGCGAATTCGTGAGGCAAAGATCAGGGAAAGCTAGCCCTGCCTATCAATGCTCAACAAGGCGAAGTGAAGAAGGATGCTATATAATACTGGTGCCTCAATCTGCTCGAGCGGAACACCCCATAAATTATGGGGTAGAGGAAAGTACTGCAAACAGAATCGACCCAACGATAAAGGATGTTCCCAAGATGGCTACTGCTATCGTTATGGCTACTCCGATGGGGATATCAGTCATTCTGTCCCTCCTTGTTACGACGGTACATTATTACTTGCCACGTTAAGACCAAGGATAGGATTGTGCCAGTAATAGTACCTATTGCGGTAAGCATTGGTAGAGTATCAAACCTATAATAGTCAAGCCAGAAACCAGCCAGAGCCAGCGTAAGAATGCAGAAGGCCACCAAGAACATTACTATTGGCAGTTTGATAATAAACTCTGAGAAAGACATGCGAACGCTTTTCATTCGGTTCCTGTTATGCGCAAAGCTCTTTCCACAAGCCTGACTGTCCAATTGTGGGATCATCTGGTGGACGTGAGACTGGTTGAATTATACAACATTTTGTCATAAAATACAAAGTCTTTAGCTATCTGCCTAAATGAGTAATCTATAAAATAGCCAATTTGGAGCCTATAAAATGGACAAGATTGAATTGACTATCAACGGCCAAGAGGTCACGGCGAAAAGAGGGATGACGGTATTGGAGGCAGCCCAGGCGGCTGGAATCTATATCCCTACCCTGTGCTATGACTCTGACCTGGAACCGTATGGGGGTTGCCGCCTTTGTGTTGTTGAAATTGAAAAGGTGCGCGGGTTGCCCACTGCCTGCACCATCCCGGCCGCTGACGGCATGGTAGTGCACACCGAGACCGAAGCGGTCAACAATGTTCGTCGCACTGCCATCGAGTTACTGTTGGCTGACCACCCCTGCGAATGCCTGACCTGTCACCGAAGGGAACGGTGTGAACCCTATGACATATGTTTGCGTAGTGTCGCTGTAACTGACCGCTGCGTAACCTGTCCCATGAACGGACGATGCGAGTTACAGAAGGTCGTCGATTACTTGGGTGTTCACGAGGTGCGCTTTCAGAGGACAACCAGGGTGTTTCCGGTTGATACGAGTAACCCCTTCTTTGACCTTAACCGAAACAGGTGTATTCTCTGTGCTCGGTGTGTGCGTACCTGCAATGAGGTAACTGGCGTCGGGGCTATTGACCTTGCCTTCCGGGGCTACTTAAACAAGGTCGCCACCTTTGGTGATAAGCCGCTAATAGAATCAGTCTGTAAATCCTGTGGGGAGTGTGTGGTTCATTGCCCGGTCGGGGCGCTGATACCTAAGGAGACACACCGGCCAACACGGGAGGTGAAGACTACCTGCCCCTATTGCGGTGTTGGCTGCCAGATGTATTTGGGCATTAAGGACGAACAGTTACTAAGCGTTCGTGGCGATGGTGACAATTATGTCAACCATGGGCATCTCTGTGTCAAGGGTCGCTTCGGTATTGCTGAGTATGTCAACCACTCACAGCGTTTGACCAGCCCCTTGGTCAGGAAAAACGGGGCATTTGCCGAGGCAACCTGGGAGGAGGCACTGGATGACGTTGCCGCCAGACTGAGCCGCTATCAGCCAGATGAGGTAGCCGTTATCTCCTCAGCCAAGTGTACCAACGAGGAAAATTACCTCCTGCAGAAGCTCACCCGGGCAGTCATCGGCACCAATAATGTAGACCACTGTGCCCGTTTGTGACATTCCCCTACCGTGGCCGGTCTGGTCACAACATTCGGCAGCGGGGCAATGACTAACTCCATCGGCGATATGAGTGATGCCAGGTGCATCCTGGCTATCGGTACCAACACCACCGAGGCGCACCCGATAATTGGCTTCAATGTAAAGAAGGCGGTCGGCAAGGGCACCAAGCTAATTGTGGCTAACCCTCGCGAGATTGAGCTTGTCCGCCATGCCGATCTGTGGTTGCGGCATCAGCCGGGAACCGATGTTGCCCTGCTTATGGGAATCTGTCGGGTCATCATCGATGAGGGGCTAATTAACTCGTCCTTTATCGAGGAGCGCGGTGAGAACTTTGACGCATTCAGGGAGTCACTCAAAGGCTTTGACCTCGATCTCGTAGAGCAGACTACCGGGGTAGCCAAGGGACTAATCGCTGAGGCTGCCCGAATGTATGCCACCAATAGCCCAGCGACTATCCTCTATGCCATGGGTATCACCCAGCATTCTCACGGTACTGATAATGTCATCGCTGTCGCCAATCTGGCAATGCTTACCGGAAACGTTGGTAAGCCAGGGAGCGGGGTAAATCCGCTGCGGGGTCAGAACAATGTGCAGGGTGCCTGTGACCTCGGTGCCCTGCCCAACGTATATACGGGCTATCAAGGAGTAGCTGACCCGGCTATCCGCGAGAAGTTTGAAGCCGCTTGGGGTTGCTCTTTGCCGCCGCAACCAGGATTGACCGTCACCGAGATGCTTGATGCTGCCTACCGAGGGCAAATCAAGGCGATCTATATTATGGGGGAGAACCCGGTTCTGAGCGAACCCCAAGCCAAGCATGCTGAGGAAGCATTGCAAAAACTTGAGCTCTTGGTAGTTCAGGATATCTTCCTCACCGAAACGGCAGGGTTGGCTCACGTTGTTTTGCCTGGGGTATCCTTTGCTGAGAAGGACGGCACTTTCACCAATACCGAACGACGGGTGCAGTTGGTACGGCAGGCAATAGAGCCGGTCGGTAGTGCTAAGCCTGACTGGTGGATTATCTCCCAGATTGGGCAAAGGATGGGGAGTAAAGGCTTTGATTTCGCTCACCCCTCTCAAATTATGGATGAGATTGCCCGGCTTACTCCCAGCTATGGAGGTGTCTCCTTCCGCCGTCTCGAGGGTGGTGGCTTGCAGTGGCCGTGCCCAACCGAAGAACACGCGGGGACGCCTATCCTCCATACCCAGCAGTTCACCCGGGGCAAGGGGCGTTTCATGCCTCTGGAGTATAAGCCAGCTATGGAACTACCCGATAGTGATTATCCACTGATTCTCACCACCGGACGCAACCTATTTCAATTTCATACCGGCACCATGAGCCGCAAGGTCAAGGGGCTTAACGTATTCCGGGGCGAAGAGCTGGCGGAAATTAATCCGCAGGATGCCTCGGCTCTGGGCATTGCTGATGGAGACATGGTAAAGGTGGTTTCTCGACGGGGCGAGGTGGTGGCGAAGGCAAGGGTGACCGGGGTTTCGCCGGTCGGGGTGGTATTCATGACCTTCCATTTTGCCGAGAGTCCGACCAACCAGTTGACCAACCCGGCCCTTGATCCCGTGGCCAAGATACCGGAATACAAAGTGGCGGCTATCAAAATTGAGAAAATTGGCGAGCCAGTTTCCGGTCGCCGCTAGCGGTTTGGTGCATTGCAGGCCGGTGCCATCATAAATTCTTTGATAATGGTGAGATTGCTTATTAACCTCACCTCCTTTAAGCACCCGCTTTATCCCCTCTCCTTTGAAGCAGAGGGGGATAGGTTGCGAAATAATCTGGCAATGGTAGAAGTTGACAGCCAGCGCTGGCTGTGGTAGTATAGACCATTAGCGTCTTTCAGTTAGGCTGCTAGGTGATAGACCAGACTGTCGTGTTGTCGTCTGTTACCGCGGCTTTAATGGGTGAGCTTGAGCTCATCCATTCACATTGTGTGGAATAGGAGGTGGCTAGTTGCCAACAGTTAATCAACTCGTCCGTAAAGGACGTAAGCGGGTCATTAAGAAGACCAAAGCACCAGCTTTGCGCTCCATCTATAATGCGTTGACCAACCGGGTGGTGGAGGTGAAAGGCTCCCCTCAGAAGCGAGGGGTTTGTGTTCAGGTTAAGACTACCACTCCCAAGAAGCCTAACTCGGCACTGCGTAAGATAGCTAGGGTGCGGTTGACCAATAGAATGGAGGTGACCGCCTACATCCCCGGTGAGGGGCACGAATTGCAGGAGCACTCCGTGGTTCTGATTCGTGGCGGGCGGGTAAAGGACTTACCCGGTGTTCGTTATCACATCATCCGGGGAGCCTTGGATGCTACTGGCGTTGCCAAACGGCGTCAGGGACGAAGTAAGTACGGCGCGAAGCGGGTTAAAGCCCTGGCTGAGAGCGCCTAGACACGGGAGATAGAATGCCACGACGGGGCCAAGCCACGAAACGGGAGATACCAGCCGATGCCAAGTATCAGAGTGTCGCTGTAGTCAGGTTGATCAACAGACTAATGATGGGTGGCCAAAAAATGACGGCGACCAGAATCCTGTATGACGCTCTGGACATTATCGAGCAGCAGGAGCGAAAATCGCCGGTAACTGTCCTGGAACAGGCGATAAAGAATGCTACCCCTCTGCTTGAGGTTAAGCCGCGCCGGGTAGGCGGGGCTACCTATCAGGTGCCGATAGAGGTTCGCCCTGACCGTGGTCTTTCGTTAGCCATACGCTGGCTGATAAGAGCCGCCCGGGCCAGGGCAGGCAAATCTATGGCTGAGAAATTGGCGGCTGAACTCAGTGATGCCGCCAAAGGGCAAGGGGTAACAATTAAAAGGCGTGAGGATACTCATAAAATGGCTGAGGCCAATCGAGCCTTTGCCCACTACCGATGGTGAGGAGTTATCGATTAGTAGTTCTAAAGTTATTGCCACAAGTCCAATAGCAGTGAAGGCCAAGACCATGTCTGAGCGTTTTCCATTACACCATATAAGGAATATAGGTTTCATCGCTCACATTGATGCTGGCAAGACTACGGTCACTGAAAGGATATTATACTATAGCGGTCGCACCTATAAGATCGGTAACGTGGACGAAGGCACGGCAGTAATGGATTGGATGGAGCAGGAGCGGCAACGTGGTATAACCATCACCGCGGCCGCGACTAGCTGTTACTGGCAGGACTACCGGATCAATATTATTGATACGCCGGGGCATGTCGATTTTACTGCCGAGGTTGAGCGTAGCCTTAGAGTGCTGGATGGAGGGGTAGTGGTTTTTGATGCCGTGGCCGGGGTTGAGGCGCAATCGGAAACGGTCTGGCGGCAGGCTGATAGATATCATGTACCTCGGATTTGCTTCATCAATAAGATGGATCGAATCGGTGCCAATTTGCACCGCACCGTGTCGATGATAGAAGAGCGCCTGCATGCCACGCCTTTGTTGATACAATTGCCGTTGGGCAGTGAAGGCTCGTATGAGGGCATTATTGACCTCGTTGAGGACAGGGCGTGGAGCTTTGATGGCAACTATGATTCCGAACCGGTGGCGGTAGCTATTCCCCAGTCAGAGCAGACGGAGTCGACCAACTCTCGTCACTCGTTAATTGAAAAATTGGCTGAGATTGATGACCAGATTATGGAAGCTTATCTCGAAGGAGGCAGCATCACTCCGTCAATGTTAAGTCTCGCCTTGAGACGGGTAACCCTGGCCGGTAAAGGGGTGCCGGTTCTCTGTGGCAGTGCCCTGAAGAATAAAGGTATCGAGCTGCTGCTCGATGCTATCATAAGTTATCTTCCGTCACCGTCAGATATGCCATCGGTGCGGGCAGTTGATACCCCGACTGGGGCAGAGGTCACTCGCCCTCCCCAGGGTGATGCCCCGTTTGCGGCACTGGCGTTTAAGGTGGTGACTGACCCGTTTATGGGGCGGCTGGTCTACTTCAGGGTGTATTCCGGCAGGGTGCGGGCAGGAGCCCAGATATTCAATGCAGCCCGGGGCAAGATGGAGCGCATTGGGCGGCTGCTACTTATGCATGCCAACCGGCGTGAGGAAGTCGATGAGGCGGATACCGGGTCTATCGTGGCTAGCTTAGGTCTTAAGAATACCTTTACCGGTGATACTCTGTGCCAGTCCTCTCAGTCGGTGCTTCTTGAAGCTATCCGCTTCCCTGAGCCGGTACTGTCGGTCGCTATTGAACCCAGAACCAAAGCTGACCAGGACAAAATGGGGGACGCCCTGCAACGGCTGACTGAGGAGGATCCTACCTTCAGGGTAAATTATGATCAGGAGACGGGACAGACGGTTATCTCGGGCATGGGTGAGCTGCATCTTGAGGTTGTCGTTGGCAGACTGCTCAGCGAGTTTGGCGTGGGAGCAAAGGTGGGTAAACCGCAGGTCGCCTACAAGGAGACGATTACCAAGTCGGTGAAGGTTGAGGGAAGGTTTGTTCGGCAAACTGGCGGGCACGGGCAGTACGGGCATGTCTGGCTTGAGCTCGAGCCTTTGGAGTGGGGTAGTGGCTTTCTATTTGCTAACGCCATCAAGGCGGGAACGATACCGAAACAGTATGTTCCAGCAGTGGAGGCGGGGGCTAGAGAGGCTATGGAGACCGGGGCATTAGCTGGTTATCCGATGGTTGATGTTAAGGCGACTCTTTATGACGGCAGCTACCATGACGTTGACTCTTCGGAGATAGCGTTCAAGATGGCTGGGCTGATGGCGTTGCGGGAAGGAATTAAGCGAGCCAGCCCGATTCTCCTTGAGCCCATTATGAGGCTGGAGGTAGTTACACCGCAGCAGTTTCTGGGAGACATAATCAGCGATCTCAGTTCAAAGAGGGGACAGATTGAGACTTTCGAAACCTTCGGCGAAATGTGTACTCTCCGTGCCCTTATCCCCTTGGTTGAGACCTTTGGCTACACCACTACTCTCCGGTCACTAACTCAGGGGAGGGCAACCCAATCTATGGAGTTTCATCGCTATCAGGAGTTACCAACCGAATTGGCGGACCGGATTAAGATCGGGGGTCGGGCACGTGCCTAAGCCGAAGATTCGTATCAGGCTAAAAGGTTTTGACCACAGGCTGCTTGACCAGTCAGCACGGCAGATTGTCGAGGCGGTGGAGCGTACTGGGGCAGTTGTTTCTGGCCCGGTGCCGCTGCCGACCCATATTCAGAGGTTCAGTGTTATCCGCTCGCCGTTCATAGATAAGGATTCACAGGAGCAGTTTGAAATCCGGACCCATAAGCGACTTATTGATATTGTGGAAACAACGTCGAAGACAATAGATGCCTTGACCAGGCTAGATTTACCGTCAGGGGTTGAGATAGATATTAAGTTATAGGGAGCCATGATTACCGGAATAATTGGTCGGAAGTTGGGTATGGCCCAGATCTTTAGCGATAACGGCAGTGCTTGGGCAGTGACCGCTATCGAGGCGGGACCGTGTACGGTAACACAGGTTAGAACGGCCGCCAAAGAGGGGTATAATGCGGTTCAGCTCGGCTTTAGTCAGGCCAAGCGACTCAATTCTCCGGAACGGGGACACCTCAAGGGACTGGGGCAGTTTAAGCATCTACGAGAATTCAGGGTGACTGATATTGAAGCGATTAAGGTGGGGGAGAAGGTTGATGTTAGCCTGTTCAAGGCGGGGGAGAAGGTTGATGTTACTGGGGTGTCTCAGGGTAAGGGCTTTGCCGGGGTGGTAAAGCGCCATCACTTTGCCGGTGGTCCCAAGACCCATGGCCAGTCTGACCGGCACCGTGCCCCGGGCTCTATTGGGGCAACCACTACGCCGGGCAGGGTATTTAAAGGGATGCGGATGGCAGGACATATGGGGGCTGATCGGGTAACAGTGTCACATTTAGAGGTCGTTGAAGCTGACCCTACCCGCAACCTGCTGCTGGTCAAGGGAGCGGTACCTGGTGCCAGGAAGGGACTACTGCTGATAAGAAAGTCGGCGAGGAGGAAGTAACGAAGTGCAGGTTCCGGTCTATAGTGTTGCTGGCGAGGTGGTTGACCAGATGGAGATAAGTGATGACGTCTTTGCCGTACCGTTTAACGAGGCGGTGGTGCACCAGGCACTGGTAGCGCAGCAGGCAAATGCCCGCCAGGGAACGGCCAGTACTAAGACTCGGAGCGATGTTTCGGGCAGTACCAGGAAGCTGTTTCGGCAGAAACACACCGGTATGGCTCGGGCCGGCAGTCGGCGGTCGCCACTGCGCCGGGGGGGTGGTATTGTCTTTGGCCCCTTGCCAAGGAGCTACCGGCAGGCAATACCGAAGAAGATGCGTCGGCTGGCTCTAAGGTGTGTTCTATCGGCTAAGGCCGGAGGCGGTGAGCTTAAGGTCTTGGAGCAACTGGGGCTTGTTCAGCCAAAGACTAAGGAGATGGTAGGGATTCTGGCAGCGCTGGGGGTAGATTCATCAGCCCTTATCGTTACCGGTGAACCAGAGGACAACCTAATCAAATCAGCTCGTAACCTGGCCGGGATCAAGACGACACCGGCGAGTTTGCTTAATGTAGTTGACCTCCTTTCCTGTAGGATGCTGCTAATGACAGTGGTGGCGGTTCGTAGGGTCGAGCAGCTGTGGGGGCAGAGACTGTCCCCGGGAGAGGTTAATGCATCTGTATGAAGTATTGCGCCGCCCGTTAATAACTGAGAAGGGTAGCGGGCTTCAGGCTCAGAATAAATACGGCTTTGAGGTGGCCGGGGGGGCAAACAAGCCACGGATCAAGCAGGCTGTGGAAAAGGCATTTGATGTCAAGGTGACTGCGGTCAACGTGATGACAGTGCCTGGCAAGATGCGGAGAATGGGGAGACGAGAGGTGATGACTCCGTCCTGGAAAAAGGCGATAGTCACCCTCAAGGCCGGGGATAAGATTCAACTGTTCGAAGGCGTTTAGAGCATAATGGAGGCGAGTTAAGTGGCACTGAAGACATATCGCCCGACTTCGCCCGGTAGGCGGGGAATGACCGGTGCTACCTTTGATGAGATATCCAAGGTCAAGCCGGAGAAATCACTGTTGTTACCGCTGAAGAAGAAGGCGGGGCGTAATAGTCAGGGAAGGATAACCGTTCGCCACCGTGGTGGCGGTGCCAAGCGTAAACTCCGCATTATTGACTTCAAGCGGGACAAGAATGGTATTCCAGGCAGGGTAGCCACCATTGAATATGACCCGAACCGCACGGCACGTATTGCTCTGATTTACTATGCTGACGGGGAAAAACGCTATATCCTGGCTCCTTTGGAACTGAGTATTGGCGATACTGTTAAGTCGGGCGAGGGTGCGGAGATAAAACCGGGGAACACGTTACCGATGAGGCTGATCCCGACGGGTAGCCTGGTTCATAATGTTGAGTTCGAGAAAGGAAAGGGTGGGCAGCTGGTGCGGAGTGCTGGTGCTGGCGCACAACTAGTAGTACGGGAGGGCCAATACGTCCTGGTTCGGTTACCGTCGGGCGAGGTGCGGCGTTTTCGTGGCGATTGTTCGGCTACTATCGGGCAGCTAGGGAATGTTGACCACCAGAATATTAATCTGGGTAAGGCAGGGCGTAAACGGTGGCTAGGCTGGCGACCGACGGTGAGGGGCTCAGCGATGAATCCCCGCGACCATCCTCACGGAGGGGGAGAGGGCAGGTCCCCGATAGGACTACCTGGTCCCAAAACACCATGGGGCAAGCCAGCTCTGGGCTACAAGACCCGCCGGCGTAAGCCTTCAGACAAGTTGATTGTTAGTGGTAGGAAGTAAATCTCAGGCTGCGGAGGTTGAGGGGGAGAGAGGTTGATAAAGGGAAAGCATATATGGTATTGCTTATGATGGGGTTGGTACATGTCTCGGTCAACTAAAAAGGGTCCGGCGGTTGATGCCAAACTGCTGAAGAAGGTGGAGGCAGTTAGCCGCTCGGGGCAGAAGGCGGTGGTAAAGACTTGGTCACGCTGGTGTACCATCGTGCCGCTGATGGTAGGAATGACCATCGCGGTGCATGATGGTCGGCGGCATGTGCCGATCTATGTGACGGAGAATATGGTCGGGCACAAACTGGGTGAGTTTGCGTTAACCCGAACCTTCAGGGGGCACGTAAGTAGGGGAGAAAGAATCAGCCGGGTGAGGAAGACTAGGTAGTTCAGGATGGAAGTAAGGGCAATCGCCAGAGACACGGGAATATCACCGCGCAAGGTGCGCCTGCTAGTAGACATGGTGCGGGGCAAGAAGGTGGACGAGGCGCTAACCTTACTCCGATTTGCGCCGACGCCGACGGCTCAAGTGGTGGCCAAGGTGATCAAATCAGCGGCAGCTAATGCTGAGAACAACTACCAGATGACACCTTCAGACTTGAAGATTGTCAGTATCTTTGCCGACGAAGCGCGTACCTTGAAGAGGTTTCGCCCGCGGGCTCGAGGTCGAGTCAGCCCTATCCTGAAGCGTTCTAGCCATATTACAGTTACTGTTGCTGAGCAGGGAGCATAATGGGACATAAAGTTCACCCTATGGGTTTCAGAATTGGTGTTATCCGCGATTGGCAGGCCAAGTGGTATGCTGATAAGCATTATAGCGAGTTGCTCCACGAAGACTTGAGGCTTCGGCAGGCAATTCAATCTCAGTATCGTGAAGCGGGTATTTCCCAGGTTGAGATCAACCGACAGGCAAAAGAAATATTTATCACCATTTACACCTCGCGCCCTGGGGTGGTTATTGGGCGGGGAGGGCAGCGAGTTGATGAGATGAGAACCCGCCTTGAGGAGCTTACTGGCAAGAAGGTGCGGTTAAATATCTTGGAGATTCGGCAGCCCGAGCTTGATGCCGCTTTAGTTGCCAGGGCAGTGGCTGATCAAATTGAGCGCCGTATTGCCTACCGCAGGGCGATGAAGCAGACAATGTTTCGTACCATTGGAGCTGGGGCCAAGGGCGTGAGAATTAGCTGTGCCGGTAGGTTGGGCGGTGCTGAGATAGCCCGCCGCCAGACAATGCATGACGGACAAGTGCCGCTGCATACGCTGCGGGCTGACATTGATTATGGCTTTACGGAGGCGCGTACCACCTTGGGTCGAATTGGGGTAAAGGTCTGGATCTACAAAGGTGATATTCTTCCCGAACCTAAGATGGTCGAGGCTGAGGAGATACCTGCCGAACTGGTAATAGGTGAGGGTGAGGAGGCAGAGTCTCCTGCCACTACTGGAGTAGCCGGAGTGCCAGTTGAGCCAACGGCTGATAAGACGGCAGAAGTGGTAGCTGAGCCAACGGCTGATAAGACGGCAGAAGTGGTAGCTGAGCCAACAGCTGATAAGACGGCTGAAGTGGTAGCTGAGCCAACGGCTGATAAGACGGCAGAAGTGGTAGCTGAGCCAACGGCTGATAAGACGGCAGAAGTGGTAGCTGAGCCGACGGCTGATAAGACCGCAGAAGTGGTAGCTGAGCCGACGGCTGATAAGACCGCAGAAACAGCGCCGGCTGTGGAACCAGAAGAGAAGCCGACTAAACCGCGGGCAAGAAGGGCAAAGGCAGCAGCCGCCACAGAACCGGTGGCTGATACGGTTGAATCATCAGTAGATACCGTTGCCGAGGTAGAGTCCTCCAGTATCGAAAAAGAGGAGAAGGATGCTACAACCGAAGCGGGTGAAGTATCGCAAGACTCATAAAGGTCACCGCCGTGGTAAAGCCCAGTCAGGGAATACGGTTGTTTTCGGTGATTTTGGCCTAAAGGCGCTGGAGTCTGCCTGGATTACCAGTCGACAAATCGAGGCCGCACGGCGGGCGATTACCCACTACATGCGTCGGGGAGGGAAGGTCTGGATCCGTGTCTTCCCGGATAAACCGGTGACCAAGAAACCGGCTGAGACGCGTATGGGTGGGGGTAAGGGTTCTCCCGACCACTGGGTAGCTGTGGTCAAACAGGGGAGAATCCTGTTTGAAGTATCGGGGGTTGCTGCCGATGGTGCTAAAGAGGCGATGCGCCTGGCGTCGCATAAGCTCCCGGTAGACACCAGTTTTGTGGTTAGGGAAACCGGTGTATCCATTGGAAAGTGATTCGGTAACCAAGGGGGTAGCCCAAGTTGAAGGTTGACGAAATTCGGGATCTCAGTTCTCAGGAACTTCAAAAGCAACTGGAGGAGGCTCATCGGGAGCTATTTAACCTTCGCTTTCGCTTGGCTACCAGGCAGCTGGTAAATCACCGCGAGATTCCGAGGGTGAAAAAGAAGATTGCCAGGCTGAAGACAATAATCAGGGAGAAGGAGCTGGGTATCAGGTAGGTCTAGGACTATGAAGAGGCAGCGCAAGACCAGACTTGGCCGGGTGGTAAGTAGCCGGATGGATAAGACGGTGGTTGTTGCTGTGGAAACATTTAAGCGCCACCCACTGTACAAGAAGGCGATTCGACGGTCGGTGAAGCACAAGGCTCATGATGAAAATAACGAGTGTCTAGTAGGTGACACCGTTAGGATTGTGGAAACTCGTCCCCTGTCCAAGCAAAAGCGGTGGCGGGTAGCTGAGATAATAACCAGGCGGGAGGTAGTGGAGGTTCAGCCTAAGGAAATCGCCTAGCATCGGTTTGGAGTAGGATGATTCAACGACTTACTAGATTGAAGGTAGCTGACAATACTGGAGCACGCCAGCTTATGTGTATTGGCATCTTGGGCGGTACCGGGAAGAGATATGCTCGCGTGGGTGATATAATTGTGGCTTCGGTAAAGAAAGCAATCCCGGCAGCGGCGGTGAAGAAAGGGGATGTCGTCAAGGCGGTTATCATTCGCTGTGCTCAGCCATATCGGCGTCCCGATGGCTCATATATCAGGTTTGACGAGAACGCAGCGGTGATCTTGACTGACAAAAACAATCCTCAGGGTACCCGGATATTTGGCCCGGCCGCCAGAGAGCTGAGAGATAAGAATTTCACCAAGATTATATCCCTGGCGCCTGAGGTTCTGTGAGGAATGCTGGCCGTGGGTTCTGTAAGAGGTCTAGCCCTGACGGAGAAAAGGGCTTGTGCACGAGAGGGAGAAGCCGTTAAGTATGAAAATCAGAAAGAATGATACCGTGCTGGTCATCGCTGGTAAGGACAGGGGCAAGCGGGGTAAGGTACGGTTTGCCTATCCTGGGGATGAGCGGGTGCTCGTCGAAGGGGTCAACTTCATTAAGCGGCACGCCAGAGCCAGGGGACAGGTCAGGCAGGCCGGTATCATCGAGCGGGAGGCACCGATTCGTGTGTCCAACGTGATGCTACTGTGTAGTAAGTGTAACCATCCTACTAGGATTGGTTCCCGCTTCTTACAGGATGAGAAAAAAGTTCGCGTCTGCCGGCGTTGCGGTGAGGTGATTGATTAGATGTCACGAATAAAGGACAGGTATAAGGAGGAAGTTGTCCCGGCTCTAATGGAGCGCTACAGCTACCAGAATATAATGCAGGCACCTCGACTGGATAGGATTGTGCTCAATATCGGCTTGGGTGAGGCAACCCAGAATCCCAAGGCTCTGGAAGCGGCGGAGCGGGATTTGGTGGCTATTTCGGGACAACACCCGGTAACCACCCGTGCCAAGAGGTCTATTTCTTCGTTTCGGCTGAGGGAGGGGATGCCGATTGGGTTGAAGGTAACCCTGCGTCAGCAGCGTATGTATGACTTCTTTGATAGGCTGGTAAACGCTGTCCTCCCCCGCACACGTGAGTTTCAAGGAGTTCCCCGGAATTCCTTTGATACTCGGGGCAACTATACCTTGGGGCTGAAGGAGCAAACCATCTTTCCTGAGGTTGACTACGACAAGGTAGACAAGGTCCGGGGACTGGAGGTAACAATTATTACGACGGCAGAGACAGACGACGAGGGTAGGGCCCTGCTCGAGTTATTGGGGATGCCCTTCGCCAGGGATTAAGCAGTATGGCTAAAAAGTCAAAGATCGTAAAGTCGCAGCGCCCGGCCAAGTATAGGGTGCAGCAACACAATCGGTGTTACTTGTGTGGCCGGCCTCGTGCCTATATGCGCAAGTTCGGCTTATGCCGGATCTGTTTTCGCAAATTGGCCCTTGTCGGCCATCTTCCCGGGGTGAGGAAAGCCAGCTGGTAGGTAAAAATGACTATTTCTGATCCAATAGCTGATATGCTGACCCGAATCCGCAATGCCATTATGGCCAGGCATGATTTTGTGCCGGTGCCTGCCTCGAAGATGAAGCTGTCTATCGCTAGAATCCTTAGGGAGGAGGGCTTTGTCAGTGATTATGAGGTGCTTAGGGGCAAACCACATCGGGTAATTAAGATCTATCTCAAATATGGTGATAATAATCAGTCAGTGGTCTCCGGTTTGGAACGGGTAAGTAAACCGGGGCTGAGGGTATATGCCCAGCGCAAGGAGATCCCCCGTGTCTATGGTGGCATGGGGATTGCTATCCTGTCGACACCTAGCGGGGTAATGACTGGGCGCAAGGCTTGGCGTCTCGGTGTTGGTGGTGAGCTGTTGTGCTATGTATGGTAACCGATTCTGGGAGCAATAGGGATGTCTAGAGTAGGGCGGATGCCAATAACCGTGCCGCCGGGTGTGGCGGTGAAGGTCGGAGATGATGAGGTGACAGTGACGGGACCAAAGGGGGAACTTCGTCAACGTGTCAACCGTGACATGTCGATTACCCTGGACAACAGTAGCTTAGTGGTGTCACGCCCCAGTGATAGCAAGGTACATCGTTCCTTGCACGGGTTGACGCGCACCCTCTTGGCCAACATGGTGGAAGGGGTGGCTAACGGTTTTGAGAAGAGCCTTGAAATAGTAGGGGTGGGCTATCGGGCGGAAAAGGTCGGAGATAATCTAGTGCTCCGTGTTGGATACTCCCATACGGTAACCGTATCACCGTTACCGGGCGTATCGTTATCAGCGGAGACACCCAATCGCATTAAGGTTACCGGGATTAGCAAGCAAGCGGTCGGTGAGATGGCAGCTGAAATTCGAGCCATTCGCCGACCTGATGCGTATAAAGGTAAGGGGATTAGATACGCCGGGGAGTTAGTTCGCCTCAAACCGGGCAAGGCAGGCAGGGCCATTGGCAAGAGGAAATAATGGGAAGAGTTGAGCCGCGGGTACGGCGATGCCAGAGACACGCTCGGCTAAGAGCTAAGTTAGAAGGGACCACCTCCAGACCTCGACTTTGTGTGTTCCGCAGCTTGAACCATACCTATGCTCAGGTTATTGATGACGGGCAGGCGCATACTCTGGTCGCGGCATCGACCCTTGACGCGGAGTTGACGGACGAGCTAGCCGGCAAAGTGAAGATAGGCAAGGCGGAACTTGTTGGCTCTCTGGTGGCCAGGCGAGCGCTGGCGCAAGGGATAAAAGAGGTAGTTTTCGACCGTGGTGGATACAAATATCACGGCCGGGTCAAAGCCCTGGCTGAAGCCGCTCGGCAGGCAGGGCTTAAGTTCTGAAAAGGACGGTCTTTAGATAGTGACACATCCGATAAGCAAGATAGACCCGACGGAACTAACATTAAGTGACAAGCTGATTTATGTCAATCGCGTGGCCAAGGTGGTGAAAGGGGGGAAACGGATGAGTTTCAGTGCCTTGGTGGTAGCTGGCGATGGCAATGGCCATGTCGGTGTCGGTCTGGGCAAGGCTAACGAGGTGCCGGCGGCGATTAACAAGGGTGGCGCTATTGCCAGAAAGAGCTTAATTAAAGTGACGCTGGTTGGCACGACTATCCCCCATGAGATAACGGTCAGGTTTGGAGCGGCCAAGGTATTGCTGAAGCCGGCAGCCTTGGGTACTGGTGTTATTGCCGGGGGTAGCGTTCGAGCCGTGCTCGAGGCGGCGGGGATTAAGGATGTTCTGACCAAATCACTGGGTAGCGCTAATCGCATCAATGTCGCTCGGGCAACGCTGCTTGCCTTAAGCCAGCTTAGAAATCCAAAAGAGGAGTTGGCCAAGCGCAAGCCAGCCGGGGTGGGGGAGACAACCGGTGGCTAAGCTACGCATCACTTGGGTCAAAAGCGGTATTGGCTATGCTGAAGTTCAAAAGAGAACTCTTAAGACGCTCGGACTTCGACGGCTGAATCACAGTGTTACCCACCACGATTCAGCCTCAATCCGGGGTATGATTGACAAGGTAAAGCATTTAATCAAGGTGGAGGAAGAAAGTGGTGACGGCGAATAGCCTGTCCCCGGCTCCCGGCTCCAAGCGGAAGAGAAAGCGGGTTGGCCGAGGAAACGGCAGCGGGCATGGTACCTATTCCGGCCGGGGTGTTAAAGGGCAGAAGTCCCGTTCCGGTAATAAGATGCGTCCCGGATTTGAAGGCGGGCAGTTACCGCTAATCTTGCGGTTACCGAGAAAGCGGGGCTTTACCAACATTTTTCGGGTGCAGTATAGTATTGTTAACGTGGATAGGCTTAACGTCTTCGAGCCGGGGAGTGAGGTAACACCGGAGAAGCTGGTGGCGGCTGGGGTGGTAAAATCGCTGCGTCACCCGATCAAGATTCTGGGTGGTGGTGATATTGATCGTCCTCTGTTGGTAAAGGTAAGCAAGTTCTCGGCGGCGGCCAAAGCCAAGATTGAGGCCGCCGGTGGCAAAGCGGAGGAGGTGGGGCGTGCGACCGAGGCAAGCTAGGCCAAGACTCCTCCAGGCAATGATTGACGCCTTCAGTCTACCGGACCTGCGGCGTAAGATTCTGCTCACTTT
>SDBU01002148.1_pt1 | contig 26799 bp, 35 predicted proteins | sample 2277071 | NCBI WGS metagenome assembly SDBU01 (sample SAMN10397929, study PRJNA504765) | marine sediment metagenome | isolation source: marine sediment core GS08_GC12, 126 cmbsf | place: Arctic Ocean: Gakkel Ridge, Loki's castle | collected 2008 | reverse complement strand
AACAATAGGAAGTTCAACTCAACCATTAAACATAACTGGTTGGACACCAAGTGGTACACAAGTTCATTGTGGAGTAAGCGATGATTTAAGTTGGAGTTGTAGTGCAGGTTAAAATGGAAACAGGAGATAAAATATTTAGTGCAGCATTGATTAGTTTAATAGCTACATTTGTAATAGTTGGAGATTTAAATTTAGAACCAACTCATTATTGTTTGAATAAAGAAATTAAAGCATACTGTTATGATTTATCTGACTCAAAAGTAACTTGTTATACTCAACCTGAAAAAACTGGAGGAAAGCAATGCAGAGGAGGACAATGGGAATTAATCGAGAAAACTCCTCAAATAGAATATAAAGCTCCTTCAGGAGATATACATTGTACAAGCAAAGGATGTTCTTAGAACTACTATTTATATAATCTGCCATTAATAATGGATTATTAATCTATTTAAGATTTATGAATTATTAATTTAGTTTAACTAAAAATGCCTTTTGGAGGAACAACCCCAGAGCAGGATAAGCGTATAGACAGCTGTATTTCTAAGATTTCTGGAACAAACAAACGAACTGGCAAGCCTTTTACCAAATCTGAAAAAGTAGCTGTTTGCAAATCCCAAGTTATGGGAGCAAAATCATTTTTCTTTACTAATTTAGAGTTTAAAGACACAGATGGAGATTTCTATATTGAAGGAGTTGCAAGTTCTGTTAATGAAGACCTTGGGAATGATGTCTTAACTCCAGAATGCCTGGACCAAATGGCCGATATAATTAATGAAAAGAACATCAAGCTTGGTTTTGACCATACTGAAATGCTTGGTGGTAATCTAAATACCGAAGCTGTCGGAAGGCTTATAGAAGCAAAAGTAAGAGACGGAAAACTTTGGGTTAAAGGAATTCTTGATAAGACTTTTAAGCATTTTGATGAAATAACTCACAAGATTAAAAACAAATTCTTGGATGGACTATCTATAGAATATCAGGTAAATCCAGATCTAACTACAGAAAATTTCAAATCTGATGGTTCCAGACATAGAATAATAGGGGGATTAGCAAGTCTATTTAGGGTAGCTTTGACTCCTACTCCTATGAATACTGACGCTCTTTTTGATTATAACATTAAACACTTGGCTGAAGAAGTTAAAGGTGAGAATGGTTCTGAAGAACCAGATAAAGATAAAAAAAAGAAGAAAAAAGGTGAAACCAAAATGCCAGAAGAAACTCCAGAACAGAAAGCAGCTAAAGTAGAAGCTGAAAAAAAGAAAGTTGATGATGAAAAAATAGCAGCAGAAAAGAAAGTTGCAGAGGAAAAAGCCGCTAAAGAGAAAGAGGCAAAAGAAAAGGAAGGGAAATCTATGGACTTTGAAAAACTTGGAAGAGAAACTTATGCTAAAACACAAGCAGAAACAAAAAGTGCTGCAGACAAGAAAGTGATGAGTGGATTGGTTAGAGCAGAAATGAAGAAAATTCAACAACCTTATCTTAATCCTGCAGGGAAATTTGATGATACAGAAAAATCTCCATTTGATGCAGAATTAAAGAACTGGAGAAAAACTGTCCAAGATCCAAAAGCAGATATTGAACTGAAATACCAGGTTGCAGCAGAGCTGCACAATAAATTAGTTCCAACTGGTATTACCAGAAGGATGTCTGGAGAAATGGGCTTTAAGAGCAAAGAATTCCAAGTTCGTGGAAATGGCATGCAGGATATTGAAATCAAGAACTTTGAATACAAAGCCCAGCTTGAACACGACACTAACAAAGTGTTAGATACAGATTACTATCAGAACGCTGCAGAGCTTGCAGATGTTTATGATCCAGTAATTGTTTCTCATTTGAACGATAAGACAACCCTTTGGGGCCTTATGAGAAAGAAAAACGTGTCTAATATAGGCAGTGATAGATACGGATTCAAATTCTGGAGAACAAGAATTGCTGGAATAGGTGGAACCACAAGTGATTATAATTATGATGAAGGGGACACTTTAACTGGCCAGCATGCAAAGATGACCAAAGCTCAGATTCCCTTTATGCAATATGGTGTAGTTGTCCAGGTATCTGGATTAACTGTAGCAGAAGCAAGGGGAACAACTGGAGATATTTTCTCAAAGCAAGTTCAAAGGGCAACTTCTGATTTGCTTAGAGGAATAAATGCAGATTTGTATGGAACTTCTGTTGGATTTACTGATGGCGGAAAGATTCTTGGACTTGAAGTAATTGGAGATGATGGTGGATCATATGCAGATTTGTATGGACATGCAAGATCTACATTTACCACACTTCAGGGAACAGATGAAGCATTAAGTAACACACCTAATATAGACAAACCTCAATTGAGGAAAATGATTCGAACTCCTGAGAAAAATGGAGCACCAAGAAATCAAATGATCTTTGTCTGCGACCAGATTCAAAGAGACAAGATTCTGGGATTGCTTGATCCGGCACAGAGATTTAATAACACCAGTGCGCGAGCTGGATTCGAAGGATTGCCTATGTTTGATGGAATACCTATCCATTCAGATGACCAATGCAATGATGGTTATATTTACGCATTGCCAATGGGACCTGAAGGATACTATGCAGCTGTCTTAGTTGCTCCATCTTTTGAGGATTTGGCAAAGACAGATGATAGCAAAAAAGGATTTGTCAAGAGCTATTTTGCAGTTTTGTGTGAGCATCCAAACTGGGTATATAAAGTAACCGGATTGAAAACTACATAAATTTTTTATTATTTTTTATTTTCATTCGATTAATTAAAAAAATAAAAAGGTGAGACCATGGTAGATAGAACAAGTAATACAATATTTTATCCAAGCACAGAACCAAACAGAATACCATTTAAGACTAATGCCAGCAATGGGGATACTTTTTTAATACCTCATGGGATTCCAGAAGCTGTCGAAGGATTAAATGCAGAAGATGATTCTGATGCAATAGCATCTGCAAGTATTTCAGGAGGAGCTATTCAGATTGGCCTGGTTGATGATGCCGGAGCAAATATAACAGCAGATACGGACATTATAGGAGCAGTTATAATAAAATCACAATAAGATGGTTAATGCTGCCACAGATATTCAATATGGTAATGATTTTTATAAAGTAGGCAGCAAACTTCCAGATTATTTAGTCAAGGAATTTGAACAAAAAAATCCTTCTCTATTAAGTAATCACATTGAAATCAATGGAAAATGGATTAAAATAACAGATGTAAGAATCAAAGGAATGGTAGAAGAAAGAAAACTTGAATTCAGTAGATTAAGAAAATTTTATAATGTCCCATTTGTTATGCCTAAACCAGAAGTCGCAGACAATTCCAATATGCTTAAAGTCCATAAGAAGGAACCAGTTGTTAAATCCCCTCCAAAAAAAGAAATTAAGGAAAAGATGTATTCCAAAGAAGAATTAGACAAACTTTCTTTTTCAAAATTAAGGAAAATAGGATATGAGTTCAGACCAAAGATAAGAGAAAGAAAAACTACAACATTAATCAAACAAATATTAAAAGCCCAAAATGCCCGGTGAAGATGATTATTATCAGGAAGCAGAAAATATTATCCTGGATTTAACTGCTAATGAAGATATTACTATTAATGTTTCCCAAACTGCTGCAGAAGCAGAAGATACTGAAACAGCCACTAAAAAATATTTAGGCAAAGGAACATTGGGAACAGGAATCATATTAAGACCGAGTGTTACCGTAAGTATTGTTCAAATCGGATCAAAAACATATAGAAATCCAATAACTGTATCAGCAGCTGGGCTTGAATGGACAAAAAAAATAAAACAATTTGATATTGTTGTCTTAAGACCAGCTGCTGACGGAACTGCTGAATTGCAGATATTATAAAATGCCAACACCAACAACCTCACATATAATTGACTTGAGACTTAAGTCAGGAACTGCTTCAAAAGTTTCTGTTCATTTTAAAAATGGAAGAACAGGAGATATACATAGAGTATTTCCAACTGATAGTGCAATAAAAATAAGTGTAAAAACAAATCTTGGAAATACCAAAGAATACGTCAATGGAGTTCAGAATGGGGATATTATTGAGATTGTTATAACAGGCGCAAGATATGGCGCAATTAATTATACTGTTAATACATCAAAAGGCGGATCAAAAATAGAATTAGCACTTGCAGATGTTTCATCTACTACACATCCAAAAATAAGTGTATAAAGAGGGAAAAAATGGATAAACAAGCAAAACTCAAATTTTTCGGAAGTTCGATTTTGTTAATAATATTATTTGCATTTTTAGTTAGTGGAATCCAGACATATCTTGATACCGCAGATAATTTTGTAGATGATGATGGTTATCTTGATTTAAGAGGCCGTTGTGAACCAACTTCTGTAAATAGCCATGATGGAACAACTACTTATAATATTACAAATGCTACAGTTTGGTCAAATGTAGGTGGAACTTGGAAAGCTAATTATACTATTAATAACATTAATTCAGGACCTAATTCAACATATTACTTTAATTTTACAGGTCATATAAATCAGTCTGCTGAAGGGAGTTACCAATGGAATATTGAATGTTTTGAACAAAATATGACAACAGATTCGACAACAACTAATTCGGGTTTTACTGCAAATAGAACAATCGAAGTTACATATGCAAATCCTACTATTGAAATTACATCTCCAGCTGATGGAAGTTATGATTTTGATGGCCATGCAATACCTGTAAATTGTGAAGGATCTCCTACATCTACCTGGAATATAACTCAGATAGAATTAATGACTACTATAGATGGAAGCTGGTCAACTAATCAAACTTATACTGTTACTCCAACTGAAGCAGGAATCAGCACTACTTTTACAATAAATAAATTTGGGAATAGTAGTATAGCTGATGGAACAGGTTTAGTATATGGTTGTCGAGCTACACAACAAGCTAATCGTTCTAATAGTGGTAATGAACCTTTTGTAACATCAGTTCATTCTTCAGCAAATAGAACTGTTAATATTGAATATCCTCCAAATATACAATTAAACAAACCAGATAACAGCGCTTGGAGTAGTTCTGCAGATGATTTATTTAATTTTACACCAATTTCAGCATTCACATCAGGTATAGTTTATTATTGCCAGCAATGGGCAAATGACTCTGGAACATGGGCAGTAGTAAAAGGAAGTTTTAGTGCAAGAAATAATACTCCTTATACTTTCAATCACCAACTTCAAGAAAAATCAGATATAAGCTGGGGAATATATTGCCAAGAAGGGGGGGATGCAAATGTCTTTAACTTTAGTGTAAATAGAACAATAAGTATAGATAGGACTGCTCCAACTATTGCTGTTTCAAGTTCAAATCTGACAACAAATGATAACACACCAAGCGTAACATTTACTCCAACTGATGCAAATTTAGATACAATAAGAGTTTTTACTAACATTAGTGGAACATGGAATGCTAATTTCACAAATAATACTGCAGATGATGGAATTGTTTCAGGAGTTGAAATGACAGCTCAATTAAATGGTTCAGCAACAGTTCCAGATGGAGTTTATATCTGGAGTGTAGTTATTAATGATTCTGCAGGAATAGATACTTCTTCAGCAAATTATTCATTAATAATTGATACAGCTATTCCAAAAATAACAGCAGTAGGAAATGCTTCTGTTAGTGGTAGTTCAGATGAAAGATTCTTTAATTTTTCAGCAAATGAAAATGTTAATTTTACAATCTTCTATGGAACTACGGTAAATACACTATCTCATCAAGATAATTCAACTTTCCATACAATTCAGAATGTTACAATTAGTGGTTTTGAAGAAAATACCCAGTATTATTGGAATATAACTGCATGTGATAGGGCAGGAAATTGCAATAATTCGGGAGGAGGTTATGGACAATTTGATATAACTTATCCATGGAAACTTCTAACTGGTTGGAGTTATTATGGAATATTTGATGCAAGAATTAATTTTTCATATATTTTAGATCAAACAGAAGCTGAATATGTCTATTATTGGAATCAAACAAATCAAGAATGGATTTCAGCAACTGCTGGCGGATCAACAGAAATGGATTTTGTAGTAGGAACTGCAGCTGGAGATAACGGTGGAAGACATGTAGTTATTCTGTATGAGGAAACAAATTCAACTTGGGATAAAGGAACTTTAGGTGGTATAGTAAGAAACACAACTAATTCTGGTTATTATTTCTATAATATTACAGTAGGAGATAATTACATAAAACTTCCAACAGATTATACTTTTGGAAATTTATCAATAAGTCTATTGAATTCGTCTTATAACTATTCTGCTGACGCAGTTCAAGTGATATCTGGATATGGGTTTGGAATAGAGTTAAGTCAAACACCAGAGGGATTAGTGTATAATCTTACACAGTTTTGGTTTTCAGCATATAATAATACAGGAACAACTTGGGAACCTTATTATATCTATAATCAGACTGCAGAGAATAATACAGTATTATCTGTTCCAGGGCCACATGAAGTTGTCTGGATACATTCAGATGAAGATAACCTAACCTGGAATGGAACAAATATAATCGGAAATTGGACAATATGAGGTTAAAAATGAAAAAACTACTAACGCTCTTGATTGGATTAATGATGTTATTACCTATTATAGCTGCGCCACAACCTCCAGCACCAGTAAAATTTTTAGTATCTGTAAATGGAGTTAATATAAATTATGAAGACACTAAAGTAACTAATACAAGGACCGGAGAAGTTTTAACTAAAGATGATGTTGCTTCTTTAGAAATAGTAAATGGAGTTGGATATTTTAATATAGATAAATTCCAATTAGGATACGAACCTGCTAATCCTTTCTATGGTTATGAAGGAGATGTTATAGAAGTAATTGCTTGCAATGTCGATGAAGATTGCACTATTAATTTTAATATCTTAGACAGAACTCCAAGAACTATCCGTATTTCTATTACAACAGGAGATCTCCATGTCTGTTGGGATAATAGTTTAGTTTCAGATCCAAATAATTGTCCCGCTCAACCTGAACCAGAACCGGAATATGTATGCTGGGATGGCAGCATAGTATCAGATATTGTCCTTTGTCCTGAAGAAGAACAGGAAGATGAATCAAAGGTATCCGGAGACGGAGAAATTGCTTCAGTAGAAGCTTATTATGGCCAGCAAATTGATGTAGTATTAACTAACAAAAAACTTTCAAAATTATTCGATGGTGAGATTGAACTTGATGGAGAAAAATATGATGCAAAGGAAGTTATTTTAATCCAAGCAATTCCCGAAACTTCTTTATTTGATGAAGACTTTGGAACAGAACCTTATATAACTATTCCAGAAGGAGCTATTGAATATCAGTTTAACATAGAAGATCCTATTGATTTATCTGAAATTGATGAAGATGACTCTCTTGAAATTCCTTTTACTGGAATAACATTAAAGATAATAGAAGCAAATGAGTCTCAAATTACAGTAAGATTTGGAATAGAAATTAGTTTAAAGGAAGGCGATACAGCAATAGTAAATGAAAACAAGATAGAGTTAGTCGCTGTTCTAAAAGAATCTGTAACTATAAAAGTAAATGGAATTACTGGTTCAGTTAATCTAAATAACAATAATGAGATTAATAATCTTGATGTAGCTGTTGATGAGATTTCTTACCAAGGGTATGCAAATGGAATTAAATTAGCAACCTTAATAGTCGGAGATAAAGTTCAGGATACTTACAAAGATGGAGATTACTTTGATTTATTTGAAGAAGACAGCGAAGAATATGTTTGGATAATCTCCCTGGGAGAAACTCAAACTCTCGGTTATAAAAATACAGAAGCTTATATTGGAATAGATGAAGATGATGATTACAAAGCTATAGGAGTAGGAGAATCTATTGTCCTTCCAAATAGTTTCTTAGAGATTAACTTTGCAAGCATAACAACTCCAACAGAAACAGAAATTAACTTTAAAGTTAAAGATGGATATCTTTATGTCAAAGGGCCTGAAGATGCTTTCTCTTATGGAACAGAAGAATATGACAGGCTTTATATCAACTCAGATGGCTTCCATGATGAAGACAAAGAATACATTACAGACGAAGAAATAAGAATCGGAGATTCAGAAACTTATTTAGAGCATAAAATGGTTAGGATAATGGATTTAGCCATTGAATTAGATATGAGTGATATACTTTATAATGGAGAATCTCAAGCAACAGAAGACGGAAACTTCATGGATTATCTTGGAATCAAGTGGTTTGATGCAGAGAATGGAGTAGATGATAAAGAAGGATTTAAAGTAAGTATTCCAGAAGAAGATCCAGAAGCTTTAATCACTTTTGAAATAAATATAGCTCCTATAGATGATGATGTTGTAATAATAACCCCTGTAGATGACGAAGATGAGGTCATAGTAATCCCTCCAGTTGTTGATGACGACAAAGATGATATTCCTCCAGTAATTGTAACAAAGTGTTCTGATGGCAGTATAGCAGAACCAGGAGTAGCTTGTCCTAAAGAAGATGAAGAATCAGATTTATCAACTATCTTAATAACATTAATTGCAACAATAATAGGATTTTTTGCTTGGGGTAAAGGATTTGCTGGATTGATTAAATACTATTTAAGATTAGCAGATGAAGCTGCGAAAGCAGGAGATAAGGAACTTGCAGAAAAATACAGGGCCAGAGCAGAGAAAATGGCTAAGACTGTAGTAACTAATTTCCTTGCTGGAAAATACAAAAAGTAAAATGAAGAATGGCAACACCATATATTGTTGGAACAACTATCCAATACCCAGAAGGAACAGATTTAGCAGATGTTAATGTTACTTGTAGAATAGAGTCTACAAACGAAAGTAAGTCAAAAACAACTAATTCTTCTGGAGAAGCTAATTTTAATTTAGGAAACAACAAAGAATTTCCTTCTGGTTGGCAAATAGGAGATATTTTTACTATTGTAGTTCTTTACCAGGGCTTTGAAGCTTATGTTTCTCATAAAATTGTTTCCGGGGAAGGAGGATTTAATCAGACGATTGTTCTTGAAGCTGTTCCAACAGCACCTTCACTTCATATAATCACTCCAAAAGAAGTAATAGATTACTTTAATCTAAAGATAATTGAAGATGATGCAGAGAATGGCGTTTCAATGCAGCAACTTGTTAAGATAGGAGTAGGTGTTGAGAAAGCTATAGAAGACGATACAAACAATGTTTTTGATGATAATGATGGTTCTAACTATTCTGAAACACAATACATAGATACAGACAAGTTTGAAGATGTTTATTACACAGATAAAATTCCTGTTGTCAGCGTTACTGCTCTTTATACAACCCAGGGAGATTCAGAAACTTATCCAGATTATCCAAATAACACATCTGGCTGGACACAATTAACAGAAGGGGAAGATTTTGTAATTGATCTGGATACAGGTAGAATTCAAATAACTAATTCCTCTTACGCGCCTATAAGCAGGAGATGGGGCCTTTATTATGACATTAAATACGGAAGAAGTTCTGCTCCTGAAGATATCAAGACATTAGTCATACTCGAAATTGGACTTAAATTAAGTGCAGCAAAATTCATCAGAGATAAAATCAAGAAAATTACTGAAGTTGAAATTGGAGATATTGAATCTTTTATGAATTACAGAAAGAGAATTGTAATGAAATATATGCATCAGGGGATTGGAAATACAAATACTTAATCACTATTTATATAATCGCGATGCCAGATGACAGTTGTGCTTAGGCACACTATTTGTAGCCTTAGGGCGAAACTATGGTAACTGAAACAGCTAAAATAACTGTAAGTAAAACATTTAGCCAACCTTTTTGGAATATTTATAATCTTATTAATAATCGTTCTAATGTTCCGGATCCTATTGATGATACAGGAGACAGAAAATTTGTCTATAGGAGACAACCTAATTTCGGAAGAAATTTTGCTGGATTTCCGTTTATTATAGTGCGCGGAACAAAACCTACTTCTGGGCCTGGAAGTGCAAACAAATCTAAAATCTTTAAAGATTACGATAACATGATTGAAGTTTATGCACAAGATACAGATAGCGATACTACTGGAGATCCTGCAGGCGCAGAAACAAGAGATCAAATAGCAGATAATATAGTAAAGACTTTGGACAATCAAACTAACAGAAAAACTCTAAGAAATAATGGGCAAGGCCATATAGTCTATGAAGTTGAAATAGATGATGAAGCAGAATTAGATGGAAAAAATCTTTTTGCTGCAATGTTTGATTTAAGATCTGAGAGGAATTTATTAAGCACAAGCTAATGGTAATCGTAGTTCAAATAGATACAAGACAAATGCAGAATATGCTTACTGGATTTAAGAGAAATCTTCCTAAAGCAGCAAATAGAGCTCTGTTTAATTCAGCGAGATTGGGTGGAAGATTTCTCAAAGAAGAAGCTCTTGCAGTGGGAATAAAACATTGGGGAGGGGGAAAAAGACAATTATTTTCAAAACAAACTACAGGAAAAAGATTATCTCCTGGAGTTTATGTAACAGTTATGCCCAGACATGGAAGAACACTTGATCAAGGAAATTACTGGGTTACATTAAAAAGAGGAAGATTAATAACTAAATGGGCTAAAGCCAGAGGACTAATTCCAGATAAAGTAGGTGTTGGTGGATCTATTTTTGTTAAACCTCATCCGTTCATTCGAGCAGCTGTTGCCAGAATGGTAAAGGCTTCAAGAAAAATGATTAATCGAGAAATCAAAAAAACAGAACGAAGAAAAGGAAAAAGGTGATTTAACATGCCAGTATATAAAAACATATGTAGAACAGAACAGAAGTTCAGAGCAGCAGATAAAGTTTATAAGTGTGCTCCTGGAAAGACAGTTGAAATTCCAGTTGAAATTGCCGCTCAATGTATGGAAAAGGTAAAGGGAGAAGATACGAAAAGGAAAAAACAATAAAAAAACAAGGTGAATTAAATGGCATTTCCAGATATGTGGGATGAAGTATTTTTAATGAGTGTAGAGAAAGTAGGAGGAACAGAAATACAGATGGCAGCTATTATAGATCCAACAAGCTTGGAATTTCCTCCAGGAGATTATCCAAGTGAAAGCATGCCAAATGCAGCAGGTGGAAGACTATGGAGTCAAAAACCAGAAGAAGATGGGGAAATAACCTTCGATATCTGGGGTATTGAATTAGATACAACAAGTGGAGTAGGATTGTTTCAGCAATTTATCGGTGGAACTTGGACTACATCTGAACCACTTACTTCTGATATAACTTGGCCAGCTGGAGTTAATCGAGTTAGAGACTTGTATAGGATAGCAATTCTCTTTACGAATGATCCAGCAGCTACAACTGCAGCAGGCTCTACAGCAGCTTCAACAGACAGCTTTAGATTCTATGCATCTGATTGCAGATTTATTGGCTTAAAACCAAGTTTCAGTGATGGACAGCTTAAACAAACTGCTACATTTAAGTTTAAACCATTCAATAAAGCAGGAACTGCAAAGAACTATGCTTTCCAAAGTGGAGACCAAACTGCTTTAGTGGCTTTAGCAAATTATTAATTTATTTTTTATTATTAATGAATAGGAGGTGTTAATGATGAACGAACAGGATAAATTAGAAGAGGAAAAAAGATTAAAGGCAAAATGGGATGCTTGTAGTGAAGCTGCCAAGAAAAGAACTATCTGGATAAATCGTCTCCCGATAAAAGCAAAAGAGGAATTTCTTAAATTAGCTGACGAAGACTTTGAAGGAGATTGGGGTATGACTCTGAAACACTTACTTGATTTCAGATCAGGACTCTTATCAAATCCAAATGAACAACTTTCTGATAGGATAGATGTATTAGCGGATAAGATTAATAATATTGAGAATAGTTTAAAAGAACAGGAAGAAGAACCAAAAGGGCCTAAAGGCGCTGATGGTAAACGAAAAGAAAAAATACTGAGGTGAAAAGGATGGGAATAGGAAGAATATTGAAGGCGAAAGGAGAAAGTATAGAATTAGATATAGTTGTAGATAGCAAAGATAAATTAGAAAAATTTGAATTGGTGCCTATGGACAACGAGCAGTTTTTAGAGATACAAGAACTTATAGGAACTGCATTAAAACAAGATCCAGTAGCCCAAGGCAAAGCTGCAATGACTGCTTTAGTAAGGATTTCAGTATGGGCTTTAAATAATGGTTTGCCGATTGATGCAAAAGAAGAAGATAAGTTTACTGAAGAAGGTATGAGAAAATCATCTACTCCTATTCTTGTGGAGTTGTTTGATAAAGCTATCAAAATAAACAAGCTGGAGAAGATGTTCGCTTTTCAGCAAAGGAGTCAGATGTCCGGAAATCCGGCTCTTTCAGCGCCAGGATCCGGAATAAATACTTTAGCGGATCTAAAAAAATATCCCCGAGTGCCTCTTGGATAGAAGTAATGTGGACAGTTATGTGTAATTGTCCTGCTTATACTTGGGAAACAATGCTCAAAGAAAAAGTTCCGAGAACAATGATAAGTAAAGAACTTATAGATAAGGAAAGAGCACAAATGCAAAAAAATATGCCAAAGAAAAAATAAAATGCCAGTTGTAGATATAATTGCAAGATTTAAGGTCCAGATGGGAGACTTCAATAAAGTTATGGGCATGAGTCTGGGCCAAATGAAAAAGATGAATCAAGCGAATGTTACAATGAGATCTACAGGCGCAAGGTTAGCAAACAAATTCAGATTAATGACTCATGGACTTCGAGGTTTCCGTATGGAAATGCTTGGAGTGATGTTCTTTGGAATGGGTATGAGTAAATTTTTTACTGGACTTCTTAAACCTACACTTGACTTAGTTGGTGCTTATGATGTATTGAATACTACTCTTGCTATTGGATTACTGCCTACAGGAATAGCTTTATTAACTGAAGTTTTTCTTCCTATGCAAGCTTGGATGTTAGGACAACCCGAACTTGTTCAGCAATTAATAGGAACTTATATAGTATGGGGAGCTATAATAGGAAAATTAATTTTCTTTGTAGGTATGTTTACTTTAGGCCTTGGTTCTCTTGCTTTAGTTCTTAAAACAACTTTTCTTGCTGTTTTTGGTTGGTTTATAATAATTCTTTTAGTATCTACAGCAATAGTAGGTTTGATATTTCTTTGGAAGAGTTGGGAGAAGATATCCTGGAAACTTAAACTTGCTTTATTTGCTTTGTCTGCAATAATTGGAGTTCTTTTAGTTATGTTTATAGGAACAGTAGGTTGGATCTTTATTATAGTTGCAGCAATAATAGCGATAATGGCAGTAATCAAGAATTGGGGCAAATGGATGGAATGGCTTAAAGAAAAATGGGAATCATTCCAAGACTGGTTTAAGACGACAAAAATCGGACAAGTTGTAATCAAGATAGTTGATAAAATTAAAGAAGCTTGGAAATCTTTCTTTCTTTGGCTACAAGAGAAATGGCAAGCTGTTAAAGATATAGTAAGCAAGGTTACAGCTCCTGTAAAAAAATTCTTTGGTGGAGTTAAAGAAAAAGTAATGGGAAGCAGACAATTTGGCGGAACTGTCCCAACAGATGGATTATTTAGATTACATGCAGGAGAAACAGTTTTACCTGCAAATCAATCACTTACTTTTGCTCCTACTGTTAATGTAAACACAACAGGAGGAGTTGATATAAACAGAATAAAGATGGAATTGAATGATCTCTGGGCAAAGAACTTAGCAGACTTATCAAGAAGATAATGGCAACAAAAACAATAATAAATGGAGTGGTGTATATAACAACAGGTTCAGTTAGTGGAAATACTATAACTTATGATGCCGACAAACTCGTTGAAATCTGGTCTGCAAAGATAGAATATGATTATAATAATGCAATAAAAAGTCATCCACTTTCTGTTCCAGGGGGCGAGAGAGGTCAAGAACCTGAAATTCAAGTTATAGATTTAAAATTAATAACTGAAGTTATTACCATTCAAGGTGGTTTAGAAGATGAAGATAGCGAAACTGCAAAAAAGAAAAGAAATAATTTACTTGAAATGGGAAAAAAAAATGGAGAACTTACTGTTGTTTGGAATGAAACTGCAAATGGAGAGCAAACTCTTTTTAAACCAGATCGTGATAATAAATTAGCTGGAATGTTTATTAATAAAATGAAATTTACTGAAACCGCTGGAAAACTCAGCGAAAGCAAAATAGATACAACACCAGAAAGAAAAATAGATGTAAATATCCAGTTAATCAGAGGAAAAGACTTATCAAATGCATAGGAATATGAAATGGCTACAAAAGCATATACTAAATATATTGCAGCAACTTTAATCTCTATAATAGCTTTGCTTGGATGGTTTGATAATTCTAAACATTTTGATGTTGAACGCATGGGGGATGTTACTTGTGCAGGCACTTATGAAGAACCTTGCGAATGGGGTTATAACATTACTTTAACTACAATCCAAGTTTATTATATTCAAAATAAGAATGGAACTCAATTTGATTTTATGCCAGAAGTTAAAGATTTTTATAATTGTAAGAAAGATGGAAGATATAGGTTTGAGAAACATAAAGATAGAACTCAACATCCTTGTGGTTTGGGTTGGAGAGAATTTGACTGGAAGACTCCTTTAACCTCAAAATACAAATACATAAACAAGTTCTACAAGAATAAAAAACAAGAATTTAAAATAGTAGTTTTCAAGCATAATCCTGAAGATGTAATTAAGTTTGGTGGAAGTATTACCAAAGATGAGTTTGATCCTTATTTCTATGGAAATTTAAACATAGTTCAAAATTGCAAGACAAGAGAAGAGTTTGATACTTGTGAGAGAATTGTAATTCATTATTCTAATTATACTTTCATAAATAACAAAACAGAAACCAATGAATCAAGACAAAATATATGGGATAGTATAAAATCCTATGATTGTAATCCACATGAAGTTGAATATGACTGTGTAATTATTGGAATTGAAACTGATAAGGTTAAAATCACTTGCCCACCGAATACAAGATGTGATGTAATAGGAACTAACTGGTGTATGCTTGATTGCTTTGATGGAGATTGTAATTACAATGCAAAGCAATTAGTAAGTGTATTAAAACTTCCTGATTATATATGGAGTAGTAAGTGTATTGAAGTTAGTAATTTAAAAGAAGGTATGAAAATAAAAATAAGTGATTTCAAGAAATCAATAGTAAGAGTTGAAAAGTTATCGGTGTCAATATGAATAAATTAATTAATTTTTTAAAGCAAAGATGGAAATATTGGGTAATACCCCCTTTAATTATGTCTTTCATAGTATCTTATTTAGTAGTATTTGTTAATTGAAAATGAAAAAACAATTAATTTTAATGAGTGTAACGCTTTTATTAGTTATGCCTATCGTTTTTGCCAACCCAGATATAATAAGGCAAGGCGGCAATTTCTCATTGGATGCAAACGATTATATCTTTTTTGACATATTTAACAGGAGCAATAGTGCTACTATTGGAACTGCAACAACAGGACAAGCATGGAGTGTCATTGATGATGATGCAAACGCAGATTCAGAAATCTTAGACGGATTACTGGTTTATACAGATACTATTCCTGCTACAAGTACGGGTTGGCACTCATTAGCTTTTGATGAGGCGTTAAGTGCAGGTGATTATGATAATTACACTATTGAATTGGAAGTAAAAGGAAGTCCTTCTGGAGATACTGTTAATTCTAAAATAGAGCAATACTCATCTACTGGGGGTTCAGGAACTTCACAATACAGAATCGGACATACAGCAGATGCTTCTTTGGGAATATATACAACTGGCTCAAATGCTATAAGCCCTGTTTTCAGTTGGAAAGATAATACTGGATGGATGCTGTGGAAAATATATACAAGTCCAGCAACAGACATAGTAAATCTAACTGTTTTCAATTTGACGGTGTCAAATGGAGTAATAACATATAAAGAAGTGGGCCATATCAAATTATCTTCCACAAGAGGAGATACTGTTGAATCCATAAAAATATATATGGATAGAGGATTATATCAAATGAATATATCCTCTCTTGTAATTTATGAAGGTGATACAAGACCAGCAGCAGCAGAACTACCAGACACAACACCACCACAAATTACTTTAATAAACTTAACAAGTGAAGGAGGACTTGGATATATTATTTATCCGGACTTGGGATTAATGAGTGGAAAAGCAAGAACAAATGACACAACTCCAACTTTTAGATTAAATACTTCGGAAAATTCAGAATGTACTATTATAGATAACAGAACAGATACATCAACACTTTGCACAACAACAGGAGCTATGAACCATATTTGCACAGAAGATGTTGTCCTGCCTATTGGATTAAGCAATCTAACTGCTAATTGTTCTGATAGTTCTGGAAATATAAATGCAACACAGTTTTTAATAAACATAACAGACCCTATTCCACCACAGGTTAATATAATAAATGATTCTACTTTTTTTGGTGAAAGTATTAATAATAGTATAGTCTTTGCTTTCAATTCAACAGATAATTACGATTCGGTATTTACTTTACAATCATTTGTGAATGGAAGTCAAATAACATCAGACACTTCTTATGCCAATGGTACTGAAGTAACTGCAAGTTTTAGTAGAGATGCAGGTACTTATAATTTCAGTATAAGAGCAACTGATAGTTTTAATAACATTAATGAAACTTGGCTTTTATTTGAAGTCGTAGATGGAACTCCCCCAAATATAACTATTTTATCTCCTGTAAATAATTCTGTTCATACTGTTGATTTTGTTGATTTGAACTGGACAAGTGATGAAAGTGTTGATTGGTGTGCTTATAGTTTAGATGATGGGGTAAATGTTACAACTATATGCACTCCTAACCCACTTTCAATTACTGATTTAACTGATATTGACCTCACAGGTCTTACTTACGGACAAGGAGATACTTGTGCAGATTTTTCTGGTTATATAGCATTCAGATTTTTCAATTATTCAAAAACTTATGACTATGGTGAAAGAAAAGGAAAAAATAAAGATGAATGCTCTTATGTAGATAGGTCTGAAGGAGAAACTCACAATCTAATGATGGATATACTTAATGGTGGAACTGGCTCTCTAAATATTTTGGAAGGAGACTATATAACTATTACTTATGACGGTGTTAAATTAAATTTATCTCTTCCTGCTCTATCAGGAACCGAGATTCGTAATTTCTATATATCTAATGATGGTACATTTTATAATGACACTTCACTTTTAATTCCTGCTTTTGGGATAGAAACAACTTCTCCCCTAAATATCACTTTAACATCCCTTTCAGAAGGCTCTCACAATGTAACAATCTGGGCTAATGATACATTAGGAAATATGGGACAGAGTGATTATGTTTATTTTTATGTTGATGGCACAAATCCAATAGTAAATGTTTCAATAAATAATACTTCTCCAAAAATAAATGAAGTAGTAAATATCTCTGCAAATATAACTGATGGAATAGGATTAAGTTTCTGTCAAGTGATTGAAAACCAAACAGGTTCAATATTTTATACAAATTATTCTTTAAGCGGAACAGAAGATAAATGCTCTAAGGCAATAACAATTTCTGTATCAAGAGGTAATGTAATTAATCTAACGATAAGAGCAAATGATACTTCTAATCACTTTACAACAAATGACACAATTATTACTGTAGCAAATACAATACCTCCTATACCAACAATAATTTATCCAACTTCAGATTTGAAAACAAAAGAGCAATCTCTTGATTTAAATGTCACATTTACAACAGACCCTGATGGAGACACAACCACAATAAACTACTACATTAACGGAAAGCTGAATGATTCAACAACAACTAATACAACATTCAATGCTTCAGATGGAACTTATATACTTAATGTTTCTTTGGATGATGGTGCAGATTCAAGCATTTCAAATGCAACAGTAAATTTTACAATAGATACAATTATACCAGTTATTTCAAATATTTATGATGTAACAGGTTCAGGAAAGAATAGAACAAACATCGCCACACCAACTATAAATTTAACAACAAATGAAAATGCAGATTGCAATATAAGCACAGATAATTCTACTTGGACTTTATTTAATACAACAGGAGAATTAAATCATAATGCAACTGTAGATTCAACTCAGGCATTTAGTATAGGTGAAAATAGAACTGTTTATGTAAGATGCAATGATTTAGTAGATAATATAGTTTATGGTAATATTGTTTATAATATAACAGATGGAACTCCACCAAATATAACACTCCATACTCCAGAAAATAATGCTGTATTTCAATTAGATATAAACAATACAGATATTAATTTTACTTTCTCTGCTACTGATAATATAGACAGAAACTTTACAGCCCAACTTTACATAGATAATGTCTTAAAAATAACAAATACTACTTATCTTAATGGAACAAATGTAAGTTATTTCTTTGATGAAACAACTATTGGACCACATACTTGGTATGTAAACTCAACAGATAGCTTTAATAATAAAAATCAGAGTTATATAAGAAGTTTTACAGTTGAACAAGAAGAAGAAATTACTATATTTTTAGATGGAGTGAATGAAAGTGGAAAATATGAATATAGAACTATTGTAAACATATCTTCAAACTGCACAGACAAATTAGCAGGAACTTGTCAGATAGAATTAAGTTTAGATGCAGATGGTTTTGATGTTAATTTTACTTCAGAAGATAATTGGATAAATATTTCATTTAACACAACTCCTCTCAGAATAAGAAATTGGAGTCATGGACCAAGAGATGATATAAAGACACTTTCAGGAACTTTTAATGTTACAAGTAATAACCTAACTATTATAGAGTCAGTAAGTTTTAATGTGTCAAGCACAGGAACTACAACTAATCTAAACATAAGTTATTATGGACAAAATTTAAGATTTAGAGGAGACTTAAAGACTATTTATTTAACTGATGATGAGTTTATACATTCTGGAACTTATAAAGATGCAGTTAATGTTACACATATTTCTGCAGGTTCAAGTTTCATATTTGCAGATTTAACAGAGATAGGAAATCCAATTAACATAACATTTCAATTAACTGGGTTTAATTTAGATGCAGAAAATGAATTTATCTATATTGAACATTTTAATGGGACAGATGGGAGTAATGGGTTTAATGAAACTTTATCGTATCAAGCAGATGTTCCACTGGGTATATTTGATGATTTTGTAAGTAATGTAAGTGGAAGATGGAACGCTGATGATGCAAGTAGTTGTAATCCAACTCTTTCTTATGATTCTGATGGGCATGGAAGTTATATTAAATTAAGTGATAGTGGTGGTTCTGGTGGAAGTTGTAGTGTATTATATTTAGATTATGATGGTGAAGAAGCAGATTTTAGAAATAGTAGCAGAATAGAAATAGATTTTGCAAGAGTTGGAAGCTGTAGTAGAGGATTAAATGTATTATGTACCTCTTCTGATTACAACTATTATTTCTATGCTACAGATGGAACTTCTCAAGTAGAACTTGATGGAGATTATCATGGTCAATGTTCAGGTAATCCTTCAAGTAGTTCAGTTGATGTAATAACAAATTATACTTTAACAAAAATATCATCAGACTATACAATTTGGAGAGTTGAAAAGAATGGAACTTTTATAAAAAATGCAGATTTAAGTTCTCTTGATTTTACTAAACAAATAAAATTCAGTCATAGACCTGATTGGAGTGCAGGTATAGGTGGAGGATGTAGTGCTTCTGCAAGTGTTAGATTATATGAAGTTAAAGTTAGTGGAGGATGGCTAAACAGAAGCACAACTAATGGAACATATAAACCAATGGGAAATATAACAAGTAATGTATTAACTGTAACTGAAACAAATATAAGTAAAGCAACTTTAACATGGGTTGCATATGAACCTGAAGGAACTAAAGTTTTAGGTTATATGAGTAACACTTGTAATGCTACAATTCCTACTTTTGAAATTGTAACTTCTGGACTAACACATACACATAATAGTGTTGGAAATGAACCTTGTGTCAGATTTTGGCTAAATTCAAGCATTAATATATCTTCTCCAGTTGTAAGAGGATATACATATGATATAACTGCATCTATTGTTAAAAATATTACCGTATATTTAGATGAAATTCTTGTCCATACTTTTGTAGGTGGATTGAATGATACTACGACATTTGTAAATTTAACTCCTAATCCAAATCAACTCAACACAATTAAGATAAGTAGTGAAACTGGTGGAATAATTATGATTGACCAATATAAGTTAAATAGTTCTATTAATCCAATTATTTTAAATAAATCTAAATTTGAAGATTGTTCAAATTGTATTATTAATTTTACTTTATCTGGAAATAACTTAGAAGTCTCTGACTTGAAATGGGATTTCTTAGGAAGCTGGAACTTTACAGCAATAGCAAGATATGGAAGTCTTGTGATAAATAAAACTATACAAGTTTATTATTCAAATTTTAATGTATCTCTTCCAGGAGGAGAAGAATGGTATAATGTATTTCCTGGATCTAAAGACTCTAAGAATGTAACTCCCTACAAACAAAAAGAAACAACACCTATTTGGAATATTAGCAATTTAGCTTATGATGAAGAGATTGATATTTATGTAAAGACTAATGAAAGTTTAGATCCTTGTTTTAATATAACTTATACAAACAATAGTCGTAGAGTTGTTTCTGTTATTAATGAGAGTTTTATTTTTATTAATGGAACTCCTTTTAAATTATCCAATAAAGATTTAATAAATAACTCTGCAGTCGTATTTAATCAAACTGATGGAGGAACAGAAATTGGTTCAAATAATTACACAGTAGATTACGCAGATGGAACAATAACTTTAAACAGCAGTATTTTCACAAATACTACCAGGATTAATCAGAGTATAACTATTACTCTTGATTCGTTGTTTGGAAATGAAAATTCCTCTGCACTTGAATTTATTTCTTTAGGTGGAGAATCAGTAAGGAATGCAAGTGCTCCATTTATTTTATTAACTAAAAATATAGATTACAGAATAAGTGAAATCAATAAGAATTTTACTTTAATCAATGAGACATTCAATCAGACAAAGATTTTCGTTACTTACAACTATTCTGTTTATACAAGCTATGTGGATGGAGAGCAATTTGGAATAAATTATTCTTATCTTGTTTATGGATTTGATTACAATACAGATTTCACATTTGAATTAAATACTTCTTACCAGAAAATTGGGAATAATATTTCAGTAAATTTAATAGCATACCCAAGCAAAGGAATATGGAACTGGTGGAATTTAGAAGATTGCTCTAACAGATTTTTCATACCTTGGGTTTATTTTAGCGCAATCTGTTCAGAGTGTTATTTTGATGAAAGCCAGTTAGATAACTTTAATATAATCATAACTTAAAATGCCACGAAGAATAAGACAAATGTATATTTGGATACCTCCAGATAGAACAACCAAGTGGAGCTGCACAATTGCTGGAATTTCTGTAACTAATTTTATCTTATTTGGAGATTTTCCTCATGGATTGATTTCAGAAGAATTGCTATGTGAAATAGAATTAGATAATTCCGGAGAAGATTTTACAGGTAAATTCCAAGCAAGAGATGAAATAATTTTTAAAATGGATTTTTCTGCCGGAACTACTGTTCAGTTCAAAGGAGAACTTGAAGAATCTCTTCCAAAAGACCAGGACGGACAATTTAAGATAGCCATCAAAGGAGCTCATTTTACTGCACAATTTCTTGATATAAATGCCAGTGAAGAATACACGGGAGCTAAAATTAGTGACATAAGAAAAGATCTGATAGATAAATACTTGCCTGGATTTACATATACAAATATTGAAGAAAATGAAAAAACAATTGATATAACATTTGTTAGACTTCCTTTATTGGATTGTTTTCTTAAATTAGACATAGAAGGCGATGAGGATACTTTCATTGATTTTGATAAGGATATTCATACATTCAAAAGAGAAAGTCATAATAATGATAATGAAGCAGTTGTTTGGAATGATAACTTACTTGATTTACGAGGTCTTGGGAAAGATTCAGCTGAAGTCAGAAATAAAATTCAAGTTCTTGGAGAATTGGATGGGCTTCCAGTAGTCTATGAATCTGAAGATTCTTCTTCCCAGACAACTTACCGGGCAAAAGAAAAAATAGTAACTGATAACGCGATTACAGATGAAGATCAAGCAAAGAGTTTAGCAGATGCAGAAAGAGATCAGTTAAAAAATCCTAAAGTGCAAGGTTCTGCAGATAGTTTATTTATGCCGAAATTAATACCGGGTTATATGACTCATGTAATTCATCCTCCTCAGAAGATTCAAGCAAGATACAGGCCTGTTAAATTTGTATTTCATGTTCCTGATGAGAGCACTACTATATTTTTCAATCAAGAAAGAAGCATTCCTAAACTCTTCAAAGATAGGATTAGAAAAAGTCAAGAACAAGAAAAGAATGTAAATCCCTTTAAGATGAAGAGATCTTACTTATTTAGCTACAATGACGAAAGCAAAACAGATGTAGCTTCCACAAGCAATATAACATTTGAAGATGGGAAAATCCGGAAGACACCCGGTACAGAAACAGGAACTTGGATTAGTAATGTTAAAACGAGTGATCTTGCTGCAGTTTCTGCAAGTTTAGAAGTTATCGGAGAAGACTTAGAAGGGGCCACATACGAGTTTCAGGCCGATTCTCAGGCAGATACTCAGAGTATTAGTTCAAATGCTACTTCATCCACAGAAGTAGCCAATACAGGCACTCAAATCAAGCTTATAATCAAAATAACATCAGATAATACCAGAATAGATACAGCCGGATTGTATTGGAAGTAACTATTTAAATAATATAAAAACAGAATTGGAGGTGAAAATGGACAAAAATTGGTATAAAAGCACAGAAATTTGGGCAGGAGTAGTTGTAGTTATTGGTGTTATTGCCAGACTGCTTGGATATAACTTCCCAGATGAAGCTATCTTAGCTTTGCTTGGATATAGCTTAATCAAAGGTAGGGTAAGTAGAAAACAATAAAAAATGCCGGGAAAAGAGGGAAAATCAAACTCGTTCTTACTTGGAAGAATATATGAAAGAACTGAAGGATTGCCGCAAATTAAACAAGATATTAAAGATATCAAGCAATTTCAAATAAGAGATCATTACCGGATTAAGGCCCTGGAAAGAGCAGGTGTTGGATTTAATGTATTCAAACTTTTTAAGACATTTGCAATAGCAATAGTAAGGTTACTCAAATGATGCAATGCACCAAACGAGATTACAAGAAAGTAACACAGTTATATTATAACCATAAAAATATAGTTGTAACCTTAGACTCATTAAAACAATTCAGAGCTGGAGAGAGGGATACTTTAGATCATCTTGTAGAACGCCATCATGGATTGATTCAAGTAACATCAAAGCCACCAGTGAAAGACTACAAAAATTATGTTCCGGTCAATTTATCTTTTTATGATCCAGTAATTGTTTCAACTCTCATATTAGTATCATAAGATGTCTCATTTTAAATAGTTTGTGGTTATTTTTGAGATTTAATATACTAATTCCTATACTGGTGTTCTTAATGCTAAGTCCAGGAAACGAAACAATTAAATAGTATCTATGTATGTATGTTATATTATGCCAAATCTGACAATTTATTTGAACACAGAACTTTATGAACAAGTCAAAGATGACGCTTCTAAGATGGTTCAGGCAGCGCTTGAGATTTATCTAAAGAATTATTGTTCCAAATGCAAAAAGCAAAAATATGTATGCAGGTGTAAATAATGGCCAAAAATAGAAAGATGGATAGGAACAGAATAGCTCTCGGACAGAAGCACGAATTGGAGTATTTAAGAAGGTCAGCAAGAGGAATTCTTGGAACAGAAAATTACAATTCTCTTATACAAGCAAGAATAGAGAGAATAATAAAAGCATTTTTGCTTCTTTCGTCAAAGAAGAAAATAGCTAAAATAATTGAAACAAATGAAGATCAAGAAAACTTAATAGATATCTTAAATTCAACAATAATTTCTCTAAAACGAAGGATTATATATTGGACTATTGGAGGAATTATTGTTGGTTTAATAATTGGAATATTAGTAGTCTAAAACATTATTAAGTGAGTTAATAACTTCCAGAGATTACAGGAGTAGTATCCAAAAAAACAAAGAAAACGTGGCAGTTTTCGGCAATAACGATACTATTTCTTTAGATTATATAAAGAGTTATTTAGCAGACTAATAGAAAAGAAGAAAATATCTTCAGAAGTGAGGGACACAAATTAAAATTTTCGATAGTTATTAACTGAGTTAATAAGTAGAAAAATGATAAAAAATGATAGTATCATCAAATCTGGACAAAGCAAGTGCAAAAATCTACAAAAGAATCAACAAGATACGAGGCTATGGTTGGTTTAGTAAAGATGTCCAGAATATGCTCAAACGCAGATATGGAGAAGAAAAAAAAGAATTACTTGCAGAACTTAGCGAAGAAACAATAAAACGCAACCAATGTGATGATAAAATTAAAACTCTCGCAAAGAAAATCAATAAAATAAAATGAGCACAGTAATCCAAACGGAAAGCGGACTTTATGTAAATCACAGAGGTAGGATAGACTATATTTGGGTAGTCAAGCCTATGCAATGGGCATCTACTAAAAATGGTAGAAAAAAGACAAATAAATATGGACAAATATGTGTCTCATTAATCAATTTTCCCAAGAGATTTGTTGGGAAAAAATTTAGAATAAAATTAGAAGAGGTAAAAAATGGAACCAGAAGTTAAAACCAAAACAATTACAGTAGATAAACTAACAGAAATTAAATACAAAAAGAAAGGTGCAGGCCCTGGATGGCATGCAGGAATCTATACAGACCAAGCTGAATGGATCAACATAAACTGCTTCAAAGAAGAACAAATAAAACAAATTCTTGAAGGAGTTAAAGTCGGACAAACTTATAAAGTTTTTCTTGAAATGCGAGGTAAGTATGAGAATGTAAAGTCATTTGTTCCAATAGAACAAGAAAAGACATACGCCAATATGTCAGATAACCAAGTTGCACAAATGGCAGCAGATTCGCCAGGGGGTAAAGGGGTGGGCTCCCAATCTGCTTCTAAACAGACTAATTTAACCGACTACCAAAAACGCGAAGATAATAAACAAAAAATGATAGTAAGGCAAAGCAGCTTAAACTATGCAACTCAATTAGTTACTATCTTTGCTACTTGGGATATGCAGAATGCTAAAGATATGAATAAAGTTGCTGAAGGGAACCTACATGGTTGGGCAGCTCAAGTCAAAGAAATAGCCAAGGAATATGAAAAACAGATAATGGAGGGGATATGATAAGATTTACAATAGCAATCCCGGAAAAAGTAAGCGCAAATAAAATATATATTGGAACACATTGGGCAGTAAGAAAGAAAATAGCAGACAAGTTCCACGAAGCAATAGGAAGAAAGAAACTAACAGTAAATATGCTTGATGTTCCTTATCTTGATATTATCTTTACTTTTTACTTTTACAACAGACCATTTGACTGCACTAATTGCTTTTTTATGGCAAAATGTTTAGAAGATGGGCTTATCAAAGCCAAAATAATCAAAGATGATGATCCGGAACATGTTCAAAGTGTTACCTGCAAAAGCTTAGTAGATAAAGAAAACCCTCGCATAGTTATTGAATTAAGATGACTGAACTTAAAACTTTGAAAGATTTTAAAAGAGATATAACAACTCTACTAAATTATGGAATAATGCCCAGTTACATAGATGCTGGAGATAATAATATTGTTCCTTATGAGAGTTTAAAACAAGAAGCAATCAAACGTGTTAAATATTATTCCGGAACTATAAAGGAATTTTTTGTTAGAATAAGTAAGGTTACTGGAAAAGTTACTTCTTGTAATAAAGGAGATGATTTAGATTCAATACAAAAATTAAATATGGGAGCAATAATTGAATTAATAGAATTTTTCAACATAACAGATGAGGATTTGAAATGACTAATAATTATGAGAAGCTTCTGGAACAGAGAAAAAACAAAAAGTTAGATGAATTTAATGAAGATTGGAGAGATAAAGAAGAAGAGGAGAAGAATGTTCAAAAAAATAAAACAATTGATTGAATTGCCGAAAGTCTTGCTGGGCCTAAGCGAATCTATGCTAAAATTACATCAGCAAAATCAGGAAGCTATGAAAGAATTAAGAGACTTGGGTGCGCAGCACATAAAAGAAATGTGCAGAATAGAAGAAAGCATCAAATTCAGAATACAGGACATAGAACAGCTATATCCAAAGTTCAGAAGCTTTTATGAAGAAGTAATGAATAAAATAAACAGGCTAAACAGCAAAGCTGACGAAATAGAAAGAAAAATAACCAATATGGATTACAGAAGATGAAAGGCAAACAAGATATCAAATTAAAATCAGGAATAGAAGTTACTGCTGATTGGGATAGCAAAACAAAATGCAAAAAATGTGGTGCAGAAATGTGGTGGGCAGTAACTCACAAATCTAAGAAATTAGTTCCAATAGTTTTAGTTGGATTAGCTGAATGGGATAACCACTTTATTGATTGCAAATACGCAAATGAATTTAGAAAATGACACACTCCCAAATAAATCCGACTAAAGTCGGGGGTTTCTCTACCTCAAGAGAAGGAGAAGATTAAGATGGAATGTAGTAAATGTATTCACTTCAAATCATTATTGAATGATGAATATACTTGTAAATTTATTGAAAGTGGTGATGTACATTTTGAAGGGGATAGTGTACAAAGTGCTGAAATGTGTGAACATTATAACGAGGTGAAGCCAAATTCCTCCCAACACTAAAGTATTGGGTATCCTTTGGCACGAATTATGA
>SDBU01002147.1_pt1 | contig 26803 bp, 18 predicted proteins | sample 2277071 | NCBI WGS metagenome assembly SDBU01 (sample SAMN10397929, study PRJNA504765) | marine sediment metagenome | isolation source: marine sediment core GS08_GC12, 126 cmbsf | place: Arctic Ocean: Gakkel Ridge, Loki's castle | collected 2008 | reverse complement strand
CTGCTCTAAAATTAATAAAAAAACCAATATATAATATATGGTAATATACATTTACCATTCTTATGTTAGCTAAATTCTCAATTAAAAAAAGGGGAGTTTAGAACCGTCACCAGGTGATACAGTAAATTAGCTTTTAGGTAACACAACATTTTTGATGCTGAAAACTTTTTTACAAAAAATGTTCGAAAGAACTATAACCCTAAGATTCTGAGTTTATTCTTCTTCTAGTTGAGGAGTCATTGGTAGAGCTGTGAAAGCAAGAACCAACAACACTATTGCTATAACCGTGCATAATAACGGTCCAAATAGAAATCCAAAAGTCGCATAAACGTCGGTTGGCTCGAACTGGGAATTTCTAGCAATATTTGCCATTGAAATAAAAATTGAAAGTAATAACGAGAAAAATGTTGAAACAGCAATTAGTGATAATCCATTCCTTCTGAATCCAAGAAAGTTTAAAGCCTCTTTTTTGTTATTGGCTTTTTCAGGATTCTCAAGTATATTTTGGTATAACACAGTTTGTTGATTCATTAGTGATGAAAGCAATTGAGCAAAAACAATTCCAACAAATCCCAAAAGAATACCGTTGGATTGAATCATGATCTTCAATAACTCATCCGCAGTTGAAATAGGAACATAATCGGGAAAAGCTCCTATAAGCGACCATGAAAAATAAAAAACAGTCAGTGTTAAAAGAAGAGCTGAAGTGAAATAACCAAGAAATTTCCCAATAATTTTTTTCTTGTCGCTTTGTGATAGAGGTTTTACAGCATAGGACGAAGTGAGTGTGGTGTTGACTTTTTCAGTCTCATCTCTTTTTTCAGCCATTTCAATCTCTTTTAACATCACAACATTTCATTTTTAAAATTTGTGATTATTCTAAGCTTGTCTCAAAATTAGGCTTAATAAAAAAATATGGGTCGGGTATATTCGTGTCAGGACGTTGGTCTTCCCCGGGATACCATTGTAATCATGGTGGCTTTTCCATGCTGAAATGTCGAGACCTTCGTTCTGTCTCATTACTTCCGTCGCGTGAGAGATTATCAGAGCGGCGACTTTTCGTTTCGCTAGATGGTCAATTTTAGATTTCCATGCGGGTTCGTCTTTTCGTTCGACCCAGTCCTTTCGTGTTGCGTAGTATTTTTTCATGCGAAGATAGTATCTGTAGTAAAGCGGGTCTTTCGCCATGATTACGCCTTTTACGATTATCCCGTAAAGTCGTCCCTTAGCTTTGTGGTTGTATTTGTGATTCTGTCCTTTGAGATTTCCGTGTTCGGGAGTTATGCTGAAATATGCTTTCGCCTTACCCGCCGAAGTGACTTTCTCAGTGTCGATGTATCCGAGTAGAGTCATGACCCCGACATCGCCCAGACCCTTAACGTTTGCCGCTAGAATCCATAATAGATGCTCTTTCGTTAATTCCTTCACATTCTTAACGATGTTCTTTTCCACAAGCTTCATTGACTCTTCTTGTTGCTTCAAGACTTCGATTTCCTCTTCTGAAAGAATGTCTTGAGATGCTCTAAGCCGCTGACCGATTCCGATTCTTGCTTTCTACACGTCTAAGTAATTTTTTCCAAGAGAATGGAGGAATGTTATTTTCTCACTCATTCGTTTTCACCTCCTTCGTGAGTTTCTTTAAATTCATACTTTCCGTCTTCGGAGATTGTTACGTCGAAAGTTTTCTTTCGCATAACTGTTTTTTCTCCTAACGAAGGAAACGAGGATTTTTCTCCAATTTCGTCCAGTTGCCTTCGTATTTCTGGGTCGTCTTCGATTTTCTTTTTCATTCAACAACTCCCTCCTTTCTGCTGACTGTTATTGCTCTGCAATTTCCTATCGAAAAATAACAGAACGATAACCGTGAAGAAAACCACAACAATGACAAACGGTTGTAGTTTCAACGCAGAGACGACACCGAATAAGAGAGCTATCCCACACAACACAGCTAAAGACGGGGAATAACGTTCACTCAATCTTGCGCATCCCCTTTCGCTTTTTCTTATGCGCCATAATCTCAACCAGCGTTCTTGTATCACTGACAGAGTTCGGACGCTTCTTTTCTCGCTGTTTGAAACGTCTTCTCAAGCTGTTTCACCCCTTAAAATCAACATAACAGAACGCTTTTCCTCGAATGCTTGAAGAAAGGTCGCGCTTTTTATGGGGTCTAGTCTACCCTTCTTATGCGAAAGACATGAAGACTCTTCGTGAATGATGTTTGTTTGATGGGCGACGTATAGCGGAAACCCTTGTGTGTGCGAAACAGAGGATGAAAAAAACCGCTTTAGTGTCCAATTTGACAGGAAATATTGCCGAGACTGTGGACTCTGCCTACCTTGCCCTCAAAACTTGGACATATCAGCTATACTCAGATTTCACACGCTCTCCACAACTTACGGGTTGAATAATTGGGCAAAAAAACTGTATAACAGACTTAAAGTTGACGTCAGCAAATGCACAGAATGCGGCGAATGCGAACCCAAATGCCCCTACACGTTACCGATTATATGTATGTTGCAAGAAGCTCAGGTGTGTCTGCAGCGCTAGTTTCATATGTTGTGGTGGCATTGAATCTTGTGTATCCCTTACGCTAGAAGACTAATGATGGAGACGCCCATGCTAAAACTGATTAAACGCCAAGTTCACGGGTTTGCATATTTGCTATCAAATCCTTCCCAGTTGAAGCACCTCATACTAAGAGAGACCCGCTATATGTTTAGAAATCAGAGTAAGCGAATGTGGGTGGAGTGGCAGAAATATGACTCAGAGCGCGCATACGACGCGCTGATGGAGGCTCTTCACGATACACGCACACGTCCATTTAATCAGGAGCGAATAGAAATCATCTCTGACATAATTGGTCGGCTGGGAAACGGTTTGGGCATCCTAGATGTTGGCTCCGGAGACGGAATCATCGGCGAGCACATATCGAAAATGGGCAATCACGTAGCATCCGTAGACTTACCAACAGTTGCTACGCAATCTCACAGATGCCAATGCCTATTAACTGTGGCTGGCGACGCAGAACAATTATCCTTTGCTTCAAACATTTTTGATGTTGTTTTAGCTTCTGAAATAATAGAGCATTTATGGAATCCGCACAGTTTCGTGGATGAGGCTTACAGAGTTCTTAAAGCTGATGGACATTTGATAATATCAACGCCTGAAGGGATAGAGGGTTTGCGTTATGACGCTCACAAATACTATTTCACAGTGGAAACTTTAAAGCAGATGCTCGGCGGAAAATTCGATTTATGCGAAGTTAAACGTTTAAAGCCTGCATACACTGCAACACCTACCATTATCCTGCTATTCCGTAAATCGATGATGCCAAAAAATTAGGGCATCGACAGCTCAGGCAAATTTTTCTCAGGTTTAGAAGATGTTCTTGATTCTCCAGAGGATATGGTTCAAAGCGGTTCGAGCCATAACTCGACTGTAGAAGTTTGTTTTAAACAAGTGACGGAGCACATATTTTGGAGAATAAAAACGGTTATAGAACGAGGTTCTTAATTTTCTGATATCCTCTGCCGACAAGTTAGGATTCACAAAAACAGGCGTTATTGTGTCATAGCGCCCCCAATCGTTAGACATTTCCCACCCCGTCTCCTCCACGAGGTTGCGAAGCTCAGTGCCGGGATACGGCGTTGCCACACATATGTATACGTCGTCAGGTTCCGCTTTTCTGATGAGATCAATGGTTTCTTGTAGCATATCTTTTGTTTCTCCAGGATATCCAATCATTACGGAAACGGCGACGAACAAACCAACATCTTTCGCTAATCTAATTGCTCGCTCGTTTTGTTCAACCGTAGTTCCCTTTTTAACGGCATCCAGAATTTTTTGGCATCCTGACTCAACCCCAAAAAAGACTTGTTGACAGTTTGCCTCCCTCATTTTGAGCAGAATCTCTCTTGAAACTGTGCTAACTCTGGTTTGACAATCCCATGGAATACCAATTTTTCTTTTCTTGATTTCTTTACAAATTTCAAGTGCCCTTTTCTTGTCAAGTGTAAACGTGTCGTCATAAAATGTGAATGCGTCAGCTCCATGTGTATCTCTTAGCCACTCAAGCTCGTCCACAATGTTTTTGGGGCTCCGCGCCCTGAAACCTTTACCAAACATTTGAGCTGATGTGCAAAATGAACATTGGGAGGGGCAGCCTCTGCTTGTTATGATTGGAAGCATCCTTCTCCCAAAAAGCCTGTATTTTTCTAGCGGGAAGTATTTGTATGCTGGAAGGGGCAGTTCGTTAAGGTTTTGAATGAATGGCCTGTTAGGTGTGCGGACAACCTGTCCATCTTTTCTGAAGGTTATTCCTTCAATGCTGTTGAGCGCTTTCGGGTTGGACACGTTTTGTGCCAGCTCTAGTAAGGTTTGTTCGCCCTCGCTCCTCACAACTACATCTACTGCCTCCTCTTCGGCGAGAACTTGTTCGTCCATAAATGTGGCATGTGGACCTCCCAGAACAACTATTGATTCAGGGCATGCTTCTTTTGCGACATGTGCGGATTGAAGAGCTGACTGTATCGTGGGTGTCATAGAAGTGATGCCAATAACATCAGGTTCGCTGGAAGCTAATTTTGTTTTCAAATCTTCGTGTGTCATTTCTAATGCTGGGCAATCTATAACCGTTACTTCATATCCATTATCTTCAAGAACAGCCGCCAGATAAGCTAAGCCGATGGGCAGGTAAAGCTGATGCCGATAAACTCCCTTTAGGGGTGGTGGGTTAACCAGCGATGTCTTAACTCTTCTACCAATCTTCGTCACTTTTCACACCGAATTTGCGGCAACCGCCAGAATAGTCAAAAAGTTAGAACCTTCCTCAGCTATATCTTTATTGTTATATGCCGATTGAGTCTTTCTAAAAATTATTGCTTAAACATCCGTTTAGCCTCTACTTCACTCTCTTTTTCCCAATAACATTTTTATTGCTTTCTTTGGGTTTCGAATGGCTCTTACTATTTTATCTTTAGTAATAGCTTGATTCACCAAATTTGCGTGCACACACAATTCACGCAAATCATCTGCCGTGAACTCTGCAGTTTCAATTAGAGGTTCAGCCGCCGCTAAAGCTTCATCACTAAAGCCATCCCTTAAGAAACCGCCGCGCTTAGCCTGCTCATAGAGTTCTGTTCCATATAGAGGGGTAGCTATACTGAAGTGGAAATTTTTGGCTCCTAGTTTTCTCAGTTTATACGCATACTTTATTGTTTCTTGTATGTCCTCTTTTGTTTCGCCGATAAGCCCAAGTATAAAGAAAACCCCTAACTTGATTCCCAGTTTGTTGGTCAAAACAACAGCTTGTTCCACATCTTTCAAGTTCAGGTTCTTTTTAATAATCTGATTCACAACACGTTGAACACCAGACTCGGGAGCAATCCGTAATCCCTTGCAGCCAGACGCGCTCATTTTTGTTAAAAGCTCTTCATCAAGAGTATCTGCTCTAACACCTGTTGGAACATACCATTCTATGTCTAAGCCCCTTTCTTTTATCAAATCACAAATATCTATTACCCTTTTCTTTTTCAGCGTCATGTTGTCATCATAGAAGTCAATCTGTTTAATCCTGTAGGTATCAACTAAGTGTTCTATTTCCTCAACTACTTTCTCTGGGTTTCTACCCCGCCACTTTCTTCCCATAACAATGTGATTAGAACAAAAAATGCACTCGTGCGGGCATCCTCTGCTGGTAGTCATAATTGCCCACCGTTTGCGTATTACTCCTCTTATGGGGTTTTCTTTTACGGCGGCAAAGTATGTATCCATTGGAAGTAGATGTCTTGCCGGAAAGGGCAGCGAATCTAAATCTTGAATCTCTGGTCTTGGAGGCGTAATAACATTCTTCCCGTTTTTGATGAAGCCGATTCCTTTTATTTTTTCTAGGTCTTCAGTGTTGCCTTGTTCCAGCGTGTCGACTAACTCGGATATTGTTTGTTCTCCCTCTCCTCTTACAATAAAATCGACGTTTGGATTTGAAAGACATTCTACAGGTCTTGCAGAGGGATGTAGTCCATCCAGTACGGTGATGATGTCTTTGTCAATGCTTTTTACTGTGTCGGCAACCTTAAATGCGCCTTTTGACCAGCCAGAAAATGGTATGTTTATTCCAACAATGTCTGGCAACCACTGTTTTATCCTGTCTGCTATTTCTTTGTGTGTTAAACCTACCCGATATTTCGTTTCATCTATTTGTTCTAGATTTCTCCAGCCTTCTGTGGGGGCATCTATAATGCGCACCTTATGTTGCTGTTCTAGCACAGCCGCTACATATGCTATTCCCCACGGTTGATATACCGTTGGTTTTCCCCATGATTTTGGGTGAATACGTGGTGGATTAATCAAACAAACACGCATATTTTCCGTTCACTACCTTGACACGCAAGTTCAGACCTGTTATCCAATTTTTGTTTTCGAGTAAATCTCAACAATGTCAGTTATTCAGCTGGAAACCTAAAAACGTTTGGAAAAAACCGAAACCAGATAACCCGCATATGGTTTAGAATGAACCAGCACGTAATTTGCTTTTGTGACTCGGTAAGACAATTATCTGCCTGCTTGTGTATAACATGTTTAACGTTTGCCTCGCTGTATCGAATAGGCTTACTGTTTTCATAGTCTTTTTCCTCTTTTTTACAAGTTTTTGGAGGTTTTTTTGGTGTCAGGAGCCAAACAACACGTGCTGTTCACCAAAAAATGTCAAGTTAGCAAGTGTCTAAAAGCTTAAATATTTAAAATCTAAGAAAGCTAGTCTACATAAACATAAGAGGTTACGAAAAATGGTAAAAGCTCCAATGACAAAAAATTTGTTGATGCAGTACACTTTAATTGCGCTATTCTTTATTGCATTCTTATCGTATTTCGTGTTTGGTCTTGATTCGCTTTTAATATCACTAATTTCGGTTGGAGTCGCTGTAGGCTGCGATTTTCTGCTCTCTATAGTAATGGGTTCCAAGGGACCCAAGAACACAATGTCTGCTGCTGTATTCGGCTTAATCGTTGCCATGTCCTACTCGTTAGGTTTGCCTCAGATGAACATTGAAGCAATCCCAACATTGGCTGGTGGACTTGAACAATACCTGTATCCTGCTCTAATTTCAGCTGTAGGATTGGTTGTTTTCAAGAAACTTCAAGGATTGTCTGGAAGAAAATACGTGAATCCAGCTGCAATCGCGAAACTTCTGATTCTCGGTTTACTATTCATGCCCGCTATTTCTTCCCTAATGGCCGAAGATCACACCAATTCTATAGCCTTGCAAAACCCTCTCACAACAAGTGGTTTTGAGGGTTACCCAGACTACTATCCAATGGAAACTACAACTTTTGGTAACGTTCTGATAACATGTTATGGAAGTCCGTCATTAGACCTTATGAATCCCTATACTCTTGGATCATACGAGAACCCCCTACCTGATGTTCTATTCAATATGCTAGTTGTGAAGTATCACGGTTGGATCGGTGGCTTTTCAAGCATTCTTGTGATGGCGATAGGACTTGCCTTGTTTGCAGTTTGCCGCGGATACATTAAATGGAGAATAACTCTGGCTTACCTAGTGACCACTGCGGTGTTTGCTGCTGTTATGGGAGTCATTTTCGGCGGAGACATCATACTTAGACTAGTATTCCACCTGTTCATGGGCAGTTCAATCTTCATGGCATTCTTTATGGCAACCGACCCCGCAACTACCCCAGTGACACGTTTAGGCCAAATCATATTCGGTGCAGGCTTAGCAATATTGACAATGATTATTCAAGTGTACACCGGATTCTTGGGAGGATCAATTCTTGCGTTGGTAATCATGAACCTAACATCTCCAATCCTAGACAATGTAGGAAAAATGCGTCCTGGAAAAAGAGCGGTTGAACCAACACTTCCAGATGCTCAACATTTTGACTCCGCTACAGTCTACGACTGTATGAGATGCGGTGCTTGCATGACCGTATGTGTCAATGGTCTAAGTCCGATATTGATCAAACAGGCGCGTGCTAAGAAAAACGTAAACAAACTTATGAAACTTCAAGCAGAATACTGTGCAGGTTGTGGAAACTGTAACTTCATTTGTCCTTCAAGAATCCATCTTGAAGGCAGTACACTCGGTTACAATATGATGGAAGAAGAAGCTAGAGAAATAGAGCAGCAATTCTTGACAGGAAAAGCAGACGAAAATCTTGGTGTCTACAGCGATATATTTTCAGCAAAAAGCTCGATAGACGGACAGGATGGTGGAGTAGCTACTGCGTTGCTAGTATCCGGTATGAAGAGGAATTTGTTCGATGCCGCTATAGTGGTCCAGCGGATGGATGGATATTTGGCGGATGCTGTTGTCGCCGAAAATGTCGATGAATTACTGAAAGCCAAAGGGACAAAATACTTACGGGTTAGTATGATGTCAAAGTTAGGAGATTTAATAGCGAAGGGCAAACGGAAAATTGCTCTTGTTGGTACAGCTTGCGAAGTTCGAGCCGCACGAAGGGTACAACAAGTTCTCCTTCGTAAATATCCCGACTTAGAACTAATCCTAATCGGATTGTTCTGCTTTGAAATATTCGACTACAAGAAGCTCAAAGAAGAAACAAAACGACTACTAGGAGTCAATTTGGACGACGCAGAAAAAACGCAGATAACGAAAGGAAAGTATATTGTCACCGTCAATGGAAAAGATTACTCAGTAAATGTAAAAGAACTGAGCAAAGCTGTTGAAAAACGATGCCTGTGTTGCCCTGACTTCACTGCGAAGTATGCTGATATCTCTGTTGGTTCAGTAGGTAGCGCTGATGGATATTCGACGGTAATAGTGCGATCGGATGTTGGCAAAGAACTATTAGCGAAGCTCGATGTGACTAAAGGTACCGTGAAGAAGGACGAAGTTACAAAACTATCTGTCCTTAAGAAGGACCGTGCAGACAAAAACTTGGCAGAGTCCGGCTACTACTAATGTGCGCAATTTTTTGTGCATACCCTTTTCTTTTTTTTGATACATAGGTTTTCAGCGCCAGAAACAATCTGATGGGCAATTGAAATCTCCAATCGTGTCTGCAAGTTGATGAATACACAAAATATAAATGTATAATGATCGTAACAATGAAAAACAGAAGAAGTGAACATAAAATGGCAAGCTGGACTGAATGGAAACTAAACGATATAATCTATGGGATAGTATTACCGGTTATCGTGGCATTCCTCATAATCATCTTTCCGACGGAAATTTCTAAGCTCCTTCTTGAAGTAGACCCCTCTTTCGGTCTTAATGCTATACTTGTTGATGGTCTTGGTGAAGCAATTTTGGTTACGGCTATTCCATTGTTTGCTGGGTTAATCTGGAATAAGTGGGCTGGCGGCGCTGCAGGATTCCTGCTAGGTAGCATATACGCTCTATACGTTAACGATGTATACGCTGCATATGTCGCTATGGGCTACATAGAGATGTCTGCAGGGTTTATGGTTCAAGAAATTACTAACCTTGGATTCGTCGTGAGCGCTATGCTGGTCGGCTACATTTCTGGTGCATTAAACAGGGGCTCCTACAGTTTCCGAAGAATGGTAGTTTCTGCACTTATAGCTGGAGCTATTGCTAGCGCATTTCAGTTGTGGGCCGGAGTGATTTCACCTATTAGCATGGCAACAGATATCCCATATGTCGGATTCACCATTCTATTACCTAAGCTCATCTACGGCATTATAATACCGATATTCGTTACCCTCTTCGGATGGTTTGGCATAACCCCAAGACAAATGACCTAAGCATTCCACGCACAAACACATTCCCATCCTCTTTTCTTTTTTAACTGATGACAATTCTAGCTTTTTCGCTAATTATATGCTTGATAAGCAGGCTCACTCTTTTGTCACATGATCTTTTTGGTGTGAGCGCAATTATGCAAAACATTTAAACAATTAGCGTTATGTATTTGCGGGAGGATAAAACGTTAGGGGCCCACTAATATGCGACCGCATGTAACTCTTGTGAATCCACCATACCCAACTCACCCCTACCAGCATACACCATTTCCTCCATTAGGTTTAGGGTATTTGGCTGCTGTTTTAGAGAAGAATCAATATGAGGTTGATGTAATCGATTGTCAAGCATCACATCTTACTTACGATGATTTTAAATGCGAACTTAGCAAGTGCCAACCCAACATAGTCGGAATAACCTCGACGACACGCTTGTACAAGTCTGCGTTACAGATAGCAAGAATTTCTAAAGAAGTCTGTCCTGACTGTTTAACCATTCTTGGCGGTTCACACGTTACTTTCTGGGACGAAAACGCACTTCAGGAATGCCCACAACTGGACATTATTGTACGAAAAGAAGGCGAAAACACCCTACTAGAACTAGTGCAACGATTAGAAGCAGAAAAAAGTGTTCATGACGTGTTAGGTACAACCGTTAGAAACGACGGAAAAATTGTGAAAAACCCAGACAGACCCTACATTGAAAACCTAGACGCACTCCCTTTCCCTGCTCGTCATCTCTGGCCTCTTGAGAGCCTTCGAAAAATCGAGGATATATTTTATCTAACGACTAGCCGAGGCTGCATCTACTGGTGCGAATTCTGTGCAGCGGTCAGGATGTTTGGTCGAAGATATCGGATGAGAAGCATCAAGAATGTCGTGGACGAGCTTGAATATCTTCACAAGACTTATGACGCAACCCAGTTTACATTCTGCGATGACGCATTCACTGTCGATCAGGCTAGAACCGAAGAGTTGTGCAATGAAATCAAAAAACGAGACTTGAATATAAAATGGAACTGTGGAACCCGTGTGGACATGGTTACAAAAGAGTTGCTCCTTAAAATGAAGGAGGCAGGTTGCGTCTCGGTGTGGTTTGGAATTGAGTCAGGTTCACAACATGTTTTAGATGAGATGCAAAAAGGAATCTCAACTGACCAAACGGTTAGAGCAGTTGGTTGGGTAAGAGAGCTTGGGATAAAGCCCGCTCCGAACGTACTCCTTGGTTTTCCTGGTGAGACGAAGGAGAGTGCTTTAGAAACCATAAAGTTTACTCAGAAAATAAGTCCTGATGATGTAGCTTTTTATAATATAGCTACGCCTCTCCCAGGAACGCCTCTGTATGATCGTGTCAAAGAAAATGGTTGGCTAAAAATAACCGACTTCGATAAATATGACTGCAAGACTCCCGTCTTTGAAACGCCTTTGTTAAGCATGAAAGAGCTAGAGAAACTCTACGAAAAGGCTTTTCGGAGTTTTTATCTTCGTCCCACCTATATTCTCCGTATGTTCCTCACGAGGGGCAGGTACGGTTTTACAGCATCCCGAATAGCATTCGCATACCTCATTAAAGCCATTAAATCCAAACTTTGGCCTCAATGATGTGGCTACGGGCCTATGATTTGTTCAACTAAAGAATCTGCGAAGGAAAAAGGTCGAATCTAAATTGACGATAGATAAATAACAATAGCTACTATAACTTAAAGTTAAAGATTTACAATATTTGACATGTTAAACCTAGCTTAAAAACCTTATTGGAGATGGATACTGTTAAGTTATTTGCTAAGCGTTTTAACCAATTCTCTACGATTTGAACTTATCGTAAATATGTAGAATGACTTTCGATAAGTTGGATATAGTATCTTCTGTGCAATCAGTTATGGATGTCACTGTATCTGTGCCCCATGTATTTTTGCGAATTTTCTGACCAATAATGTCAAAACCAAGCTTACCGTTTCTCGTTGTGATTGAAAATATGCTTCCCAAATAATGTTCAATCTCGACACGGCATGTCACAAGGGTATCATACCACAACATTCTATTTTTTAGTTTTTCAGCGAAGTCAGAATCTAATTCCATTAATTTTTTGCTTGCCAATAACTTCGTCATATCCCAAGATAGTTGATCCCCTTTCTGCTCGAAGATCAGTCTTATGATTCTTGCTAATGTATCCAGAAAGATTTTGGTAAAAATGAAAAACGACTTTATGTCCAGTCGCAATGATGTAAAGTTTTCTCCTGCTTCCATAAGTAATTCATGTTCTGGTTCTTCATTTGCTCGTATAATTTCAATCATTCTATTGGCTAATTCAGTAGATTTTTGCGTTTCTGCCTCAATCCTTTGAACGATAATTTTTATCTCAGCACCATTGTCGAGATAACTTCCGTAAATTTCGAGCTTATTGGCGTTTTTGCCATCCCCTACTTTGTCTCTTAGAACGGTTTTCAGTCTTCCAAAACATTCGTCAAAGTTGCTCCAGTTCATAATATGATATTCTCTTCGGAACATATTTATCTTAATGGGGATTTTTTACAGCCCCTCCGAAAGAGACGAGCAACCGAAGACTTTACAGAACCGTCCTCTGGATTCTTTGAAGGCTATAGTTGTTTCCGCCAAACATCAAATGCAAACGCATAAATACTCAAACACCTTGAAAAAAATGCGCGTGCACTGGCAAAGAAGACCCGATTAACGATTCATCGTTGATTAATATTGAAGAAAGGGAAGCTGAAGAGATGAGGAAAATATTTAACAGAACAGTCTCTGGGATAATGGTGTTGTTGGTACTATTTGGTTCACTATCGCCTTTGGTAAAAGCAGAAGAATTGATTACAAACCCTTTGGATGAAATGCTTCCTCCAAGAATTGACAATCCTGGCCACGATCCTACTAATCCACTCCAGGAGCCAGAATGGTACTACGGTAATTCTTGGAGTGAAACCCTGAGTGAACCTGGATTTGTAGAGGGTAGAGCAGTGGGATACTACAAAAGATTTTTTGCGCATAGCGATATGTCTGTAGAGTTCTACGTTTATAGGTTCTCAAATGTGAGCAGTGCTGAAGCGTATTGTAGTAGAGAGATCAACCAGATAAAGTCTGAAGGAGGGTATACTGAAGTATCGATCTCTGGTGCTTTTGCGGTTGTATATGATTATGGCACACAAGAAATTGGGGTTAGTTGGGGTGTTATAAATAACATAGTGTTCAAAGTTGGAGTTTATACCGATCACATAGTGGAAGACCCAACAGATCAACTAGTAGATTTCACCTTATTGGAACGTGAGCGCATCTTAGAGATAGGTATAATTCCAGAGTTTCCATCCTTCATTATTCTGCCAATATTCATGATGGCAACACTACTAGCAATCATAATCAGCAGAAGAAAAGAAATCTAAATGAGATAAGCTATTCTCCTAAACGAACAATCAAAAACCAGTAAAATGCATGATTATTTTACATGTCACGCACGCGACAATCAGAGGGAGCATCAGGTTTTGAGCTAACCCGATTATAATGCAAAACTTAAATAGAATCATGAAAGTAATAATCTACTTGTGAAAAAATTAAAGGATGAAAATAAACATGACATTTTCAATAAACAAAGCAAAATTGACAGCAATAACAATTATGATTCTTTTGACAACTTCTGCTTTTGTAATATCGGCAGTTCCATCTTATGCTCAAGTTGATCAACCTGACCAAGATATGTACTATGGAACCCCTCACACAACAAATAGACCTGGAGTAAGTGGACCTAAACCATCTGGTACTGTAGTTAATTGGACACACACTGCTCAAGCTCGTATGAGCGCTACACCTAGAACAATTGGAGTCAACCAGATAGGAATCGTTAACATGTGGATTACACCTCCACCTTCACAACACCGATTCATTAAGGACTACAAGATCGAAATCACAAAGCCGGATGGTTCCAAGACTTCAGTTTCCCTTGATTCTTATGTTGCAGACGGGACAGGATGGTTCCCCTACCAGTATGATCAAGTAGGAGAATGGACCTTACAATTCCACATGATCGGAATGTATTTCCCCGAAGGATACTACAACAATGGCGATTATTCTGAAACGCAAACAGCCTCGAACTGGGTTTACTATGAAGCAGACTACTACAACCCCACATACAGTCCAGAACAGATAGTTACAGTACAAGAGGAGTTCGTCTGGTCTTGGCCTCTTACTGACCTACCAACCGACTATTGGGACCGCCCAATAAACCCGGAACACAGAGAATGGGCCGACATCGGAGGAAACTTCCCGCCGCAAGATTGGACGGGTGATCCTCATAACAGCGAATGGAGTGGCATAACAAGTAATTATGGTCCCTACATCATAGCTCCTAACACTTCACACATTGCATGGAAGAAACTAGATGAAGTTGCGGGCGTTTCCGGAGGGATACTCGGCCAATACGGTAAGTTGGCTGGGGATATCGATGACCATCTTCCAACTGTAGTCTATGCAGGAAGATGTTACGCAACCTACAATGTACCCGGAATTGGAGAAGTCGCCGGGTGCTATGACATACGGACCGGAGAAATTTACTACGAAATACCCACAGCTGAAGGCGGTGTCACACCATGGTGGATTTCATACACAAGGGATCTGTCTGTATCAGTACCAGGTGCTACCGAAGAAAACGACTGGGACGTCGACCTGATTGCAGTTGACAGTAGATCAAACCCTACGAGACTATACAAGATTGATCCGTATACTGGAAATGTGGACGTCGATGCGTCAATAGAAGGAGCCGGCATGATAATGACCTACCAAAACGGCCATTTCTTATCTATTCGAGATACTGGTAACACACAAGTACGCAATTACATGGAGGCAAATTATTGGAACAGGACCAGTCTTCAACAAAATGGTCTTCCGACTTACTTGTACAACTGGACAGTACTAGGCGGAAGCAGCGCAGACCTCGCTGATAGACTAGTATCCAACCAAAGCTTCAGGTTAGTTCCAAGTTATAGGGGTTCTGCGTGGCCCCCAGAAGCTAGATGGAGATTCTATGGCCGATTTGGTGCTCCTGACTTGGATGTAGGCGTTACCGGAGTTACTAGACGATTCTTTGATAACCAAGTTTGGGGTGGAAGCGCACTGGGTATTAGCTTAACTACTGGTGAAGTACTTTGGGAAAGATTCTTTGAAAACGCTCCATACAGTCCACGAACAATGGTTTCTGAAGACGGAGTATTCGTTATCTGCTTTAACCAAGGAGAAGTCGTGGGACTTGACATACTTACTGGCGATATATTGTGGACAAACACGGAGAACTCTTATCCATTCGGTGGATTCTGGGGATACGATGAAGCAGCAGCATACGGCAACGCATACTTCTGGTCATACGACGGAATTCAAGCGTTCAATTTGCAGACTGGAGTGACAGAATGGCACTACAACGCCGTAGCCATTCCCTTCGAGACTCCTTATACTGGCAAAGGTGACGACCCGGCTTACTCATACAACGGACCTGGAATAGTTGCTGATGGAAAAATCTACGCACCAAATAGTGAGCACTCAACAACTACACCATACACAAGAGGCTGGAGCCTTCACTGTATCGACGCCTTTACTGGCGAAGGTATATGGAAGCTTCCTGGACAAATAATTCCAGGACCTATCGCAGACGGCTACCTAGTAGGTGGCAACACTTATGATGGATACATTTATGGTTTCGGCAAGGGTAAAACTGCCACAACAGTCACAGCTCCTAACATTGGAGTACCAAAAGGGACCCCAATTGCAATAACGGGCACAGTTTTGGATATGTCTCCAGCTCAGCCTGGCACTCCATGTGTTTCTGTTGACTCTATGGATACTCAAATGGGCTACTTGCACATGCAAAGACCAATCGATGGACTCTTGGGTCAGGACACAATTACTGGTGTTCCAGTGACGCTAACAGCTATAGGTTCAGACGGCAGTTACATCGACATCGGCACAACTACAACTAGCGGATACTATGGCAGCTTCGGTCTATCGTGGACTCCAACAGAGGAGGGCACCTACGAGATCATCACATCTTTCGTGGGTGACGATTCTTATGGCAGCTCAGGAGCATCAACCTACGTTATAGTAGGTCCAGCACCTTCACCTGCAATCCCAATACAGCCTGTTGAGTCAGTAGAGCCTGATGAGCCAGTAGAGCCTGATGAGCCAGTAGAGCCTGTTGAGTCAGTAGAGCCTGTTGAGTCAGTAGAGCCTGATGAACCTGAAGAACCAGCAGATGCACCATTAATCACAACAGAAATAGCGATACTAGCAGCCGTTGCAATAGCCTGCATCATCGGTGCAGTCAGCTTCTGGGCACTCAAAAAGCGAAAATAAAAGCCTAAATCTTCCCCTTCTTTTTTTGTTTAAGACCCAGTGTACACCATGTTCTGCGAACTTGTCCGCATACGAACGGATACATGAAAGACTGTGAAAGCGGTGTTCTAGCCAAGGATTGTCTGTTATAATCTCATCTGGGCAATCATAGGAAGCCACGGTTTTTGAGTTAAACCACAATAGTACAAAACTTAAATAGCGTTACAAACGTTATATTTTACTTGCGAAAAAATTTAAAGGAGAAAGAAAATGAAATTTTCAACAATTAACAAAACAAAATTGACTGCAACACTCGTTATAACACTATTAATGATTTCTGCTTTCGGACTTATAGCTACAATTCAAGCTCAAAATTTACAACCTGATCAGAACCTAGCCCAAGGAACTGGACCTTCTGCAAAGCATCCTGGAACAAGTGGACCAGCACCAGCTGGCGCCAACATTACATACTATTTCAATCCACAAGCTCGACTTGCCTTTACTCCAAATCCCATAGGTCTTGGTCAAGTATTCACAATTAACCTATGGGTAACACCCCCACCAAGCGCAGAACGACTTCTAAAAGACTACCTGGTAGTAATCCAAAAACCTGACGGCACAACAAACACAGTTAATATCGATTCATACGTAGCAGACGGAACCGCATGGTTCCCATACCTCGCCGACCAATTAGGAGAATGGTCACTACAATTCTTCTTCATCGGAGTATACAACCCACCTGGCTGGTATAATGATGGAGAATACTCAACCGAACGATTCTCAGGCTCAATGTGGTATGACGGAGACTACTATAGCCCCACAAACACTCCAGTACAAACACTTACCGTACAAGAAGAATTCATCTATTCCTGGCCTCTAATCGACCTACCAACTGACTACTGGACTCGTCCAATATCTTTCGAGCACAGAGAATGGTCAGTAATCGCCGGCAACTACCCACCTCAAAATTTGGTTGTTACTAGTGAATGGAGCGGCAACCCTGACTACTACGGACCTTATATTACAGCACCAAACACTTCACACGTTGTATGGAAAAAAGACGTTGACGTGGGTGGAATTACTGGTGGAGAAGCAGGCGTATACTCCGAAATGGCAGGTGGAAGTTTACCTAACGTAATCTATTTGGGACGATGCTACGACACATACTACAAACCTGGAGTAGGCAACGTCGCTGGATGCTTTGATCTACGAACTGGAGAAATCTACTACGAAATACCCACCTCAGAAGGTGGAGTTACACCAACCTGGCTTAATTACTACCAGACCGTTAGTGGATCAGTACCTGGCGCTGGTGCAGATGATCCTGTTAGAGTCCAAATGTTAGCAACTGACTCGACAAGTAATCCAGAGACTTTGTATAAGATCGATCCATACACTGGAAATGTTAACGAGTATGACCTGACAAATGACGAAGGTGACGGCCCTGGTCGAATACTGGCTTACTATATGGGTGAATTCTGGAGCGTTCGCGATTCTAGTGACAGCATTATTGATCCTTACATGATTTCTCATTTCTGGAACCGCACTAGCATACAAGATAACGGATATCCCACTTACCTAGTTAAATGGGACGCTTTATCCAACACTAACAATTTTGCCAATAGGGTAAATAGCAACATGACTTACAGAATATGTCCAAGCTTCAGAGGATCAGCATCAAGCGAGGCCGGTCAATGGAACTGGTATGGCAGATTCGGCACTCCCGATATAGACGCAGGTTACACAGTTATCACAAGACGATTCTTTGATAACGCAGTTTGGGGTGGAATGTCAGTAGGTGTAAGCCTAACTACCGGTGAGGTAGTTTGGGAACGAATGTGGGAAGAAGCACCATACAGTCCACGAACTACAGTGGCGGAAGAAGGAGTTTACGTTGTATGCTTTAACCAAGGTATGGTTAGGGGACTTAACATGGCAACTGGTGAAGTATTATGGACCAACACAGACAACTCTTATCCATTCGGTGGATTCTGGGGATACGACGAAGCAGCAGCATATGGACTAGCATACTTCTGGTCATACGACGGAGTACAAGCTTTTGACCTTCAAACCGGAGTTGAGAGATGGCACTACACCGATCCAGCAGCTAAATTCGAAACAACCTACGTAGGTCCAGATGGCATAGAATGTAACCCATTCAACGGTCACGGTTTCATTGCAGACGATAAACTATACACTCGTAATAGCGAACACACAGCAACTGCACCATATGCAAGAGGTTGGGATATTATGTGTCTAGACGCCCATACAGGCGAAGAGATATGGAGTATTGCCGGACCAATGGATATCGGCCCAGCAGCAGACGGTTATCTAACAGCAACAAACGACTATCAAGGTCAAATGTATGTCTTTGGTAAGGGTAGGAGCGAAACAACTGTTATGGCTCCTCTTAGTGGCGCTGCAAAAGGTTCTGCTATGACCATAACTGGATCAGTTCTTGACATATCTCCTGCACAACCAGGAACCCCATGTGTATCAGTTGACTCAATGGATCTTCAAATGAACTACATTCATATGCAAAGACCAATTGACGGACTCTATGGCGGCGAAGCAATTGAAGGTGTTCCAGTAATTCTAACTGCTTATGATGAGAACGGTAACTACTTTGATCTTGGCGTAGCTACAAGCGAAGGCTACTATGGAAGTTACGGTGTGTCTTGGACTCCAGAAGAAGAAGGCCTATACAAGGTTACTGCCAACTTTGGTGGATCTGATGCATACGGTAGCTCAGGCGCATCAACCTACGTGACAGTGGGTCCTGGAGTTACATCTGATGGACCAATTGAACCTGAAGAACCAACAGATGCACCATTAATCACAACAGAAATAGCTATCATCGCAGCTGTAGCAGTTATTGCAGTCGTAGCCGTAGCTGGTTACTTGGTAATCAAAAAACGAAAATAAACCCAAAATTTCCCCTTCCCCTTTTTTTGTTTGAAAACCTAGTGTAAACCATGTTCTGCGAACTTGTCCGCATACGAACGGATACATAAAAGACTGCTAAGCTCTCTTTTCAAAATTGCTGAAAAACCTAAGTGGGGATCAGAAACTGTCACAAGAACATTGTTGGAGTTTTGGTTGTCTCTTCTGAAAGTAAATCAGGATTTCAGAAACAGTCGTTACCATATATTAAGAACTCTCAGAGGACACTTTCTAATTACGTTTTCTAGATGAACATACGAAACTCAGTAGCCGGGCAAGGAGTTGCCACATACTGGCATGCATAATTAGGTTTCACTCTTTGAATGCGATACAAAGTTTTTTTAACATATCTCGTGTCTCACCTGATAATTCAATGAACAAGAGTAAAATGACTTCTCACAAACGATAGAAACTGCAACATTTACAATTTGTGTATAAACTCCAATTCAATGTTAGAATTTGGATTTGATGGCTCTAAGGAGATATGCAAGCGCTGTTCGTGTAGCTGAAAAACCATATGTACCACCTTTAGCGAACATGCGAATAATATAGGTGGGACGAAGATAAAACTTGTGAAAAGCCTTTTCACGGATTTCTCTCAACTCTTGCATACTTAATGTTGGAAGCTCAAAGATGGGAGTCGCAGTATCATACTTGTCGAAGTCAGTTACCCTCATCCAGCCCATCCTCTTCACATTATCAGCCATTGGAGTCCCAGGATAAGGTGTTGCTATATAATAACCTACGTCGTCGGGATTGATTTCTTCAATAAACTTAATGGTTTTCCACGCAGTTTCTCGTGTTTCACCCGGGAACCCCAAAACTACACTTGCGATGGTCATTAATCCAACTTCTTTCGCCAATTTAAAAGCCTTCTTTGTCTCAGTTGCCTTGAATCCCTTTTCCATAGCATCTATAATCCGCTGTGACCCCGCCTCAACGCCGAACCATACAGCAATACAACCGGCATCTTTCATTTTCTGAAGCAAATCTTTTGTAACCATGTCAACGCGAGTCCCACAATCCCATTTTATCCTAAGGTTTCGGTCATGGATTTCTCTGCAGATTTCCTCAACTCTGGATTGATCTACAGTGAAAGCATCATCATAAAAAGTAAAATTCTCCGCTCCATAGGTTTTATGAAGAAACTCAAGTTCGTCCACAACATTTTTTGGGCTTCTCATCCGATACTTTCTGCCAAACATCCTAACTGCAGAGCAGAATTCGCACCAAAATACACAGCCACGGCTCGTCATTAACGGGAATATTATGTTCCCGTATTTCCGAAGGTTCTCAAGAGGCCAGAGATGATGAGCAGGAAAAGGTAAGCTGTCAAGGTCTTCTATGTACGGTCTATCAGGGTTCCGGATAATTTCTTCACCTTTTTTGTATGTTACTCCTAGAATATCCTGAAAGTCCTTACCTGCCTCCAACTGTTCTGCAAGCTCTTTTATCGTGTTTTCTCCCTCTTTCCTCACAACAACATCTAAGTATGGACATTCTTGCAGTGCTTTATCATCCCAAAAAGTGACGTGACAGCCCCCAAGAAGGGTTAAGCAGTTTGGATGAACTTCTTTAACTATTCTCGCTATCTGTAACGCAGACTTGTATGTAAGGGTGGTAGAGGTCATTCCAACCATGTCGGGTTGGCGTTTGCTAATCTCGCGTTTAAAATCTTTGTATGAAAGCTTGGATGCTTGGCAATCAATGACATCAACTTCATGTTGATTCTTCTCTAAAACAGCAGCCAAGTACCCTAGACCTAAAGGGGTAAATGGTGGGTGCTGGTGTGCACCTTTCGGGTATGGTGGATTCACAAGAGTTACCTGCATCCTTACGTTTCTTCCCCAACCGTTTATTATGCCAAAGGTGAAGTCGCGTGTGATTAATATGTTTTGCATAATCGTATTCACGCATGTGAAACTAACAATCAGTCGATGAAACGGCATCAAAGCGAATTTAATCGTCTAACATGGGAATACATAGATGTTCATTAGTAGAAATATTGGAATCATAAACAGTATGCAGAGGATCAAAGATACGTTTCGGATTCTTAATGTTCGTATTATTTTGTTTGAATCCAGCTCCTCTGTTGGGTCGCCAATGATGTAGTGCCCAGGTTTTTCTAATTGTACTCCAAGTGCTCCTGCAATGGCTGCCATTTGCCATCCATGATTTAAACTGGGAACCTTAGTTTGGTCTCGACGGGCGGTTGCCCAAGCGTTCTTGTAGTCTTCCCCTAAAATAGCTGAGGCAAAGACTATCAATATTGCTGTTAATCGCGATGGAATATAATTAACTATTGTGTCGATGGTCGCGGAAAACCATCCGATGTTGATGTTCTCTGGGTCTCTAAATCCCACCATTCCATCAAGCGTGTTTATTGCTTTGAACGCAACGGCGCCTGGAACCCCAAAAAAGGCGTAATAGATTATAGGAGAAAGCCTAAAATCTGTCAGGTTTTCGGTTATTGACTCGATAACAGAAGAGACTATTAGTGGACCCGTCAAATTTTTGTTGTCTCTTCGCGAGAAGTGAGCATACCTTCTGGCTTCTGTCAGGTCTCCAGATTCGATCGCTTTTGCTGCGGCTTTGCCCCAGTCTGTTTCAAGTTTTATGCAGATGGTTAGTTTCAGTATCAAAGCGGCGACGAGAACATAAACGATAACGCCAAGTGAGGTGCAAATAAATTTTAACCCAAAGTAGACTGGTAACGTAAAGACTGATATTACTACAAGCGCTAAGAGAACGCCGTTTAACTTCTCGATTTTTGGATTAAGGTTCTTGAAATATGGTTTTAGTGCGTTCGTTAAATTGCCCATCCAGACTGTTGGATGAAGTTTGTAGTATAGTGACTTCCATGGAGGTGGAGGTGGGTCTCCGATAATGCTGTCTATGATTATGGCTAAGCCGAGAACGCAACCCGTGATTAACAATCCTGTAATGTTTATCATCACGCTAACGCCACTGGGAAACTGAAGACTTGCATTTGTTGATTAGCTTAGAATACTTGCTTTAAATTGGTTACTATTCTGGGATTTCATTTTCTTGTTCATTTTTTTCTGTTAGTAGCGGTAAATGAGCCTGCATCAAAAATGTTGTCGAATTCGCCAAAACAGTGCGCATTTATGCTGTTTAGAATTCCAGAAAACTATTTCGGATAAACAATTTTTCCGCCCAGAATGGTCATTTTCACTTTGATATTTTCGATTTGGTTCGGCGGAATTGTTCGCGGGTCACTGGAAATAACTGTGAGGTCTGCTAGTTTGCCTTCCTCAATCGATCCCTTAATGTTCTCATCAAAGGATGCATATGCCGCGTTAACCGTGTACATCCGTAAGGCATCGTCAACTGTGATTTGTTCCTCAGGGAAGAATTTTCTCGTTACGGCTGCTTGGATGCCCGAAAAGGGGCTTATATGTTCCATTGGACAGTCCGATCCACCGCTAACCCATATGCCTTCTTGAATGAGTGTTTTAAGTGGATACAACCATCTAGCTCTTTTGAGTCCTAAGCGGTCAGTTGCTGACCATGCCGAAAACTCGGAAATGACTGTGCAAGGTTGTACAGCTATGATCACTCCTAGTTTCTTGATGCGTTGGATCAACTCTTTGTTGAGAACTGATGCGTGCTCTATACGGTAACGATGATTTTTTTTGGGCAATTCTTTCAAAGTTTTTTCTAGGGTACTTACTATCATTGCTATGGCTTGGTCGCCCATAGCATGTATTACTAGACGAAAGTTGGCTTTGTGAAGTTTAGCAACTAACGCGTTAATCTCCTTTGGAGTGTACAGCAGGGTTCCCTTTGTTGCAAGGTCATCGCTGTATGGCTCCTTCAGAGAAGCTGTTCGCGCAGCTAGAGATCCGTCGGCAAAAATTTTAACGCCTCCAATTCGTACCCAATCATCGTTAAGGTCTTTGCGTGAACGTAAACTGGTTATTTGATCCAGAATATCTGCTGGAAATATGATGTAAACTCTTAGTGGCAACTTGTTTTCTGCACGGAGTCTCTGGATTATTTGTATCTCGTTCCATGATGAAACAATCCAGTGTACACTAGTTACTCCCGCTTCCCCAATCTTTTCGCACGCTAGGCGAGTTGCATCCAAAACCTCTTCTTCATCTGGCTCCGGAATGACTCTCCATATCAAGTTCATGGCGTTCTCGCGCAAAACACCCGTGGGATCACCTGTTTCGGGGTCATGCTCAATCGTGCCCCCTGATGGAGTGTTTGTTTCCTTTGTTACGCCCGCTAATTCTAGTGCTTTGCTGTTAACGGCACACATGCATCCACTTTGATGGTAAATGATTACAGGGTGGTCTAGTGCGGCTTCATCTAAGTCTTGAATGTTTGGGTATCTTTTTTCATTAAAACTTGCTTGGTTCCATCCCTGACCTAAAATCCATTTTCCTTGAGGCGTCTTCTGCGCACGTTTTTTGATTATCATTTGCGTTTCTTTGATGGATTTGACGCCTTTCAAATCGAGCCACGTTAAGAACCTTCCAAAATCGGCAATGTGCAGGTGAGTATCTATTAATCCCGGAACAACCGTTTCTTCCTTTAGTTCAATTACTTTTGTGTTTTTTCCAACCCATCTACTAATCTCTTCTTTTGTGCCGACCTTGACAATTCTGTCTTCTTTTATGGCTATTGCTTCTGCATGAGGCTGAGATGGATTCATTGTCAAAACGTTGCAATCACTTAAAACCAAATCTGCCTCCATCAAACGTCACCCCTTTGTTTGTTGTATAAACTGTGCACCCAAACCAAGTTTTGTATGTATTGGTGATAACTTTAGAAATGGCGCCTTTTGGCTATCGAACAGACACACCATTACTTTGAGCAAACAGCTTGGAAGCTCCAATCCACAAATTTACGTAATCGTTAAAATTCTAGGCTCTGATAACCTGCAGATTTTTCTATCGTTTATTCTTGTGACTGTTTACTTTTTCCTTTCTTGACGCATGCTATGCTTGTGCCTGGTATACACGTATGCAACGAGTTTTCTTTCCTATCCTCAGGCACGTGTGCACACGCTAGGTCAGACCCAAACCAGTCGCCTGTTTGGGCATGGGCTCTGTTTCTACATCCGCCACCACATACGTCACGGTATTCACATCCTCCACATTTTCCCTTCAGGTTGTTTGGGTCTTGCAGTTGCGGATAAAACTCTGATTTTTGCACTTCTTCCCAGAGTTCTGTTAATGTTTTTTCTTTGATATTTCCAATTTTTAGGCCTTCAGAATAAAAGCAGGGTATTACGTCTCCGTTCTCAAGGACGCTTAGGTATCCACCAAACAGGAAGTAAATGCATTTGCCAGTGAATTCGTTCTTGTACCAGTCCGAAAAGTTTTCTGGGTCTCTCTGTTTAACAATGCGGGCGTAGAATGGGCAATGTATGTGGAACCCAAAATCGTGCTTATACTCTTTTTGAGTTAAGTCATATACGTTGTTCAAGAACCATTCATACTGTTCAGGTGTTGGCTCTAAGTGCACATTTTCATGGGCTCTTCCAGATGGAACCAAATGGTTGAACCACACAAACCTTGCGCCGTACTCTTCAGCTAAATTGACCAGATGTTCTGCTTCTTTGTAATTAATACTTGTGGCTGCCATCGATAAACCGTTTAGGATGCCCGCTTTTGACAGTTTTTTGATGGCTGAAAGAGCTGCTTTGTATGAACCTTTTCCTCTTAGGATGTCATTTACTTTTTCTGGACCATCTATGCTGATGGATGTGTAAACGTCGTTTTTGACCAAGTTGTCGTAAATTTCTCCATCCACGAACCATCCATTGGTTAACAGGCATACCTTAAGCCCGAGGCTCCTCGCGTAACTAATAATTTCAAAGATGTCTTTTCGTACAAGTGGTTCTCCGCCTTTTAATCCGAACCATTGGGAGCCAAACTCGTGAACTTGGTCAACAAGGCGTAGCGCTTCTTCGGTATTTAATTCGTCAGGGGATGGATTCATGTTTGCATTAACGTTACAGTATAAGCAATTAAGATTGCAAGCTCCTGTAGCTCTCCAAGAAGTTATCATCAGAGGACCATTCTGCTTTCCTGGAAGACTAGAACAGGACATTTTATCAAATCCGTCACTTTGATGAAACTGTACTAACGATGACAATTTTAAAAAGCTTCCGTTTTTTCGTGTAAACCCATAAAAAAGCAAGTTTTTGTTATTTGAGGGAAGTTAATTTCTGATATACATAAATAAATTACCCATTACATACTGAAAGTCATACACTGTGAACAGAAAAGGAGACCTGCAAGTGATTTTGTTGATGACGACCGCTCCACCAGAAGATTCGCCATGGATTTTTGGTAGGAAGCTTCCTCCGCTAGGATTAGCTTATGTTGCTGCGGCTCTCGAAAAGGCTGATTTTCAGGTAGTAATACTTGATAATTATCTGCTCAGGAAGCCAATCGATTACATAAAAAGTGAAATCAGAAGACTTACGCCAGAAATTGTTGGCATAACGTGTGGTTCTGTAACTTATCAGCGGTGTATTGAAACTGCTAAGGCAGTTAAAGAGGTGCTTCCTTCCTGTAAGGTTGTGGTCGGCGGCTGGCATCCTTCATACTTGCCTGACAGCATGCTGCAGCATCCAGAGATAGATTATGTGGTTATGGGGGAAGGCGAACGTGCAATTGTGGAGCTTGCAAAAAGTATTACAAAAGGTGAAGATAACTCATATATTGCCAAGATTGCGGGAGTCGCTTGCAGATACAATGGACAAGTTGTAAAAAATGCTTCTGCCTTTATTGGTGACTTGGATACGATTCCTTTTCCGGCTAGGCATCTTCTGCCAATGGACCTCTACTTGAGGAAGATGGAGTTTTTGGATGCAAATCCCGTGGACACAATGAACGTAATACGAGGTTGCCCATACAATTGTGCTTTTTGTGACACTAAGGGATTGTGGGGATCCAAGTGTCGCGCCTTTAGTCCATCTCATGTTGTGGAGGAGATTGACCATCTTGTAAACAAGTATGGTTCACGAGGACTCTATTTTATTGGCGACAATTTCACGATTAACAAAAAGAGAACAATCGAATTCTGTAAAATCTTAAAATCTTCTGGTCTTGACGTTGAGTGGATTTGCGATACCCGAGCTGATTTGATTTCGCGAGATTTGTTGAAGGAAATGAAGGCTGCTGGATGTAGAACTATATGGTTTGGGGTGGAATCTGGTTCTCCTCATATTCTGAGGAAACTCAACAAGGGTGTTTCTCTTGAGCAGACTGTCAAAGCGTTCAAGCTTTGTAGAGAAGAGGGTATACGGATTTCCTGTTCTTTGATGATGGGAATACCTGGAGAAACAATCAGCGACATCAAAGCTACATTCAACTTTGCCAAAAAACTCAATCCTGACTGGATTCATTTCAATATTTTCGTGGCGTATCCTGGAAGCAGCTTATATGACGAGGTTATGGCGAATAGGCTTTATGAGCGCGTTGAAGATTTTGTGGCTTACGTCAAAACTGACGAATTCAATTACGATATGCTGCTAAAGCTTCAAAGACAGTTCCTCATAGACTTCCACAGATCACCAAGAAGTATAATTCGAAAAATTAGACGCGATGGGGTTTTGGCTGTCTTGCGAAGAAACCTCTAGTTTTTTCTGAAGTTTCAAAGACGAAGAAAAGTGTGTTGTTCACTACTGTTTATTCACACTTCTGTTCCGCATATTAGTATACTATACCTAAGTAGATACTTACTTTTTATTTATTACACAGATTTAACTCAGCAGATTACGTAACCGTGACGTTTTTAACAAAACTTCTT
>SDBU01002146.1_pt1 | contig 26807 bp, 27 predicted proteins | sample 2277071 | NCBI WGS metagenome assembly SDBU01 (sample SAMN10397929, study PRJNA504765) | marine sediment metagenome | isolation source: marine sediment core GS08_GC12, 126 cmbsf | place: Arctic Ocean: Gakkel Ridge, Loki's castle | collected 2008 | reverse complement strand
ATATTATTTGAACAAAAAATTTACTGAATATTTTAATTCTCATTTTTCTGAATTTGACAAATTTACACCAGCACTGTCAAGTTACTTACTATTTTTTTACAATACACAATCCATCCAAAGTGCGTTGAATGACATAGAATGTGATAGAATTCATCAAGCAGCTGTAAACTTAAGAACTGTTTATGAAGCAATTCCAAAAATGTACTATATTTCATTATTTCCTGAAGAAAATGAGTTTGTTATGGTTCATGAACATATTGCTGTAATGCCTCTTGAAAAAGTGCTGCAAGAATTGAAAGAAGAAGAATGTATAAAATATCTTAATGGTAAAGAATTAAAATTTGAATCAAAGAGTGCATTAAGAAAATTTAAGGAAAAGTATGCTCCAAAAACAATTAGAAAAAAACTATACTCCCAAAAACGTCATGAATTAATACAAAATCTTTACGGTGTATTTAGCAATAGCACACATCCCAATATTTTAAGAAACAGGACATCAACAAGCTACGAACCTAAAGATACTGAACTTTTTTTCAATTTTTTAAAATCATTGTCATACTTTAACATCCAAGCATATTTGGAAGGAAATATTGAATTTCTGATTAAAATGGGCATACATCAGGAAGTTGTAACGTTTCTAAATGCCAAAGCAAAGCAACTTAAGTCATTTTACGAAGATGTTTATTTTTTTCCAGACAATGAAGATTTGGATAGAAAATTAAAATCCAGTGTTGAAACAAGGACAAATTAGATCAAAAATATCACATGCGTATTGTAGAGATGAGAAAAAAGGCAAAGAAATCGTAAAAACAGATCAATCCTACGTGTACCCTAAATACCAAAAAGTGATAATTTACGTATGAAACACACTCAAAAAGTCATATTTCTCAGGTCAACTTTAACAATAAGCTCAACTTTTACTCAATTTCCATCTAAAATTTGCGCTTTAACTAAATCCGTTATCAGAGTGAGGATATGAAATTAGAGATAATTATATCGATTTTTGCAGTACTCATACTGGGATCTATTCCGTATACAGCAAATGGACAATTATCTGACATTGCTGATCATGTAGTTATTAATGAAATTGATATCAACCCACCCGGTGAAGATTCAAAAACTATTTCAGAATGGGTTGAGATTTTCAATCCAACTAATGAGCAAGTAGATATTGGTGGTTGGCAAATAGCTTCAACAACAATCCTGAAAAAAACCCTTACAATTGCTGATGGAACTATAATTAAACCTGGACAATTTCTCACATATTCTTACCAATCAGTTTGGTTTACTGATCTTGGAGAACGAGTCGAGCTACGAGATGCATCTGGCAATGTAATTGATGAAACACCTACTATAACAGATCTATTCAGTGACTTTACATCCTGGCAAAGACTTTACGATGGTTTTGGAACTAACTCACTTGATGATTGGAAATTTATAACTTCAACTGCTGGGTTAACCAATGGGAAAATAATAATTGGAGAAGATGGAGGCGCTTCTGTTTCTATTTCTGTTTCTTCTGATAAAATAAACTATCTATTTGATGAGACTGCAATAATAAGCGGTACGGTATCGAAACAAATATTCCAAGAAATTCCATTTTTCCAGCAAGAAACTATTGATATTATTGTTTTGGGACCAAACTACTACAAAACTATTACACTATATCCAAACATGTTTCTTGAATATGAAACCTCTCTAAAATTACAAAAAGTTCTTGGTGTCTCTGAGGGCATCTATGATGTTTCTGTAGCATATGCCGATGCAAATATTGAAACACAATTTTCTGTTGGTGATGAAATTTTTGATATCCAACAAATAGAAGAAGCTGTCCTTACTATTGCAACCGATAAAGAATCTTACCTTCCGGGGGAAACTGCGACCATCTTTGCTGAAACTTCAGAAATTATTCCTCTTGAGGGGTTAAAATTTCAAGTAACCAATCCCAATGGTATTAAAATCTATGAAGGTACCTTGTTTCCAACCACCACCATTTCTGCTGTAAGGGGTGGAGAACTAAATACCAATCCAAACGCACAATTTTCTACTACCATATTCATGGATATAGTTTCACCTACTTATGGTATCCATACCATAATTGCTCAATATTCTACACAAGCTGCAACCTCAACATTTGAGCTCACAGAAGACGTAAAAGAGAATAAAGTGATTTCTTTGTTTACCGATAAACCAGCTTATGGAATAGGAGAAACTGTAATTATCTCTGGCAGATTAAACAATTTGTTCATAGATTCTCTTGATCTTGAAATTCTACAAACAGGAATTGTATCTCTTGATGTTAACACACAAAGTGTTCTGAAAGAATTAAGTGCAGTGAGATTAGCAGGCGACAGTTCTTTCAGATATGAATTTAAAATTCCAAACGATCCTGATAGACTTGGTGATTATAGAGTAAAAGTGTATAAGGATGTTGGCGAAGCTACCATTTTTTTCAAGGTTGTTGAAAATCCAGATGAGTTTGTAGGCATTTCAGTCCTATTTTTCATTTCCACGAATAAAGTAGTTTACGATACTGGTGAAACAATGGTTATTTCCGGAAATATCGCTAATTCTCAAACACGAAGTAGTTTTGAAACTCCTGTTGTTTCTATCTCAATTATGGATGAGGATGGCGTTCCTTTGACAATCTCTGCCTTACTAAAAAAGACAAAGCTAAGAGAAAACAATCCATTTTTTGCTCCATATACCCTTACATCCATTCCTGATATTGTAGGAAACTTTAAAGTTGAGGTACCTTTAACCACCGCAATTTTTGATCCAGGAACCTATCATCTTAAAGCGAGTTATGATAACGGAAAATATACTACGTCTACTTCTTTTACAGTTGTTGACCCACTCGATCTTTATGCTGGCATTACTTTACAATTAAATAAACAAGTATTTGGTTTGGGAGAAAAAGTTATTCTTGAAGGAGTGGGACCTAAGCTTTCTCAAGGAGGCATTTCAATTACTTTGTTTAAACCAGATGGGGATACCGATAAATTTGGAGCATATGTTGACAATTCTAGATTCACATGGAGTTGGGAAACCCCACTTTTTGAAAAGGAGAGTACGATTTCCAATGAAAGGGTTGTTAGTTCAAGTAACTATGGAGTATATCGAGTGGAAATAAAAACCGACTCTAGTAGTGAAAACGTTTTCTTTAAAGTTTCTCCAAATCCAGAAGAAGATTCGCTTGTAGTTAGACCCCTTCAAGTTACTACAGAAAAAGCAATTTACAATGCAGGTGAAACTCTTACCGTTTTGGGAACTGCTCTAAAAAGATCACAAGGATCGGAAGGCCTTGTAGTAGAAGATAGAGCAAAAATAATAATTAGTTCAGGCAAATTTCCATTTGAACAAATTTTCGATGCATCTGTTTATCTAGATAATGGTGGAAACTTTAAGAGCTCATTTGTTCTCCCAGTTACAATATTTAAAGACGGTAACTATAAGGTAACTGCAATTTATCAAGAGATAAGAGCTGAAACTATGTTTACGGTTAATAACGAATATCTTATTGGCGGCGATGCACCATTAACTCTTCTATTAAACACCGACAAAGATGAATATTCCTTAGGAGAAACTGTCCAAATTTCTGGAAGACCCAGCAAATTAGTGTATCTAGAAAATATAGTTGTTACCGTAATTCATGAGGATGAGCTACAAATTACATGCGGTTCATTTGTTTGTGGAAGATCTAATAGCGCCTCATCTCGTGTCGCACCATCTCAGTCTGGTTCATTTACTTATGATTATGAAATTCCAATTTCTGATGATGCAAAAGGAAAATATGAAATCATTGCAGACACTGAATTTGGAGTATTTTCAGACTCATTTATTGTAACAGACAAGCCACTAGTTGTTCCGGGCGAACAAAAACAAACTCAATTAGCTAAAAGAACAACAGAGAAATTTAATCGAATCCCTGATTCATTTGTCCCAATTTCAGTTGCTGAAAAAATCTTTGATGGTGTAGAAATGCTTCCCAGAGTACTACAGGGTTCACTTCTTACCCCCATACGAGGTGAAGAAGCTAACGTTAATATCAAAATAAGTACGGAGGATGGAACTTGCATTATAGGTCAAGAATCTGATTGCCTTGTAACGGATTCAACTCGTGGTCCCGGTACAATCTATAAAATTGTAGAAATTGATGGTGTCAACTATAAGGTTCGATATAGTGGAATAGATGCCAGATTAGAAAAATTCACTATCTTACCAGAGTCATCTGATGGTAACTTGCTAGATTCTATTTGGAATGTAGAAGTGATCAAAGATGACCAACCATCTAGATTATATTATAAAATAACATACGTTCAACCAGAGTAAATTCAAATATCTAAAAATTGTAAAAAGTTTCACTTTGAAAATTCAAGTTTTAATGTTAAAACAAGATGATCCTAGAAAATGTACTGCAGCAAAACTTGTTAAATTTGGTTTAGCAAAGAATGTTTATAAAACAACAAGCAATACCCTGATTCTAGATCCTTTTGCAGAAAAAACTCTCTTACCTAAAGATAAAAAACTGATTAATTCAATCACTGGAATAGACTGTTCATGGAATCTTGCCAGAAAAACTTTTACAAAAAAATTCATAGGATTAAAGAGAAAATTGCCTCCACTTTTTGCAGGGAATCCTGTAAATTATTCCAAACTCAACAAACTGACTACTGTTGAAGCAATTTCGGCTGCAATTTACATTTTAGGCTTTCAGGCCGATTCTCTAAAAATGCTTGACAAATTTAAGTGGGGTCATACATTTTATGATTTAAACAGACAATTATTGGACGATTATTCTATGGCAAAATCTGAGAGTGAAGTTGATTCGATTTTGCAATCTTATGATATTTCAACAAACTAAAATTCCAGAATCGTAAAACTGAAATTGAATCAATGATATGTATTCCATAGTGCGAGCTGGAGCACGAGACACTGTCAAGGCAGAGGAAACTCCTCCCTCCATACAGGAATGTGATTCGGCGATGGATAATCAGAGATGATTGGCAACAGTACAGAAAAAAATCCAATCTGGAGTACAATGATGACAAAACCTGAGATTTCCAGTCAAGGAATGAAAAATCTGACCCACATGGAGCAAAGCCAAACAGAACCCTAGGATCCTGTACCAGGTTCAGGTAGGCTGCAAAGCGAAATATCGTGAAAACAGAAGGAGGGTTACTACCAGCACGCACTATTCTGGCTTCCAACCTTTAGGAAGGGAACCTTTTGTACTTTGAGATTCAGTGGTCTCTTGAGGTTTTTCCTCATCATACACACTTCGAGTTTTTTCATAATCAGAATCATCAATCAATTGTGCTTCTCCTCTAACAGTTTGATATCCGCCTGCACCTGCACTTGTTTGATAGGCTCTTAATTGTGAGGGATCGATTCCTGTTTGTTGCGTTCCTTCGTGTTTCAATTTCCTGCTACTATAGATGAAAATTCCAGCACCGCCTATTGCTGCCATAGCAGCCATTCCATAAATGATAGACACTGGAAATTCTCCAGTAGAAGTTGTTGCAAAACCTTCTGGTGCAGTTGGAGTGACTCCAATAATTTCAAGCCCTTCTAAACTATCTACCACGCCAAATCCAATAACTGCAAGATTTGCATTATCTGCAGATTCAACAGATCTTACAATATAGCTCTTATCCAGTGTAAAATGTGCTTCAAATTCTTTTTCTACTTGTCTTCCTTCTCTCAAACTACTTTCTCCCATAGTAAAACCAGACACAACAAATCCAGAAATCTCTTCAGATAGACCAAAAGTACTTGCATCAACATTAATTCCAGTTGGGTCAAACAAAAAGTGCCACTTAGAAAGAGGTTGGTTCTTAATTCCTTCAGCATTAATTAAATTTTCAGACAACAAAACCTCAGCTTCAGTTCCTTTAATTGACGAAAAAACTGATGGTACTTTATCTTTAATAAATGAAATTGGTAAATTAATTTCTGTACCATCAATAACTACTGGACCTTCAACTGTAATTCCTCTCCATCCCAAGTCGATTATTGCTGGAGTCTGACCTTGTCTTTCGCGAATAATATGGTCTGATATAGTTCCACTAAGTATTAGTTTGTAGTCAATTGAAGTATTTATTCCTCTCCCAGTTAGCTGGGCAGAATATTCAACATTCAAATCTGAAACTATTGCACCGCTGGCATCACTTGCCAATTTTTGATTAATTCGATTTATCACATCTACGACTGCGGGGTTTGTAGAATCAGCTGTCAATCGTTTTGATTCTATTGCACCTCTTAATTGATCCGCGAGTTGGCCACCTTCATTATATTCTATGAAAATTGTTCTTTGGTATTTTACCTGAAAATTAAAATCTGGACTATCTGGATTAATTCTTGCATCCAGTTGGGCTGCCCAGACAGGAGAACTTGTTCCAAAAATAATTAAAACAGACAATAAAATTGTAAAAAATAGTATCTTTATTGACACGAAAAGTTACCTAGGCACAATACTAATAAACGTTCCTTGATGTTTTTTGGAAAAATGATTTTTTGAAAAAGTAATATTAAGTGAAGGTTTCTGAACATCGAGTTCTAGAATTGATACAAAGAGTTACAATATTGGCGGGCGGTACGGGTTCTGTCAAACTCGTAAGAGGATTAGCCACTCAAGGACTTAATCTGAATGTAGTGTGTAATGTGGGAGACAACTATTGGCTTTATGGTATGTATGTATGCCCGGACATTGACACTATAATTTATGGTCTAGCAGATTTGTTAGACTATGATCGTGGTTGGGGAATTAAAAACGACACATTCAACTTTCTAAGACAAATGGAAGTTTTTGGGGAAGAAACCTGGTTTAGAATTGGAGACAGAGATGCTGCAACACACCTAATTAGGACTAATATGTTGAAGAACGGAAAAAATTTGAGTGACATTACAGAATGGATGTGCGAAAAATTTGCAGTGACTGTAAAAATAATTCCTGTTACTGATAATAGTATTGAAACCAGAATTACCACAGCTAAGGGCGAACTTCACCTACAGGAGTTTTGGGTAAAACACCGAGGCAAAGACAAAGTGGAAGGAATTCAATATATCGGAGCTGACAAAGCACGACCAAATCCTCAGGCTATCAATGCCATTCATGATTCTGATCTTGTGATACTGGCTCCAGGAAATCCACTTACAAGTATTGGCCCAATGTTACAAATTAAAGGAATCCGAAAAGAACTATCCAAAATGAAGAAAAAAGTTGTTGCAGTAAGTCCATTAATTAGTGATAAAGCAATTAGTGGACCAGCGGCACAATATATGGAAGCTGCAGGAATAGATGTTAATGCATATGGATTAGCAAAAATGTATTCTGATGTTTGTTCTAACATTGTTATTGATACAAAGGATAAATCTATTGCAAAAAAAATTCAGAATTTAGACATGAAAATTTATGATACAAAGATTACAATGAAAAACCAACAAGCTGAAGAAGCGTTAGCATCATTTATTCTGAAGCAAGTTCGCGTCTAATTTGAAAACATCTGCAATCATTCCAGTTAAGACATTTTCTAATGCAAAAACTAGACTTGATCTAAAAGGAGAAAATAAAATTGATTTTTGTAAACTGATGTTGGAAGAAGTTTTACAAACATTATCACTTACTCCTAAAATCGATAAAATTATTGTGATTTCAAAAGATCAAGAAGCGCTTGAACTCTCTAAGAAATTTAATGCTATTCAAATTGTGGATGATGAAACAGGAGTAAATGATGCTATTTCTCTTGCAGATGATTTTCTCCAAAAAAATGATTTTGATGCTTCATTAGTTATCCCACAGGACATTCCATTCTTTAAGACTCAGGACATTGATTTTCTTCTGAGCTTTCAACATTCTCCAAAATCTGTTTTAATAGTGCCCTCTAGGCGTTTTGACGGAACAAACGCATTGTTCCGCATGCCTGTGAATCTTATGAGTACACATTATGATGAAGATAGTTACAAAATTCATCTTACAACTGGAAAATCTACAACATCTCACACTTTATTGGTTTTTGTAAGAAGAATTATGATGGATATTGATAATAATGATGATCTTAAATTCGCCATATCACAAAATGAAAAACCAAATTTGTGCCAAAGATTTTCCGAGTTATTAGGCTCGTAAATTACGAATATACGTCAAATTTATAAGGTGATGATTAGGTAATAGTTAAATACAAGCAATTAAAGATTTGGCGAGCTGTTGTTAGATGGTAAAAAGTGTTAATGTAAAGGAGAAGTGCCCAAGATGTGGTAAAGGCACGCTTGTTACTGATGCAAACACTGGAGAAAATTTCTGTGGTAAATGTGGCTTTGTAGTTACTGAAAAAGTTGCAGAATCAGGTCCGGAATGGAGATCTTTTTCAAAAGAGGAACATGACGGACGAAGTCGTGCTGGCGTTCCAACCTCATTAGCAATGCATGACATGGGACTAGCAACAATCATTGGACCAGCAGATAGGGATGCTACCGGTAAACCTTTGTCAGCTTCAATGAAAAGTACCATAGAAAGATTAAGGACATGGGACAGCAGAAGCCAAGTACACGAACCTGTAGATAGAAATTTCAGACAGGCATTTAGCGAACTTGACAGACTTAAGGATAAACTTGCAGTAGGCGACGCTGTAATTGAAAAAGCAGCTTACATCTACAGAAAAGCACTTGAAAAGGGTCTTGTTAGGGGCCGTTCTATCTCAGCTCTTATAGCATCAGCTCTATATGCAGCATGTCGTGATACCGAAACTCCAAGAACTCTAAAAGATGTTGGAAATGCCAGCAATATTAAAAGAAAAGACATAGCACGATGCTATAGACTACTTTTAAGAGAACTCAGTTTAAAAATGCCTGTTGTTAATCCTATAAACTGTATTTCACGGATAGCAAGCAAAGCAGGCCTATCAGAAAAAACCAAACGTGAGGCATCAAAAATTCTTAAAAAAGCAGAAGAGAACAAAATTTCTGCAGGGAAAGATCCTATGGGATTAGCTGCGGCAGCACTTTATGTTGCATGTGTAGCAAATGGTGAAAATAAAACTCAAAGAGATGTTGCGGAAGCAGCAGGTGTAACGGAAGTTACCATCAGAAATAGGTATAAGGGACTCAAAATAGCTTTAAACCTCTAAAATCAATATTCAATAAAAGCACTAAGCAAATTAAGTAGCTTCATCGACAGTTTGCATATCAGTTAACAGTTCGTATCAAATGTTAATCAAACTCGAATTATGACTTTCTTGTTACAAAAGTCATTCAAATGGCCAATTTGGAACTTGAATTGATTTAAAATTTCCATTTTTCTAATATAATTCAATATACCAAAAGTGAAATTGAGGTAAATAATGAGCAAAGTTTCAGTAGACACAATTTTGGACAGGATTTCTGAATGCGAAGCTGATCCACCAATAATTCTAGATATGAATCTTGATTATGAAGTTCTTTTTCACGTTTATTCAAGAATTGAAGAAACCAGTTTAAAGGGATCATCTAGCGTTCCGAAATTTTCAAGATGATATACTTTAGAGCTTTCAAAAAGTGATGGTGTTCTTGGAGATGTTCTTTTGATAACCACATATGCTGCTCTTGCCGAATGTATACAAATACTTAAAAACCGTTCCCAAATATGGAATTTACTATGACAGAAAATTTTGATGAAGAAGGTCTACTCAAAGTTATAAAAACTTTTGAATTATCTGAAGAAATTACAAGACTTAACTGGAATTGGAATAATTATTCAGACCCTATTAAAGAAGCACACGAACTTATGGGCAAGGGTCAAAAACTTTTTCTAGAAATTTCTGAGTATGAACAAAGAATGGGCTCTAAACTTAGCAAGTATCAGAGAAATAAAATTGATAATGCGGTAGAAGATTTAGGAAAACTAATTCCTTATATGAAAAACAAAATCAAACCTTATCAAAGTTTAGAAAATGTAGCCGATTAAACAAATATCATTAACATTTCGTATCAACTTTCAATTAATTTAGTGATTTTTAGCTAAAATTAGTTCTCAAATCTCTAATTTTTCCTTTCTTCTGAAAAAATGATTTCTTACAATCATTATTGCAATGGAGATAATGCCCAAAGATACAAACAAGATCTCAAATGTCATAATCAATGAATGTGAAAAAGCTTCTTGAACTGAAATCATGTTAATATCTGCAACCAAATAAACATATGAAAAAATAAAATAATTTGTTCCCCAGTGAATTAAGATTGCGGGAACTAATCCACTTCTAAAATAAACCCAACCAATAATTATTCCGCTAGCAGCTGCTTGCGCAAATTTTCCATTGCTCCATGCTTCACCCGAGAAAATATGCGCCACACCAAAAAATATACCAATTACTATTATCAAAATTATTGCTTTTTTTGTTTCATTGACATCTAAATTACTAGGATTCCACAAAGATTTGAAAAAATGTTGGAATGATGCTTTGCGTGAATACATTAGATAGAGAGGCAACCCAATTAACAAAACTCTAAATCCCAATTCTTCAATTAGTGGCGACATACTGACATAGAAAAATTGGGTTAACTCGTTTTCAAAAGAAGGAGGCTCTATTGTTATATCAAAATCCTCTTGAATCAAATTTATAATTCCCGAAATTAAAATTAAAATGCTGAACCACTTAATTGCTGTCACTAAATAATTTGTTTGTAAAAGATGTTTTCCTTGTGTCATGATTGATACAAGCGTTTCGAGAAAATTTTTTTTGGGACCCATTATTGAAATAGAAAACAAAATAACAAAAATAACCCACATTACAATGAATATGTCACCAATTTCGAAATAATCTAGAAACTCAAAACTAATTTCGTCAGAAAAAAAATCTAATCCACTAATAGGATATTCAAAATTTATTTCATCACCAACATCAGAATTAAACATAACATATGCGCCAATAGGCAAGGAAATAACCATCATACCAAAAATAATTGAAATTAAAGCAGAATATGGAATGTCTAATGCTTGTAATACTTTATTTGAGAAATCCAAGTTTTTTCTAATGAAGTTCTATGCTTGATTCAGCAAATCCCAATTTAACTAAAGTTTCTTTTATGGTGTCTCTGTGGTCTCCTTGAAGAAACACATATCCGTTCTTTGCAGTTCCTCCGCATGCATATTTATTTTTTAATTCTCTTGCCACTTGTTCAAGATTATTTAATTTAGGATCTAATCCTTCAATCATTGTACCTTTTTTCTTAAAACGTCTGGTTTCTAATCTTATTACAATCTTAGTACTATCTTTGGCAAGTTCGCCACAAGCGCATAAATCTTCCGGAAGGCCACAAGTGTTACAAATTACTGCCATTCGTTCGAAATAATTTCATTCACACGTACTATTAAGCCTTGTCTGATATCAAATTTCTTTCACCTGAAGACACAACTATAGATGGTTTTTTACAAGGAATTTTTTAGAAGATGTTATGCCAGATCTTACCAAAAAAGCAGTAGAAATGCTACTGAAAGGAGCAACACTGCTTAGTGAACCCTGCCCTTATTGTAAGGGTGTTAGAGTAATGAAAGAGGGAAACGCATTATGCGTAAACTGCGGAAGGACGCCTAAAAAATCTAAAAAAATTAAAACCAAAAAAGGTACCAAGAAAGAAAAAACTTCTCTTTCCCTTAAGATTTTAGAAAAAAAACTTGAAACTTTGTCCAAAGAACTTGAGCACGAATCTGATCATGAAAAACAACAAAAAATTCTCAAATCAATAAACTCTCTCATAGAAAGCATAACCAAACTAAAAAACCTGTGACAAAGTTTTTATGTTAATATTTTGATTTTGAAAAATAACTATGAGTAGTAAAAAGAAAGGAGCCCCACTACCAGCATCAAGTGCAGGCCTTCTCCGATTCTTTGAAGATGAAACAAAAGGATGGAAGATAGATCCAAAAATTGTAGTTTCAATACCGATCAGTCTAATTGTCGCCTCATGGTTAATTGATATTTTCCTAATTCCGTGAAAAAACTATGTCAAGTTCTACAGATGATGTTTCTCGCATTCACAAACGATATTCACTTACATTAATCAATCCATCATCGTTTTATCATTCACTAATAATTTCTGTTATTATAACTTCATTAATTGTAATCACAACTGTTTTTGAATATCTTGAAGATGTTGACATAGTTTTGGGCCTTATTTCTGTAATAGTAGTATTACTGACAACTCAATATATTGACTCTCGTTTTATCAAAAACAAAGAATATTCAAAGTCATTACACATGTCACTTTTTGGCAATGTATTGTGGTTGCTTACGATACTTGTTGGCTTACTATCAGTATCAATTTTTGCAAAACCCGAAACCTCCATCTTCTTCATTACAGAAGGAATGTTTATTTTTGCTAGCTTTAGAATTGGACTTTTTACAACAACCCTTGGGGTAAACCTCAGAAAGGCCTGGCTCATTTGTTTTCTTCAACCAATGGCAATGTTTTTTGTTTTAGTGCCTCAGAGTATGTGGTTACCTGCTCTAACCGATCCTGTTTCTTTGGCTTATGGTTCTGCATTTTTAGTAATTGCAACTGCCTGGTCTGTTTTAACAGATAGAGCAGGCAGACCCGGTTTAGACAGCACTCACAAAATCATTCAAGCATATCTTTCATCCATAAAAGGTAAGGATTTATCTGAAGCAGAAGCGGTGATTGAAAACAGTTCAAAACCTTCCAACGTTTCCACTTCTCAATTAAGATTCTTCTCAAATGACCAAAAAACTGACTTTAGACTAGTTTTGCCTGATGTTCATCCAGGTCCATATCATCCTGTTGGTGGAAGCAATATTCCATACTTGATTTACAAAAAAATGAATTCCTCAGCCATGATAATGCATAGTGTGTCTGATCATTCTCTCAATCTACCTTCGCAACAACAAGTTGAGAATTATCTAAATAGCATTTCTGAAAGTACTATTTCTCAAGAGGGATTAACTTGTACACAACCTGTTGTTGTTCAAATAAACAAGGCTAGAGCAATAGGATTATTGTTTGATAAAAATGCAATTTTGTTCTTATCTCTGTCTCCACATGGCATGGAAGACCTTCCAAATTATATCAGAAAAGAAATTGAACAATTTTCCAAAAATCGTTCATTTGAAAGAGTAATGATAGTTGATGCTCATAACGCTATGGGGAAAGAAATCTCTAAAGTTGATTCGGATGATTTACTTAAAGCTGCAAAGTCATGTTTGGATTCTTTGATAACAAAAAAACCTTACCCTCTTGAATTTGGTTATGCCAATTCTAATGAACTGAATTTGAATACCCCTGACCTCGCATTAGGTGGAATAGGTATTTTGTGTTTAAAAATTAATGGTGAAAAATATTTTCTTGGTTGGGCGGATTCCAACAATATGGAAAATGGAGTAAGAGAGGTTGTTGTAAACCACTTTACAAAAAATGGGTATAACTTGTTAGAAATATGTACATCTGATACGCATTACACTCAAACAAAAGTAAGAACAAAAATAGGCTATTACCCATTTGGAATAATTGCCAAGTCAAAAGATGTAGCAGACTGGTATCTGAATATTGCAAAAAAAGCAGATGCTACCATTAAACCAGCAAAATTTGAAATTTTGGAAAAAGAAACTGAAGTAAAAATCATGGGACCAAAAATCTTTGAAGACTTTTCCAAAGCTCTTGATAATTCTATGAAAATTACTAAGGTATTTGTTATTGGAACTATCATTTTATTTCTAATTAGCATGATTTGATCGTTTCCATTTTATCGAGATTTCCATAAAATTCATCAATAAAAGATGAAAACTGAAAAATAGGTACGATTGGAACCTTGTAAATGAAATCAAGTTTGTCTTGATATAATGTCACAATAACAGGAATAGCTAACGCATTTTCTGTTTGAGAAACATAATGCTTTGTTCGTTCTATTTGCTTTTTTACAGCATTATTCAATGTTGAAGAACTGTATCTTTTCCAATGTTTGCAGTCAATTAAGATAGCAACTCCCAACTTTATGCCTACAACATCAATTTCCATTCTTGGATTTTTTAGAAACAGATTCTTTATTGTTGCAAAATCTTTTGATTCTAGCACTTCAGCTACCAAACTTTCAAAATTCCTCCAACTCAAATGAGTAGAAATTTCCTCAATTAATGCACCTTTCTGTAAAGCCAAAAGAACGTACTTTAGTTTATCACTAGAATTAAAATTAAATAAATTATCTTGTTTTACACCAATTCCATTTTCTACTAATTCATCAAGAATTTTCTTTGCAGTTGATAGTTCAATTTTGGTTGCTGTGGAATAATCTTTAACCGAAACCCCGCCTGGAATTATCCCATCGATCCCTTGTATGAAAAACTTGAGATGCATTATAATGATTTTTTCTATTTTTATTTTAAGTCTTGTACAAAATCATATCCAGTAAATAAAAGACCTTTAATTATATCTGATGTAAACGCATGTCATGAAACTATTGCTAGTCTGCTTACTAGCAATTCTAGTGAGCATTTCCAATATTGGATTCGTTTTTGCAGAAAAGGGTTCTATTGTTAATGAAATTAAATTCATCCAGTATTTGGATGAAAACACTGCATTGGAAGAAGTAAGAAATGGAAATTTGGACATGTATTACTATAGAATATCTTCAGATAGAATTGAGAGTTCGTCATCTAGAGAAGGACTTAAGGTTTTTGATTCTACAGGAGGTTCATATAGCATACTTGTTAATCCTGCAGAATCTGAAAAATTTAACCCATTTTCAATCAAAGAAATTAGATTTGCATTAAACTATCTTGTAGATAGGAAATTAATCGTTAATGAATTAATGGGTGGCTTTGGCGCAGAAATGATTTCATATTATAGTCCTTATGACCCAGAATACCTTTCGATATTAAACCAACTTGAGTCTTTTCATTTTCGATACAATCCAACTTTGGCTGAAAAAATGATTTCAGACGCACTTGATGAGTATGGAGCTACAAAAAATAATGATTTGTGGGCAATTAATGATGAGCCAATTGAAATTACAATTTTCATAAGAAGTGATGACCCTGTAAGAAAATCTATTGGTGAGATATTATCCTCCGAACTCGAAAAGATTGGATTTGTTGTAAAGAAAGACTTTGGAGATTTAAACAAGGCATTTGTTGTTGTCTATGGCTCTAACCCAGCTGATCTAAAATGGCAAATTTACACGGAAGGATGGGGACGCTCTGCATTTGTAAGATATGATTCGGTAGGATTGGGGCAAATGTATTCTCCATGGTTTTCAAGCATGCCTGGCTTTAATGACCCATCATATTGGAATTACAAGAATGAATATCTTGATTCACTCACACAGAGAATCTATACTGGTGATTTTAGTTCTGCACAAGAAAGAACTGAACTGATACAACAGGCTATTTTAGAAGGAGTAAATGAATCCGTAAGAATATTTCTTGCAAGTAAGATAGATCAGTATGTTGTAAATGAAAAAATTGATGGTGTAATTAATGACTTTGGTGCAGGAGTTCCAACCAGATTCACTCCAATTAATGTACGAAGTGATTCAGAAACTCTTGTAATTGGTGTCAAACAAATCTATCAAGGTGCATGGAATCCAATAATGGGTTTAAGTGATACTTATAGTAGGCAAATTTGGGGCGTTATTTCTGATCCTGGAGTTTTCAAGCACCCATACACTGGAATGACGTTTCCCGTTAGAACAACTTGGATTGTTGAAACAGAATGGCCAGATGCAAAAATAGGTTTGCCTGATGATGCGATAATTTGGGATCCAGTAGAACATACTTGGATAAATGTAGACCCTGGGACACAATCGCTCAGCAAAGTGACATTTGATCTTTCCTTTAGCAACTGGCATCATGGTAAAAGAATGGATATGAATGATATTCTACAATCCCTCTATTTCACAATTGAATGGGGCTCTGAACCACAAGAAGATGATAAAACATTTGATACTGAATATACTCCAAGAGCCATTCAAGTTGTCAATACCCTGATTGGTGTTAAACCAATTGATGAAGATACCATTGAAGTTTATGTTGATTATTGGCATTTCGATGAATCTGAAATTGCAGATTGGGCATCAATGTGGAGTGTTATGCCATGGGAAATAATTTCTGCAATGGAGCAAGCAGTGATTGATGGTAAAGTTGCGTTTTCACGTTCAGGCGCAACAAGTAAGAATGTAAACTGGCTTTCATTAATTGTACCAAATGATGCCAAAATTATTCAAGAATATCTTTCAGAGTTCAAACAATCTGGCCATATTCCTGTGTCTTTGAAAAGCTTTGGTGATGTTCCTCTCTACTTTGATTCTAGATATGATGCTTCAATTAATTGGATAAACGAAAATAATCATGCTGTAATAAGCAATGGTCCATTTTTGCTTGATAGTTACTCACCAGAGGCACGAACAATAATCATCAGCGCTTTTGCCGATCAATCATATCCTATCGCAGCCGGTACTTGGTCTAAATTTGAAGATGTACAATTTCCAAGAATTGTAAATGTGGATATGCCTAGAATAGTGGTGAAAGATGAAACATTATCAATCCCAATAATGACTGAAGATTCTACCAGATTACAATACTTCTTTACAAATTCAGAAGGTTTGACGGTAGCAACAGGAATTGAGGAGGTTGATGAAAATCTGACCGTTTTGAATTTGTCCAAAGAAACAACCAACCAACTACTGGTCGGTGCTAACGATCTTAAGATTTTTGCAATTTCAGATTCTGTGTTGAGGCCGGATATTTTTAGAACTAGTTTCTTAGTAGTTGAGAATCAAGGCCAGGAATTTCCTTCAACAACAATATCAGAATCAAAACGCACCTCTGTGCAATCTAACAATGGCTACATCATAATTATTGGCGGATTTATTATTTTAGGAATAATTCTGTATGTAAAAAACAAATATTCTAAGCGAGTTAAAGTTTGAAAATCATTTTGCGCCAATAATGAATAGAGTCCCAAACTCTCTTTTCCACTTTTTTCTATTTTTTGGGTCTTTAACTTGTCTAGTTTTAGTTTTAAAACCTACATCTTTGAATAATTTTATCCATTCTGACTTTGAACGTAAATGCATTGGGACTTTCATTTGTTTTGACCATCTTGACGTTGCCTTGTTGTCCTTGTAAAAATCTGTGCCGCAGAAAAATTTACCACCTGATTTCAAAAGTTTGAAGATCTTGGCTAATGCTTTTTCTAATGACTCAGAATAATAAAGGGATTCCATGGAGAAAATGAAATCAAACTTAGCTTTATAGTTCCAACTTTCAATGTCTGATTGTATGTAATGTTCTTTTACAGTTTTTTTCTTTGAAATAGCATTTTTTATCATAAATTTACTTTTATCTATTCCAACTGCCTTTTTGCAAGTTTTAATTTTAGAAATTTTTCTTACTACCCAACCATTACCACAGCCAATATCAAGGAATGAAAAGTCTTTTTCAAATGAGACAGATTCTAAAAACTTTGAAACGGCTTTTGTATGTTCGCGCTCCATTAACTCATCTCTTCCAATTTTTGCCCATTTGTCAAACGTTTTCTTTACAACATCCATAGAAAATTTCTCACCCAGTTGGTAGTATCCTGATCTTTGTTTATAGCTAATTTTATGATTAGAATGCAAGGTAGTTTATAACATTTTCTGATAATTTCTACCTGAACGTTAAATTCATTTTTCCTCGAAAATCTTTGTGAAACAACTCTTAGCTGTCCTAGGATTCTTTGTAATTTTATTGATGCCTTCATATGCCAATGCACAGACATCTGATAGAATTACTCTTTTAGATAACTTTGGAGTATTCGATAAAGGCGATCAGCTTTTTATCTTTGGCAGCCTTGTAAATGTTTTTCCAGACTCATTTTTAATTTTACAAATAGTAAACCCAAATGATGATCTATGTCAAATTCAGCAGTTAACTCCATTATCAAATGGATTGTTTGTGACGGAAGGAATTCCACTAAAGGGAAAACTTTGTGGTATTTCAGGAGAATATGAGATAAAAATCTTCTATGGAAATTATTCAACAGAATCAACCTTTACAGTATCTTCAACAACTTTTGAAGAACCAAGTGGTGCTACATATTTTGATCAAGCAACAAAATTAGTTTCTGAAAAAATCAACTCGTTAGAACAGAAAACTAATGCTAACTTGGAACAGTTTTCATCACAATTAGAAACATTGAGTACTAATCCATCAGATAATACTATTGCAGAATTAGAACTATTATACGTTGATTTGTGGAACACATATTTTATTCAAGATGAACTTTATGAAATTGATCCTTCATTCCGGCCTGCTGTAACAGCTGCGTTAGATTCAACATCGCAGTTAATAGATAATGGAAAAGTTTCTCTTGATATTGCTAAAACAATAGATAGCGAAATTTTTTCCTCAGTATTCTATTATGAAATTGGTGATACAAACACTGCGATTGACAGAATAAATGATGTATTTGTTTCAATTAAAAACGTCGACCCCATCAAAGTTGAAGCTAAACAAACACTTAGTTTTCAAGAATTGGAAGATTCGCTTTTGAGTTTAATGACAAAAGATAATTCTTTGATGAACAGGGCCATTAAAGAAGAACTTGCATTTATTTTTGCTCGTGGAACTGGCCCAATTTATTCTACCGAATTAAATGATCTTGTAGATCTTCTATCAAAATCGAGATATCTGGATGTGATTTCTCGAAAGCAGGTAGGCCTCTATAAGATAGTCCAGATTGAATGGGATTCAACAAAATCATCTTTACTCAATAAGAATACGATAGAGAAATTCTTGGAGCCCAAAGAAAAGGTATCAAAACTTCACCAGGCGGCCTTAATTTTGCGGGAACTCGACAACGTTGATAGATTCATTTCTGATGATAGAGAAGGCAATTCAGAGCTTGCAAATATCATCTTGCCAGAATGGAATAACCTTGCAACTCAATTAGAACTCGCAACCTCAGTTGATGATATTCTCGCAGCTGAAAATGATATCAAAAACATGAAAATGGTCATTGATGCATCTTCAAGAATTTCAAAGGCTGTAGAAATCTCTCAAACAACTAACATTGGATCCTATTTAATTGATGGTTGGGAATCTCTTCTTGTACAAGTAGAAAGCGCACAGTCCGTTGGTGAAATTTTAGCTCTTGTCTCAGAATTTGACAATTCTATAAACGAATTAAGGGAAAAACGGAGTCCAATATCGATTTTAAAGTTTGAATATGAAACAATGAAAAACAAAGCAGAGATTCAGGCTGATTATAATAATCTCTTCATGATTAACAATGCTCTCAAAATTCTTGACACCGCTGAAAAAATGCAAAATGGTAATCCAACTGTGAGTAAGATTGACAGAATTGAGGTGTTACTCACATGGGCAAGTGAAAAAGCACCAGAAATTAAAGACGACTTGAGCTCTTATTCTAAGGATGCATACAAGGTTCGTGCCAGTGACATTCTCCAAAGAGCAAAATCAATTGAAAACTTGGCTGAGTTAGGGCTAAGTAAAAACAGATTCCTACCCAGCTATATCGAGTTTACAGATTCTATGATGGGACGAGTCAACGAGGCAAGGAATCTTGTCATAAATAATGATTTAGATGCCGCTGATGAACTTGTACGAGACTTGTTCATTGAATGGCGTCAAGTTTCAAAAGCATATGCGAATGATCCATTTGGTTCGGAATCTGGATACAGTAAAGATGAACTAAAAAGAATAGAATATCGCAAACATCTAGGGCAAATTTCAGAAACCGTCTCTAAATTTTATAATACTGGCTTTGCACAACATTCCGACAAATATGTGAAAATGACTGACGAAGCCTCAGAACTAATCGATTATGGTAATTTCATAGATGCGGAATCAAAATTAAAAGAAATTCGTACCTATCTTAATGAGTATTTACCGCTCAACAATGCCAATATCATCTATGACATTGAATATGATCAAGAAAAAAACATCTGGATTATGGAAGGAGCAGTAAACAAGCCCGATGGTTTGAGGAAAAAGGAAATGAGACAAGACCTGTATGTTACGGTGTATGATGGCGCAGGTAATATTCACAGTACCTTAGAATTTACAGATACAAGGAATGGTGACTTTTTTACACAATGGAGAGCACCAACTGAACCAGGACTTTATGTAGTAATGTTACAATACATGAATTCCAAAGCAACACAAATTGTAAATGTAGTAGATAAAAGTGAAAGAACTTATGATTCTGAAGAGCTTGATACATTAGAACTTGCAAGAGAATTTGAAGAACTAAAATCATTCCTCGAACAATTTGGTGGTAGAAACTATGATGATTCTAGATTCGAATCAGCCCTCAACGAAATTAAAATTGGATTAGCCAACAGAGATTCAGAACAGGTTGATGCAAAGCTTGACGAGCTAAAACGGCTAATTGAGAGATATCTTCCAATGCGATCTCCATCAGCAGTAATTGAAGCCCAATTTGATAACGATAAACTAATTCTTTCAGGCGCAGTACGAAAAACCCTTTCTTTCAGTGAGGATTTGTTTATAGATATTTTTGATCAACGAGGCAATTTAGTTAACGAAGTGGCGTTGAAGGACGGCGCATCTGGTCATTTCAGTAAGGTAATATCACAACCATTTTTGCCTGGAGTTTATGTGGTACAACTAGAATACCATGATCTTACAGTAACCGATTTCTTTTCGGTTAATTAGTTTCTTTTTTTACTGTCATTTACTATGGTGAAAAGCTGTCTTACTACTAATTTTGGAGGATGTGTGCCTAAATTTTATTTTTTTAGAATAGGTTTGTCTTTTTCATCATTTGCTCTTTCAACATCAAATGTATCTTGATGAGATGGATCCTTGTGCATGTAACTATAATCTCCTCCTTCTGCTTTTCTGCAGAATTTTTTATGAACGGCTTCTTCGATCTTTAGTGTGGTTTCATTTTCATGAAATAGTCGTTTTCCACAATCTTCGCAGATGATTTCAGGCATGTCACTCGTGAGTGTCAAATGTATTTAGATGTTTAACTTAATCTAAAACCTTTAGTTTAAAATCAATCAAAGGGAATGTACGAATATGTTACAGGTTAAGAGAACTGTAGAAACATTTTTGGAGCGAAATTCAACTAGACCAGAAAGCACTCAGTATACCATCCAGAAAGCATTACACAACTTTGAGAAATTCTGCAAGGCCAGGTTTGATGCAAGGGGCCTAAATGAGATCGTAGATGAATTATCCTTATCAGATGAAGAAACCATTTTCGATACTTTACAGGAATGGATAAATTGGAATGATGGTAAATTATACCCAACTTCGCTAGGAACTTACTTTGCATATCTCAAATCGTTCCTATATTACAAAGGCATCAAACTTACTCCACTAGATGTTAAACAAAATCTAGTTTTTCCAAAACATCCAGAAGAGGAATTGTATCCACTCTCTGAAGATGATATTAAAAAAATTCTCGATTTTGCCAGCTACAAAAGAAGAGGAATGTATCTCGTACAATTATCCAGTGGAATGAGAGTTGGGGAAATAACTCAGCTTAGAAAAAAGCACTTTGATTTATCAAAAAAGCGAATAACCATAAAAATTCCAGCGGCAGTGACCAAACTTAAACGAGCACGAACAACTTTCATCTCCAAAGAAGCAGAACCCTATCTTAGAAAAATACTAAAGCAAATCTCAGATGATGACCTCGTTTGGGCATCAAACGACGATCCTAACTATGCTAAAGTAAATGAGTCAAACAGAATACGAGAATACTGTGCAAAAGCGGGATTAAATGAAAGATATGAAGGAAACAATCGACATAAAATCACAACTCACAGTTTTAGGGCATTTTTTATTACCAAACTTAGTCGTCATGATGAAAACTTTGCAAAAAAATTAGCTGGCCAAAAGGGGTATCTACTTCAATATGATAGAATGACTGAGGAAGAAAAATTAGAAAAATACATCGAATTTGAACCTGATTTGCTAATATTTGATCAAGCAAAGAAAAACGCAGAAATCCAACGTCTTCAACAAGAAAAATCTGAACTTGAAAAAGGAAAAGAAAATCTTGAGAAAAAAGAAAGAGAAATTGATGACTTGAAAGAAAACATGGAGAAAGCAATCGAACAAAAAATTGGTGAATATAACCAAAAATTTATGGAAAAAATTGAGAAAATATATGTTGAGCGGAATTTAGAATCAAAAAAACGGTTAGATGCAATGGATCGTGATTTTAAGAGAAGATTGGCAAAAGATGATTGGGATTAGACAATTTTTCATTACACATGTGTTGCATGCGCATAATTGGTCATTATCATGACTTAATTTCATTTTATAGAAGGGGGTTAACTAAATTTTCCAAAAACACAACACCACAACACAACAGAAAAGCTATAGGGAAATTTGTTGTTGTGTTGTGTTTTACGCATGAAATTTGAAAAAACACAACAAAAAGTACAACACTTCCACAACAGATTTTACGCCTGTTATAACACGCCTAATTGGAAATTATCATAGCTTATTCAGATGCTGGTCTCAACTGATTTGGATTTAGGGAGTTTCACTAATAGTTCAAAACCCTATGAGAGAACCAACATAGGACAATAATGACTTAATTCTCAACAGATTTGATACTAATTTTAGTCTAAAATTTAACAATTACCAACGCAAATTGAGCTGAATACATTCCGAAAAACGATCGTATTTTGGATTTTGATCAACAAAACACTGTGATTATAGAATGTAAATCTACAATGACAATCGAATCTGCCAAGATATACTACAATATTGTCCGAATCCATTATAGATCTTTACAAAATTAGTTCAAGTCCAATTCACCAGCAGAGATACAAACCATTAGTTCAACGTCCTAACACTCTGACTCCCTTCAGTGGATACAAACTAAAAGTTCAACTCCCTACTCTATTGAGACCCACACCATTATTGGTTCAGTTATGGACCCGTTAGAATTAAGAATTTTCAGGATTAACAGTTCGTATCAAATGTGATTTAGAAAATTAATTAGAAGGGTTATTTACCATACGCATACCAACTTTGCACATACCTATCTTACAGTTATGGCAAACATAGTCATCTGTAGGATTTTCACAGCCACATGTACAGGTACAGGTATAGTCATTCATTGTAGATTTTCCTCCACTTTTGAAAATTGTAATATTTTGTTGATCTTGGCTATTACATCTTCGTGATCAACATCATTTTTTGTTACAACAAAGACGGTTTTTTCACCTGAGATTGGAATGGAGATAAATTTTGTATCTCCACGTTGGGTCAGACAATAATTCACAGGTCCCAAAAATTCATCAAAATCCTTCTGCATAGAATTTCTGAGGGCAATTTTCATGAAAAACATTTCTCGTTTGTCTTTTGGTATCGGAAGGGAATCTGTTCCAATAAAATCGATCATTCTTCCTTTATTATTGATAATTCCAACAAATTCAACTCCAGATTCAAATAGTAAGGTTTTCTGAGAAAGCAATCGATTATTTTCTGAAATCACAACTGACATATCAATACATTTCCGTCATAATGCACTATTTGTATTATAAAAAAGCGTGCAATCACTTGCATGAAAATTCATGCAAGTGTTTCACAATGTTTTTAGGAAAAAGAAAGGAGACAATTTGCTAGAACCTAAAATGAGTAAAAACGAAACGAATACCGATCAAAAAGAACAAGTCCTTGATTCACTAAAAGAAAATTATGTGCGACGAGTTGAAGAGGTTGATGCTTTTTCCAAACATTTGTCAAACGCCTATGCAGATGTGAATACTGAATTTCTGTATGGTTCTCTAAACTTAATACAGCATTATTTAGACTTTCAAAAAAAGCATGCAAATCAATATTCAGGATGGTACTCTACTGATCTAATCACAAACTTGGTAAAGCAAAATACCAAAGCCTGGATTCAAGCAGTTGAAAATACCGATACTCTGTATATACAAGGTATGAAAAATATAAAAAATAACCTCAGAGCACTGAATAAGAATTCGATCTTGTATTTTCAGAGTGCTGAGAGGGCTTGTGATCTTTGTGAAAATTTACAACCACAACAGAAAAATGAGTTGGGTTCAGAAAGCAAGCAAAAACAAAAAAAACTAGTTGAGCCCACTCCAGAACTTAGTCAAACTTAGACTGTAGTTTTACTATTACAGTGGTGCTTGTTGAATCAAAATCCACCTTTATTTTTAAAATTTCCCAGAAAATTTTTTCGACGAGTTTCTCTATGAAGGTAGAAGCCTTTCTACCCAGATTATGCCGTATTACAAAAGTTCGGGCTCCTGATGAAGTGCTTTCCTCAACTGAAATTCCAACCATTCTGCAATAATCTTCAAGAACTTGTAAACAGGAATGTATATCAAATTTTTTCTTTGATATAAGTGCCCAATCTCTTATGGCGTTGAAGGTCATATCAACAGATTCTTTTCTTTGTGATTCATCAAAGCTATCTAAAATGTAGTGAAGAACATCTTCTGCTACAGGAAACATTTTCATTCTGTGCTCAAATTTATCCCATTGAACATATTGTAACAGAATCTGGTTGATCAAGACATTTGTTGAAGTTAGATTGATCTTTGCATCTTTTTCTATAACTGAGATGATATCTTCTGGCACACGGAATGAAACCGTTCGGGATTTTTTCATTTTTTCACTTTCCGTATTAGTTTCTTAATTTGTCTGTAACATAGGATTGGGATAATACAGCTTGGGCATCCTAATTTAGAAATCGAACAGCAGCATAGACATTCACATTCTCTCTTAATATGATTACATTCTGCACATTTCATTACTTTACTTTAGTTTTTGGGACATATAACCAAATTTCCAAATTTATTCAATACATCTAAAACAGTGCATTATACGATAAAGAAAAACGAAAAGTGTAGTTGTTATTAAATATGTTGTAAATTATCATAGTTGAAAACAAGATTAAAAAATTACAAACTATCAAGTCTCACCCAATAGTTTTAGTTTTTGCTTTTTTCTAACTCTCTAATTCTATTGTAACACTGTTTTCTTCTAGCTCAGAGCATAGTTTGTCTCCACAAACAATTTTCTCACTTGTAGAACAGGATTTTAAGGATACGGTAAAAGAAACTAAGAGTCTAACAGAGTCAATGTATAGATAATTTTTGTTAGATCACATAAATTGATATTTTTCAACAACAATTGTTAGCTAGGCTTATCATTGATTTTCACTATTATTTTACTATGAAACGAGAAATGGTACGTGTAGGCTTATTTGTAATACTTCCGCTATTGTTAACAGCATTTGTTCTTTTATTCATGGGTGAAGCAGATGCGTTACAATACGAAGATCCCATACTAAAACAAGGAGGCCAACGCCAACCAATAGCTTCAGAGGAAGAGCCCATTATATCGCCAATTATTAAAATCATAGGTATAGAACAATGACGGTTATAATAGCATGGAAATGTTAATTTTTTGAACAAAACACAACTCATTAACATTTTATTAATTCAATCAATGACAATTCGTATCAAATCTCAAAATGATTTAGCGGAATTGGAACCATTTCAGTAATTAAAGTTAAATCAAATGTAAAAAATGAATAGTTTATTCTCTAAATTTCACTAGGCTATTATTTTCTAATTTTGTTACAATTTCCTCAAATACATTTAGGTGGATTTCTAAAAATGTTGAAATAAAATATTGGGCTGCATATTTTTGTCCACTACTTGTTATGAGGTTATTTCTTTCTAGTACTCTGAGATGATGCTGAATACTTTTGTAATCAATTCCTATTTCATTAGCAAGTTGATGCATATTGTATGATTGTTTTTTTAGTGCCAAAACTATTCTTATTCTGTTTGATCCCCCTCTAGTACCAGCAAATAGAAACCACAAGAGTCGTTTAATTTGGAGAGGGCAGTCAGCCTGAATTGCTCTTACGCTTAACCTCATGTCAAATCACAATGATACGATATTAAGAATGCATTATGATTTTCAATTGCGATTTTTATCATCATACGCTTACCAAGAAATTTTTGAAATCTTCGAGGCCGCTCAAAAATCCACAATTATCACAAATCAACCATTTTGTAATCTTGTAGAGTTTCAAGGAGTTTAGAAAACCAGAATTGGTCAAACTTCGTTCATAACATACTGGGCATGTGAATGAAAGTGGTTCTGACCGCATCATATCCACCTATTAGCTAGAATTACTGATAATATCAGCTAAGAGAAAGTATTGAAAAATCTCATTCCATGTTTAGTTGATTATTAGAGTGATTCATTCGATATAGTAGTATGGAAACACTACAAATGCAAATTATTCTTAGTGGATTACAAGGAAGTTCTAGCATAATTCCAGATGTAATACCTGATGAAAAAAAACCATTGGACCCACCATGGGTTGTAGAATATGACGACGAGGACCATGACGAAGATTATGATGATGATTATGAAGAGTAATTAACAGTTCGTATCAAATGTGAACGGTTCTATTGAGACCCGCACCGTTTTTGATTTTAATTTGGTTCCCTGTATAGGAATTGAACAATTAGTCCAACTCCCTACTCTATTGACCCGCACCGTTTATGGGATTATTTTAGACCCGTTAACAGTTAGTATCAAATGTAAATCAGGTCAGAATTTCGTAATCTGTACTAGGATTACGTAAACAAGTGAGTTTATCAACAAAGAGTAAAAAAGCAATCCCCCCTCTCATGCGTGAAAAATCCGTATGTATTCACATTATAATGGAAAGTGATGGATAAATTAGATATCGTATTTTTTTGCAAACCCACTCAATGCTTTCTTAAAAGCTTCTAGCGGCGGCTTGACCAAGCCAGCACCTATCATACGCTGTCC
>SDBU01002145.1_pt1 | contig 26808 bp, 25 predicted proteins | sample 2277071 | NCBI WGS metagenome assembly SDBU01 (sample SAMN10397929, study PRJNA504765) | marine sediment metagenome | isolation source: marine sediment core GS08_GC12, 126 cmbsf | place: Arctic Ocean: Gakkel Ridge, Loki's castle | collected 2008 | reverse complement strand
AATGAAAGTGAATTTGTAATCGCACTTTAAGAGATAAAAATGAGACCAGTATTTTTGAAGTTCCTGAAGCTTTTAATAGTCGCTGCCCCTTTATTTTTTGTTTTTAGTTACTTTAAGTTAGAAAATAAAGGGAATCAGTTAAAGGCCGCAAAAGGGATGGATGAGTTTATTAAAACGGGAATAGTCTACAATCCCGACGTTGATAATTATTTGGAAGAGGATTACTTTTCTAAAAACAATTTAGAAAATGGAGACTTCTCACAAGGCCTGGAGCATTGGGCTACGATTAGGTCGGAAAATATGTTTTCTATTGATCAGGAGGAATATGTATCTTTTCCCGGCAGTCTTAAACTAAAGGTAAATGTGTTTCCCGGGCGGCTTTATTATTCAAAAAGTAAATCATTTACCGAGTTTGATTATTTGCCCTGGGGCTATCAAAATAGCAATATTTGGCTAGGGGTAAAGCCGAGGCAGCGAATTCAGGCAAGTTTTTACTATAAGTCTGCCGGGCCGACGGTTTATTTAAATTTGCTGGAGAAGAGCGGCAACGGCAGAATTTTAGCTTCAAAGATTATAAGAGAGAAAAGCTCGGTTTGGAAAAAAGTTGAGATCTCGGCTTTAGTTCCGGAGGATGGCCGGGCAATCGGCCTTGAAATAACCCTGAATAATGATCAGCAAGGGCGCATAATTTTTCTCGATGATATAAAAATGGAAGCTCATGATATTAGATAAAATGCACAAGCAGAAATACACGATGGGATTATTAGCGCTAATTGCTTTTCATTTGCTCAACATCTTTTTCTGGTTAAACTTAAAGGGCTGGCCGGTGGGAAAAGATTGGTATTTACATTTGAATAATACCTTTAGAATGATGAGTAACTTAGCTGGCGAATTTTCATTGCGGAATCTTACCTTCGTCGATATTGGGTATCCGCCTTTTTATTATTGGATCGCGATGTTATTGGTTAAGTTGAGTTTTGGCATCAATCGTTGTGCATTTTTGACTTCGGCTGTTTTTCTGGTCGTTTTATTGCTATCGACTTATGGGGTCGGGAAGAAATTGAGAAATAAGCAGACCGGATTTTTGGCGGCGGTAATTTGTTCGTTTTTTCCAATCATTTACAGTACGGCTATAGAATTCAATTTTGATTTGGCCGCGACCGCAATGGTCGGGCTCATCGTTTATACTCTCTTGGCGAGTGATGGATTCAGAAAAAGGCATTACGCCTTTTTTTTGGGACTAAGTCTGGGGTTAGGTTTGCTTATCAGACAGTTCATTTTTTTATTTGTCATCGGTCCGATTCTGGCTGTCTTATGTAAAAGTTTAGGGCCGCAAAATAAAGGATCAAGGTTTTTATATCGGCAAAAGGCAACAAACATAATAATTTTTATTTTAGTGTCTTTTTGTACGGCATTTATTTTTTATCATAACCTAGGCGTATTTAAAAGTGCAATTGGAAGGATGAATATTACGGGGGAAGTAGCGAGCGTAAATATTTTTTCATGGCCCCATCTTACGTTCTATGTCCGGGCATTACCCCAGCAGATTGGTTTGTTAGGAACAGTATTTTTTGCCGGGGGCCTATGCCGCCTTTTAAATGCGCGCAATCAGGAAAGACTTATTCTTATGTCGTGGATAATTATACCTTTTTTTGTTTTAACATTTATCTTTTTAAAGTTTACTCATTATACGACGGCTAATCTCCCGGCCATAGCTTTAATCATCGCGATTGGCATTGATAAAATCAAAAAAGAGACTTTGAAAACAGGCACAACAATGTTATTGATTGTCATTATGATGTGTCAATATTTCAAAGGTTTTTAATTATTATGAAAATATCTATAATTGTTCCCGTATTTAACGAAGCCGGCAATTTATTAATTCTAAATGAGAAATTGACCAGCGTATTAGAGAGATTGTCGGTGGACTATGAAACAATATATGTTGATGATGGCAGCTTTGATGCAAGTGCTAAGGAATTGCATCAAATATGGGATAATGGTCAAAAGGTAAAGATTATCACTCTGATTCAGAATTATGGTCAAACCCAGGCTATTTCCGCAGGGATCGATAATTCCACGGGAGAAATAATAGTTACGATTGATGCCGATATGCAGAATGATCCCGAAGATATCCCGGAATTATTATCTAAACTCAATGAGGGATATGATGTTGTGAGCGGTTGGCGGATAAATCGTCAGGATCACTTGTTGTGGAAAAAAATCCCTTCATTTTTTGCCAATAAAATTAGTGGTTGGATTTCGGGAGTCAAGCTACATGATTTGGGCTGCACTTTAAAAGCCTACCAAAGGCCGATTTTAGAAAAAATAGATTTTTATGGCGAAATACATCGATTTTTACCGGTTTATGCGGCGATGCATGGAGCGAAAATTGCTGAAATCAAGGTTAAACACCATCACCGAAAACATGGATCTTCGAAATATGGTATGTCCAGAATTTTTAGAGTGATACTGGATATGTTAACGATAATGTTTATGCGAAGATTTCTCACCAGGCCAATATATATGTTTGGCGGGATGGGTATTATTTTAATGGGCGGTGCTTTTTTTACGGCGCTAGTTATTATAATTAGAAAGCTTTTCTTCGGCGGAGTTTGGGTTAGTCCGCTTTTATTCCTCTTTGTAACTTTTTCGACAATGGGTATCCAGTTTATAATGATGGGAATCTTGGCCGAGCTTATTATTAGACTATATCATGAAACAAAATCTCAAAAAAGGTATAAGATTAGGGGAATTCAAAGCCGCTAAATTTATATGGGATGAAGTCTGAGGAAATTTTGATTCGCGTCGGTTGACACGATCTATCGGAGTTGTGACTAAGTGAATTGGATTATCTTTAAGGAGTTAAGGACAGGTGAATATCTTAGGGATTTGTGATAGTCAAGATGCGGGAGCTGCTCTGATCAATAATAAAAGTAATAATATTGCTGCCGTAAACGAGGAGCGTTTATCTCGCGAGAAACTCTGCGGAGGATTACCATCGCGTTCTATAAATGAGGTCTTGCGGCTAAAAAATATTAGGCCTGAGGATCTCAACCTGGTTGTTTTAGCGTCTAAAATGACCCCTTCTTTTATCTTAAGGAGTTTTCGTAAGGCGCACAGCGGATTTCGCAAAAAGCATAGGCAGTTCAGTTTTTTGCTATCAATATATATTTTATATCAGATTATCGCCCATCGGACTGTTCTGTGTGAACTTATAGAGTCATTTTTTTCTAAAGTTATTCTAAAAAAAGAACTGAAACAGTTAGGTATAAATTGTAAGATTGTTTCCATTGAACATCATGCCGCTCATGCTTATGCTGCTTATATTACTTCCGGGATTGATGAAATCTTAGTGATCACGATTGATGGATTAGGCGATGGGATTTCTTTTACGGTAAATATTGGTCGCGCGGGGAGACTTACGAGAATTTTTGAACAAAATGCTTTTAATGACATAACCTTATATTATTCCCGATTAACAGAATTTCTCGGATTTACTCCGATTCAAGATGAGGGGAAGGTTATGGGGCTTGCCGCCTATTCTACTGATTATTCCGCTTTACCTTTCGCCCAAAGACTTCTGCGGATCGATAGAGGACGTTTTAAAAATAGAAATCTTTTTTTCTCCTGCTCGAAGGATAATGAAATTTATGAACAGCTAGCGGCAAAGAAGAAAGAAGACATCGCCGCTTCTTTTCAGTTGCATCTTGAAGATAAGATTAAAGAGCTTGTCCGGTTTTGGGTGGAAAAGACGAAGATCCATGATCTTGCCTTAGGCGGTGGCTTTTTTGCTAATATTAAAGTTAATCAAAAGATAGCGGAATTAGATGAAATTAATAATCTTTACGTTTATCCGCATATGGGAGACGGAGGATTAGCTTTAGGAGCTATTTTTGCGGTTAAGAAGACTAAGCCATTTCGTTTGAAAAATCTTTTTTGGGGGCCAGCTTATTCAAATGAGCAAATCCGACAGGTTCTGGATGCTAATAATCTAAAGTATAAGTTTGTTGAGAAAATAGAAGAAGAGATTGCTCGTATTTTAAGTGCCGGGAAAATAGTTGCCCATTTTTGCGGGCGGATGGAATATGGTCCCCGGGCTTTGGGCAACCGATCTATTCTTTGCCAGGCAACGCAAGCAGGCATTCCGCGCCGGCTTAATAAGATATTGGGCCGGGATATGTTTATGCCTTTTGCCCCGGCAATTCTGGCCGACCAGATACATAATTGCTGCTTAAAAGCAAACAAGGCAGAATATTCTGGTAATTTTATGAATATAAGCTTTAAAAGCACGGAATATTTTAAAAATATATGTCCGGCCGTGGTCCATCGCGATGGGACAACAAGGCCACAGTTTGTTTATAAAGATGCAAATCAGAGACTTTATCAAATTATTGATGAATACAGGAAAACAACTGGGATCCCCGCAATAGTCAATACCAGTTTTAATCTGCATGAACAACCGATTGTCTGTACGCCGAATGAAGCGCTGCGGGTATTTCAGGGAACAAAGATAGACTATTTGGTGATGGAGAATTTTTTAATAGAAGGGGAGAGTAATGGCTAAACACGGCAGATTTAAAAAAATATTAGAATGGTTTTTTGAAGCAGAAAAAGAGGCGGGGGCCGAAGCGGTAAAAGGCGAAGAATTCATTGAGTTGAATGTGTGGCAGGCGATCTTACTGCTTGTTGTTTTCGTTGGTTTTTTGTCATGGATTTTTTTCCCGCATTTGAAGAAATTTATGGAGCGGTCTCCGACTCGACCTCCACCTACGCCGGCTCAAATAATAGAATCAAAGATAGAGAAGAATTATTTTGAAAGAAGGTCTAATATTGAAAATGGAGACTTTACAAATGGTTTAGTGCACTGGTGTACTTCTGACGGTGGAAAAATTTTTAAAGACGCAAGGAGTAAAGTTTCGTTAGATAAGAATAATTTTCGTTCGCCACCTCAGAGCATGAAGATTGAATCAATCTTTCCGGCAAATGGATATTACTATACAAAGCTGAAAAAGATGCGGTTTGTTGATGACCCATATGATTTTCGGGATTGTTCCAGTTGGTTAGGGATTGAACCCGGAAAGATTATAAACACAAGCCTTTGGTATAAAGGGGACATCGTAACCTTCTATCTTCAGTGTTTACTTAAAGATGGAATTTGGAAAACTTTAGCGGTTACCTCCGGAAGGTCTACCAACGAATGGAAGAAACTCCAAATTACAGAAAGAGTGCCAGAATCGGGACGCGCGATTGGAATTGCAATCGTGCTAAATCGGGCCGAGGGAATGCCGCCGCCTTTAGCTTGGATTGACGATGTTAGCATTACCGTAAAATGATCGCTCACAATAAAGCAATTGGCCGGTTGCGGTTTGAAAGAACAAATAATTATGTTCGAGAAGAAACTCTTAGTTTCCAATAAATATAAGAGAAATATTTATTTAATATTACTTTTTTCATTAGTAGCTTTTCATCTCATAAATAATCTTTATCTGCTGAGAATTCAGCCTTTAGCGGAAGGCAAGGATAGCTATACGCATGTTATGAATTTCCTTAACTTTTCGCAGATTGCCAAATATGGGGAGGATAATCCATTTTATATCCCCCATAAAAGCCGGTTGTACAATATGATTTTTGTTAGTCTTGATTACCCGCCCTTCTTTTATGGAATAGCTTTTCTGGTTAATTTTTTCCTGGGAGCTATTTTCTTAAACGCCGCCTTATTTACATCAACCTTATTTTTTGTATTGCTGATTATCGGCGTATACAATATTGGCGGAATCATTGATAAGCCAACCGGGGTTTTAGCGGCCTTTATTTGTTCTTTTTATCCAATTCTATTTATCAGCTCCCGGCATTTTAACCTGGAGCTGGCTTTAAGTGCGATGGTAAGTTTAAGCGTCTGGATTCTTTTAAAAACCGAACTTTTTAAAAAACGAATTGTTTCAATCTTGCTGGGTTTAAGTCTGGGGCTAGGCATGCTCACGAAACAAACATTTTTTATATATATGCTGGGGCCGTTGGTTATTGTTTTAATATTTGTTTTTTTTCAAGCGAAACGGAGGGCTGGACACCGGCAAACAATAAATATAATTTTTTGTTTTTTTACCGCTTTTTTTCTTAGCTTGATATTTTATTTTAATAAACAAATCTATATTAGTGCCCTGGATAGAATGCGCTTTATCGGTGCTGTTAATAACCCCAATATTTTTTCCCAGCAGCATCTTCTCTATTTGCCCAAATCATTAATCCACACGGTCGGAACTTTTTTTACCGCCCTTCTTTGCTTCGCATTAATTTTTTTGAGAAGGATAAAAATATATCTCCGCTGCTTGTTGTTGACCTGGGTTGTTATCCCGATTGTTATTTTGAGTTTTTTTCTTTTAAAATATGCGGAATATACGATGGCCTTTCTCCCGGCGTTAGCTTTGATTACGGCTGCGGGGATAAAAAATATAAAAAACAACCAGCTTCGTATTTTAGTCGTTGCGATGCTCATGGGCATTAGTCTATATACTTTTTTGGACATTTCTTATCTTAAGGGTGATTTCTTTTATGCCAGCTATTACCCTGGAAATAACTCAAGCGATAGTGTGTTATTAAAACAGACATCGAGAAGGGGGGATAAAATTTCCTCGGCCGTTGAATTGATTAAGAATTTGGGAGGGAAGAGTAATGTGATTGGGATTTTTTATGATGACCTTAACTACCGGTTTCCGGCTTACTTCTTGAGAGGAATTTTTAGCTGGAGCTCGAAAAAAGCACGGACAGTGGATTTTATCTCTTCCACAACCTCCTTTTTGAACCATCTCGATAATTTTAATATTATGATTTTTGTTAGCCGCGGCAATGCCGAATGGGTAGACTCGATAAATCTTGAAAAATTTATTGCAAAGGTTAACCGCAAAAATCAGTGTAAGATTAGAGTGCTTAACGACTTACGAAAAAATTATGTTTATGCCGATAGGAATGGCGTCGAAATATCTAAGGATATAGTTAATAAATTAATCAATTCGAGAGAAAAATTTGCGTTAAGCCATAAAATTAAATTTTTTGACAACCAAGCAAATTATTCTGAGTGGGTATACGTCTACGAAAGGATCCTCTAGATGCGTCAGGAATTATGTTCTCAATTAAACAACTTTATTGCTTTTCGCAATCTTTTCTCGATCAGCCAGATATTTAATTATTTGCGGCGATTTCCGCTTACCGTGAACTTACTAATTACTTCAAGGTGCAATCTGAAGTGTCAAATTTGTACGGCAAAAAGAATGTTAAATGAAGCGGGAGAGTTAACCAGCGAACAAATAAAAAGCTTTATTCGCCGAGTGCATAGATATAAACCATCAATTTTTGTCGGTGGAGGAGAACCATTTGCCCGGGAAGACATCTTTGATATTTTAGCTGAGATAAAAAAATTTAAGTTGAAGTATGGTGTTGTTACTAATGGAACATTGCTCGATTGTAATAAGATCCGTCAATTATTATCTGTCGAACCCGATATTTTGATATTTTCTGTATACGGCGATAAGCAGTTGCATGAGGAGCTTACCGGAGCCAGCGGCACTTTTGAACTTATTTGTCGGAATATTCGGTATCTGGTTGAGAAAAAAATAAATTCCCGGATAATTTTGAATTGTGTTATAAACGAGAAAAATTATCAACAACTTGAAAATATTACACTTTTAGGAAAAGAGTTGGGCGTTCATCGGGTTCGCTTTGAACATCTTGTTTTTGTTACCGGCGAGGAATATAAAAAACATCTTGCGGTTTGCCGAAAAAGATTTTCGCCTAAGGAATGTGAAATGACAACGCATATTCAGGATATTAACAATGTCGACATCGGTGAAGTTTTAAAAGATACTGTCCCGCGGCTTAAAAAGAAATATGGTAATTTTGTCTTGTTTAAACCATATTTAAGCAGAAATGAATTAGGTGGTTGGTATCGTAATGGATTCAAATTTAGCCGCCGGTGCTTATTTATTAGTCACTCTGTCTTTATTAAACAAAATGGTGATATTATTCCCTGTCAATTTTTGTCGGACTATAAGTTGGGGAATATTAGGGAGGATAATTTAGCTGTGGTCTGGAATGGTCAGAAGCGCAAATTTTTTAATTCCGTCCTAAAGGATGGTCTTTTGCCGGGATGTATGAGGTGTTGTAAGTTGTAACCTCCGCCACAAAGCTTGGCGGAAGAAACCAGAGAAAACCGATCGCCTTAGCTAGCTGGTAGATAGGGAAGCTGCACGCCAGAGGATAAGAAAGTGTTGCTCGATAAAGTATATAATATTTTAAAAAAGATGTACCTGGAAAATATGGATATCAGAGCACAGACGCGAATTCTTGATCTCGGATGTGGTCTGCGGGGGAATTTTATGGGTATTCCAGCGCAAGCATATATTGGAATTGATGTCCAGGAAAAAATAATAAGTAAGCTGAAAGGCAGAAACGATGGTAAATATGAATTTATGGATGCAAAAAAGTTGGCTTTTGAGGATAACTATTTTGACTATATAATTTCAACAAGTCTTTTTCACCATCTTTCCCAAGCGCAGTGCTTGCTCTTATGCGACCAAGTTAAAGCCAAGTTAAAAAAAGAAGGTTTGGCAATATTTGCTGATGGGGTATATCCGCAGTCCCGGTGGAATATCGCCGGCCGCCTTATCCGATTTTTTGATCGTGGCCGATATGTAAGGGGTAAAGAAAGCTACAAAAAGATATTTCTGAATAATTTTAGGATTGAGAAAGAGTATTATTATGTTAGTAACGTGTTTGCCTATAGCGTATTGGTAATGAAAAAGCATAACATTATTATTTAAGCTAACAGCTCAAATATATAAGCAGGCACCGTGTTGGTAAAATGTCGATCAGAGGAATAAAGAATAATCATGGCTGATCTAACGCTGCCGGATAAAAAGAAAGTAAGAAAGGTAGTTTTTGTTATCATTATATTGTTGGCCATTTTTCTAAGGCTGTTAGCGCTTTTTATATCTGATAATTTTCATGGGATTGCTGCGGGGAAAATTATTGAAGCGAAAAGGTTGATAGGGCACCCGGATAATTTTAGCGCCTGGATCGCTCCGGCGCATGGGCCCGTGCATATGTACCTTATTGCTTTAGCGATAAAGCTGTTTGATGATTCTTTGTTTGTGCCCAGATTGCTAAGTTTGCTTATGGGCATAGGATTATTAATCCCGTATTATTGGTTTATAAAATTATCATTTAACGATGAAGTGGCGATTATAACTACTTTTATCATTGCTTTTTTTCCGTTGCATATTATTCATAGTGTGTTATCAACTGCGGAAACTACTTTTCTTTTTTTTCTTTTTGCCGGTTTGTTCTTTTTTTTAAAGTATAGACAAACGAGAAATGTAACAGAGTTGATTTTTTCGGCGGGGCTGCTGGCAGTTTCGTCTATGTGCCGTTTTGAAGGAGGGTTATTTATTATTATGCTTTCGTTTTTTCTTGTAAAAAATTGGAAGCGAATGATGTTGTTTTTAATTATTGCTTGTATATTACCGATTTTTTGGCTGATCGCAAATTTTCTTTTATTCGGTAGTTTTTTCTATTTTTTAGAATCAAGTGATTTAGTTGTCCAACGAGAGTTTGGTTTTTCAAAGGCTTATGGGCAAAAGCTTACTTTTTTAGAAAAGTTTTTATTTTGGCCGGGCACAATTAAGGACTATTTTGGCTGGATTGTATTTTTGTTCGGTATTGCCGGATTGTGCCTTCAGGGATTAGCGAAGAAGAACAGACTAGTATTTTTTCTTCTTTTTGGCATGCTCTCCGTGTTTGTGTTTAAAACGGTTAAAGAAGAACTTGCCATGCAACCGCGCTATGGTATGAGTTTAGGCTTTTTGTTTGTACCATTTTTTGCTATTTTTTTTAAAGCGATTTTGCAGAAGCTAAAGAAGCCTTATCGGACAATTCTACTGATATCTTTTTTTCTGTGCGTTATCTTGCGGGGAGCATATTTGAGCATGTTAAATTTGCCTCATACTCCGGAGTGGGTCAAGCAGACTTCAAGGTTTCTGCATAAAAATTTAGATAGTCGGAGCAGTGATACGGTATATATTGATAGCGATGATAATAATTTTAGAGAGCCAATCAAGCTTTTTTCCGGTATCGAAGTTGATCGGTTTGTGGATTTTGAAGGCTCGTCCCGTCATACAGAATTGCTAAAACCCTCGGATAGGGAAAACCTGAAATATATAGTTTTTATTTCGGACCGGCAATTAAAGCGGTTAAAAGAAGTATTTAGAGCGGGTAAATGTAAAATATATCAAATGGATTCAGCTGATGAGAACGATAAGCATGATATTTAAGAGATATAAAGAAATAGTTTTAGTTGTGATCGTCCTTATGGCGGTTTTATTTATCCGCCTGAGTGTGCTTTCGTTAACCGATGATTTTAGTGGTGTATCGGCAGGCAAAGTTCTCCAGGCAGAGCTAGTGCTTAAGAATCAATTGGATAAGGGAGAATGGTATTCTTCGGTTCACCCCCCCGGGCATTTGTTATTTTTAATCTTAGGTTTAAAGTTGTATAACAATGAATTGCTGACGCCGAGAATAATAAGTCTAATCTTTGGCACGCTTTTAGTGATACCTTTCTATTATTATTGTCGTGAAGTTTTTAATCCGCGAGTAGCATTGTTTTCAATCTTCGGCCTGGCATTTTATTCCGAGCATATTGCCTATAGTATAATTGCGACTTCTGAGACCAGCTTTCACTTTTTCTTATGGATGGGCTTTCTTTTATTTGTTTTATTTACCAGAAGAGAGAAAAGATATTTGCTGTATTGTTCAGGAATTTCTATTGGTTTGGCGAGTATGTGTCGTTATGAGGGATTAATTTTTATCCCAGTTCTGAGCTTTTTTTTGCAAAAGAAAAACAAAAAAGATGCCAGTTTGTTTTTAATAACATCCTTGGTATTGCCGCTGCTTTGGATGGTAGTAAATTATACCTATAGCCAGGATGCCCTTCAATTTCTCCATACTAATGATTTCACTGTTCCCATGCAGTTCGATTGGATAAGAGCGCAAGGCGTGAAGATTGATTTCATCCATAAATTATTATACTGGCCAGGTTCGTTGATGAGGACGCTGGGCTGGCCGGTATTCTTTTTTGGAATTTGCGGTGTCATTTTTTGTTTAATTAAAAAGAAAAGTATTTTTCCCGTATATATATTTTTAATCCTATTTATTGCTTTTATTGTCCGAACGGTTAATGAGCGTTTATATCTGCAGCCGCGTTATGGAATAACGCTGGGCTTAATGCTTATTCCTTTTTCTGTATTCTTGTTTTTTGAAATGACGGCTTTAATCAAAAAGAGAGGAGTAAATATTTTTGTCCTACTTTTAATCGGAAGTATGATTCCGCCAATCGAGCAGGTGATAATTGAAGAGCCGCTGCATGCGCCTTATTTTGCCAAGGCGGTGGCTAATTTTATAAACAAGAACGTAAGCGCAAATGAAAATATAATAATTGATCACTGCGGGGATGAGAAATTTCGCGAGCCGATTAAACTTTTCTCCCGAATAAATCCGCGGCAGTTTGTTTTGTGTCCTTACACCGTGGTTGAGGGAGGCAGGTGGGTTGTCGACCCGAAGATGTTTTTCGATGTTCTTGACTCCTATAATATAAGAATTTTGATTTATTCACCAGATGGAGAATTGGCTCCAATTCTTGCCTTGGAAAAAGAAAAAGAGCTGAGTTTGCGCGATCGATTTAGGTTTGAACTCAAATATGAGAGCGGACCGTATTTAGTCTATCGGGTTACAAAGGTAATTAAAGATGAATAGGATATGCCGGGGCAGGGTGCCTTTTTCGAAAAAAGATTTGTTTGCTTTTTTATCTGCCGCTTTAAAGAAAAAAGGTGAAAGAGATAAGCTGATAAGACAATTTGAGGATAGTTTTGCGAGCTATATCGGCGTGGGTTATGGGATTGGCGTTTCTTGCGGGAAGATGGCACTGTATTTATGCCTAAGAGCCCTAAAAGCAAAGCCAGGGGATGAGATTATTGTCCCAGCCTATACGGTTCCGGAAGTCATAGAAGTGATCATCTTATGCGAGATGCGGCCGGTTTTTGTTGATATTAATTTGGAAGACGGCAATATAGACACTGATTTAATAGAAGAAAAAATAGGAAAACATACAAAATTTATATTAATGACCCATATTCACGGCTATCCGTGTAAAATTGATGAGATTTTGAAAATAGCCGAAAAATACAATTTGGATATTATTGAAGATTCGGCTCAAGGATGCGGCGCTGAGTATCAGGGCAAAAAGACAGGAAGCTTTGGAAAACTTGGATATTTTAGTTTTGGAATTTTTAAAAACTTTAATACGCTTGGCGGAGGAATGATTGTTACCAATGATTTTGAATTAGCCTCTTCGTTAAACGCTTTTACCAGGGAATTCAGACCTCAGCCGAGGAAAGAAGTTATAAAAAGATTACTCTGGGCCGGAGTGTTTTCTGTCCTTACGCATCCCGTATTTTTTGCAATAGCGATTTATCCCGTAATGCGGATTATCCGCTTAACCTGGAAAGACAAAATGCACTTTTTTCTTAAAAGCAAAACCTTGACCAGAAGAGAATTAGACAAATTGAAAGTTAAGTTTGCCGCGGAACAGGCGGCCATCGGTTTGCGGGGCCTTAAAAATATTGATGATTTAAATGATGAAAAAATCAAAAAAGCGAAATTGCTAAATCAGGAATTATCCGGCCTCGATAAGGTGCAGATATTTAAAGAAAGAAGCCAAGTGCGCAATATCTATCTCAATTATATAATCAGAGTCAAGGATCGAGAAAAAATTATAGATTATCTTTTTAATCAGGGGATTGATGTCAGTCCCGGGTTTGTTGTCTCCTGCGCCCATTTAAAAAAGTTTGAAAAATTCGGCTGTGACTGCCAAAACAGCTTGATATTGGAGAACCAAAATTTATATATACCGATTTATCCGCCGCTTAAGGCAAAATCCATTGCCCGGATCGGAAAGCTCATAAAAAATGGATATTAAAAAAATAGAACAGAAAGATTTAATCCTCAGGTTATTAGCGAGGAGGGAGTATTATCTGCCGATAATATTATTTTTGTCGGCTTTCCTGGTTCGCCTTGGGGCAATGGCCGTATCCGATAACTTTGCGGGTCATCAACCGATGCTTAAGTTGATTACGGCCTTACATATTTTAAAAAAGGCATCTTTCTTTGAAAATATCCATTATCAACACCTGCCGTTTTATCTATATTCACTTGTTGTTTCGATTGGTTTAGGAAAAGAGCAGATTTTGGCCGGGCGGTTTTTAAGCCTGCTTTTTGGAAGCTTGTCGGTAGTTTCTTTTTATTATCTAATAAAGTTATTGTTTGATCGAAAAACCGCCTTTTACTCAAGTCTCCTTATCGGCCTTTACCCGCCGCATATTCTTAAGAGCATCATAACCCTACCAAACACGATGGCGTTATTTTTTATAATCGGATCGCTTTACTTTATGATGAAAAGAAAGCTTGTGCTTAGCGCTCTATTTATAGGGCTTGCCAGCGGTTATGATTATTTAGCCTGGGCATTTATCGCCACGTTGACTTTATTTATTCTGATACATGAATCGGAACCGCCGCGGAAGAAAATTAAAAATGCGCTTTTATTTTTTTCTATCGCCGCTTTTTTTCCAGTTATTTGGATTTTACTTATTAAATACAAAACCGGTAATTACTATCTTTTTTATAACAATTTTTTATCCGGCGATACTTTTTCTAAGGTTTTGTTCGGGATTATGCTTAATGTTCAGACGTTGGTTGGAAATTTGTACAAATATCCGTTCCCGGGTATGTTTTTGTTGGCTATTTATGGTTTGTTTTGGAGCCTTCTCCGAAAAAAACATGGTGCGCTAATTTTTTGGATATTGTCTTTGGCGGTTTTTGCCGGTCTTGGTGTTTTTCGGCAGGAGATTTCGGTCTTTTCGCCGGGAGAGCTATGTTTATCTTTATTGCTAATTCCTTTTGTTATCGAAGGATCATCTTCCATTTTAAAGCTTTTAAGAGTCAATGTTGGGCGCGGGATGTATGCCGTTATATTTTTTTTGTGTTTGGGGTTATTGTCTAATTTCGCAACTATGAGGCCGGTTCTCCCGGAAAAGGTAAAAGCAGTAAGTTGCTGGCTTAAAAAGAACTTAACCCCAGATGATTTGATTTTTATCGATAAAGATAAAGATGGCTATTATAGTACAATTGTTATGTTGAGCCGATTGCCGCCAGGGAATTTTTGTTTTTTTGATGGAAATGAAGAGCAGCAATTAGATGAGAGAGGTCAGGGGAAAAAGAGATATCATATCGTGACTAATGAGAGTGAATTGTTCAGCTTAGACAAAGATGTACAAATAATAGCGGAATTCGACACTTATAAAATTTTTGTATTCAAAAATTAATTATGAAAGTTATATTTATTACCAGAGAAAGCGCTGATTTCCCGGCCGTGCGTATAAGATGTCATGGCTTTGCCGGGAAATTAAAAAAGGCCGGCATTGATACAGAAGTCTTCTCTTATGCCGATAATCTCGGCGCTAAAAGTGGTAAGGAAGAAAAATTAATGAGTACCCGGGATAAGATTGTTTACAATATTAAGGCCTTTAAATATCTTTTTCCCAAAAATACAATTTTGTTTCTGCAGCGATTTAATTATCATTCTTTGGCGCCTGTTCTTTTGTGCTTTTTGATGAAGCGTAAGCTTATATTTGACCTTGACGATTGGGAGGCGAGAGAAAATATTAAATATTATTTTGGAAAAATTCCGAGTTCTAAGGCAGAAATAGCAATGCGCATTATAGCTAAAAATAGCCAGCTTTGTATTGGGGCAAGCAAATTTTTGTTTGAATTTTTGTCCCGCTATAATAAAAATGTTGTCTATATTCCGACGGGGGTAGATACTGATATCTTCAAGCCAGAGGACTCCCGAGAAAAAAATGGGCTAATTACTTTGTCCTGGTTGGGAACGATGCACCGACCGGATAATCTGGAAAATTTGAGGTTCTTAATTGAATGTTTTGAAGAAATATCTCTTTGCTTTGAAAATGTTCAGCTGGAGATAGTTGGCGATGGAATCTATCGACCTCAGGTTGAAGCGCTAGTAAAGAAGACGAACAATCCACGCCTTAGATTAAAAACCTGGTTAAATCCGAAAAGCATCCCTGATTATTTGCAGGGGGTAGATATTGGAGTTATGCCGCTTACCCAGGATATAAAGTTTAATCAGGCGAAAAGTCCGACCCGGCTTTTTGAATATATGGCGATGGAAAAACCAGTAGTATCAAGTTCTATCGGAGAAGCGGGGTGCATTATTAGAGACCGCGAGAATGGTTTTTTAGCGGTAACAAAATCAGAATTTATTGATAAGCTTAAATGCTTAATCCGGGATCCAAAGCTCAGGGACAAGATCGGGAAGAACGCGCGCAAGACAATATCTGAGAATTATTCTTTGGAAATTTTGACGGCTAAACTTTTAGAAGCAATAAAAGGATTATGAAAGTTGTTGTTGCAAATTCCATAGGTATAGATAGGAATGGATATTATGTTATTCATTCTCCGAGCCGCTGGTCTGAAGGGCTGCGCAGCGAGTATCATTGGTTTGCATATTATCCCTGGGAATTGGCCTATTTGTCCAGCCTGCTTAAAAGACAAACCGACCACCAGATAAAATTTTTAGATGGATGCTTGGAAAAATTAGATCACGACTCCTATTATAAACGCATTTTAGGAGAAAAGCCTGATTTTCTGGTTATCGAAAGTGCATCCCGGATGATTGATGAGAATTTGCAGCTGGCTTTGAATATAAAAAAAGCATTGCGAACAAAGCTTGTTTTTGTTGGTCAACATGCCAGTGCTTTTCCGCAGGCACTCCTGGATGCGGGGGTAGATTATGTGTGTGTTGGCGAATATGAATATACGGTTTTGGAATTGGTCCAGAAAAGGCAGGCGCAAGGCATTTTAGGCTTGCATCCAAATCAGAGAAGACAATTGCTGGATATAAATAGTTTGCCTTGGCCGGAAGATGCAGACGTAAATCGCCTGGATTATGGGCGCCCGGGAGAGCCGAGTTCAGAGTATCTTGAAATTCAGATGTATGGTTCGCGCGGTTGTCCTTTTACCTGCAACTTTTGTGTCGCCCGGCATGTTTATTATAACCAGCCAAACTGGCGTCCTCGTAAGGTAAATGATATTGTTAATGAGATAACATATCTTTCCCGAAAATACCCGGCGCTAGAGGGGGTATTCTTTGATGAAGAAGTCCATAATGCAAAAAAAGAATTTATTTTGGAGTTAAGCCAAGCGCTTATTTGTTCGGGCCTAAATAAATTACATTATGAAGCAATGTGTGATCTGCGTTTTTTAGATGAAGAAGTTTTGCTGGCGATGAAAAAGGCCGGCTATTATAAGCTAAGGATCGGGATTGAAACTGCGAGCAGAAAGGTAATGGCGGCGATAAATAAGTGTGTTGATTTAAATATTCTTCGCCAACGCCTCGCTCTAGCGAAAAAGATCGGACTTAAAACCTATGGGACATTCACGTTTGGGGCCTTGGGTTCGAATAAAAATGAAGATAAAAAGACGATTTTATTGATTAGGGATCTGATTTTGAATGGCCGGCTGGATAATTTACAGATTTCCATTTGCACGCCTCAGCCGGGAACGCCTTTTTATGAAACGGCAAAGGAGAGGAATTTTTTGCGCAAGAATCTAGGCTTTAATCAGTACGATGGGGGGAATTATTCGATAGTTAGTTACCCGGAATATGATTTTAAGGCGATCGAGAAGTTAAAACAAAGGGCGTTGTTGACCAGGGACCATTATTTTTTGAAGACAAAAATCGGGCAGAATAGATTTGGGGTATGGATTTACTCAATCTATAAGCGTTATGGACTGCGCGGATTATTTTTTAAGGCGTTCAGACGTATATTAGCTGAACTGAGGTATCAAAGGATAAAATGTTGGAAGTAAGTATAATTATTGCGACTTGGAATGCCGGTGATTTTATAAAGTCATGCCTGGACTCTGTCTTCGCTCAAAATTTTAAAAATTTTGAGGTGATTGTGGTTGACAATTATTCTACGGATCGGACTTTGGATATCTTAAGGAGTTATTTGCCGCGGATACAGCTAGTCGAGAACGATAAAAACATGGGATTTTGCTTTGCCAATAACCAGGCCTTAAAATTAGCAAAAGGACATTGTGTGCTGACTTTAAATAGTGATATTGTGCTTGATCAGGATTATATATTCGCGTTAAAAGAATATTTATCGAAAAGCAATGGCGTGGGTATGGTTCAAGGAAAATTTTTGCGCATGGACAAGAAAACCATTGATGGGATAGGCTTATATCTATCTGCGGCGCGGCGATTTTCCAATATTGCCCAAGGTCAGCCTGATGCGCCAGCCTATAATCAGGAACAGGAAATATTTGGTCCTTGTGCGGCAGCAGCAATGTACAAGAGAGAACTGATTGAAGATATCCAGACAAATGATGAGTTTTTCGATAACGCTTTTTTCTTTTTAGTTGAGGATTTTGATGTTGCCTGGCGGGCACAAAATTTAGGCTGGAAGGCAATGTATGTGCCGACGGCAGTATGTTATCACTATCGGCATAGCTCAGGTCATAATTCGCTTTTTAAACAATATCTTTCTTTTCGCAATCGTTATTTTATGCTTATAAAAAATGATCAGCTAAAAACAATGATTAGTTTTATCCCTTATTTTTTTGTTTATGATTTACCAAGAGTGCTGTTTTTGTTGTTTAGGAATCCTTATATCCCAAAAGCTATTGGCGAGGTGTTTTCTTCAATGCCGAAGTTGATTAGAAAACGTCGCAACTGCAAAACTTAAAATGAAAAAATTCACGCGCAGAGAATTTTTAAAGCATAGTATCTGTCTTGGTGCTTCGTTAGCCTGGGATAAGCTCTGCCCAGCAAGGCTAGATGCCCAGAGCAGTGCCTTTAAGCCAGCGAGCGTAGTTTCGGTAATTAAAGGTTTGAACGTTACTAAGATTACCGAAGAGGCATTGGCGATAATCGGTGGAATAGAGAAGGTCGTTAAGCCCGGACAGACGGTGTTTATTAAACCGAATTATATTGCGGGCGGATTAATGGGGCATGATCCAGTAACCTCCGGAGAGATTCCTCATCCGGAAGTGGTTGCTACAGTTGCCCGGGAATGCATAAAAGCCGGAGCGAAAGATGTGATTATCGGGGAATGGTTTGAGCGGCCACTAAAGATAGAGTTTGGTGGACGAGAAGGTAAAGAAGGCGCTCAAGTAAAGAAATACATAGAACGAATAAACAAAAAGTTTGGTCAGCGGGTGCATCTGGTTGATCTAAGAAAACATACAAACTTTTTTTCCTATGTCCGTTCGCAGACAAAGATTCAGTGGTTGGCGATCCCCAATCTGGTTGCTGAAGCTGATGTGGTTATATCGGTAGCGGTGTTAAAGACCCATCATCGGCCGATTTCCGTAACTTTTGGCATGAAAAATTTCATTGGGATTTTGCCTTCGGTTTTATATGGGGAACCGCGAATGAAACTTCACGAAGCCGGGATAAACCAAATCATTGTCGATATCAATAAAGGGATAAAGCCACAGCTTACGGTGGTCAGTGGAGTTTATGGCATGGAAGGGGAAGGGGTTGTTGTTTCTTTTGGTGGCGAGCCGGTGGATATTAGTCAAAGGATAGGAGGGTATCTGGTAATTGCCGGATATGATCCGGTTGCTACCGACGCTACGGCGACACGTATAATTACAAAAAACTGGCAGCCGCAGCCGGAAGATGAAGATGGGGGTGTCCCCTGGTATATTAAGCACTTACGGCTTGGCTTTCAACAAGGATTAGGGCAGATCAGAAAATCTAAGATTATAATTAAGGGTTGTGATTTAGATGAAGCGGCTATGTTTTGGAAGATGCCGAAAAATAATACGTATCCGGAATTGCCGAATTATGTTTAGTAGAATTAAAATATTTTTTTTAATCTTCATTTGTATTTGTATTTTTTCTAGCGTTTGCTATACTGAAAATTCATATTATTCAGTTGCGGCGATTGATGCACTTGGTGGTTGGCGAAAAGACAAAATAGACGATAAAGACGTGATATTGACTGATAAAGCTGATACTAAAGGATATATTGAATTAGAAGTTCCCGAAGATGGTTTTTATCAGTTGTATGTAAGTTTATATCACAGTTGGAGAAAATACTGTCCTTTTTTATACTTTGAAGTTATAGATAGTAAAGGAAAATTTTATTCAAGCTATATATTTTCTGAACCGCGGTGGTATCTCGAAAGAGGAAGGGGGCGCTGGGAGTTTCGTTCGCCAACAGCTTGCCCTTTTTTATATTTAGCGAAAGGCAAGCTAAAAATAAAATTTTGGCCAGAGTCAAAAAAATCATGCTGGGACCAAAAAGAAGCACCCATGGAAGGAGAAGTGGCGATAGATAAATTTGTCCTTATTCGCGTAGATAAAGAGAAAATGATACATAAGAATATCAGGATCGAAAAATAGTTTTATGGATCTTATATCTGATTTATTTGATGTATAAATTTAATGGTCAAAGATGAAAAGGAAAAATTTTACCACGGTAATTCTGCTATCAATTTTGGTGCTAGCAGGTATAGTTCGCGTATATAGATTAGACGCGTTAAGCTTCTGGAGTGTTGAAGCAATGATTGTAAGCTTTGCCAAGCATAGTTTGCGTGATATTGCTGATTTTGCACTTATGTATAGACCACTTTATTTGTTTATTTCAAAGTTATGGATATATGCCTTCGGGACAAAAGAAGTTGTGGTTCGTTTGCTACCGGCAGTTTTAGCTACGTTATCTGTAATTTTAATGTATAAGGTTGGTAGAAGTTTATGGAATCGAAAGACCGGTCTTATTGCTGCTTTTATACTCTCCCTATCAGTCGTCCATGTTAATTTTTCACGAGAAGCTAGGGGGGATTTTATCTTAATGGCCGGCTTAGTATTAATGTCATTTTTAACTATGCTGAAAATCTTAAAATACGATAAAAAAAGGTATTACGTTTATAATATGATCGTTAATGCGTTAATATTATTTACCAATCCTTATGGTATATTTTGGATACTTACCCAGAATCTTTGTTACTTTATATTTAGCCGGGAGAAAAATGTAAAACGATGGTTATTAAGTATGTTCGCTTTTTCCTTTGTTTTAGTTCCCTGGTATATTTTTGTGAGCAGTTATAGTCCGGAAAGAGGCATAACCTGGTTTAATATTCCAACCTTTAGCGATATCGCGCAAACATACGAAGCATTTAGTTGTGGGGGAAGTAAAATAAAACAAATGGGATGTGGGGAAGAAATGTCAGCGCAAAAAATGATTATTCCCCGCCTATTGATGGTTTTGTACACTATTTTATTCCTGATCGAGCTTTTATCCGGAAATGCCCAGGGAAGAAAGTCAAAGCTAAAAATTGTTTTGCTCTGCTGGCTGGTTTTTCCGGGACTTCTGGCTTATGTATATTCATTCGTCGGAATGCCTATTTATATGTATCGATATGTACTTTTTTCCGCCCCGGCGTATTACCTTCTTATTGCCCATTGTCTCTCACGAATCGGCTTGAAGTGGCGGAGTAGTATTTTGGCAGTTATTTTAGTTCTTTCCTTGGTTAGTTTAAATAATATCTATACTCTTGCCGAGGGGCGTAAGGGGTTTCGTGAAGGTATTCCTTTTTTGAAAAGCCGCATCAATACAGGTGATATTATAGTTCTTTCTCCAGCAGAAATGCTTACCATTTTTATGTACTACTATAACTATGATGAGCATGAAGTATTGGGTGCGATTGATGCCGAATTTGGCATAAAAATAGATGGAGATTGGAAGCACGATTTTGTTAATAAAGGGAACCGTATTATATGTATCCCTTTTTCTAAGCTTGCTAATTTTTCAAAAAACTATGATTTTGAAGCATTGAATTTGCATCCTCCGCGTGGAATTTGGTTTGTCAATTCCCCGGAGTGGCCACTCAATGAAAATTCAAAGTTCCTCGATGCCTTTTTAAAAAAGAGATATTCAATTAAGACTGAGCAACTTCTCTGCCATGATGGGATTTATATAACATATTTTGCAGTAGATAATACTGAAAAATAAAAAAACAAAATTGTATAGAAAAATGAAAATAACTTTAGTCCATTGCCCTTTAAAGCACAGAAAATATTCTGAAAACCTGAAAGTTGTAGACGAAGAATTTTGCCTTGCCCCACCGATAAGTTTAGCTTACGTAGCTTCAATATTGGAACGAGCGGGGCACAATGTGATTTTGGTTGATGCTAACGCACTTAATCTTTCAAAGACAGAGGCCCTTTATGTTTTAAAGGAATTTCAACCAGACGTTTTAGCTTTTAGAATGGATACTTATCAGTTTCATCAAACTTTAGAATGGATTAGATATTTAAAGCAGAGTATTCGTCGGCCCGTTATTGCTGGTGGAATTAATTTTTTGTATTATCCAAAAGAGTCACTTTTTTATGAAGAAATAGATTATGGGATTATGGGTGAAGCTGTGGAATCTTTACCAAAGTTACTTTTGGCCATACAAAATAATAGCGATCTTGCGACAATAGATGGTCTTGTATACAGAGAAAGATCAGGAGATGTTAAGGTGAATCATCCTTCTCTGAAAAATATTGATTTCGATTCCTATCCCTTTCCGGCAAGGCACCTATTACCCAACGAGAGATATTATTCTTTTGTTTCCCAGGCGAGAAATTTTACAATCATGGTTACTAGCAAGGGCTGTCCCTATAAATGTAAATTTTGTGCTATAGCTAAACTTCCGTATCTGGAAAGATCAGCAGGAAATGTTGTTGATGAGATAGAAGAATGTTATCGAAATTTTAATATTCGTGAGATTGATTTCTTCGATGCTGTATTTTTTTTGAATAAAAAGAGAGTATCTGAAATATGCGAGGAGATCATCAAGAGAAATATTAAAATTCGCTGGACTTGTCGATCTCGAGTGGACTTGGTTGATAAAGAATTAATAAAATTAGCAGCTCGGGCTGGTTGCAGCTGTATATTTTATGGGATAGAATCAGCTGAGCAAAACATTTTAGACTTGATAGATAAAAAAATAGATATTAGTCAAATAAAAGCAGCAATAAAGATGTCCCAAAAACAGGGAATTAAAACATTGGGTTTTTTTATGCTTGGCAACCCTGGAGAAACTAAGGATTCGATAAGGAAAACGATTAGTTTTAGCAAGAAGCTTCCTCTGGATTTTGTGCAGATATGTAGAACAATCGCAAAACCAGGTACAGATTTAGACGAATTTTTGAAAAGAAAAACAGGAAAGGATTATTGGCGGGATTATGTCCTGGGAAAACAGAAAGAAGACTATTGGCCTACCCCTTGGGTAAATTTGTCTATCGAAGAAATGAGAGGTTATGTAAAAAAGGCTTATTATGGTTTCTATTTTAGATTGGGATATATCATCAAAAGAATTTTCTCGGTGAAGTCTTTCGGAGAGTTGTTGAGATATTTTATTGTCGGAGTTAAATTTATATTTTTTAATAAATGAATGTTGTATCATCTGGCATGTTCGATGTAAAATTGATTTTTAAGTTAAAAACGATTACAATGCCCGCGCAGGAGATTTTTAAGAATTTATAATGAACTACGAATAATATGAAAACAAGATATAAGATTTTGGGTGCTTTTGGATTGCTTAAGGCAATCATATTAAGGAAGAAAATACCTTTAGTCGTCGGGTTGGCGCTGACCAATCGTTGCAATAGAAAATGTATGTACTGTAAAATAGAAAATACAGAAAGGAAAGAATTGGATACGAATTCAATTTTGTCCATAATTGATCAATTTTCAAGGTTAGGCGGGCAAATTGTTAGTTTAACAGGGGGGGAACCCTTGCTTAGAGATGATATAGGTGTGATCGTTGATTATTTGGCAAAAAAAAATATGCTTGTTAGGTTAAATTCAAATGGGTCATTATTCCCTCAGAAGCTGAATGAACTTAAACGGCTAGATGAGATTAAATTGAGTTTGGATGGTACCGAAGAAAATCATGATAGAGTGCGGGGAGCTAATTCATACAGTGAAGTAATGAAGGCTGCGAGGCTGGCTAAAGATAATAATATTGGTGTTGCATTTAACACTGTATTGTCGAAATATAATTTGAATGATATTGATTTTGTTTTAGATATAGCTCGCATGTTTGATGCTAAGGTAACTTTTCAGCCGGCAACACAATTCTTGCTCGGGAGCAATGATGTAAATCATATCGCGCCTGAGGAAAAAGAATATAAAGAAGCAATTAATAAGCTTATCATTAGAAAAAAGAAGAATAAACATGTACATAGTTCTATGAGTTGTCTTAAACACCTTTATAATTGGCCTCAGCCTAGGGAGATGCACTGTAGTAGCAGATTGATAACTTGTTGGGTTAGAGGAGATGGAGAAATTTTAAATTGTAGCGATCATCGTCGGCACTTTAAGGGAACGAAGATAGGAGTAAATTGCCTGGTTTTTGATTTTAAAACAGCATTTAATAAACTCCCGGATGTAAGTTGTAATAATTGCTGGTGTGCCGATCGCATTGAGGCCAATTGTCTTGTTTCATTAAAAGTAGATGCACTCTTGAATGCGATTCGTTTATAAGTTAAAGCGCATTTTAATGGCTGGGGGAGAAAAAAGACTTTATCGGGACAAGATTATGAAGAATAAAGTAGGCATGGCATTGAAAATCGCCCGAGCGAAATTGTTAAATATTCGCTCACCGATTATTGCGAGTTGGGCGATAACGTATCGCTGTAATCAGCAATGTCCTTATTGTGCTTATCCTGCTGTTTGCTCCAATGAGGTTTCTACTGGAGAAGCAAAATTGTTAGTCGATACGCTTTTTAGCTTAGGATTGCAAAGGTTGAATTTTACAGGGGGAGAACCATTGTTACGCGATGATATCGGGGAATTAGTTGGTTACAGTAAAAGCAAGGGGATCTTTACATGCATCAATTCAAACGGTTCCCTTGTCCCGCGATATAAAGACAAAATCCAGGATGTGGATCTTCTTAATTTAAGTCTCGAAGGAGATGAAGATGTGCATGATCGTATTCGCGGACATGGATCATATGTGAAAGTAATAGATGCTGTGAAGACAGCTCGGACCGCTGGACTGAAACTGCGAATTACAACTACTCTGAATAAGTTTAATGTAGAAGATCTGAAAAGCATTCTCTTAATTGGTCAAAATTATGGCTTGAAAATTATATTTCAAATGCTTGATGTAAATAAGTTAGGCTCAAGGCAGAGCAATCCGCTTGTACCCTCAAAAGAACAGTTAGAGTGCGCATTGGCTGCGCTTATAGCTTATAAGGGAAGTTCTCCGTTTAAAGACATTATTGGTAATTCTCTTAGTGGACTAAAATATCTGTTGCGCAGAAACACTATGTCATTCTTGAAATGTGCGTCAGGAAAAGTTACTTTTAGAGTGACCCCTGAAGGAAAAATGTTTCCGTGCGCAGCTTCGGTTTATAGGAATAATCCAGACAAAAATTATTCGATTGATTTATTAGCAATGTCAGCGCAACAGATCATGGATACATTAAATTCATTTCAATATCCTGATTTTCAATGTTTTTGTGCTTGCACAAACAGTATCGAAGCGAATTTGCTTTGGAATTGCGATTTTCGGTCCTTGCTTGAAATATCCAATTTTTAAGTCTAAGTGGTGTGTTTTGATAATGCTGTTTGCTGTGTCCAATGGAAACAATAGCCTGTGTATACTAAAGAGGTAGTAATATGCGTATTGCGATTATGCAACCGGGATATTTACCGTGGCTTGGATTTTTTGAATTGATGTTTAATGCTGATTTGTTTGTCTTTTTAGACGATGTTCAATATACTACTCGGGATTGGAGGAACCGGAATCGGATAAGAACACATCAAGGCTGGCAATGGCTAACAGTTCCGGTTTTAAATAATGGCAAAAAAGGACAGATGATAAAAGATGTTCAGATTAATAACACGGTAGATTGGAGAAAAAAACATCTTAAGGCATTAATAATAAATTATCGCAAAGCGAAATTTTTTGGTAATTATTTCAGTGATATTGAAAAGATATTTTGTAAGGATCGGACAAATTTATGTAATTTCATAAGCGAATTAATTTTATACTTGAAGGAGAAGTTGGGCATTGCAACCCCCTGTATTCGGTCTTCAGAATTCAATATTAAAAGCACAAAAAGTAAAAGGATTGTTGAGATTTGTAAGGTGCTTACGGCAAATGAATTATACGACAGTAAAGCTGCTGCTGACTTTCTTGATCTTTCTTTGTTCGAGAAAGAGCATATAAAGGTGGGTTTCCAGGATTACAAGCACCCGATTTATAAGCAAGTATATAAGCCATTTGTTCCGTATATGTCAGTAATCGATTTATTGTTTAATTGCGGGGAAGAAAGTTTAGAGATTATTACTGGCGGATAAGCTTGTTTTTTAATCTAATTTTTGGTATTCTATAAAGAATTCTTATTTTATTTAAGCGAAGAGATGGCCTAGTAAATGGCGAAGACAATAAACGAAAGGGAATAGAGGATGATAAAAAAAACCAAAATGCATACACCCAGACTACCAGAAGCAAAAGCGGCTTTCTCTCGCGGGATGAAAGTTGAGCTGGATTCTATAATATTACTGTTTATATCCGGCACAGCCAGCGTTGATGCGCAAGATAATACTGCTCATCCCGGCGATTGCTATACCCAGGCAATACATACCTATAAAAATATTGTTTCTTTATTAGAAAAAGAAAATGCTAGCTTTAAAGACATCGTTAAGTCAACTGTATTTTTAAAAAACATGGACGACTACAGTATATTCAACGAAGCCAGGGATGATTTTTTTAAAGAGATGGGGCTTTTGCGGGAAGAATTTCCGGCGAGCACTTGTGTTGAAGCCAGACTCTGCCGCGATGATTTATTAGTCGAAATTGAAGCGATTGCGATTATTCCAAAAGCAAAATAAATAAGGATTGCTATTCCGATATAGAATGTTTCGTTTTTAAATATTCTGTGATTTGTTGTAACTGTTCAGCGGTTATCCATTGTGGACTTTTCGTTTTCATTCTTTTGGTCGAAATTGCCCATTCCCTTGCCGACTTTTTTGTCTTAAAAACTGTTTCCGATAAATGGCAGCGCAGACACTTTTGCTCGCTCAACTCTCTTGCCGAAAGTTCTTTTTTTTGTCGGCCTTTATCTTGTGGGATAATAGTTTCATGTTTATCAGATAGATACATGGCAATGTCAAGCGCTTCATCAAGATCAATCCAGGTCACAGCGCGCGCGCGTTCATTAAGTACAAGATTGTGCCATTGTTTGGGAGAAAGCTTTAGGTTTTCTGCTTTTGCTAAGTCATGACACCGGGCACATTTTGTTTTAAAAAGTTTTTCCGGGTACGAAGCATGTATTTTTTTTAAATATCTTTTTATTGCCACCGCTTCCTTATCAGAAAAAATATTCTTTTTTTTGTTCCGCATATAATCAACTGTTTTTTTCCAGCCGGTCATCGTCTTTTCCGTGGTAAAGGCGATGCTTGAGGCATGACACTTGTTGCAATTGCGGTCAAAGGCATATTTATCCTTGTTTAATATGTCAGATTTGATTAAAACCAAGATGAGGCAGAGAACTAGAAATATTTTTATATGTTTATAATATATTTTAATTGAGAACAATTCCTTTATCCCCCCTTAGAATAAAACGCCGAACCGAGCATACCGGTTTATTATTCTGGTTAATACCGGTAA
>SDBU01002144.1_pt1 | contig 26829 bp, 25 predicted proteins | sample 2277071 | NCBI WGS metagenome assembly SDBU01 (sample SAMN10397929, study PRJNA504765) | marine sediment metagenome | isolation source: marine sediment core GS08_GC12, 126 cmbsf | place: Arctic Ocean: Gakkel Ridge, Loki's castle | collected 2008 | reverse complement strand
AAAGTAGGGAACAATGGACGAAAAATGTGACATTGCAATTTTAGGAGGTGGACCCGGCGGTTACGTCGCGGCCCTTCGTGGTGCTCAACTCAAGAAAAAAGTCGTGCTTATTGAGAAAGATCAAATTGGAGGGACCTGCATGAACCGTGGGTGTATTCCTGCAAAATATCTTCTCTATCAAACTCAAATGCTCAGAGAGTTCAAAAACAATACAAATATAGATGGGCCGGTTGAGAGGCTAGAGTTGAATTGGACCAGAGTACAGGAAGGAAAAAGGAACAGTGTGGAAAGGCTTGTCAAAGGCATTGAATTTTTATTGAAGAAAAACGGTGTACGGATTTTGCGTGGTGAGGCTAGATTAAAATCAGAGAGGGAAGTGATCGTCCAATCCGAGGAAGTCACAAAAATTTTCGCAGATAACATTATTCTGGCGATGGGGAGTGAATCAGCCAGTTTACCGTTCATTCAGCCAAATGGAAAAAAAATTATAACCAGCAGGGATGCCCTTGAACTGAAAGAGCTGCCGAAACGGCTGCTGATTGTGGGAGCCGGCGCTATCGGACTGGAGATGGGAACGATTTTCCAAAGAATGGGATGTGATGTGACCATCCTGGAAATCATGCCGACGGTGCTTCCAGGGATTGATCGAGATATGGCTGTTCGTTTGGAAAGACTTTTAAAGGCCCGGGGCCTCAATATCAATACACAAATGAAAATTGAGAAATGTGATCTGACTAACGGGGCTGTCAAATTGGAAGGAGTAAATCTTAAAACGTTGTCTGGATTTGAGTTTGAGGCTGATAAAGTTCTTCTTGCAACAGGGAGAACTCCGAATTCCGAAGAGCTCCGGGAGCGAGATGCACGACTGGTTTTTGATCCAAAGGGATTTTTAAAAGTCGATCTCAAGCTTCAGACAGGAATTCCCGGAATTTATGCCATAGGGGATCTGATTGGGGGAAAATTGTTGGCTCACAAAGCGTCCCATGAAGGCATAATTGCCGTTGAGAATGCTTGCGGAAAAACGAGAGCCATGAATTACAGTGCTCTACCATCAGCCGTATTTACGGAGCCTGAATTTGCCTGCGTCGGGATCACTGAAAATGAAGCTAAAGATAAAGGACTCTCTCTGTATTCCGGGCTTTTTACTCTTCAGGCAAACAGCAGAGCTCTGACAATGAGTAAAATGGATGGAATGGTTAAAATATTGAGTGATTCTGAAGAGCGGATACTAGGAGCACAAATCCTTTCCCCTCATGCCAGCGAAATTATCATGGAAGTCACCATGGCTATACACAAGGGGCTCAAACTGCGTGACCTCTCATCAGTGATTCATATCCATCCCACGCTCTCCGAAGCCGTGATGGAGGCTGCGCTCAAGGCAAATGGGGAAGCCCTCCACATGCTTAACACTTAACCTGAATTATTTATAAAAACTGCCGTCTCCTAAATTTATTTTCAACGATATCAACTTTATAGAGTGATTTTTAACAATATTTTGAGCATCACTTTGTTTGTAGGGAAATAAAAACAAATGTCGGCATTTTTTACCCCAAGGGGGCGAACCGATCTTACCACATATGCTTCGTCATGACCCATTTGCGGTGGACAACCACAGCTTCATGGGCCGATGCCTCGCATCTGTAGCAACCTCGGCCCGTGAATAATCCTGGTTATAAAATAATTTCACATGCCTTTTAAATTGCTAAAAAAGCACTTGAATCCAAAAATTATTTGCTTATCTCGATAGGATTAATTGAATAATTTAGTCGACTGGTTAATTATAAGTCTCAAAATGAGAGACAAAAGCACAATGGTATGGAATGAAGGTGCTGGACATTGATATCCCGTAGAGAATTTCTTAAACGTGCTGGAGTCATTGGAGCCTCTACGGCGTTTGATGGCCCTGTGCTTAAGCGCTTCCGGCCGCCTAAAAAAAAATCGAGTCAGAACATCTCGCATAATCATGAAAATCCCTTTCCGTACGATTCTAATTATTTTGAGGCTTCGGAAAGAGTCGTCTTTCTCAATCCTGTGTGGGCCAGTGTCAACATTATTCCGAAAGAAGGGAAGAGCCTGGATATTAAACTGCATATCGAGCAGGAGGACAGGATCCGGATACAGCAGACCAAAATTTTCAGTTTTTCCGGGGTGAATGACAGTTTTGACATCCTTAGAGTCCTGATTTCATTGTAGAATTAGGCGACCACCTTGGAGGATTTGGTTACAAATGGGAAGGGCTGGGGCTCAAGAGGGCAATTCTCGGTGAAAATCGATTATATCCGGTCAGCGATCAACCATCCCTATACCAATATTCCACAAAGTACGGCCATAGGCGATATAGTCGAATCCATTCTTATTTAATGTAGCCTAAAGCCTTGAGCATCTCTTCCACATCTTTGCCGATCTTTATTTCTTCTTTGCTGCGCAATATATTTCTAGAGAATTCATCCAATTTTTTCTTGAGTTCAAAAATTTCACTATACTGAGCTTTCTCCGTATAAATATTTGTCTTTTCATCGAAATCATTCTGGAGGTCATAGAGTTCATACTGCTGGTCTTCCGGAGTAAAAATCAGATGCCAGGGATATTCAATAATGGCAAATTTTTCTTTGACCGCTTCGGGTTTATATGTTTCTTCGAAAATGATGTACCGGGATTTTTTTTTTAGTTTGTTGAGATTTCTTCCCTGATAATCGGGTATGTTTTTAAATTTCATGGTATCCATGACAGTGGGGGCGATATCGAGAAGAGTGACATATTCTTTGATTACCCGAGCCTTTTTTAAATGAAGAGGATTATAGATAATAAGAGGAACATGTGTATAGACATTTTGAAGAAAATGAATGTGTCCAAAATGAGCATCTCCGAAATAATTTCTGTATTCACCCAGGCCTTCGCCATGGTCCCCGACAACCAGAATATGGGTTGTATTCATGATGTCGAGATCTTTTAATTTTGAAAGAAGTTTGCCGATCTCCGCATCCATGTATTCGACTTCAGCCTTGTACAGTTCTTTTATTCTCTCTATAGAGGGAGGATTAGGTTTTCCCCGAAATGTCATGTTTATCTGACGCGGTGCAGAAAGATTAGTGATGGCGATCATCGCATTTTTTTTGAAGAAATGGGTTCTTTTTTCCTGACGGATGAACCAACCCCAAAACAGGTCGATGTTTATATTTGTATCCTCTGGAAGCACCGAAAAATCTAGTATATCGAGCCTGGCTAGGAATCCATCCTGATCCTCCATATAGTCATTGACAATATCGAATCTGACCACATTTTTTCCAGATTTAAGATGGAGCTCGATTTCATTTTTTTCGAATTTTCCCAGGTTGTATGTCCCCACCACTTCGTCATTGAGATAAATAGTCAGCTCTGCGGGCATCCCAGGAGGATAATAGGGATCATGGGGATCCGAATAGTGTACCCACATGAAAAATTTACCCTCCTCTTTGTTGTCCAACCAATCGAAGACCTGTCTATTGACTTCTTCTGCAGTCAGATACCATCTTTTTTTGGGAAATTTGTCCTGGTAAACGTCAAAACCCGAGGAGAGCCCAAACTTAGATTTGAGCACACCAAGAGAAATGAAGGCGGACGTCTGGTAGCCATTTTTCTGAAACAGTGCTGGAAAAGAAGGGTGTTTTTTCCTTTCTGATATAATTTGTCCATTGTTATAGTTCTTTATTTTATGGGGAGGCTCAGAGAAAAAGAGGGATGCATGAGAGGGGAGGGTGATAGGGATGAGGCTGAAACAATTTTCATATCGAGTTCCCAATTGAGCCAAAGAATCGATATTTGGAGTGGATGCATTTTGGGGACTGTAGGCACTGATGTAATCTGCCCTCTGTGTATCCAGAGTGATAAGGATAAAATTGAGATCCTCTTTGGGCTTCCGGCAGCCAAAAAAACAAAGGAATAATGCGGTGCAGGAAAATAAAAAGAATAAGCGTACAAAACATTTTGTTGAGAATGTGATATTTTTTTTATAATTCAATTTTCAGCCTCTTCTCTACTTGCTATTTTCTCGAGAAAATGAAAGCGGTATTAATTATTATTAAAAAAAAAAAATAATATGTCAAAATATTTGCTTCTTTCAAAATATTTTTATACAATCTATCCCTTTGTTAAAGACAAATGGTAGAAATATTATTAGTTTTTTCTGTGTTTGGGCTCTTGTCATTCATTATGGTCATTGTGAACAAGATTCTCGGGCCCAAAAAATCAACTCCAATTAAAGATTCGCCGTTTGAGTGCGGTAGTCCTTATCTTCAAGATTCCATCTATCCTGTTCCTATCAAGTATTATCTAGTTGCTTTCCTTTTCCTTCTCTTTGATGTCGAAGTTGTCTTTTTCTTTCCTTGGGCATTGGTTTTTAAAAAATTGGGATCTTCTGCCTTGATCATTATGTTTGCCTATGTCCTCATCCTGGTTGTCGGATTTGTTTATGCCTGGAAAAAAGGAGCTTTTCAGTGGGAAGAATAAAGCCGAGACACCATTATCCTGAAGAGCGAAAATACAAAGGCAGTTTTTTTACGACTAAATTAAACTATTTAATAGGATGGGGAAGAAAATTTTCTATTTTTCATTACCCTTTCATTACCGCATGCTGCGGAATGGAATACATGTCGGCCGCCTGCGCTCACTGGGATTTTGACCGCTTTGGGGTAGGGATGACAACATTTTCCCCACGTCAGTCAGATATGCTTTTTGTTGTCGGTACAATTTCCCATAAAGAAGCTCCCGTACTTAAGACTGTTTATGAACAGATGTGCGAGCCTAAATGGGTTATTGCCTGTGGAGCTTGCACTCTTAGTGGTGGAATTTACGATAATTATGCGGTTGTTCAGGGAATCGATAAAATTATTCCGGTCGATGTGTTTATTCCGGGATGTCCTCCGCGTCCGGAGACAATCCTGGATGCCATCGAAAAACTACAAGACAAAATTCAATATCAACAACAAGATTGGCGATGGAAATCGAAAAAGTAATCAACGAACTTAAAGTCAAATTTAAAGACGAAATTACAGAGTTCTCTGTCCAATTTGGGGATGATGTCATCCGAATAAAAAGAGAATCCCTTCAGGATATTGTTAGATTTCTTAAAAAAACACCCCATAACTTTGCTATGCTTTTAGACCTGACATGTGTGGATTATATAGGAGAAGAGCCGCGTTTTGAGATGGTCTATCATCTTTATTCCATATCGAATAAAAATCGCCTGAGATTAAAAATTAGACTCGATGAGAATGACCTCAAGATAGATTCGTTGACTTCCTTCTGGGGAAATGCCAATTGGCTGGAAAGGGAAGTCTTTGATATGTATGGCGTCCGTTTTAACGGTCATCCGGATCTGAGAAGACTGTTTATGTATGATGGATTTGAAGGTTATCCACTGCGTAAAGATTATCCTCTGCGCAAACGCCAACCGATCATCCCAATGAGAAATGAAGATGCCGACTAGACTGCAAAAAGAAGCCAACAAAGAAAACCTCCTCATCAATATGGGGCCCTCTCATCCAGCTATGCATGGGACTATCCGAATTATGCTGGAGCTGGATGGAGAGAAAATTCTCAATTCAGAAGTTGAAGTGGGGTATCTCCACAGGGGATTTGAAAAGACCTGTGAAAACAAAACATATTTCAATCTCCTCCCGTATACCGACAGGCTTAACTATGTCTCTCCTTTGATTAACAATCTCGGTTATGTGATGACGATGGAGAAGATGCTGGGCATCGAAACCCCTGAACGGTCGCAGTACATCCGAGTGATTTTGTGTGAACTTTCGAGGGTATCCGACCATCTTACAGCTCTAGCCGCTATGACCATGGAGTGCGGTGCTTTTACAGCTTTTCTCTATTACATCCAGGCACGTGAAGAATTATGGAATATTATCGAGCAGACAACCGGCGCACGGATGACAACATCCTATATCAGAATAGGAGGAGTAAGGGCCGATCTCCACCCTGATATCAAAACACAGTTAGAAAAAGCCACAAAAATTAACCGCAGTGTTCTCAAAGATAATCACGGCCTACTCGATAAAAACAGAATCTGGATTAACCGGACTCGGGATGTAGCTGTTGTCAGTCCCAAGATGGCGGTCAATTACGGTTTTACAGGGCCATGCCTTAGAGCCTCTAAGGTCAACTACGATGTGCGAAAAGCTCAACCTTATCTTGTATATGATCAACTGGAATTTGAAGTTCCTCTGGGAGATAACGGGGACAATTATGACAGGTACCTTGTCAGGATGAAAGAAATGGAGCAGAGTTTGAGAATTATTGAACAGTGCCTGAATTTAATGCCGAAGTCGGCAGGACCAGAGGAGCTCATGACAAAAGGCATGGAACCTGCAGAGGCTATCAAAGTATCCAGGAAAAAACGTGTAGAAGACACCATAAAGCTTTCACCGAACCTCGAAGGATCTGAAAAAGTCAAATACCCGGGCATTTTGACCGGAAATAGTAAATACATCGTCCCTCCTAAGGAGGACACTTACTCATCTATAGAAGGACTGATCCATCACTTTAAATTCTTCATGAAAGATCATGGTATCAGGCCTCCTAAAGGGGATGTTTATTTTTCAGTCGAGGGTGGAAATGGGGAAGTCGGTTATTATATTGTGTCGGACGGCACAGATAAACCTTTCCGGCTTCATCTCAGAGGACCCTGTTTCCATATCGTCTCAGCATTGGAGGAGATGATCAAAGGTCACTATGTCGCCGATGTCATCCCCACTTTCGGTTCCATGAACATGATTGGAGGAGAGTTAGATAGATGAGCCTAGAATTCTCGGAGAAGACTAAACTAGAAGTGCAGAATATCATTGCGCGTTATCCGAAAAAAAGGGCTGCCCTTCTTCCAATCCTCCATGTGGCTCAACAGGAATTCGGATTCATCGGTGAAGATACAGAGCGTATGGTGGCCGGTCTCTTGGATATCAAACCCATTCAGGTCAGAGAAGTCGTCACGTTCTATACTATGTACAATCGCCAGCCTGTGGGGAAATACCATATTCAGGTGTGTTCAAATCTGACATGCTCTCTTTTGGGGGCCGAAAGTTTGATCGATTATCTCAAGGAAAAATTCAATATTAACATGGGTGAGACCACGGAAGACAAAAAATTCACGATTTCTACCGTGGAATGCCTCGGTGCTTGTGAACAGGCTCCCTGCATGATGGTGAATTTTGAATATTATGGGGATTTAGACAAAGCGAAGATAGATAAAATACTCGATAATTTAAAGTAAAACAGTGGAAGAAAAACTCTTAACCAACCTTTTTGGAATCAAGGATTCTTTTACAATCGAAGTCTACCTAAAGCATGATGGTTATAAAGCTGTCGAGAAAGCCTTCCGGGAGATGAATCCCGAAAGCATCCTTGCCGAAGTCAAGAATGCCAATCTGAGAGGAAGGGGAGGGGCGGGTTTTCCGGCCGGTGTCAAATGGAGTTTTGTCCCCAAGGATGTCGACAAACCCAAATATCTCTGTGTTAATGCCGATGAAGGAGAGCCCGGGACAATTAAAGACCGATATATTATGACTCATAATCCCCACCTCCTGCTGGAAGGCATTATTATTGCTTCATATTGCGTGGGGATCAACACGGCCTACATCTACATCCGTGGCGAGTATGAGAACGTAGCCCTTCGTCTGGAAAAAGCGATAGCCGAAGCCAATGCAAAGGGATATCTGGGAAAAAATATCTTGAATTCAGGCTTTGACTGTCAAGTGTATGTCCACCGTGGAGCAGGTGCTTATATTTGTGGTGAAGAAACGGCTCTCCTGGAATCATTGGAAGGTAAAAGAGGAAATCCGCGTCTCAAACCGCCCTTTCCGGCGCTCGTAGGCCTTTTCCAGAGTCCAACGGTTATCAATAACATAGAAACACTCTCCAATGTTCCGAAGATCATCCTTAACGGGGCGGATTGGTTTGTTCAAACGGGACTGCCCAAAGACGGTGGCACGAGGATTTTTGGTGTCAGCGGAATGGTGCAAAAGCCGGGTATATATGAAATGCCTGTGGGAACGAGTCTCAGAGATATCATATTCAAAGCTGCCGGGGGAATGAAAGACGGCAAAAAATTAAAAGCGGTCATTCCAGGAGGAATGTCGGCTCCTATCCTTACTGCCGATGAAATTGACATAACAATGGATTTTGAGTCGCTTGTCGAAGTGAAATCCATGCTGGGTTCGGCGGCCATTATCGTTATCGATGAAGACACACCCATCCTGAATGTATTGAAAATAGCCACAAAATTCTACTCACATGAATCCTGTGGGCAGTGCACACCCTGCCGTATCGGAACAAATTGGATCAACAAAGCTGTCCACCGCATCGCCGATGGACAAGGCAAAATAGAGGACATTGACAATATCAAAAGGTTGGCATCAAACATAATGGGAAAAACACTGTGTCCTTTAGGCGATGCCGCAGCCATGCCGATACTTTCCATCGTCAATAAATTCAGGCAAGAGATTGAATCATATATAGGAAACTGAGAAATCTAGATGGTCAAAATTTTTATCGATGAGAAGCCCCTAGAGGTGGAAGAAGGTATCACTGTTTTTACGGCTGCTAAACAGGCCGGTATTGAAATACCTCATTTCTGTTATCATCCGGCCTTTGCCCCTGAAGGCACTTGTCGTATGTGCTTGATTGAAATTGAAGGAGTTCCAAAACTCGAATTGGCATGCGCATCGGTTGTTAAGGATGGGATGAAAGTGTCGACGAATAATGCAAAGGTTGTTGAAGCCCAAAAAGGAGTTTTGGAATTTTTACTTGTTGACCACCCTATGGATTGTCCTATCTGTGACCAGGCTGGAGACTGCAAACTTCAGGATTACTATGAAAAATACGGGATGCTTGAAAGCCAGTTCAGCGAAGTTAAAGAAAAAAGAGACAAAAAAAGAAAAATTGGACAAAAACTCATTCATGATCAGGAAAGATGTGTTCTCTGCCGTAGATGTGTGAGATTTACGAGAGAGGTTACAAAAACACAAGAACTCGGTGTTTTTGAACGGGGAGTTCATGCTGAAATCAATGTTCTTGATGATGTACCGGTTGATAATAAATACTCCGGGAACCTGGCTCAGATCTGTCCCGTAGGAGCTATCACAGACTTGGATTTTCGTTTCCAAACACGAAGCTGGTTTTTAAAGAGCAAGGATTCCATCTGTCCTCTCTGCAGCCGAGGCTGCAGCATTACGGTGGATTCTTTTAAGGGATTTTCGCGTTTTAAGGTTCCGAAAAGGGTTTACCGTATCCGGTCCCGGAGAAATGACAATGTCAACGGTTTTTGGATTTGTGATATCGGCCGGTATGGATACGGCTATATCAATGAGAATCGGTTGGGGCAAATTCTTTCAAAGAATGAACAGAGCGAGACCATGAATTGGGAGAAAGCCTTAAAGATGCTTTCGGAAAAGTTGAAGAAAGTTCACCCCATGGACAGAGCATCGGGGACAGTTCTTATACTTAATCCCTGGCTTACGAACGAAGAGCTGTTTCTCATCAAAAAGTTTCTTATAGAAGAGCAAGAATTTAAAAACGTTTATCTTATCGACATTCCGGATGGAGAAGGCGACGACTTTCTTATTACGCCCGAGCGAAGTCCCAATAAACGAGGTTTACAAATGCTCGGTGTGAAAACGAAGTCTTTGTCCTCGGACAGACTTCCTGAAAAGATTAAACTCGTTTTGGCATTTAGTCCTCCCAACATCGATGCTGAAAGTCTTGCTTCCGTTAAAGCTGTTTTCGATCAAGCTGAGACAAAAATACTCTTTACATCTCAAGAAAATGATCTGTCAATTGCGGCGGATATGGTTTTCCCGACAGCTGTGATTGCGGAGAAAGAAGGCTCAATGATCAATATCGATGGAGTGCTGCAAAAATTTTCTCCTGCATTGGAATCCCTGGGAGACTCCCGGCCGGAATGGCAAATATTGATAGAGCTGGCTAAAGAAATCGACAAAAATTTTAAATACTACAATCAATTCTCGTCTACTGAAGCTATTTTGCAGGAGACGAGAAAAGAAATTTCAGGATTTGGGAAGAATAGTGATTGAGCCAATAGATATTCTAATTGTTTTTGTTAAAATAGTTATGGCCATGATGTGGTTTCTTATACTGGCTCTCTACTTAACCTGGTTAGAGAGGAAACAGAGTGCCGTGATGCAGGACCGCATCGGTGCAAACAGGGCCAATATTTTTGGCTTTCGAATTATTGGGATTTTCCAGCCGTTCGCCGATGCGATCAAGATGTTTTTCAAAGAAGATTTCACTCCGAATTTCTCTAATAAATTCCTGCACAATCTTGCCCCATTTCTCTCTTTTTATTTTGTTTTGGTCACTATCGCCACCATTCCTTTTGCCGGAAATCTGAAAATTGGGGAGAAAGTCATCAAGCTGCAGGTATTGGATCTTAACATTGGAATTCTGTTTGTCCTTGCCATGTTGTCTCTCTCTGTCTACGGGGTCATATTGAGCGGTTGGGCCTCAAACAACCGCTGGACGCTCCTCGGAGGGCTCCGTGGTGCAGCCCAACTCGTATCCTATGAAGTGGCTCTGGGTTTATCACTCGTCGGATTGGTTATGATCTATCCTTCGTTGAAGTTTTCCGTCATCGTCGAATCTCAGGGAGCGCTTTTGTTCGGGTTTCTTCCCAAATGGGGCATTGTTCTTCAGCCCCTTGGTTTTATTATATTCTTTATGGCGGCCATTGCAGAATCCGAAAGAATTCCCTTCGACCTTCCCGAGGCTGAATCAGAAATCGTGGGATACTTCACCGAATACAGCGGGCTCAAATGGGGCCTCTATATGTTCACGGATTTTATGAAAGTTTTGATCATAGGCTGCTTGCTGACCACTCTCTTTTTTGGAGGTTACCAGGTTCCCTGGCTGGGTGCGAATGGATTCCATTTTCCCTGGGGAGGAGAATGGCTGATGTCGAATGGGCTTGTTGTGGCTCTTCAGGTCCTGATTTTCAATCTCAAGGTATTCTTTTTCTGCTGGCTGCAAATTCTTATCCGATGGACCTATCCCCGGTTCCGCTATGATCAGCTCATGGACTTTGGATGGAAATTGCTTGTTCCACTATGTTTGATCAATATTGCTATTACTGGGATTATAATGAGTTTTATAAAATGATAAAACAGATTGGATTTTTTATCGAAATCGTCAAAGGCAGTCTCATCACGGCCCGGCATTTTTGGGTGAACCTGTTTTTACATATCTTGAATCTCTTCCATATCAAAACGAAACGGAAAGGTGCCGTGACAATCCAATATCCTGATGTCAGACAACCCATTGCTTACAGGCACCGCAGCCTGCACCGGTTGATGAAGCGCAAGGATGGAAAACCTCGCTGTGTGGCATGTATGCTGTGCGCAACAGCCTGTCCTTCGGAATGTATCTATGTCGAAGCTGCCGAAGATCCGGATCCTGAGATTCAAAAATATCCGTCTCAATTTATTATCGATCTTACACGGTGCTGTTTCTGCGGATTCTGTGTGGAAGCATGCCCCGAGGATGCTATTCGTATGGATACCGATGAGATCGAACTTGCCAGATATGACAAAGAAGAGCTGGTCTTTGATCTGGATAAACTCCTCGGATGACCGCTAACTCTCTCACTCTTGGTCAATTCCATATTCGTGGTTTAAGAGATGGTTTTTTCTGTCTTGACGGAGGAGCCATGTTTGGGGTTGTTCCTAAAACACTATGGGAAAAAAAGTTTCCTGCTGATGAAAATAACAGGATCAGGTTGGGGCTCAACTCCATCCTTATCCGTACAGCTGAAAACAATATCTTAGTGGAAACAGGAATTGGAACTCATTTGGATCGTAAGTATAACGACCTGTATTCCCTCGATATTAAACCCGGTCTTGTGGATGTACTGAACGATGACGGCTTGAAATGTGAAGACATCGATTACGTTATCAATACCCATCTCCATTTTGATCACTGTGGAGGAAACACATTCATCAACAGCCGCGCTGAGATTGTCCCCACATTTCCTCAAGCAAAGTATATTGTCCAAAAAGGGGAATGGGAATCTGCATGCCATCCTACACCTAGGGATAAATCCAGTTATCTGGAGAAATACTTTCGTCCTTTAGAAGAGCACAATCAGCTCCATCTTGTTGAGGGAGATACACAAATCGTAGAAGGAATCGAAGTGCTGCTAACTCCGGGACATACAGCTTTTCATCAGTGCGTCAAAATCGTATCAGAAGGACAAGTGCTCTTTTTTCTTGGAGATTTAGTTCCCACATCCGGCCATGTGGGTCTTCCGTATGTCATGAGTTATGATCTCTTCCCAATTGAAACCATGCAGAACAAAGAAAAATTCTATAAGCTGGCCCTTGAAGAAAATTGGATTATGGCGTTCAACCATGATCCCGAATTCTTTTTTGGAAAGATCGAAATAAAAGACGGCAAGTACCTCTTTAGTAGTATGGCTTGATCTTAAGAAGTTTTCAGTATATCCTGAAAGTCAAGACTAGCGTGAGGTTGAATTGATGGGGTATATAAAGATGCAGGATACAAAAGATGGGAAAAACCGGCGTAAATTTCCGCGATTTGAAATTCCGATCCAACTATCATGATCTCTTCCCTTAAGATTAAAATTTAATCTCGAATATGTGCAAGAAAGATGCCCAAAAATAAGAATTTTGTAGAACGACGGAGTCATTCCCGAATTGGAAAGCTAGTTCAGCTTCACCCCGCATCCGTTTTTGGACCAAGCAGCATGGTGGAAAATATCAGTTTAGGGGGGATAAGGATTCAAAGCCAAAAAAATTTTTCCTTGGGAGAAATACTGCAGATACAATTGTTTTTAGAAGACGCTGATTTGGTTGAGGCGAATGTCCGTGTCGTGTGGATCAATGAGCAAAACAAGGAAGTGTCCAATAGATTTTACGTTGGATGTGAGTTTGTAAATCTGCCTTTTGATATGCAGAATGAACTTTGGGTACTTTTAGATAAAAACTCCCAGAGCCATTAGCTACAACAGATGATTAAAGAACAAAAAAAAATATCCTGCCATATTTGTAAAAAAGAAATCCCAAAAGCAGCGGCCCTGACGGCAGAGGGAAAAGAATATGTCCTCAATTTTTGTGACATTAGCTGTTTGGACTACTGGAATAATAAAAAAAAAGAAAATAAAGCCAAAGATACCGATTTATAAAATAAATCTAGAAAATTGGAGGATTAGATGTGCAATAACGATCTTTTTTGTGGAGTTAACTCGGCTCAATCAACAGATATCAGCGAAATGAGCGATTTAGAAAAAAAACATACTCCGGTCATTGAAGCTCCAAGAACGGTCAAAAAGGAAGAATCTTTTATTGTCACCATCGAGGTGGGAAAGCTTTTGACTCATCCGAATGAGAATGGACATTTTATTGAATGGATTGAGCTCTATTCCGGAGATACATTTTTAGCCCGCGTGGATTTAGTGGCTAGATTGACATCGCCGAAGGTCAGTTTTACAGTAGCTCTCGATCATGAGCATTCTTTAGTTGCAAGGGCTCGCTGCAATATGCATGGAGTCTGGCAGAGTTTTCCATTTCAAATTACTATCGAGTAAAATATTCTTTAACCCATCGAAGGAAACCTTTTTCACTTCGTTTTCGTCTACTTATATGAGATCTGAAAACGGAGGACAATAATGCACAACAAAATTAGAAAATCGGCCATTGTCATTTCATTTTTATTTTGTTTTTTCTTAGGTTCAACTATTTTGCAGGCGGGAGTTTTACAGGGCTATAATCAGAAGGAAGATTTTCACAAAACTATACCTCTGGATAGAGAGGGGATTTTCAGACTCATAAATGTTAATGGCCCTGTTACCATCGAAACCTGGGACAGGGATGAAGTGGACATCCGGGCTGAAAAAGCCGTCCGTGGACGTCATGAAAATTTGGATAAAATAAAGATAGAAATCGAATCAGGATCCCATGTGATTAAGGTGAATACAGTCTTTCCCAAGATAAGGGGTTTTAGGGGAAAAGTCAGCTACGAAATCAAAGTACCTAAAAATATCAAGTTAGAAAAAATCAGAACGGTCAACGGGGATATAAATATTCAAGGGCCTTTGACAGACGTCAGAGTTGCAACCACAAACGGCGATGTTTCAATCACGGATGTTTCAGGACATCTGGTTTTCTCAACGACCAACGGGAAGGTGAGTGCGGAAGATGTTCATGGAGAGATTAGCGCACGGTCGACAAACGGAAATATCTATCTGGAAATCGATTCTGTATCTGACGAAATAACAGCCAGCACAACAAATGGTGGAATCACCTTGACTATAGATTCTAAAAATATCGATGCGGATATTGAAGCCAGAACGACAAACGGCCGGATTTTTATTGATTTTCCTGTCACTATTCAAAGTGGTCAAATATCAAGAAGAAGATTGGATGGACGGATTGGTGATGGAGGACCGCTGATTTCACTGAAAACGACTAACGGTCCCATCAAAATCCTCAATTAGTCTGAATTATTTATAAAAATTGTAGACACTTTTATTAACCTTCAATGTTATTAACTAATTATTGTGATTTTTAACAATAGCCATGACTATCACCTTTTATGTGGTTTAGTTAAAATCAAATGTCTACATTTTTTACCCCAGGGGGGCGAACCGATCTCACCACATCTGCTTCGTCACAGCCCATTCGCGGTGGACAACCACAGCATCATGGACTGGTGCCTTGCAGCTGCAGCAATCTCGGTCCGTGAATAATCCAGATTAACTTTTTGTTTTTTCTCCTGAAAAGTCGGTGTAAAGGATTCTAGGGTTCAAGTGCTTTTTAACGATTCAATAAATTTTTTTGCAATTCTCTTCCAAATTTTCAATTCTTTAGAATTCTTAAACAATTCACTCGAATCCTTGATCACTCGGATCCTTAAATCCTTTTTTTATTCCTCTTAAGCATTTCACTCGAACCCTTGACCCCTCGGATCCTTGAATCCTTTTTTTTCAGATAGACTCTTGAGAAGGGAATTGATAGACTTCTTTTCATCCTTTTTAAAGAAAGGAGATATTTGATGAAGATTCAATTTCTGGGCGCATGTCAACAGGTGACAGGATCTTGTTTCTATTTGGAGATCGACAAGCTTCGACTGTTGGTTGACTGCGGCATTTTTCAAGAACGGGCCTATTTAAACAGAAATTGGGAGCCTTTCCCTGTCTCTCCCTCCTCCCTCGATTATATCCTGTTGACACATGTGCATCTGGATCATGCAGGATTAATTCCCCGATTGGTTCATGCCGGTTTTAAGGGGAAAATACTGATGACTACGGCTTCCGGAGCTCTGCTTCCTGTTGTTCTTTTGGATTCTGCAAAGATACAAGAGGAAGATGCTTCATACAAAAGAAAACGCCACAAGAAAGAAGGGAGAAAAGGACCTTTTCCGGTTAATCCCTTGTACACCGTAGAAGATGCGGAACAATCGCTCCGTCAGTTCGAAGAAGTCCCTTATGAACAGAACACTCCATTGGATCAAAACGCTTCTGTCATTTTCCATGAAGCCGGACATATTCTCGGTTCGGCCATGATTGAACTGCAAATTCGTTTAAAACAAAAAACAATTCGTATGATCTTTTCAGGAGATATCGGTCAAAAGGATAAACCCCTTATCAAGGATCCAACGGTGTTCGATTCTGCGGATTATATTGTAATGGAATCCACTTATGGGGCCAGAGACCATGAAGATCCGGAAGATGTGGAAACCCAGCTTGAAAAACATATTCTTTCTACCATCAAGTCCGGAGGAAATATCATTATCCCGACTTTTGCAATCGAGCGGGCTCAGGAACTCCTCTATCATTTGAGCCGATTGGTAAGATTGGACCGTATCCCTTATCTTATGATGTTTCTGGATAGTCCCATGGCACTCGATGTCACTGATGTTTTTCTTGAGAATAAAGCGGAAATGGATGAAGAAACTTTGAAGTTGTTTAAAGAAGGACAGTCTCCATTTCGATTCCCGGGTTTGAGATTTGTCAGGTCGACTCAGGAGTCCAAAGCCATTAATCATATCCGTGGATCGTGTGTTATTATGGCGGGATCGGGAATGTGTACGGGAGGGCGGGTCAAACATCACCTTGTCAACAATATATCACATCCGGAATCCATGATCCTTTTTGTGGGATACCAGGCCAGAGGAACGTTGGGAAGACTTATTGTTGATGGAAGACAAGACGTGAGGATTCACGGCCAGACATACAAGGTCAGAGCACAAATAGCCCAAATCGAGGGATTTTCAGCTCATGCCGACCGGAGTGCCCTTCATGCTTGGCTGGACGGTTTGTCCTCTCCTCCAAAAAAGGTTTTTCTTGTGCACGGAGAAAAGGAAGGAGCACAAAGCCTAAGAGACGATATCGTCAAGACAAAAGGTTGGAATGTCGAAATTCCTGAATACAAAATGGAATACGAAATCACTTAAGAGTGGCTGTTGTCGTGTAGGTTCCTCCCTTGAGGGAATCATAAATCAGCTCGATCTCACCTTTACCTTTGACGAGAAGACGGAGGTTGAGAGTTCCAAAGCTCGATACACCCGAGGTTATCCAGACACTATCATCTCTTGTATCTATCTTCTGAGTAGTTCCTCGGTATTTATCAGTTAGAATTCCTGCTGCCAGGAGACTTGCTGTTCCAACAATTTTAAACCGGTCGGCACGGTGAATTTTTTTTTGCACAGCTATTGACGATATGGTTGGCGTGACACGCGTGTTGGTGATGGCCATATCGATTTGGTAGAGATTTTTGTCAATCTTTTTAACCTGAATATTTTCAAAATTCAAGCGGGGAAGCTGGTCAGCATGGTAGAAACAGAATGCGGCGTTGCGGTGGCATGTATCAGCAAGTTGAAAAAGTGGAGGTACGCGTGAGCCAAATTTGGTCATGCCACCAATCTCAATCTCACCATAGAGAGGATGAGTGTAGGGTGTCCAGTCCATATAATGTTCTCCAAGCAGGACAAGATCGTGGTACTCCATTTGACGGACTTGATCAAGAATTGCGCGCATGCGGATCATTTCCGGATCTTGTTCAACCTCGCCCCCCTGTTCACCTCCAATTGGGAAGGAGAAGGTTGGAGACATATCCAGCTCATTACTGAATGTATAGGCCCCCAGGACATTGACAAAAAAATCAATGCTCCCTCCATAAACCGTATAGAGATCTTTGTAGATGACGATGTATCTGTAGCCTGGAAGTATTTTTTCCCCATTTTTTCCAATGTAATCGTAGATTGCCGTGTCAGCCATGGGAAGGTCACCCATATTTTTAGCTCCCGGAGGACGGAGAATCATTCCTCCCGAATTATGGAAATTCTGTGCTCCCATGATATTGGGATTGGCCAGGAGAAAGTCTCTTGTAGCGATTGTTTCAGGGAAACAGAATGGGTATTCACCGGCTCCCTGCTGCACATAATTGGGCTGCCAGTTAAAACCATAATTCCTGTTCATATCATACCCGCCAAGGCCGTCTTCATTGATCAGGCCGTCACCGTCATTATCGATCCCTTCCTGGCCCAAAAGGGAGTATTCTCCCTTCTCTCCGGGTCTAACCGGGATGAGAATCCTGGAATCTTCGGGATGAAGCCTGTACATTCCATCCGGATCTTTTTTTCTCATCTGAGTAATAAATCCATCTCCATTCAGATCTTCGGCAGGATCTTCATCAGCAACTCCGTCTCTATCCTCATCCAAGGGAATGAGACCCGTTCGATAATAGTCTTCTTTGTTGATAAAATATTCTCTTGCATCCGGGTTCATGGTAGGAATGATATAAAATGCCTTTTCATCGAGAAGACGCGTGGCGAGATCCGATTTTCCATAATTTTCGAGCAAATACCAGATTGCATAGAGCGCCACTTCCGTTCCCTGGATTTCATTCCCATGGATGTTTCCATCGATGTAGTAGCCGGGTTTTTGTTCAGCGGGCCCTGTTGTGGCGTTGTTGAGAATTACTGACCATATATCACGCCCTTGAATAGTTTTTGCCAGAGATTTGACTTCCATAAATTCCGGATAGGCGTCTTCAAGTGCCTTTAAAGCCTCATGGAGTTCGGCATTATCATAAAAATGATCGAAGGAGAGCTTAACCTTGGCTGCATGTATTTGCAGAGGAAAAAACAATCCCAGGGAGATAACCATTACCGTGAGTAGCCGTGTGATATTTGTTTTTTTCATGTTTTTCTCTCTCCTTCTATTTAAGAACAACCGTTGTCTGAACCGGATTCAGACGCGGCGATTTGGCTGTTACGGTGACCTTTGATCCATTTTTTCCCTGTATCGTCCATTCGACTTTTTGTGTTTCTCCACTTCCTCCGATAAAAGGAATGTTGACAACATTACGGCCTGAAAACACGGATTGACTCTCAGTAGTTTTAAGTTCAACGCGAATCGGCCATGCGGTTTGTGCCCGTCGTCCCTGAGCAGTTGATGTTGGAAACCAACCGGAGTTGGAAAAATAGACAGTGACCTGGAAGAGATCATCATCAAGAGCCTTGACTCGAGTGTCTTTGATCTCCAATCGGGGGAGTTTTTCCATCAACCGGATGTAGTAATTCGAGTGGAAGTCGATGGTTTTTTCAATATCTCTGGCGGGGGGGGTCACTTTTAAATATGGAATAAATCCGCCGATATCGACATCACCGAGTGTCGGGTGTGGATATGGGGACCATTCAACAAATGTGTTCCCCATAAGCGCAGAGTCCGACCATTTGAGAATATAGGCGTCCGGATGCTCGTCACCCTGAGTACTTGTGCTTTGAGGTATTTGATCCATCATTGCGACCATCCTTTCCACGGTGATCTGTCCGGATTCAATCATATTGATAAGCATGGCTGCATTCACGTTGGGAGGCGCGCCCTGTTCTTTCAGGAAGGCGGCAATTTTTTCCTCTCCCAGCGCAAGAAATTCTTCACTGGACATGCTCTTAAGCTTATCCACGGTTAAAGCATCTTTTTCAGGTTCTTTTTTTGGCTTGGGAACAGACCAAAGATGTGCCGAAAAAACAGGAACTCCAAGTTGGTAATAACAGTAGGCCGCAAAAGAACCTTTCCCTGCGCCTTTGGATCCTTTTTCCAGGTGTTCCAGTTGGGCCTCTTTGAGAGCTTCCTTGTAATCTTTTTGTACGGCTTGAAACAGAGGCATATCCTGTCTATCGATACTCATGGCAGGCCCGAGCCCGAGCATCATGGCCACAAGGCTTTCAGTGATTTCTATCCCCCCTCCTATATTCATACCTTTAAGTATATCGATAAGTTCCTGCATGCCATATTCTTTGTTGGCTTCCAGACCTAAAAAAGAAACATATGGTTCGGGCACTATAAATCTATCTGCTGCGGCTTGAGCCTGTCCGGTTTGTTGGAGATTGAGGAACGTATTTTCTGTGGAGAAATTGAGAACCATTCCAATATTCGGATGAGCAGCAAGAAATTCAAAAAGAGAGATGACTTCTGGGGAAGAAACCGGCCAGAGTCCGGCGGTTTTGATGTAGTACTCAAAGTCATGAGGAAAATTCCTATTGAGCTCGATACCCCCTGGAGGATCTTCGTTGTACAGGCCGTCTTCATCGTTATCCAGGCCTTCGGTGTACATTTTGTAGATGCCGCTCTCGCCTTTTTTTGGATCGGCCAAGCGTATCAGACGAGGTTCAGACGGATCGGGGATCCATTTTCCCTCTGGATCCTTGACTCTCATCATCGTGATCATGCCGTCTCTATTGAGGTCATCGAATCCGTCTTCATCGACACGGTCGTCCATATCTTCATCGACACTCACGGAATTTCGTATGCGCTGATACCGGATCCTAGCGAAGTACTCCTGTGTCGTGTCGGGATTGAGTAGAGGGGCAATGTAGACGGTGATATCGGTAAGCAGTTGAGTGATGTTTTCATCAGATCCGAATTTTGTTAAAAGCTTTTCTGCAAGGAGGAGTGCCGCTTCAGTGCCGACAAGATGGTAGCCTTCCAGATTGGCGGTCACAAAAACAGCGGGTCTGGAGTCAGGATCCGGACTCTCGTTTGTATTGGCTGCAATCCTGAGAGTCAGTAAATCTGTCTGTTCTACGCTCTTTCCAATAAGAATAATAGATGTCAGCTGGGGATACTTGGAGTTCCAGGATCTAAGAATTGAATTGACATCTTCAGGCCGATGGTAAGTGTCGAAAGTCAGCTGGTCTGATTGGGCGCTATATGCAGGAGAAAAACACAGAAAAACCATTAGCAAAAACAAAATCTTATGTCTCATTTTTTCCTCCTTAAATTTTCGGTAAAGTGTCCAGACCATTGTTTCTGGCATCCTTGAGCATGATATCGAACAGTTCTTTCCGTGTGTCGTCATCAAGAATAACATCAGACGGTTCACTGAGGATATTGTCCACTTCGTCCGCAGCTCTTTCGACAATGGGTTTTTTCCCAAGTGAAACCCAAGTATCATAGGTGTCCCGGTCGATCAACAGCGGGTAGGTGTGCTCTTCTTTGTACCATTTTCTTGTATGGGGAGTGGAGAGAAATTCCATTTCCTTCGTGATATTCTCAAACATATGCGTGGCGATGGGATCATCTCTTTGTGTAACCCCTTTGATCAGCCTGAGGGCCATCCCGGCGATTTCGTTATCAATCACGAGTTTTTCCAGGCTCTGACAGCTTTCAAAATCCATCATACCCGGACCTGAAATCACATTGATTCCGGACAGAGCCGCAAGTACGGCGCCGATACCTGTTTCCAATCCGGCCTGGCTATCATTGGTCTTAGAGTCACTTAATCCCATGTAGGCATGTGTGGGCAGATTGAAGTGTTTGGCGATCTGAGCATATCCTGAATCGATCATCATGGTCTCGATGGCTCCCATGGGAGTTGTGCCTTTTCTCATGTCAAAGCTGGAGGGAGATCCGCCAAAAATAACCGGAGCGCCTTGCTTGGCCAGCTGGCAGATCACGAGGCCCGTAAGGTTTTCGGCCACGTGCTGGACGAGTGTTCCCGTGATCGTGATTAGAGACGTAGCGCCAGTCATGCCCATAGATATCAATTCGGAGGGGATTCCTGCCCTTGCGCTGTCGATTAATGATTGGGTCGTCAGATTGCTCCATTTGAGAGGAGGGGAGGGGCAGGCGTCAAAAATGGCGAGAGGTTTTTCTGCCAGGTTTTCTTTGCTGCCTCTGACCGCCACAAGCATGTCAAGCATGGGTTTGAATCCTTCCACACGGAAGGTCCCTGTCACCATGGGTTTTGTAGAATATTGAAGTCCGAGATACATCCTGTAAGCATCACCGATGACTTCCGGGACATCCTGGCTTATGAGCCCTGTGCTTTGAAATTCGATATTTTTCATTCTGTCCGTCACTCTAATAAAATTGACGACATCCGACGTGTCCGCTTTTCTCTGTGCCTGCGTTTTATGATCAAGGATGGTTACGGCCGCCGAACCCGGGTCAAAATGGACATCATCATCTCCAACAATAAATTCTTTTTCTCCGGACGTGTCGTAGAGTTTGATCACTGCTGGGGTTGTAGATAGGGAATCGTGGACGAGTTGAGGTGTCAGATAAACTCTTTGTGTCGATGAGTCGACCTTCATGCCTGCGGCCTTAAAGAGTTCTTGTGCTTCTTCATTCTCGACAAAAATTCCCTCTCTTTCGAGTAAGATAAAAGCTTCCTGAATGATTTTTTCGATCAGCGACTCATTGAGTAATTCCAGTTTAGGTCTTACGGTTTGATTCATGTGTATTGTCCTTTATTAAATTTAATTTATAAACTTATCCTTGACAGTAGGAAACAATTCTAACTCGGTATGAGGAAGAAATAAAGCCCCGGTGTATTCGTTCATGTAACGGGGTTCCGTATTTAATTCCAAATAGGTCATTTTTTCGGCAAGATTTAACATTTTTTCCCGGTTCCTGTCAGACATCAATACGAGCAGTGCGCCGAGCAGAGAGCTGTTTCCGACATAGTGAAATTTATGTCGATCGAGATCAGGAAGGAGTCCGATGCGGATAGCATTTTCGACATCGAGATGCCGGCCGAATCCTCCGGCTATATAGACGTTAGAGATAGTATCAAAATCTATCCCTATGTTTTTAATGAGCAGCCGGCAGGCTGAAAATACGGCACCTTTTGTCCGGATGAGAGAGGCGATTTCGTTTTCTGTGATGACCAGGTCATTGCCCCAGAACGTGTCTTTTCCCATTAAAATGAGAAAGGCCAGGCCATCTTTCGTATCCTTTAAGTGTTCTTTTGCGTTGTTTGAAATGAACTTGCCGCTGCGGTCAATAAATCCGTGCATGTACAGCTCCGACAGCAGATCGACCAAACCCGAACCACAGAGTCCTTTAGGCTTGATGTCCTTGATAGTCCGGAAGTCCGGTCCCTTCTCTTTGTTCAATTTTATAGATTCGATGGCGCCTTCTGAAGCCGGCATGCCGCAGTGGATCCCACTGCCTTCAAAAGCCGGACCTGCCGAACAGGCACACGTCATCATCCAATCCTTATTCCCAATGACGAGTTCTCCATTCGTGCCCGCATCGATGAGAAGGGAGATTTCCTCGGCGGTCGTGAGCATCGGGGTGCTCAAAATTCCGGCTGTGATATCGCCTCCAACGTAGCTTCCCACTGCAGGGGCACAGAATATCCGGGCTTCACGAAACATATCCAAGCCTAAATTCTCAGCGAAAACACTGGGGGGAAGGTTGAATGTGGGGACATAGGGATCCTCTCGGATATAGCGGGGATCACAATCAAGAAAAAGATGGGTCATTGTGGTGTTCCCAGAAAATGAACCGTGATAAATGTCTGCATACGATACACGGGCAGTGTTTACGGCTTTGTGAATAAGATGGTTGATGGTTTTTATGACGAGCTCGTGAAGTTCCTTTAGCCGCTCCGGTTTTCGGGCGTAGTTGATCCTGGAAATGACATCCTCGCCGCATTTGATCTGCTGATTGTAGCTGGATGCTGTGCTGAGGACAGTCCCGTCCGTGAGATCGATCAGGTGAAGAGCTATCGTCGAAGTGCCGATGTCGCATGCGATTCCGAGCACTTTTTTGTCATATGAAGAAGGAACAACATCGATAATTGAATTTTCCAAACCGGAAGAAAACAGAAAACAATCCACATTGTATGGATCATGACGAACGGTTTGGGCTAACTTTTGGAGCACGGAAAAAGCACATTTCCATTCTATTGGCCCGAATTTTTCGTTCAGTTTGATCTCCAATCTCCTGAGATCGCTGTAATTGTTTTCCAGTGATGGAGGATCGAGTTTGAGGGAAATCTTTCTCACAGCAGGATTGACTTCATAAACACCGGAAATGTTATCCTTATTCCGGCTGAAATAATCCGATTCTGTCACACTCTGGATCGTCAGTTCATCAAAATGAGGAAGTTGAACAATAAGGTTTTCTTCGATTTTTGTCCGGCAGGCCAGAACAAAACCCTGGGAAACGATGTCTAGGGGAAGACCTTTGCCGGCGTTCTCCGGCACAGCTCCCTTTAAAATTTTGACATAACATTCACCACACGTCCCTTCTCCACCACAGGACGTCTTCATGGGAAGATTTGCCTGTCTTATGGCATCGAGGAGACTAGCCCCCCCCTCCACCGCCACCTCCATCTCGAACGGGAGGAACCGGACACTCAACTCTTTCTTGCTTGACATCTTTTTAAATATTGGGGTCAGGCTTCATTAGGCTTGATGCGCAGTGGTCTAGTATTCGATCGCGACTTAGATGCATAACGAAGCCTGACCCCGATGGGCGAAGCGGTGTCCGTGTCTGCCCGCAGCGTAAGGGCCTCACTGAGCGAGGACGGAGGTGCGCCGCGGAGGGGTTCCCATCCTTCCGTTAGTCTTGGTTTCATTTTCTGTAATTTTTGGTTTTTCTCCCGATTAGATGATGTCGTTTATAAAAAGGATTCGAGGGTTCAAGGGTTCTTATGATCCTCATTTTATTTTATTCAAGTTAGATTGACATTTTTAACAAAGGAAGGGATGTCCGAGGCCTCCTGAGGACCCACGATGACCTCCCATCCCGGCAGGCTTTCTTCCAGATCTCCGCTGATCTGGGAAACAAAACCCGGTATGACGATTTTACGGGTATTGACCAGATCTTCCAATCCGATGTCTTTGATAAATTTGGCGATGGTTTCTCCGACAAATTTTCCTGCGGCCCAGGAAGTGAGCACGGATTGTCCTTCGACATCCACGATGACGAGGTGGGCCGATATTCCGGAGTTTTCGATTTCTCCCGAAACCATAAAATATGTCATAGAGAAATTTGTGGTCACAAAAACAGGAGAATCGGGAGTAGGATCTCCGATGGGGTAGATTTTGGGATCTACCTGAATCGGTTTTTGCGGATCGGTGTAAATGTTCTGACGCAGCGTAAACAGAGTATAAAGAAGGGCCTTGCTGTAATCGGGCAGCACAACGATGGAATTGTATTTGCACAGCAGCACGGTTGCTTCGGCCAAATATTCATAGATATTTTTTCCGTGAATATAAGAAAATAAGGGAAAACCAAAGGGTTTGAAGTTGTTCTTTAACGCGCTTCGCCTCAATACAGTGCTGTCTTCCAACCGTCGGCCGAGGTTTTCAGATTCAAGATTGAGAATGAGGTCAGAGATACCGGCTGCACGGGCCTTTTCGGATTGAGTTTCCAGGGATTCCAGAGAATTTGCCGTGAGGATAAGACTGGCGCTATACGTCTTGGCCAGTACAAAATCTTCATCTGCGGCCCTATTTCTCAGGTAGATTGCGGGCCGGTTGTCTTTACATATCTCCAGCCCTTTCTTGAGAGTATCTGTGGACGGGCAGTCTAGGATAAGGCCTTTTGAGGAAAAATTTTGTACGGCATGGATTGTTTCAAGAAAATTATCTCCATTGTCGGTGTTATGCCGGATGAAAAATAGATCTGTAAAGAGCTCTTCTCCCACTCTTTCTACACGATAACTTTCGATCTCCTCGATTTTTTTCCGGAGGTCGCTGCTTTCCTCTGATGTGGGGAGTTCAATGGCGATTCCAGTCTGGTGAAAGAAAGTTTTGTCGTGCCGGAACATCACTGTTTCATTCCCGATTTCCAGAGCGTTCCCCCCCCCGATTTTAACCGATCGGATGGGAGGCACGCTGGCCGCTCCCAGAGAATCTTTGGCCTCATCTGAAGCATGCGGGCACTCGCTCAGTTCTGCTTTTTTTTGGGCCAGTTTCATGGCAAAAGCCATGCATGTTGGAACGCTGCAGTCTCCGCAGTTGGTTCTTGGCAGCAGTTTAAAAATATCCAATCCGGATAATGCCATAATTATTCGTCCTTAAGAGTTTGATACATGTCTTTAATTTTTCCTTTGACAGTCTTTACTGCTTCGGGGTGATATAGAATCAGGATATCTGCCCCTGCAATCAGAAGACTCATCGCGGTGGAAATTTCCCAATGGGCAATCCGTTCTGCAAGATTTCCCCAGTCGGGATTGTCCTCCATGGGTGTCCGGGCTTCTTTGACTTTTGCAGCCTCATACCCTGGATTGACAATCATAGGTGATGACAGCATTTTATCGCCGGAAAGCCCGTCTATCCGGATTCGTTCCATGATAGAATAGGTGTACTCCATTCCGTACCCGAGAGTTCCTGTCAGAGGATCCAACACAATCCTATCTAGAGGAAATTCCATATCAGTAAGTAATATGTTCAGTTGTTTGGCCATGTTGACATCGATAGGGGATTGGGCCACAAGAGTGTGATTATAGGCAATACAGGCTGCGGCGATGGTTTTGTAGTTGTCCGTCTCGACAAAGTTAAAAAGACAGTTTTCCCCCTCGGCTATTTCACAGATTTTTTTCATAACGGAGTTATTTTTTTCGAAATGGTTGTGCCCGGTAATGATGAGAGGAACGCTCACGCTTTTGAGAACATTCTGGACGATTTCTGCCGCCTCTTCAGCACTCAGGTCGCCTTTTTCAGGGTGGGTCCCCTCCAGTCTAACGGAGATGAGATCGACCCCGTATTCGTCAACGCATTTTTTGGCCATTTCTCCGGGATTGTCCAGAACGTTTCCAAAATAATCCCGCAGAGGGGGAGGAAATTTTGGCGGAACTTTGTCAAAAACTTCCATGGCCACTACAGGTGGATGAGGAAATTGTCCTTCAAAAAAATGAAAGGGAAGAGCCGTACTTCCTCCGACCGTTAGGGTATGAGATCTGGTTCCACCCAAATCGGCCGTAGCACCGAGACGAACGGAAACCACTTGTCCAACGTTGTTATCTTTTGGAATTTCAAATGCCATTGATGATATCCTAAATGCTAATGTATAAAATTTTCCATCCATTTGCCGACTGCAAGGAAAGCCGGAGATAGATCAGGCAGTGTCCAGATGGACTCCCCTTTTTGCTCCATTTGAAAAAGGGTGTTGTCTTCGGGAATAGTTAAGCCCAGTTCGAGATGTTCTTCCTCTAGGGTTTGTTTCACGATGGGTGGAACTTTACCGTGGAGGCGGTTAACGATAACTTTTTTTTCTCCAATCCGGATGTCCAGTTCGCTCAAAAGACGGCTGATGTTTGAGGCCGTACGGACTCCTCTAACGGTTGGATCACTGACGATGAGCAGACTGTCTATATTAAGAGTTGTCCGGCGGCTGAGATGTTCCATCCCCGCTTCATTGTCTATGATGATGTATTGGTACTGGGCACTCAATGTCTGAAGGATATCCCTGAGCAGATTGTTGGCATAGCAGTAGCATCCCGGTCCTTCCGGGCGTCCCATCGCAATAAGATCGTATGACGGTGTTTCCACGAGACTGGTTTGAATTTTATATTC
>SDBU01002143.1_pt1 | contig 26838 bp, 21 predicted proteins | sample 2277071 | NCBI WGS metagenome assembly SDBU01 (sample SAMN10397929, study PRJNA504765) | marine sediment metagenome | isolation source: marine sediment core GS08_GC12, 126 cmbsf | place: Arctic Ocean: Gakkel Ridge, Loki's castle | collected 2008 | reverse complement strand
GCTCGGCTGGCGGATGGCCCCGCCCGTCGGGCCGATGGCGCTGCGGGGGGCGGGCACGCTGACCGACGATCCCCTGCTGCATCTGGTGCAGCTCGATACCGTCACCGTGGCCGAAGTGCGGCCGTTCACCCCCGGCCCCATCGCCGAGGGGCGGCAGCTGGTGACGCTGCCTCGCGGCGACGGCGGCGGGGCGGTCATCCTGGCCCAATCGATCCCCAAGCGGGTGTACGTCGCCTTCGATCCGGCCGCCGTCAACACTAACTGGGCGCTGGAGCCGAGCTTCCCCCTGTTCATGGCCAACGCGATGGCATGGCTGTCCCCGGCTCGGCCGGGGGTGAGCTGGCAACTGGTGGGGGAATCGGCCGGCGTCATCGGCCTGGCCGCCGCGGAGGCCGACGACCCCGACGTCGACGCCGTCGCGCTGCCGGCGCCCCGGGCCATCGGGCGGGACCTTTCCCTCTGGCGGCTCCTGGCGGCGGCGGCGGCGGTGCTGTGGCTGCTCGGCTGGTGGAGCCGCGTCCGCCGGATCGGCCCGGGCCGCCGGGCCAAGCCCATCGGCGACCAAGCCCCCGCGGCGCCGGCCGGCGGCGCGTGAAGCCGTTCTCTTCCGGCCCGGCGCGTCCTCGGCGGCACGTGCGGTTGATCCGGTCGGGGGGCTTTCCGTATAGTGGACGCTGGCGGCGGCAAACGCGTGGAGCCTTGCCGTTGGGCCATGGCCACGCCAGCATGGCCGTGGCAACCGAAGCGTTCTGTGCGGCAGGCCCGCCAGGTATTTGTGGAGTGCTCTGATGGCAGTGACGGCGCCGGCGCAGCTCACCGACGAGCAGTTGGCGGCATTTCGCTCGGCGATCCGCGGCGACGTGGCGGCCGACGCCCTGACGCTGGCGATGTACAGTACCGACGCGAGCATCTTCCAGATCACGCCGGCTCTGGTGGTCTGCCCGCGAGACGCCGCCGACGCCCGCGAAGCGGTACGACTGGCCGGGAAGTTCTCCCTGCCCGTGACGCCGCGGGGGGCCGGGTCCGGCCTGGCCGGGGAAAGCCTCACCGCCGGGATGTCGCTCGATTTCAGCCGGTACTGCACCAGCATCATCGACATCGACTCGGCCGGGCGCACCGCCTCCGTCGAGGCCGGCTGCGTGTTCCAGCGGCTCAACGACACCCTCGCCCCCCAAGGCCTGCTGTTCGGCCCGGACCCCTCCAGCGGCAACCGGGCGACCATCGGGGGCATCGTCGGGAACAACTCCACCGGGGCCCATTCGATCAAGTACGGCCACGCCAGCTACAACCTCGAGTCCCTCGACGTCGTCCTCGCCGACGGCACGGCCGCCCGCTTCCACATCGACGGGCGCGTCGAGGGCGACCAGCCCAGCGCGCTGCGAGAGGCGATTGTCGAGCGCATCCCCGCCCTGCTGGCCGAGTGGGCCGGGCGCATCGACGAGCACTGGCCGAAGACCGATCGAAACCGCGCCGGCTACGGCGTCAAGGACGCCCTGCGCCCGGACGGGACGGTCAACTGGGCCAAGATGCTGTGCAACAGCGAGGGGACGCTGGCGATCTTCACGGCGGCCCGGCTCCGCCTGACGACGGCCCCGCCGGTCAAGGCACTGATGCAGGTGAACTTCGACTCCATGGTGTCGATGGCCCGCGCCCTGCCTGCCATCGTGGGCACCGGCGTGTCGGCCTGCGAGTTGATGGACGAGATGCTGCTGGGGATGGCTCGTCAGGCCCACGGCGGGCCGCACCCACGCCTGCCGGAGGTGCCCGCCCAACTGCTGATCGAGCACGACGGGGACACGCCCGAGGAAGTCACCGCCAAGTGCGACCGCACCGCCGCCGTCGCCGCCGAGTTGCCCGGCGTCATCGGCCGGCCCGATCGAATCATCGACCCGGCCGAGCAGGCCGAACTGTGGGACATCCGCAAGAACGCCGTGCCGCTGCTGTTCCGCGGGCGGAACGCGCCCCAGCCGATTCCTTTCATCGAAGACGTGGCCGTGCCCGTCGAGAAAATGGGGCAGTACATCGAGAACCTCGAGGCCCTGTTCGCCGAAGAGGGCGTCAAGGTTGCCCATTACGCTCACGCCGGGCACGGCGAGTCGCACATCCGCCCCTTCCTCGATCTGCACGGTAAGGCCGCTCGCGAGCAGATGGTCCGCATCGCCCGCCGGGCCTTCCAACTGGCCTGGGCCTGCGGCGGGACCATCAGCGGCGAGCACGGCAGCGGGAGGGTCCGCACCGGGTGGATCGCCGCCCAATACGGGGAAGTGTACGAGCTGTTCAAACTCGTCAAGGGGACCTTCGACCCCGACGGGCTGCTGAACCCGGGCAACATCATCACCGACCGCACGCCCGAAGAGATGATGACCACGGATCTGCGGTTCGAACACGCCGCCCTCCCCGAACGGCTCGACACCGTGCTGCACTGGGACGAGAAGGAACTGGTCGGTGAGGTGGAGGCCTGCAACGGGTGCGGGGTCTGCCGGGGGCTGGAAGAACGGCTGTCGATGTGCCCGATCTTCCGTGCCGTGGGCACCGAGGCGGCCAGCCCGAGGGCCAAGGCCAACCTCGTGCGGCTGATGATCACCGGGCAGCTCGACCCGCGGCTCCGGCTGGACCCGGCCTTCCGCGACGTCGCCGACCTGTGCGTCAACTGCAAGAGCTGCCTGCTGGAGTGCCCCTCGGCGGTCAACATTCCCAAGCTCATGCAGGAGGTCAAGAGCTACTATGTCGGGCACCACGGGCTGCGCCGCGTCGAGTCGGTCCTCAGCCGGGGCGAGACGATGGGCCGCCTCGGCAGCCGGTTCGGCCCGGCGGCCAACCTGTCGATGAAGCTGCCAGGGGCCCGCTGGATGATGGAGAAGCTCACCGGCGTCGACCGCCGCCGGCCGATGCCGCCGTTCGCCTTCGGCAGCTTCACCCGCAAGGCGCGAAAACTGATCGGCAACCACCGCGGCGACGGCGTCGCGAAGGTGTGCTACTTCGTGGACCTGTTCGCCAACTACCACGACCACGCCCTCGGCCGGGCGGTGATCGACGTGCTGCGCCACAACGGCATCGAGGTGGTCGTGCCGCCGCAGAAATCCGCCGCCATGCCGCCCATCGACTACGGCCACCTGCCGGCCGCTCGCAAAGTCATCGAGGCCAACTGCCGGCACCTGCTGCCGTGGATCGAGAAGGGCTACCGAATCGTCTGTTCCGAGCCGACCGCCGCCCTGTGCCTGACCACCGAGTGGGCCGACGTGCTGCATGACGAGCGCACCGAGACCATCGCCAGGCACACCGGCGAGCTGATGAGTTTCCTCCGCGGCCTGCACGCCGACGGCCGACTGAAGACCGATTTCAAGCCACTCGACCTCCGCGTCGGGTATCACGCGCCGTGTCACTTGCGGGCCCTCCGCGTGGGGGCTCCCGGCGTGGAACTCATGCGGCTAATCCCCGGTCTGCAGGTAGACGTTATCGAGAAGGGCTGCTGCGGCATCGCCGGCACGTACGGCTTCCAGCAGCGAAACTACGACACCTCCCTCGCCGCCGGCCGACGCATGCTCGACGCCCTCCGCGACGGGCCCGCCCCCTACGGCGCCAGCGAATGCAGCACCTGCAAAATGCAGATGGACCACGTCGCCGGCAAGTACACCTTCCACCCCGTCAAGCTGCTCGCCATGGCCTACGGCTATCCCGTCAAGGGCACGCCGGTGGGCGGGTAGCCGGTAGCCCGGAACTCGGAACGCGGAACTACCTGCCGTGAGCGGCGGAGCGCCGCGGAGCCACCACGCCCGGCGCCGCATGGGGTCCGGAAGTCAGTTCGGTGCTCAGTAGGCCCTCAACTGCTGATAGAGCTTCTGGGGTGTGTAGCCGGGCTTGCCGATCAGGGGCATGATCGCCTTGAGGGCCCGCGTCATGTGGCCGAATGTCGCCGTCGCTGTGTCGACATCACGGGGGGGGACCTGGAATGCCGTCTGCGGATCGATCAGCCAGAGGCCACCGACCCGCACCAGGCCCAGAGGCCCCGATGTGGGCGTCCCGGTGGCCTTCGCCTGGTCGCCGTTGATATCGATGCGGACATTCGCCCAACTGGCGGCGTCCCGCATCCGCACAAACCGACTCGTGTCGCTCCACCACGGCTCTTTCTTAAGGGCGCCGGCCCCGTAGGCTGCCAGCATCCGACGGCCGACCTGAACCTCGGCTATGGTGTAGTCCACGAAGGCCTCAATGGCGTTGGTGAGCGGTCCGCCCTTTCGGAACAGGCCAGTTACGGCCTTAACGTCACCGGCGGCCAGGCCTCTCTGGAAGCTCCTTAGCGTCTCGGCGGGCGTCTTGCCCGGCCTGAGGGATGCCGAGGCTGCCCCGTTGCCGGGGTCCGCTGCCGGCGGCGCCGGTCCGTCCGATGGGCCGCTGCCGGCCACGGAGGCCGGGGCGAAGATGGGATGTCTTCCCTTGCCGCCGTGATTGTTGCTCTCGTCCAACAGGCAACCCCCGATGAACTTCAGGCCGAACGGTTTGGCCAGACGGTTCATGGGGAAGGCATCGAGTGGCTGGCCCGGATTGTACTGCAGCCATGCCCAGCCCAGGCCGGTCATCAGCAGTCCGCCGCCGCCGTCGACAAAGCCCTGCAGCAACGCCACCTCCCCGGGCCCGAACGGGTCGCCGCGCGAGATCACCACGACGACGCCCACCCCCTCCAGGTCCTCCGCGCGCAGGGCGGTCTCGCGAGGCACATAAGTGATGCGCCAACCACGCTGCCGCATGTGTGCGGGCAAAGGCCCCCGGCCGCCGCTGGTGTGTCTGGTTCCTCGAATCAACAGCACCTTCCGCTGCGACGCGTCGAGCCAGGCGAGGATGTTCTCGACGAAACGCGTGTTATCGTAAAGCGTCAGGGCGTTGGTGATGATGTCCTTGTGCCCGATGGCGACGACGCGACCTTTGCCGAATACCCGGGCCATCACGAAACACTTGTCGTCGGCGCCGACTTCATTTTTCTTGTCATCCACGCCCTCGACGGTTCCCCCCGGGCCGAGGACCACCACGCGATAAGCCTGGCCATCGATGCTCTTCACTGGTCCGGGGACCCCATCGCCGGCGCAGATGCGCTCGATGCCGTTGACAAGCGGGGTGTACTCGGCCGGCAGCAACTGTGCGGCGGCGGGCTCTCCGTTATCGTTGCCGCTGTCGGCGCCGACCTTGGTGCTTCGATACCAGAGCCACCCGCCGATGCCACCGCCCGACAACAACACCAGCAGCAGCACAATCACCACGATGCCCCCTCGCCCGGACGACTCTTCTCGCCCGACCGCCGGCGCGCTGTCTCCGGCGACCGGTGGGGCCGGCGAGGGCACCTCGAAATGCTCCCCACAGGCCTTGCAGCGGACGCGCTTGCCGGCGTGCTCATCGGGCAGGCGATATGCTTGGTTGCAGCTGGGACAGGCGAGTCGGATTGGCATCACTACCTCCCTTGTGCGTCTGGCATTCTCCGCGGCACTCAACGCTGGAATACCCAGGCCCGGCACCCACGTTCACCGGCAGCCTTGCCGAGGAGTCTACCACACTGGCGAAGGTTGACAAGTTCCTTCCGGCATCAGCAAGGGCACATTGCCTTCGGGCCGCGCTTCGGCAAACGAAAGACTCTCATTTTGCCGCCGGGGCCCGGGTTGCCGAGGGGTAGGCCTTGCACGCCGGCAGCGCCAGGTCTGCCAACGGCCAGGAGATCGCCGTATTGGCCGCCTTGGAGGTCCCCTCCTTGTCGTATAGCAGCACACTTCCGTTGGGCATCGGGAAGTACGCCCCGATGACCAGATAGCCGCCATGCTGGTACCGGGTCGTGCTCAGCGTATGTTCCCCGAAGGTGACCTTCGTCAGGTCCGCCGCGGTGGGTTCGCTCTCGGAGCCCTTGAGGATCTGTTTTTCATCCATCAGGAGGGTGGCCCATCCGTTCGCCACCGGTGACTTCACCAGGCGTGCCCAGGCCTGCCTGGCATTCGGCCAGTTGAGCGTCCAGCCGTTGAAGGTGTAAGGCGCCGGCGCATAGAGGAACTGGAACTGCCCCCCCAGCGGCGTGTAGAACTTCGAGGCGGCGAGGTATTTCTCTTCGGTCATCGCCTCGGTGACCTCGGCGACCACGCCGGCGACCTCACCGGCGACGGCCTTGCAGGCCAGTTCGAGTTGGGAGAAGACCTTCTGGCTGGCCAGGGGCATTCGCCCGGCGACAACGATTCTACCATCGGGGAAGACCCACGCCGCTTCACCGCGACCCCCGGCCTTGGGGATGTATACGCCGTCGGTGGTTTCGTGCAACTGGCCGAATGTCTTTGCCAAGGCGCGGCGGACGGGCTCGCCCCGTATCGAGACGCCCAGATCCACGCACACGGCCGCCTTGAACCCCAGTGTTGCCAGGGTCAACCTTCCGGCCGGGGCGAGGGGCGCCTTACGGCCGGCCGGCAATGTCAGGTCCTTCAATGCCCTGGAGAACGCCGCCTTGGTTACCACGCTCTTATTGGCCTTGTCGTGCATCAGGATATTCCCGCCAGGCGTGGGGAAGAAGGCCATGATGGCGAGCCACCCGCCGTGCTGGTAGCGGTCTGTGCCGAGGGCGTGTTCGCCGAAGGCTACCCGTGTCAACTCGGCCGAGGTCGGCTCGGCGGCCGAAGCTCTCAGGATCACCTTTTCGTCGAGGAAGAGTTTGGCCCAGCCGTTGGCCGCGGGCGACTCGACCAGCCGGGCCCACGCTTGCCTGGCGTCAGGCCAGTTGAGCACCCAGCCGCTGAAGGTGGGGGGGAGTTTGGCGTAGAGGTACTGGTATTGGTCTGCCTTGAGCGTGAAGAACTCCGAATGCTCGCGCAACCGCCCTGGAACGGCCGACGCTTTGACCCCCAGGACCACGCCGGCGATCTCGCTGGCGACGGCGTCAAAGGCGAGCTTCAACTCGAAGAAGGCCTTCGGGTCGGCCAGCTCGCGCTTGCCTGCGATCACCACCTTCCCGTCAGGCAGCACCCAGGCCGCCTCGCCGCGTGTTCTCACGTTGGGGACGAACACGCCCTCTCCGGCCGGGACCACATGACCAAACCGGTTCGCCAGCGCCTTGGCGACCGGACCCATCTTCAGCGGCGCGCCAAGATCGACCCGCAAGGCTGCCTTGTACCCCATTGCCGCTGGACTGGTGCTCACTTCCGAGCTGACGGGACTGGGCGAGACCGCCGCCGCTACGGGGGCCTGTCCCTCGACCCGGCCACACCAAGGGCCAACATAGGCGGCCAGAATGAGAATAACCGGCATCATCGAGAACCGATCCGTACTGCCGCTCATAGGTGACTCCCTTGCTTCTGATGGGTGGCCTTTGCCACTGCCGTGCCGCGTACCCCGCACCCCGTTCCCCTCATAGTAGGTACACGTGCCGCCCGAATCGGTCAAGCCTTTTCGGCCTCGGGTTGTCTTGAACGTGCTCCCCCGGGGGTATGGATTGCCTGCGTCCGGCCGGTCAACGGGGCTGCAGATCGGCGTCGAGGGTGAGGCGCTGGCCCGGCTGGGTGGTGAGGTCGACGGTGTGGTCGCCGTGGCGGATGGTGCAGGGCCGGCCGAGGTTGGACAGCAGCGTGAGTTGGGCGAGCTTCCCGTCTTCCCAGGTGAGGTCGATCTCGAATCCCCCGCGGGCGCAGAGGCCGGCGGCGCGGCCGTTGGGCCAGGCGCCCGGCAGCGCGGGCAGCAGGTGGATCTCCCAGGCGGATCGGTCGCCGGCGGCGGGTTCGTGGCTTTGCAGGAGCATCTCGGCGATGCCGGCGGCCCCGCCAAAGTTGCCGTCGATCTGGAAGGGAGGATGGGCGTCGAACATGTTCGGGTAGGTACGCTCGGGCCCGATGAGGTTGCCCAGCAGCTTGAAGGCGTGGTTGCCGTCGCCCAGTCGGGCCCACAGGTTGATCTTCCAGCCCATCGACCAGCCGGTGGCCTCGTCCCCGCGAAGCTCCAGCGACCGCCGCGCGGCCGCGAAAAGCTCCGGCGTGCCTCGCCCGGTGATCTTACCGCTCGGGTGCAGCGCGTACAGGTGCGAGACGTGTCGGTGCTCGGGGTGGACTTCCTCGTAGTCGTGCTGCCACTCCTGCAGTTGCCCCTTGGCGCCCACCTGGAACGGCAGCAGGGCGGCGAGGCGGTCGGCGAGTTGGTCGCGGAAGTCGGCATCGACGTCGAGGATTTCCGCCGAGCGGATGCAGTTGCCGAACAGCTCGCGGATGATGCCCAGGTCCATCGTGCAGCCCATGCTCGTCCCGGCGGTCTTGGTTTGGCCGTCGGCATCGACATAGCGGAAGCGGTTCTCCGGTGACGTGCTCACCGGCGTCACTCCCCGGCCGTGGCCGTCGTCGACGAGCCAGTCCAGGCAGAACTCCGCCGCCGACCGCATCAGCGGGTAGGCCCGCTCGGCGAGGAACGCCTCGTCGCCGGTGAAGGCGTAGTGTTCCCACAGGTGTTCGCACAGCCAGCCGGCCGCCATGGGCCAATACGAGCAGAACGCCACGTTGTCCACCGGCTGGGCGCCTCGCCAGAGGGTCGTGTTGTGGTGGGCCACCCACCCCCGGCGGCCGTACATATGGCGGGCCACCTCGCCGCCGGTGACGGCCAACTCGCCGATCATCCGCAGCAGCGGCTCGTGGCACTCGGAGAGGTTCGCCACCTCCACCGGCCAGTAATTCATCTCGGCGTTGATGTTCATGGTGTACCCGCCCGCCCACGGCGGCAGCACGTGCGGGTTCCAGATGCCCTGCAGGTTCAGCGGCTGAGTGCCCGCCCGCGAGCCGGAGATCATCAGGTAGCGGGCAAACTGGAAGTACAGCGCCGCTAGCGACGGGTCGCCCCCGCCGGTGAAACGGCGGATCCGCTCGTCGGTCGGCAGGGCCGCCCGGCCGGGGTCGCGGCCCACATCCAGCGACACGCGGTCGAACAGCGCGGTGTAATCGGCCACGTGACGCGACAGCAGCGAATCGAAGGGCCGCCCGGCGGCCGCGGTGAGGTCGGCGGCGGCGCGGATGGCCGGGTCGACGCCGTCGCGGCTGGGGCTCTTGTCGAAGCCGTTGAAGCTCGATGCCGCCGACAGCACCATCACCACCTCGGCGGCGCCCCGGACGACCAACTCGCCTTCCCCGGCCGAGACGGTTCCCCCTGTTGCCGTCAGGTGCAAGCGGGAGTCGAAGAACATGCCCCGCCCGTCGATGTCGGCCCCGTACAGCACCTGCGCCGCGTTCGGTTTCCGCTGTCCGTTCTCCTCCCACAGCTCGGGGTACTTCCACGCGGCCGGCTTGTTCTCCACCCAGTCCAACTCGCGCCGCAGCGCCAGGCCGGGCAGTTGGCCCCGCATGATCAAGGTGCCCTCGCCGTCGGCCTCGACGGTGGCGGTGGGGTGGGGTGAGTCCAGCGCGGCCGTGAAGTCGAGCGTCCCGCCTTCGGCGGTCAAGCGGATCACGATCACCTGGTCGGGATGGCTGGCGAAGATCTCTCGCGTGAACGTCGCGCCGCCCCGGGTGATCCGCACGCGGCAGACGGCGCGGGCGATGTCGAGTTCCCGCACGTAGTCGGTAACCTCCCCCGTCGCGTCGAAGTTCAAGCGGAGGTCGCCGAGCGGCTGATAGCACGTTTGCGCCCGGCCCAGCCAGTGCTCGGTGATGAAGGCGTCGGCCTCGGCATTTCGGCCGCCGCGGACCATCCGGACGACGCGGTCGAAGTCGGTGGTGATGTCGAGGTCCAGGTCGCGCCGCCCGGCCTCGTCGGCGTACAGGGTGTCCTCGTTCAGTTGCAGTCGCTCGGCCTCGACGCCGCCGAAGACCATCGCCCCCAGCCGTCCGTTGCCGATCGCCAGGGCCTCCTCCCACTCCACCGCGGGCCGCTCATACCACAGCCGCAAGTCCTCCTTCGTCGTCGTGGCCACGGCCAAACTCCTTTCGCCGGGCCATTGTAACGGCCGGGTCCCCACGTGACGAGGCCATGAGTTCCGCGGCGGGCCCCGTGCTGCATTCCGCGGTGCCACGCTCCCACGCAAAGCATCCCGTGGTGCCATGCTCCTACGCGAAGCGGAGGGGCATGCGGACACGCGGGGGCGGTGCTACGCCGTGATGAATGGATCTTCGTCGGCGGCCGAGACGGTGACCTCCAGCCCCGGCAGGGCGGCCCCAAGGCGCTCGGCCAAAGGCGCGAGGGTTAGCCGTTCGCTGTTGGAGTGGCCCACGCAGACCACCGTCATCCCGGCCGCGGCGGCGGCGAGGGCGTCGTGGTGGCGCAGTTCGCCGGTGACGTACCAGTCGGCCCCGGCGGCGACGGCGCGGCGGAAGAGGCTCCCGCAGGAGCCGCACCCCACGGCCAGCGTCCGAACCTTGCGGCGCTTCCCCGGGCGCGGCGGGGCGGCCACCTGGAAGCGGCGCACGCCGCAGGCGGCGCGAATGCGGCCGAACATCGCTTCGCGCCCCACCGGGCGGGCCAGTCGCCCCACCCGGCCGAGGCCGACGGCCGGCGGGGCGTCGGTCAGGCGGTAGGCGTCGATGGCGGGGGTTTCGTAGCGGTGGGCGGCGCGGATGGCGGCCAGCACGTCGGGCAGTCTCTCAGCCGGGCAGACGGTTTCCCATCGCAGTTCGGCCGCTTGCTCCCGCCGGCCCGCCCGGCCGATCGTCGGGTGGGTCGTCGCGTCGCCGCGGAAGCTGCCGGTACCCTCGGCGGCGAAGCCGCACTCGCGATAGCCGCCGATCTGCCCCGCCCCCGCCCCGAACGCCGCGGCCGAGACGGCCGGGAGGTCCTCGGCGGGGACGAAGGTGACGACCTTGTATTGCCCTTCGGCGCAGCGCGGTTCCAGCGGGCGGCGGTCGGCGCCCATGCCCAGCGCGTCGGCCAGGGCGTCGTTGGCCCCGCCAATGGCCGAGTCGTAGGCCGTGTGAATGCTGTACACGCCCACCCCCGCCCGCACGGCCCGATAGGCCATCGTCTCAGCCGTCACGCGGGCGATCGGCTTGAAGATCACCGGGTGGTACGCCATGACCAGCTTCGCCTTGGCCGCCACCGCCTCGGCCAGCACCGCCGGGGTGAGGTCCACACACAGCAGCACCCGAGAGCAGGGGCGGCCCGGATCGCCCACCAGCAGGCCCACGTTATCCCACGGCTCGGCGTAAGCCGGCGGGGCAATCTGCTCGAGCACCTTGGCGACGTCTGCGATTCTCATGGCTGGGCCCTTTGCCAATGGGCGCGGCCTGAGGCCACGCGCGGTGCGATCAGCATAGCCGCGGCCGAGCGATTTGCCAAACCCGAAGCTTCCCCTCCGCCGCCGGGCAAGCGGCTCGCGAGAAGCGGCGGGGGGGGTTGACCGCCAACCGCGCCGGGGGCACAATACGCCGGGGTGGGGCATCGGCTGCCCAATCGGGCGGGTGGGAGCCAGTGATGGATGTGGAACTGAGTTACGTCGAGGTGTTGGGCATCGCCGAGCAGATCGAGCGCGACGCGGCCGGTTTCTACCGCCGGGCCGCCGCCTTCGCCGGGGACCCGCAAGCGGCGGATATCTACCGCGAACTGGCCCAGATGGAAACCGATCATTCCCAGATCTTCGGCGCCCTGAAAGACAGCGCCGCCGGGAGCGCGCCCGCGGGCGGGCACATCATCACCAACGCCGCCGGGGAGAGCTTGCCCTTGATGGCGGCCATGTTCGTCGAGGGGGCCCGGCAAGACCTGGCCGAGCACTTCACCGGGCGGGAGATCAACGAAGCGATCTACGACCACGCGATCGCCTTCGAGAAAGACACCATCGTCTTCTACCTCCAGATCAAGACCGCCCTCGCCGACGGCGACCAACGCAAGAAGATCGACCGCATCCTCCTCGACGAACTCGGCCACGTGATCACCCTCACCTGCAAACTCGCCTCCCACCGCCGCCCGACCCAAGAGGCGTGAAGGGGTAGGCGCCACGTCGCCGGCGGCGGGCCTCGGCTGCGCATGTCGGCGGCTGTCCGGGCGAAGTTGTGGGAACCCGGGAAGCTCTCTCACCTGCTGATACGGCGCTCGGCCGAGCTTCTCCTCGAACGCCAACTTTTCCAGGACCTCACGTTACTCCCTGAAAGGCGATGATGCGCCGGAAGTATTCGGCCAGTTCGTCGAGACAGCGCTGTTGGTATTCTTTGAGTTGAAACAGCATCAGTTGTCGGCCTCCGCGTCGCCTACCAAAGGCTCGACCTGTTTAGGCAGTTTCTTCTGTTCCGATGTGAGCCTGCGCTGGACTTTCTTGACATCCTCTGCCGGCGGCAAGGCCTCCGGCACGATACCCCGATCCACCAGAAGCTTGCGGACCTCGCGGTTGTTCTTGACGTGCTCATCGGTAATGCCGAGCTCGGTGCGAAGACTGTTCTGTTTGATGTTGAAGTTGGTGATTTCGTTGGCGAAATCTTTTGCCTTGATCGTAATGGTCGGAAGAAAGTCGGCCAGCGGGCGGCTCTTCGGCACACCAAGGGAGCCCTTCATATCCTGCGTGGTGCGCCCGCCAAAGAGGGCCGTGTCTCCCTTGCTGCGGATGCGGCCGAAGCTCTCGTTCGTACGCAGACGGTCGAAGATGATGCCCGAGAGTTCCTTCTCGGATGCCGTGAGCTTCTTGCGGGCGCCGATGCGCTCGGCCTCGGCAAGGCGTTCTTCAATGATCTCCTGCTTGCGGGTCTGGACGGCGAAGTACGTCTGAGCGAAGGCAATCTGGTCCTTGGCGGGGTCGCCGTTTTGGGCGATAAGGTAGCAGGCATAACGGGTGAGGGCGATGTCCTTGATCTCTCGCTTGGCCCCCGAGCCAAGGTCGACCATTTTCGTGACGTCAGCAAAATGGTCCTTTGGGTCGTAACCGCTATTGATACAGGTGGTTATGGCCTTGTCGACGACCTTGGCGAAGTTCTCCCACCGGGCGTACCCCAACAGCATCTGAAGGTCTCGGGCACACCAGTACTCCACCCCGCTTTCGGCGTGCTTGCGAACCACGTCCTCGAAACTCGAGTGCAAGCGAACGATGATTTCCTTATCCACAGAGGCGCTCCATTCTCATGAAAGCCTCATCTCGTAAGGAACCTGCTTGAACGTGATACGCTCGCGCTTTAGGCGGGCCGGGCCAAGGCGACAGCCTTCGGCGTAGATTACCTTCGGGCCGTCGTGGCCGGGGAGGTCTTCCAGAATTCGCCCGGTCAGCACGTTCCCGCTGCAGGGGTTGCCGACCGGGAGCTTGGCGTCGCACCGCAGCAGGTGGTACGGCACCTCCCGGTGGTGGTTGACGACGGCCTCCTTGCCAATCCAATTGAGCGTCGGCATCAGTTCCCTTCCGTGAAGTGGTGCCCGGGGCCGCGCGTGGCGCATTGGCCGTCGGAATCGCCTTCCGAGGCACGGACAGTTGCACGGGTCGCCCCAGCATCCACGAGCCCGAAGCATATTCCCTCCCCTGTGCGGGTGTCAATGCTCGACTGGCGAGCCGGGATCGGGTCCGGCTCGGCGTACCCCTCTCCGGCTTTTCTCCCGAACCGGCGGGGGGGCGGGGGCGTAGTATAAGGGCAGGGACAACGTAATGGCAGACTGTGTGGCGGTGTGTGGCCGTCGTGCAGTCTGCCGCTTTTTTTGGGGCGGGGGTGCTGTCGCCGTGGCGACGGTGCCGGTATGATGGGTTCGGCGGCTCGGCGGGCGGGCCGGCTCGGCGGCCTGGTGGTCAACTCGACGCGTCAGAGAAAGGGCAACCACATGGAACTGCTAGCGTTCGATCTGTTTGGGAACCTCAGCGAACGGGCCCTGATGACTTGGGCGGTGGTCCTCAGCGGGCTGTCGGTGATCGGGGTGCTCTGGCTGATCCTCGGCATGTACAAGCTGGCGGGCAACCAGGTGAAGCTGGCGGCCGTGCTGGAGGGCCTGATCGAAGCGATGAAGAGGAAGTGACCCCCCCCGGTCCGTCGGCCGATGGGTGCGGGCCGGGAGAAACGGCAGGGGGGCGAACAAGCCCTCGGGCGTCCGCCCCGCTGCGCATATTCTCGATCGAGTGGCCCACCGCTATGATTACAGGTACAGGCCGACCCGGCCTTCGGGGCGGGGCCTGACTCCACCGAGCCACAGGCGACATCGCTAATGCGCGACCGTCACCTCCGTGTCTCACCGGTCTTTGTTCGATAGGTCTCAGGCCCGCGGCCGCACCGGTACGATCACGGGCCCGTTTCCGGCGGCCTAGACGGCCACGACTTCTTTGACTTGAGGAAGCTTCTCTTTCAGATTCCGCTCGATACCCATCTTCAAGGTCATGGCGGCGCCCGGGCAACCCGCGCAGGCGCCCTTCAGGCGGACGCTCACGACCCCGCTGTCCTCGTCGGCAGCCACCAGTTCAATGTCGCCGCCGTCCGCCTGGACCAGCACGCGCAGCCTCTCGATTTCCACCTTCACTTGTTCGGTAAATCCGCCGTCTGACTGGTCGACCATTTCGCGCTCCGTATCCGCTGCCCTTCTCGTCGGGGCCCCTGCCCCGTGCACGTGCATTATACCACGAATGCCCGAACAGGCAAGACGAGCCATGGAAGTTTGGCCAGGGATTCCCCCGCCGGGTACAATGCGGCCGAAGGAGTGGCGCGACGATGGGTGAACCGGCACAATACGGCCTTGCCGTGGTGCCCGCTCGCGGCGGGTCGAAGGGGCTGGTGGGCAAGAACCTCGCCGCCGTTGGCGGGCGGGCCCTGGTGCGCCGGGCGGTGGAGGCGGCGTTGGCCAGCGGGCGGTGCTCCCGGGTCATCTGCAGCACCGACAGCGACGCGATCGCCGCCGAGGCCGTCCGGGCCGGGGCCGACGTGCCGTTCCGCCGCCCGGCCGAGCTGGCCGGCGACACGGCCGGCAGCCTGGAGGTGCTGCGCCACGCGGTGGCGCACGTCGAGGGCGAGCGCGGGGGAAGCGTGGACTGGGTGTGCCTCATCGAGCCGACCACGCCGCTGCGAACCGGCGCCGATATCCGCGCGGCGGTGGACCTGTACCTCGCCGCCGATCCCCCGGCCGACAGCGTGGTGAGCCTCTGCGAGGTGACCGACGCGCACCCGGCGTGGCTGCGTAAGGTGGTCGGCGGAGAAGTTGTCCCCTATTTCGAGTCCCTCGCCGAGCCCACACGGCGGCAGGATCTTGCCGGCCAGCCGGTGCCGTACCGCCGCAACGGGGCCGTCTACGTGACGCGGCGCGACGTGCTGATCGACGGGCGAAGCCTCTACGGGCGGCGCTGCCTGGGCTACGTGATGGGCCCCGAGCGAAGCGTTAATATCGACACGGAACTGGAGCTGCTGATCGCCCGGGCCGTGTGGGAGAAAACCGGCGACGGCTGAACCGGGGGAGAGGGATGGCTACCCTCGAAGGGGTAGCCAGTAGCCGGTGGCCGAGGGTGCCCGGTGTTTCCTGCGTGGATCGCTGTTGTCTGGCCCCACCAGCCTCGAAGGGGCGTGCATGGGTTGCCGAGGCGCAGGCGCCCCCCCGGCGGGGCTGACGACCGGCCCTGCCCAGAGGAACGGGCGGCCAACGCCAATCGCTGCCGAATGACCGGACACCCTTGGCTACTGCCTCCCGGCTCCCGGCCACTGGCTACTGGCTACTCTCCCACAGCCCGAGACCAAGGGTGAGGTCGCCCGGGCGGTCAGCGCCGGTAGGTTTTCGGGCGGGGTGTGGCGTCGGGCGATTCGGCGCGGAGGCTGAGCCTGCAGACGGCGTAGATGACCATAGCGATTGCGGCGCCGACGGCGTGGACGCCGATGTCGCGCCACTGGGCCTGGCGCCGGGTGAACAACCCCTGGGCGATCTCGCCGGCCGCGGCGCCGGCCATGCTCATCGCGACGGCCAGCAGGGCGCCGCGCCGCGTGCGACCGAACAGCCACAGCATCACCTGCGTGATCATCCAGCCCGACAGCCCGTGCAGGACGATGTCACCGGGGCGATAGACCGCGGCGGTCCAGGTGAGCAGGCCTCCCTTGGGGACCACGCCCAACAACAGCCCGAACAGCAGCGCCGCCGCCAGGACCCATCCGCCGCTCCGCCGGCGCGCCTCGCGCCCGGTGAGTTGGCCGATGGCGGCCCAGGTGAGGATGAAAGCGGCGTTGACGGCGGGGCAGAACAGCCCTCCCGGCGTCAGCAGGGCGGCGGTGATCAACACGGCGGCGAAGGTGGCGAGCAGGGCCCGCTCCTGCCGTCCACGTTCGGCCCTCCCGGCGGCGGCGAGGGCGCGGGCGAGGCACCCCAGCAGGCACACGCACAGCCACAACACACCGCCCCAACCGATCAGGTGGTGCAGCATGGGCCAGCCGGCCGCCGGCGAGTCGGCCACCAGGGCCATCTCCCCGCGGCCGATCCAGTCGGTCAGGTCGTTGGGCCAATCGGGCCGGGCTATCCAGCCGACGGCCCAGACTTCGGCGGCGGCCAGCGCTCCGACCGCCACGGCGGCTTGCGCCAGATGGCTCCGTCGGCCGGCGAGGAAGACCGTCGCCAGCAGCAGCGTTCCCGTCGCGGCGCCGGTCACCACCGGCAGGGCCGCCGGGCACAGGCCGGTCAGTACCACCGCCGCGGCCAAGGCCAGCAGCAGTCCGGCATGGCGGCCGATCCACCGGCGCTGCGGGGGGGGGAGCCATTCGCCCGGAGGGCCCCCGCGGTCAATCGGCCAGAAGGGCCAGCACCACAGGGCCAGCCCCGCCCAACCCATCAAGGCGAGCATGACGCGTCCGCCTCCGGCTCCGGCGGCGAGCAGGCCCGCCAGGGCGCCGGCGACCATGCTCGCTCCGAACAGCGCGGGCGCTGCGCCGGCCGATTCGATCGTCGGCAGGAGGTCCTGGGTGAGCATCACCAACAGCGCCAGCAGCGCCAATTGGGTCACCAGCGACATGTCCATCTGCCCCTTGAGGGGGTTCGGCCGCGCCGGCGAGGGCGCCAGGGCGTGGCCGATAAGATGGTACACAGTGATGCCAACCGCCACCAGCAACGCCAAGTGCATCGCGTGGCCGGGAACGTCGGTCTTCTCTGCCGTGGTCCGCCAGCACAGCCACAGCACCCACACAGCCAGCGTGCCGGCCAGCAGTGCCGCCCAGCCTGCCCGTGTGGGCCACCACAGGCTCACCGGAGCGACCAGCAGAACACCCAGCAGCGTCCACCGACTGACCGTTCGCAGGTGGCTCGCGTTGGTGCCGACGGGGATGGGCAAGGGCGGCTAACCTTTTCAACCGGAACGGTTCTGTTATCCACGCGGCGGAACTTTATAATGAACCCCGGTGGGGTGCATCACGATAGAATATCATCGGCAATCTGCCTTGTAGGAGTGAAGCGCCAATGCGAACGTCAATGGTGTTGTCTCTGGTGGCCGTGTTGGTTTCCACGGCAGTCGCGCAGAAACCGGCTGTCGCGCCGGAACCGCCTAAAGTGCTGAAACCGGCTAACGTGCTCGTGCTGGTCAACAGCAAACTCGACATGTCGGTGGCCCTGGGTCGCTACTACTGCGACAAACGGGGTGTGCCCCTTAAAAACCTGGTGGCCCTGCCGCTGCCCGCCACCGACGCGATGACGGAGGCCGAGTACGACACGCTGCTGGCCGAGCCGCTGCGCCAAGCCATTGCCGATCGAGACCTGACCGACACCATCACCTGCATTCTGACGATCCGGGGAGTGCCGTTCCGCATGAAGGCCCCTCCCCTGACGGCTGAGAAGAAAGAACTGGCCGATCTGATCCAGCAGATCATAGACAAGGCGAAGCAGCGCCTGGCTGTCGACGTGGAATTGATGAAGACTATCGGCGTCAGCTTCCCGGACAAGGCCAGGGGCGTGGAAGATCTGGCGGTGCTGGACAAGCTGTTCGAGACGATTCCCCCCGCGCCGGACGAGCCGGGGGACATCATCACAGTGAAGGCGGCCTACAGGTCGGTCTCAACGGCCCGGCCCATCCGGATCAAGAGGCTGTTGGACGCCGACAACAGGGTGTTGGCCCAACGGCAGTATCTGGCCGTGACGCAGGACGCCATGGGCCTGGCGGGCCTGTCGGAAAGGCTGAGGGTCCTCTCGCCGCCTGGCGCCCCCAGCGCCGATGTCATCGCCCAGCGTCTCGAATCGCTGCAGCGCCGGAAGGCGGGGTTGTTCCGGAACAAGCTGAGCGTCGATGTGATCGAGAAGATGGCATCGGTTTTTGAGGTAACCCATGGCGCCATAGGCGTCCACGATGGCATGGCCAATCGCCTGAGAATCCTGGAAACGGTGACCAATCAATCGGCGGTGGACAGCGAATTGAGCCTGCTCCACTGGAAGGACTATGAACGTGAAGGCGGCTATGGCAACCCGCTCTACTTCCGGGCGAAGGGCAACCTGCCGCGGGTGATCGCCGAGAAAGGCAAGGTCCTGATGGTCTCTCGCATCGACGGGCCGAAAGTCTCCGATGCCCTTCGCCTGATCAAGGACGCCATCGCCGTCGAGGCCGAGGGCCTCAAGGGCATCTTCTATATCGATGCCAAGTCCAAACTACCGCGGTCGGTTGCCTCCGGGGACCTCACCCCCAAGAAGCGGCAATGGACCGGGGAGCAGCGTTTCGATGCTTCCCTGAGCGTTCTCGCAATGAAGTTAGAGCAGTCCAACATGCCCGTGATATTGGATCAGCACAGGTCGGTCTTTCAGCCGGGCACGTGTCCGAACGCGGCCTTGTACGTCGGCTGGTACAACCCGCGGCAGTACGTGCCGGCGTTCACCTGGGTCCGTGGAGCGGTCGGCTATCACGTGTCCAGTTTCGAGGCCCAGCACCTGCGTGACAGCGACAGCAATGAGTGGGTGCCGCGGATGATCGCCGCCGGCGTCACCGCCACGATCGGCGCGACCGACGAACCGTACGTCGCGGCCTTCCCGGTGCCGGAGGAGTTCTTCGGCCTCTTGCTGGGCCGACAGATGACCGTTTGCGAAGCCTACTGGCTGACGGTGAAGCAGTGCAGTTGGCGGCTCATCTTGATTGCCGACCCGCTATACAACCCCTTCAAGAACAACCCGCTCAAGAAGAAGGAGCCATCCTCGGCTCCCGCGGGCGCCGGCTCAAGCCGATCGGGGGGCTGATGGGCGGCCAGGGCCCTGAAGCAATCGAGCTGTTCGTGCCCGGGCGCCTGTGCCTGTTCGGCGAGCACAGCGACTGGGCCGGCGGGCTCGGGTTCCACGGCGGCTACTGCCTGGTGACCGGCACCGAGCAGGGCCTGCGGGCGACCGTACGGGCAAGCGACCGGCTGGTGGTGGATACGGCGCTGCCGGAGCCCAGGGGCGGGCAGGCCACCCGCCGGCGGACCCTAAGTTGCCTGTGGGACGCCGAGGCCGTCTTGGAGGCCGCCAAGGACCCCGAGGAGTTCTTCCGTCACTGCGCGGGGGTGGCCCGGGGGATGATGGCCCAGCCGGGCGTCACCGGCGGCGTGGAACTGCGGATCGACCGCATGGACCTTCCCCTGAAGAAGGGCGTGGCCAGTTCCGCGGCCGTGTGCGTGCTGGTGGCCTCGGCGTTCGATCGGGCGTACGGACTGGGCTTGTTTCCTCACGAGATCATGGAGTTGGCCTACCAGGGCGAGCGGTTGACCGGCAGCCAGTGCGGGCGGATGGACCAGGCGTGCATCTTCGGGAGAACCCCGGTGCTGCTGAGTTTTGCCGCCGCGACCGACATTCGCGTGGAGCCGGTCTTCCCGCATCGCCGAGTCGACCTGTTCTTCGTGGACCTGGCCGGCGAGAAGGACACCATCACGATCCTCAACGACCTGCAGTCGGCCTATCCCACGGCCGAGCCGCTACGCCAAGCCCTCGGGCCCGATAACGAGCGGAACGTCCGTCGGGCTTACCGGGCCCTCTCGGCCGGGGACGCCGAGCGGCTCGGCGAGTGCATGACGGCCGCCCAGGCCCTCTTCGACGAGAAGGTCGCTCCCTACAGCCCGGCCCAGTTGGCGGGCCCGCGGCTGCATGAACTGCTCGCCTGGGGCGAACTGAAGCGGCGGGTGCACGGCGGCAAGGGCGTTGGCAGCCAGGGCGACGGGACCGCGCAGTTCGTGGCCCGCAGCTCGGCCGACCGAGAAGCCGCGATGGCCGCCATCGAGGCGAGCTTCCCGCCGATGCGGTGCTTTCCGTTGTCTATTCCGCCGGCCGGTTATGACCGATAGAAGAGACTATGGACGCCAACACCTCCGAGGTCGTGGGACACTTGGCCCGCTGGGTGCTGCTGGCCGTCGCGGGCGCCTTCGGCATCGCGACGGTGATGATGGTGTTGATAGGCGGGCTGCCCGCCAGCCTGGCCGCCGCCTCGGGGTGGGCGGTGGTCCCCGACGCGGTGGCCGTGCCGGGTAAGTTCCTTCGCCTCCGGTCGCGATTCCGCCCCCGTCCGTCGCCGCATTTCCCCTCCGTCTGGTGGGTGAGGTCCGACGGTGAGGACGTGACCGCCTGGGTGGCCCCCAACGGAGACACGGTGCTAATCGCGGCCGATGCCCTGTCGCCGGGTACGCTGGGCTTGCGGGCGGTGGCGAACCCCTACAGCGGCTGCCGGGTCAGCGGCGACGGACGGATCGGGCGCATCTGGCCCAAGGGCACCGAATTGCTGCTGCTGGACGCTCGCGCCCTGGTGGCCGTCACCGGCGAGGGACGACTGGACGACCGGGCCGGCAGCGGCTGGCGAGGCGACGCGGGCCGCGTGCCACTGGCCGAATTGGCCGAGCGAGGGGCCACGGCGTACCTGGTGAGGGTGCCGCTGCGAGACTACGATCGCACCTGCAGACTGCTCCGACGCGCGCCGTTGGCGCCGGTGCTCCCCGCGGCCGTCGAGTGGGACCGCGTGGCCGATTCGACCGCCGTGCTGGACTTGATAACGCACATCCGGCGGATCTGCCGCCAAATGCCGCTGCTGGTGACCGCCGATGCCGCTCTGGCCGGCCAAGCCGTCGCCGCCGAGGTGCCCGTCGTCCTGGTCGGCCCTCACCCGCCCCTGCCGCCGCCGGGCCGGAACGTGCCCGACTGGCCGGGGCTGCCCAGCCACCTGCCCTGACGCCCTGTCCGGGCGGCAATACCGGCGGGGAGATGCCGTTAACCCCGACGAAGACGCCGCGTCGACGATCTGGGCGGGGGGCCGGGAATGGGTTACACTCCCCCCCAAGCAATCGGCGGGCGCCGTGGCGGCGCTCGAAGTGAGTCCATTATTGGAGAAAGACGATGAAAGGTCTACGAATCGCAGTCCTGGCGGCGATCGCCGTCGCGGCGGTCAGTTACATGGTGGTGGCCCAGAGGGCTCCGTTGGACCGCGGGCCCAATCGGCCGCCGCAGCATCCGGTGGTGGCGGCGCTGGACGTGGACGGAAACGGGGAGGTCTCCGCGGCGGAGATCGCCGGGGCGCCCAAGGCGCTGGCCACGCTCGATAAGAACAAGGACGGCAAGCTCACCGGCGACGAACTCGGCAGCCGCCGGCGGGGCGGCCCGCGGCCCGGCACCAGCAGCGACGCGTCGATGTTCACCTGCCCGCTGAAATCCAACAGCGACGAGGAGAAGGCCATCCTCGCCGTGCTGGATGCGATGAACACCGAGCGCCGCGGCATGATGAACGTTCCGGTCTCCGACGGGCGGCTGCTGCGGCTGCTTGCCGAGAGCGTGGGCGCCAAGCACGTTGTCGAGATCGGTACGTCCAACGGCTACTCGGGCATCTGGCTGTCGCTGGCCCTGCGGACCACCGGCGGGAAGCTGACCACCTACGAGATCGACAAGCGGCGGGCCGAACTGGCGCGGAAGAACTTCAAGCGCGCCGGCGTGGATTCGATCGTCACCCTCGTCGAGGGCGATGCCCACAAGGAAGTCGTCAAGCTCACCGAGCCCATCGACATCCTCTTCCTCGACGCCGACAAGGCCGGTTACGTGGACTACCTCAAGAAACTGCTGCCGCTGGTCCGGCCCGGCGGGCTGATCGTGGCCCACAACATGAATACGCGTCAGGCCGATCCGAACTACATCAAGGCCATCACCACCAACCCGAAGTTGGAGACGATCTTCCTGCACATGCGGGCCGCCGGGGTGGGCGTGACGATGAAGAAGCGATAGACGCCGCGCGGGTGCCATGGCCACGCTTGCGTGGCCATGCCGGAGGACAATCCCCCGCGAACATGCCCACGCAAGCGTGGGCATGGCACCACACAGAGTTGCCCGGACAGAGTACTACCGGCCTTCGAAGGCCCTCCAGGCGGCGGCGAAGTCGGCGTTTTCGGGCTGGGCCAGGGCGTCAGCGAAATCCTCGTAGGATAGTGACTGCACCCTCCCGTCGTCGAAGAGCACGTTTCTGCCCGTCCTGTGATTGCCTGTTTTGTCGCAGGCTACCATGGTACCCGTGAGCAATCGGCTCGTAGGCCAGTAGAAATAGCCCCCGTCCGGATCACTCGAACCCTGGCAAAACAAAGACTTAGGCACCAGGTAGCGTTCCTCAAGGAGGATCATCAGATCAGGTGCCGCTCGATCACGCCGCTGTACACGATACATGGCGCCAGCTGTGCCGATGCCCTTGAGACGCGCTACGCACATGGCCTTTATGGGGCCCGCCAGCCCCCGCGCGGCCGAATGTCTTGCCCCGGTCGCGCGGACGGCGGCCACGACCTCTATCCTGCGGGCCATGAGAGCGTTGCCCTCCATCGTGAGTGCCTCGTCGAACCGCTCTTGGCTCAGTGCCTGGACGCTGCCGTCGGCGCGGAGGACGCACCGCTGCTTGTCAAAGTACCGGGCGTCGCAAGCGATGATCGTCTTGGGTTCGGTTCGGTCCTGCCGGCTCGGCGGCCGGTACAGGACCTCGCGGATCCGCTTGCGGAAGGCTTTCTGGTCGTCGGCGTCGCGGATCAGTTCCTGCAGGGCGTGGGGGTATCTGCCGTTGTTCTCCTCGCGGAAGGTCGCCATCATCTTCCCCAAGTTGCCCAGGAACGCCACACGCTTGTCGGGCGACGGAATGACCGGGTCGGCGTCTCGGTTCCCGTTGTCATCACCGTTGCCGTTGTTATCACCGTCCGAGGGGAACAGGAACACCCAGGCGAGGATGCCCAGGCCTACCACCACCAGCGACAGGGCCACGATGATGATCACTCGCGTGCCGCCAGGTGAGAGAGCATCCTGGCGGCCGTGATGTCGTGGTGCGGAGGTGCTTGGCATCGTCGTGTCCTCTCAATGAGACCCGATCTCCCTTACGCTGCCGGCGCGTTTCGGACGAGCCAAGCCTAGCCGCTGCGCTTACAGGCGCCAAGCCACTGTCCAGGCCGATCGGCAGGTGCGAATCCTCCGGCCTCGTGCCGGGTTGCAATTCGTGGAAGAGAAGCTGTGTGCACCCCGGGTGTTGACGGCGCCTGGCACGACACGTTCAACCGTTCTTGCGGGCCCGCCCGGGCGGCGGCCCGGCGAAAGCAGGTGAGATCATGCAAGCGTTCTGGCTCCTCGCTGTCCTCGGCGCATCCTGTGCCGCTGCTCTGGCCGGGTCCGATGGACCCAGGCTCCGGCGGGGCGGCGCCCAGACGCCCGCGCAGGCGAAAGCGGAACTGGCCCAGTTCAAGAAGTCCTACTCCGACCTCGCCGGCTGGAAGCGGCGGAAGGAGCAGATCCGCAAGGGCATCCTGGCCGGGGCCAAGTTGACAACGCTGCCCGCCCGAACGCCGCTGAAGCCGATGTTCGTCAAGAAGCGCGTCTACGACGGTTACGTTGTCGAGAACGTCGCCTTCCAGAGTTCCCCCGGCTTCTACGTGACCGGCACGCTGTATCGCCCCAGCGAGAGGGAAGGCCCCTTCGCGGGCATCCTCTCCCCGCACGGCCACGGCGGCCGATTCGCTGCCGGACGACAAGCGCGATGCGCGGTGCTGGCGCGGATGGGGGCGGTGGTGCTGCTGTACGACATGGTCGGCTACGGCGACTGGAAGGAGGCCGGCTGGTCGCACCGCAAGACGCCCGAGGTGCTGAGGCTGCAAACGTGGAACAGCATCCGGGCGCTGGATTTCATCCTGTCGCTGCCGGGCGTGGACGCCAAGCGGATCGGCATGACCGGCTGCTCGGGCGGCGGGACGCAGACGTTTCTGCTGACGGCGATCGACGACCGCGTGAAGGTGTCGGCCCCGGTGTGCCAGGTGTCGGCGCACTTTTTCGGCGGGTGTGTCTGCGAGAGTTCCATGCCCATCCATTGGGGGCCGAACCACAAGACCAACAACGCCGAGATCGCCGCGATGGCCGCCCCTCGGCCGCAGTTGGTGGTCTCCAACGGCGCCGACTGGACGAAGTTCACCCCCGAGACCGAATTCCCGTACATCAAGCACGTGTACAACCTGTACGGAGCCGGCGAAAAGGTGGCCAACGCCCACTTCCCCACGGAGAAGCACGACTACGGCCCGTCCAAGCGCATGGCCGTCTACCCGTTCCTCGCCAGGCACCTGAGATTGGACATCAAGCGTGTGCAAGGGGAAGACGGCAAGATCGACGAGTCGTTCTTCGTGGCGGAGAAGTACAGGGATTTGCTCGTCTTCGGCCCGGACAACCCCCGCCCGGCCGACGCGGCCAAACCCAACACGCCGCTGCCGTAGGGGACGCCGCGCGGAGGCGGAACCCATCCAAGACGTCGTCGGTCCATAGACGCCCGGGGGAGCCCTGCCGGACGCGGCGGGCGCGATGCGGGACTCCTTGTCGTATAATAACGGTGTGAGCAGCGATGATGCATCCAGGTCGGCCAGGGGCGTACCCGTCGTGGGCGATCATTCACGGCGGTGGCGGGATAACGTGTACGTCTATCCGGTGCTCTCGCGGCGGGCGCGGGGGCTGAGCGTGGGGATCAACCTGAGCCCGGGCACGGCGTGCAACTTCCGTTGCGTCTACTGCCAGGTGGACCGCCGGGAGGAGCCGCGGGCGGCGAAAGTGGACCTCGCGACGCTCATCCGGGAGTTGAACGCCGTACTGGATACGGTCACCGGCGGGGAGATCTGGTCGGACCCGTACTTCACGGCCGTGCCGGCGGCGTTGCAACGGGTGAACGACATCGCCTTCAGCGGCGACGGCGAGCCGACGGCATACCGCAACTTCGCCGACACCGTGCAGGTGGCGGCCGACGCGAAGGCCCGGCACAAGCTCACCGACGTCAAGATCGTCGTGATCAGCAACGCCACGCGGTTCCACACGGTGACCTTCCGCCGGGCGCTGCCGATTCTGCAGGCGAACAACGGGGAGGTCTGGGCCAAGCTGGACGCCGGCTCGCCCGAGCGGTTCTCGCAGATCAACCGCACCGCGGTGCCGTTCAAGACCGTCCTGTCCAACATCGAGTGGCTCGCCCGGGAGATGCCCATCGTCATCCAGAGCTGCTTCTTCCGCCTGAACGGGGCCGGGCCGTCCGAGACGGAACTCGAACTGTACATCGCCCGCCTGCAACATATCCTCACCGCGGGGGGGCAGATCAAGCTGGTCCAGCTTTACACCATCGCCCGCCCCCCGGCCGTCGCCAAAGTGACCGCCCTGGGCGACGACGAACTCGACGGCCTCGCCTACCGCGTGACCGATGCGCTGGGCCGGGTGACGGTGGAAACGCACTACGGGGATTGACAATGATCAATCGTCAATCCGGATCAGCGTGTGTACGGGGTAGCCTTCCAGTTTGCCGCGTCCGTTGAGGAAGGCCAGCTCGATGAGGAAGGCGATGCCGACGATTTGGCCGCCGAGCTGCTCGACGAGTTGGCAGCAGGCCGCCATGGTGCCGCCGGTGGCGAGCAGGTCGTCGATCATGCCGACGCGCCGGCCGGGGCGGATGGCGTCGGCGTGGATCTCGAGCGTGTCGGTGCCGTACTCGAGTTCGTAGCTGGCACTGAGGGAGGGGCAGGGGAGCTTGCCCGGCTTGCGGACCGGCACGAAGCCGACGCCCAGCTTGATCGCGACGGCGGCGCCGAAGATGAACCCGCGACTCTCGGCCCCGCAGATCACCTCGGCGTCGGCCAGCGGTTCGGCCAGCCGGTCGACCGCCTCGGCCAGCCCGGCCGGGTCGGCCAGCAGCGTGGTGATATCCTTGAAGATGATCCCTTGCCTGGGGAAGTCCGGGACGTCGCGAATCAGCCGGGCCAATGCGTCCATGTGGGTCTCCGTGTCAGAAGGGCGAACCGTTCCGCCGGGCGGCGAGTGTACCGGCCGGCGCCGGCGGCGTCCAGGCCGTCCTGAGGACGTCGGCGAGGGCTAACTAAGGATGAACTCGAAGGGCTCGGGGGTCTGCCCGGTCCAGTAGTAATAGATGGTGCCGATGATCATCACCAGCAGCGCCACGATCAGGTCCCCGGCGATCAGGCCGAACGCCATCGACTTGCACCGCTCGTACGCTTTACCCCCGCCGAATTTGTTGACGGCGATCTTCATCAGCCCGCCCAGCAGGAACGAGGCCCCCATGCCTTTGCTCGGCCAGGACGCGGGCACCAGCAAGATCACCGGATGCAGCGGCCACCAGGAATACCGCAGCCGGGCCACGGTGAACAGGCCCACCCCCACCACGGCGATCCAGAACGCCGCCACGCAGGCGCGGTTGGGCGCGAGGCGCTTCCAGGAAAACCGCTCCCAGCCGCTGAGGGAATTGGCCTCTTCGAGCTGCTCGGAGGTCTCCAGTTCTTGCGAGACCACGGTGACCTGGTTGAAGGCATACCGGGGGACCCCCAATGTCGAAGTCCAGTCGTTGGCCTTGTCGATGCCGGTGTTGTACTGCCAGTACAGGGTCATCGGCAGCGCCACGGCGACGCCGACAATCACCGCCACCAGCGCCCACGTGGCCGCCTTGCCGACGCCGACCTTGTTCTTGTCGGCCAACTGCAGGCCGTTGACGATGAACGGCATGAGCGTCTCGCGCGGGTCCATCAGCAGGAC
>SDBU01002142.1_pt1 | contig 26842 bp, 48 predicted proteins | sample 2277071 | NCBI WGS metagenome assembly SDBU01 (sample SAMN10397929, study PRJNA504765) | marine sediment metagenome | isolation source: marine sediment core GS08_GC12, 126 cmbsf | place: Arctic Ocean: Gakkel Ridge, Loki's castle | collected 2008 | reverse complement strand
AAGCCTCCCATAACGGTCAAGAACCCCGCTACCACCGCGCTCATTCAACCATTTCACGGCCCTTATTTGCGCTTTTGTTAAGCTCATATCTCGCTCCCCTCACATTCCTCCGGCCCGGCCACCTGGCGCCACTTCCAGTCCCGCATAACGGACCGTGCAGTACATCCCGGGCGGCGGCACACGGCCTCGCCGTAGTGGGGCCGGGCACAGGTGCTGATCCAGTTGTGCGGTTTCATGGAATTGGCTTCCAGTGTTCAGGCTGCCAAAGATTTTGGTCTTCCACGTCGCGTCCCCAATTCCAGCCATAGAGAGAGACATGCGACGTTTTTCCCCAGAACGTCTTGCGCGTGTGGTATCGTAACGCTCCGGTGTAACGGTCGACACTGGCGAACCTTCGACCGAGAATGCGCGTTCCATCTGTCGGCGCTGTCTCTATCGGCTGCCATTTACCCATCACAACCCCCAAAACTCTTGCGGCTCCATCCCGGTCAGCCACGGCAGCAGCACCAAGCCGATAAACACGGCAACGCAGAGCGCGCGGTAGCCTGCTATGCGCCAGGTTGGCATCATGGTTTCCCCGCTTGGCCGCAGTAGCCGATTGCGACATTCCCATCTTCCCACCGCCACCACATGCAGTCCGAAGCGATGCAGCGGCAATCTTCTGGTTCAGACAGTCCTGACTCAAATGGGCGGTTGAAGGTGCCGGCCCTTCCTTGCTTGACGTTTTGGTACTCCCACGTCACCGCTCTTGCTGCGGGGCACCATCTCTCGCGCGCCTGTTCTTCGGTGTACATCATCCTTCCTTCCTTGGCGGCAGGCGCCACATGAAGCCGTAGCCACGATATGTAATAATGCACACCATTAGATTGATCGGCCCGGTTAACGCGCATAAGAGTGCAAAGCGACGGTCCTTGTCTCGTTCTTCATCAGCGAGGGTTGGCCACCTCCGCTGGAAATACGCCAACACCATGCCGTAACTCAAGAACCCGCACATGACCCACACAACAGCTCCTGCTAGCCAATATTCCATCACTCTGCCTCCATTGCCGGACGGGCGCGCAAGCAGGCAACACACAGGGCCAGGGCACCGTTAGCCGCTAAGGTGGGGGTGTCTTGCCAGTCGGGGTTTGTTTGTTCATTCTCCAGCATTATTGGCGTGCCGCCCCGCGTCAGATTGGCAAACGCTCCATCACCATCGTTACGGACAAGCCAGTCCCACCCCTCCGGCGCCAAGGTCAGGGCGGCGTCGAGGGAAGTGGTGTAGTGAGGGAGGCCCGTCATGCGTCTTAATGGTGCCTCAATATCACCAAAGGCGACGGACATTTGATAGGCAGACTTGCCCGTGACAACTTCAAAGATTGCGTCGTCCAACTCCCGACTTCCCTCCGGCGCGGCTTCGAGTTTTGCTATGAGGTCTTTCATGCTGGCTCCTCCGTTTTGACTCGCATGTTCACCCGCCGCGCCTTGGGGTCGTGCTCCCTGGCCGGGGTTTCAAGGTCAATCACCGTGGCGCGCGGGCCTTCAACCCGGATTGTCTCGTCATAGTAATATCCGGGCGGCCCGTCGGTGATTTCCTCCATGGCCTGCTGCTCGGTGGCCCAGTACTGGATGGCCGGCTCGGTGCCAATTCGGGGCTGGGAGGATTGCCAGACGTTGATCCAGTAGGTCATGTGCCTGCGGCCTCCGGTGGGGCGGGCTCAAGTTCGGCTGCGACTCTGAACAGATCGACCGCAGGCATTTGGAGCGCGGCTGCCAGCAAGCAAATCGTTAAAGTCGTGGGATTGGAAGTCTTGCCCCGTTCGATACCGCAGATATGCCCTTTGGTGCAGTTGGCAAGCGCTGCCAACTGGCTCATGGACAGGCCCAACCCCTCCCGGCGCTCCTTCACAAAACTGGCCAATCTCATGATTGGCCACCCTTGACGGGCTGGAGGGCGTCCAGGTTGGTGAGGGCGGTGTTAATACGTCTTGCTTGCGGCGCTTCAATTGTTACTACGACTAGATCATCATCGTCGCTGATATCCTCGAATTCCGCGCCTTCGATCAAGTGCCGGATTGCCAACAATTCAATAACCGCGTCATCCCTAGCCCTGGCCCGCTCCAGTACGGCGGCTGGTTGACGTGCGAGAACGTCGCGGGCATCTGCATACTCTTTCCAGTCACAGCTTCTCAATGGCCCATCGAAATGCAAGTCAGTTCGGGCTATTAATTCCTCTAGCGCGATTGCCAGTTCGGCCGCGCGGACCGTGGCAGCCAAAAAGGCGTCTTCTGAAATAATCGGTGCGCTCATGTCCCGTCCCCCTGGTCGAGAGCCCCCAGCGTCGGCTCCGCGCGCTTCTCGCCTGGCTTGGTCATGTACTGGACTCCTTGGCCTTGGCCAGGGTAGCGCGGGCTCTGCGACAGTCCCCTACCGTAACCTCCACGCCGCTATTGGACCAAACAACGTCATCGCCGCACATATCATGAAATGCTGGCATGTTGCCGCCACCACCTGGGCCACAGAATGGTTTGAGCGCCGCAGCCAGCTCGGTCGCGTGGGCCTCGGAGGCTTCGGCGCGGGCGTCTGTTGCCTTCATGCGAAGATTGGCGATCCCCATATTTTGTTGCAGATTGAAGTCCGCCGCTTTTTGAATAGCGTCATTATGTTCCTCAAGTTCCGCCACGCGCTCCCGCAGCACCTTGACTTCGGCGATGAGGCGATTGATATCATAGCTGACTGCGGTTTCGCGTGTGGGGTCGGTCATGATCCGGGCTTCCATGATCTTGGGTCTGCTTTACGAATCTCTGCCGCGCGCTGTATCAATTTCTCGGTCCATGCCTCGCCAATGTCGCGCAGGTCGGGTTCGGTCAACTGTGCAATGGAAATCTTGCCGCTAATTTCCTTGAACTTGAGAAAATTCGGCACCCGAGGCGTTTCAACTTTGATTTGTGCTACCGTCATGGCGTGTGCTCTGCGCGCTTCTCGATTGTCATGTACTGGGCTCCCCTTCGTCACCCGGCAAGTCCGGCCCGTACTTAACCGACATGACTTGCTCACACCATGTTGTATGGCCGGTGGCGTCGTGGTGCTTGGCTGCAACGGCCAGAGCGTTTCTCGACTGCCACTTTGCCTCTGACCCGTGGCACTGTCGGCAACCCGCCATAGAATGAACTATCCCCGCTCGCGTTTCCCTCATAGGCTGGACTTCCGCTCGGCGCGCTTCTCGGCTGGCTGGGTCATGTGCTGGACTCCGGTGGGGCGGGCTTATCTCCGGCCCAGTCGTCGCACAGCATTATGCTGTTTTCGCCTTCATAGATTTGCGTGTAGCCACCGGCCGAAGTAGTCACTGTTTCGGGATGTTTCTGGCACGCCCCTTCACCTTCGTAACCCCACTCCCAATGCGCGCATGTTCCGCAGCTTTGTGATGTGCGGTGATTTGGTGGTTCGGTGAAGGTGATGCTCTTCATGTCCCGCCCTCCTGCTCGGCCCGCTCCGCCAAATACCGCCGCAGCTCCGCAGCCTCCTTGGCCTTGTCGGCAAGTGCCTCGGCTTTGGACCTGAGCGGGCGCGTTAGGTAGCTGCTGACCATGGTCTACCCCTGGGGGTTAGGTGGCTTTGGAACGCGCCCACTCGGGCAGTTCGATGTAGAGGTAGCCGTTCTTGATCTTGTGTTCGACGTGCTGGCTCTTTTGCTTGGTGCCATTGCCGATCTGGTTGCAATGGATGGTTTTACTGCGGTTATTTGGCCCACCGGACCTCAACTTGAATCCACACAATTCATTGAGACCGATGCGTAATTTGCCCACATCCTTGCTGTCTCCATAGGCTATTTCAAGCTTTGCGCCGTTCTTCCACCCCATGACTTCGATCACGTCGGGTGCAAAGCGGATACGCACCTTGAGGTTCCTACCGGCGACACACGTCCCGATAGCGACACCCGATGCCACATTGCGACCGTGACTACGATTATCGATAATCTGGAACCCCATCTATTTTTCCTCCTTCTGGCCCCACCCGGCCGCCGCAATTCGGGGGAAACGACGGCCGGGCTCCTTGGGGCAGTACACCACGTCAGTGTGGCTGGAGGGACAGTAGGGAAAATAATTCTCCCCGTCAAGAACTTTTTTCTGGACAAGGTGTTTTTTTTCGATTACGGTAACTTCCATGACGGACACAAACAGCGTAATCGACCGTTTAGGCGGCCCCGAAGCCACGGCCGAACTGTGCAAGATAACAGAAGACGCGGTGAACAAATGGAACAAGAACGGTATCCCCCCCAAACATTGGACCGCCATTGTAGCTGCCACGAACGCCGAAATCTCATATGAGTTTCTGGCTAATTTGCGTCGGGCCAGACTTGAAAAGAGTGCAGCCTAAGAGGTCAAGCCATGTGGGCCGACATCCTAATCATCGTGGCCATCCTGGCCCTCATTGGCTGGGTCGGCTGGCGGGTCTGGCGCGGCATTGCCCAGGTGCCGGAGCCCGAGACATATGGTGATTCAGGTGGTTGGCCCACAGCCGCTCAAATGCACCAATCAACCAAGCGCCCCACGGCCGCTGAAATGCATGGCGATGAAGGTGGCGTACCTTATGAAGTCTGTCGCCAGGCAGCGCAAAAGGTAACTCGGGAACGGGTGCGGCAAACAACGCCAGCGCCGGAAATCGGTTCCGGTCTGCCAGCAGAAGACCAATCCCAATGAATACAACCCAATCCCGGCACTTTGCCGGTGTAGCCCGGGTTGCCTCCCCTGTACCGGGCGTTCAACTTGCCGCTCCCGTTGACCCGCAGCCACATCCCAGGCGCGGCGAGGGGGCGGTTTTTTTGGGAGGCGAGAGATGAGCGGCAGACCTTTCAAGATTTACCGGATCATCTGCATCCTGACCGATAGTGCTGGTACATTGACATGAGCGGCCCCGCCCCCACCAAACGCACGCTTGCCATGGTCGAGGCTTACGAAGCCGGGGCGGACTTGGAAGAGGTGGCCTATCTCTACGGCGTCACAAAGCAGCGCGTCCATGCGGTCATCAAGCGCCACAAGCCCTCTGTCATGCGCCCACAAACCATGACGCGATTTCCCAGTGTCGGACCGCCAGGGTATGAACTTTACACAGTCGGCATATGTCAGGATTGTGAAGTCCCACTTGTCTCCTACAGACCGATAGCACGGGACCTTTGCGGACATTGCAAGAAAGCTGCCGCGTGAACATCCGCCGCGACTGCTCGCGCGCAATCCGGATGATAGAGTGCTAGTACGTTGACATGAGCGAACCTGTCCAAATCGGTGATGCCACGCTATATCTCGGCGACTGCCTGGAGATATTACCAACGCTCGGTAAGGTTGATGCTGTGGTGACTGATCCTCCTTATGGGATAGGCCAAGACGGTGGGCAATGGCGGGATAGACTAAGAAATGGAAAACGCACCGGCCACAGGACGCTCCCCAAGATGGGGTGGGACACCAAGCGACCCGTTGGCTCAACATTCACAACGATGCGCTGTATGTCGGGAAGCCAAATATTTTGGGGCGGCAACTATTTTGCCGATGTGTTGCCGCCGAATAGGGGGTGGCTGTACTGGGACAAGAAAATGGGTGGAGATTTCTCTGATGGGGAGTTGGCATGGACTAATATAGATATGGTTCTTCGTTCGTTCAGCTATTGCAACAAAGAGCACGGCAAAGAGCACCCCACGCAAAAACCCAAGGCCCTTATGGAGTGGTGCCTGACCCATATCCCCGACGCTCAGACTATCCTCGACCCCTTCATGGGCAGCGGCACCACAGGTGTCGCTTGCGCCAAGCTGGGCCGCAAGTTCATCGGCATTGAGATTGAGCCCAAGTATTTCGACATAGCCTGTAAGCGCATCGAAGCGGCCTATGCCCAGCCGGATATGTTCATCGAACCGCCTAAGCCTGCCAAGCAGGATGTGATGCTGTGAATATTAAACGGAACAAACGCGACATACTTTTCTCCAATCTCGTAAGGGAACGGGCCGAATGGAGGTGCGAGCGTTGCGACAAGTATTTTCCGGAAGGCCATCGTAGCGGATTGGAGTGCTCACATTTCTTCACCCGGTCCCGGAAGTCTGTCCGCTGGCACCCTCTTAACGCAGCAGCCCATTGTACGGGCTGTCACACGCACCTGGGGGGCAATCCAATGGAATTTGCTGACTGGATACGCGACCACCTTGGAAAGCAACGCAGCGCCGTCCTACGAGCGTGCAGCGGGCAACTGACCCGGCTGAAAAAGCACGACTTGGCCATCATTCACGTCAATCTCAAAGCCTCCTGGGAACATATGCAACATCTTAGGGCAGTGGGGGAGACGGGGCGGCTGGAATTTGATGATCCTATGCCGGAGCATTTCAGCCAGCAGGGGGAGGCGGCATGAGCCCGGAGACCCAGGCGGCCATTCTGGAAGCTCACCGCAGGGAAGGTCCTCCAGATGTGTGGGATCGGTCTGGAAGCACAAACAAAGTTATTATATCTGTTGTTTCGGAAATTTCAGGGATACCAAAAGAGGCACTGCTTGGACAGCGCCGTACCCGACAGGTTGCCCGCGCCCGCCAGATTATTTATTTGTTAATCCACCAGATGCGGCCTGCGTTGAATTGGGAAGATATAGGACGCATACTAAAGCGTGACCGTACAACAGTTATGTACGGCGTCAGGATTATTTTAGAGGTTGTTAACCCGCTGTCTAAAAAATATGAGCCAGAGGCGAGCCTGATTCTCATTGAAGCCAAACGGGAGCTAGGCGCATGAGCATACGAGAGAAAGTGGCGCGGGAAATTCGTTTGGCCTACTGTGGCAAGGGCGCAAAGGGTACGTGGGAAAAGATGACCCCTGAACTCCAAGCCGTGTGGATCTTTATGGCCGACGCCGCCATAACGGCCTTCCTCGAAGCCGAGCAGGGGTGGCGCATGATGCCTGTTGAGGCGACGGAGGAGATGGGGGAATGCGGACGGGCTGCCTATCGCGACCCGGACAGCAATATCTATGACATTTTCGATGCAATGTACGCAGCCGCCCCACCGTTCAAGCTGGCCGCCTCGCCCAAGTTCGAGTGGGACAAATGACCCCCTTCGACGAATTCTGGCAAATAGCCGACTGGCGCGGCCTGGAGCGCAACCCTCCCAAGCCTGCCGCCATAGCTTACTACCGCGCTATCAAGGCCGGAGTGGACCACAGGGATATCGTAGCTGGTGCGATTGGTTGTCGACAGTTCTACGAGCAGTGTGACAAAGACCCACAATTCCGCGTTTCAGCAGCAAAGTGGCTGGCAGAAGAATCATGGACGCAATACCTTGACCAGCGCGAGGCAAAGGAATATCTGGCGCGGCCAGAGTTGAGGGTGGTGGGGTAATGGATGAGAGGCTGGCGCTATACGTGTGTAGCAAAAACCAACGGTCCCGTGCTATGAAGGGAGATCATCTATTGTGAGTGCGGGTAAGGCGTTTACCGACCGAGCCGAAAGGCGTGTTCATCGGACCTAGAGGGCCAGAATATCGGCCTTGGCGAAGGTGGGAAAGTAGGAGGGTTAGGTGAAAATCCGCAAGCGTCCGGCCCGCACTCTCAAGAGATGATTGACACCAGTCCTGCACCGGCATAGTATACGGCAGTGGATCGGACGTCGCTGCTAGGCACTTCCCGTGCGGCCCCCCCCCAACGGCGATTGTTTACTTGACATAGCAAGCCCGAAGGAATCACCTATGAACGGACAGGCGGGTGCTTTTTCTGTTTCTCACGGAACTGACGTTCCTCAAAACGAGGTGGCCACGCATGATGACCGGTCATGTCCGGCTTTATCTCAACTCGTAGAAAGAAATCTTCTAGTGCCGTGTGAGCCGTCACGGTCTCAGTCACATAGTGTTGGAGCTGCAATAAGGGCATTGCTTCAACCACCGGCAGGGTTTCATCCGATGCGGATGAGCACGTTCCGGAGTTGCGAGTAGATTTAGCCATATCGGTCTCCATTGTGTGAGTGGAGCCGTCCTTGACCGGAAAAAGAATTTACCCTATGGATGTATTCTCTTACATTCGATTCTGTCCCGCGACGGCTCTCAACCAAGTGCGGGGCATCAGATTTAGGCCGGGGTTACCGCCCCGGCCTTTATCTTAACCGGTGGAGGCCCTGTTTCTGTCTTGACAGCCGCCCGGCAGTATACTAGCGTGCGGCATGGCTGGATGGATAAATTTCTATAGAATCTACACCCGGGGCCGCATGGTCACCACGGGTGCTTTGTCCGCCAGCCAGCGTGACGAAAGAGAGGCCGGTTCCTTCACGGGGGCCGGCCTTTTCGTTTGGCTTGGGCAGGAAGATGCGCGAACATCTTGAACGGCCAGGCGAATTAACGCGATGCCCGATGTGCGGCAATCCGTCGCCTCATCTGTTCGCCCTCGATACCAATGACGACTACGGGATCGAGTGCGATATCTGTCCGCTCCAAATCGTACTACAAGATACTAGGAAACTGGCCGTTGCAGCATGGAACAGACGAGTCAAATGAAAACGGGCTGCCAATCCTTCACAGGGGCAGTCCTTTTCATTTGGGTGGGTTGAGGAGGGTTTGATGGGAAATACGTGGCAGCCGATAGAAACGGCCAAAGCGGATAGAAAACTAAAGGTGTTATATTTTCCGCCAAAAGAGGACAGCTATGGTAGAAATTTACTTAACACCTATTATGAAATCACCACAAATCCCGACCCCTTTCCACGCAAGGCTACTCATTGGATACTGCTACCAAAACCACCCAAAGTGATTGAAGCCAAATGAAAACGGGCCGCCAGTCCCTTGAAGGAAAGGCGACCCGTTCACGATTCGCACTGCTGTGGGCTAAAGTACGGCAGGGCAGTGTGAAATATAGCGTTACTGTCGGGGCCGGTCAAGCGCAAACCCAGTGCTACGGAGAAAGGGTGACCGGCGGGCTGCTAGAGGCTCGTAAGTAGGCTCCAGGCTCACAGGCTCTAGTGACCCATGTGAGTTGCCCATGTGCGACGGATGGCTCCGGAGGCCATGTCGCCCGGCACGCAACTACCCTCGCTCAGGCGTGGGGGTAGTCGTGCTGTACCCAGTGCTCGGGATTCACCAGAGGCCATGAGAGGTTAAGAACAAGAGATGTTTAGACGAATTTGCAAAAAATGCGCCGGCTGGGTTCACATTTTCGAAGGCCGCTGGTATTGCGACCACTGCGGACCGCAAACAGGGCAACGGTAGGCCACGGGCAAGTGGCCAGCTATGAGGAAAACATGAATGCCGTCAAAGCGGCTCTGGCCCCGTTGGTTCCAAGCACGAGGCATGAAGTTCAACACATGTCAATATATAGCGGGCCAGATCGCGACCGAGAAACACAAATGCGGCAAGCCTACGGGTGGCGGACCGTACTGTGAGAAGCACAGGGCTATTTGTTACAGGAGGAAGGCAGCGTAAGGGGCCGTTACGGCTTTCTCTCGCTATCCCTCACGGCCTGTTCGACAGTACGCAGGGGCTTGTTGAGATAGGGGCTGGAAGCTTGGGGGCCGCGGGCTTTGGTGATGGCCGCTTGTTGCTGTAAAATATCCTGGCCAAGTGAGGTCAGGCGAAGGGTTGCCTCTTCCAGCGCCGCTAGTAGGTCCGGCGCGGAAGCTATGAGGCGGGCGTTGGCAACGTGTTCGGGGTCTACAGAAAGACCACAGTCAGCAATCCACAGCCCGTGCGGAAACTCGCCTTGAGGTCGCACGACTAACTCACACGACATCCCATTTTCAGATTGCCATTTCGGGTTTAGATCAAATTCCCATGGTCCAGGTGTATGGGTCATAACATCCTCCAAAGGTTAACAAGGCCCAGCCAGTGACCGGGCCTGAGTTTGGTTACTCGTCGCGTGCTTTGGCGATGGCAGCGCGTGCAGCTTGTGCTGTGGCCACGATCTTGCCTTGCAGGGGGTCGCCGGTGTGGTGGGAGGCGGCGTATTTCAAGGCGCGCGCAGCATCCTCCAGCGCCGCTAGTAGGTCTGTATTAACCTCTTGGAGGTGGTCACGCTCGGCTTTCAGGCTGTTGCCAACTTTGGCAAGTTCTCTAATAATGGTTTCAGGGTCTATCATAACATCACCTTCAGTAAGTAGACGGCCAGCCCGGAGACTGGCCAGGGGTTTGGGTTATGCTTCGTGGATGGCATCGATAAGAATTGCCCGATTTGCTCTGGCCAACATCTTGCGGGCGCAAGTGATACCAAACGGGAACCAGCCTTGGGACTTGTCGGCCGGGACACCCCCGAAATCGTGGTATGTGTTATTGCGCTGGTCAAGCTCAAGCCATGCAATTCTGGCCTTTAGCGGTCGTTCGCAACATGAGCAAAACCGTTGGTCTGCGTCTAACTCTGCGGCTTCGGCTATCACTCGCGGCGTCATCGTCTCTACCCCCATTAAGGTTAACCACACAAGACCAGGGCACGCCCTGGCCGAGTCTGGTTACTCAGCCAGGAACTTTCTGGCGGCGTGCAGGGTTGAGTTATTGGGGCTTGTTTTTTCAGATGCCTTAAACTCGGCGGGCGGAATATCTGCATCGATTGAGTCGACAAAATTACGCAGTATGCGCCGCGCTTGGGCTAACTTGGCTGCAAGAGACTGTTCGGTTGTCATCGTCTCAACTCCTACCAGTGGGGCTTGACTATCTCTGTGTCCGTCATGTCAATACATAGTCTATCAGATAGCCCTTGTCAAGCACGTAATGACATGCTATGTAAGAAACATGGAAAAGGACCGAACCTTTCAGATGCGCGTTGACGCTGACTGGCATAAGAGCTTGGATGACTGGCGCAGACAACAGCCAGAGATTCCAAGCCGTGCGGAAGCAGTAAGGCAAGCGGTCCGCGAGCTGGTGGGGCAGGCACTGGGGAAGGAAGGGCTCGAAGTTACGCCAATTGAGATCACGCTTGAGATGATCGAGGCGGGGGGTTCTGAGTATCTTTCCTGGCAAGAAAGCGAATGCTACCTGATTGATGATCTTGTAATAAATCTATATCGGCGATTACGAGTTCTGGAGCCAAAAATTTCGGTCACGTAGTAACAGAGCAGGCACTGGAGAAAAGCATGACACGAGTAACCAACGAAATTCTGTTAACTAAGATGGAAGCGTTGATGCGGGAGCAGCGGGGCATGATGCGTCGTTTATTTATAGAAAGGCGCGATACTAAGCAGCTACATGTGCGGTTCCGTCAAATAGCAGCGGCGGACAGAGATTACAATCGGGAGCTTCGGAGGATTGCTGAACTGCCAGATGTGATAAGGGGGGAATTGAATGAACTTAAGGCAGACTTGAGGAATATGAGGCGGCGATATGTGAGGGCGGTTGGAGGAACTGAGGAAGTCGAATCTTTGCGGCCGTGGTGGAGATTCTGGTGAACCACGCCCAATTCCGCGCTCTTGAGCGGCACGGTGTCAACCTGGCACCCCAAGACCTGCGGAAAATAGCCAGGGATATCATGTTGCAACGTGGTATAATGCTCAGCAGGCAGGAATCGGGTATTGAGACCTGGATTGTGAAAGTCCGGGAAAGTGCAATTAAATTGGTATTCAACCCGAAAATGTGTAAGATCATCACGATATTACCACATGGTAAGCGCAAGTCGAACCCGCGGACCTGCGGCGGCCGGCATCGGCGCAAGAATGCGAGGCGGAGGTGATGGTTGATGAAAGATGGCTCAAAAAAGGTTGGCCGCTTGATATCCGTCAGAATATAGTAGATTGCAAGCGCAAGCGGTTCCCGCACCCTCGGTTTGCCGACGACGGTCTAATAGCGAATGAGGCAGCCGATATGAGCGCAGCCCGAGCTGTGGAAGAGAACGCACTTGACCGGGCGTGGGTGGCCATGTGTGCCCTAAACCAGGATGAGAACCGATGGCGGCCGGTGGATTGGATTGAGGGTGCGCTACATCGTCAAGACTCGCCAGATGAGTACACGAGGGAACTAATCCGGGCCATTGTGGATGCCTACAACGATGACTGCTCTTTGGTCTAGGAGTTGAGGTTGTGGCTCTTTCCGCACCTCAACTGTGGCCGGATGCACCATCGTGGGTGTGGGGGGCAGCATTCTATATTGGACTTGCCTTGATAGCGGCCGGCCCGATTTGGTGGGTAGGCAAGAAACTATTTGTCGGCATACCCAAGATGCGGATCGATTGGGGGGCGTTGTTCAGCCGTGCCGACAAAAAGCCATACCGTTCAAAAGTCGTGCGAACATTGTCAGGAGGCAAAAAGAATAAAGATGCCGCGACTTGACACCATAGAAGCTGGCCATGACCGTGCGGTTGACGAGTTACTTTTCCTTACTGGCCTGCTTGTCGAGTTCGGATGCCGCGTCGAAGTCCTTACCCAAAGGCCCATGACGCTTGGATTCTCGGATATCTTTCGCAGCCCCACATTTAGGGCAGATGACTTCATTGGTGTTGAGAAGGCTTCTGAGGATTTGCTTGAACGTCTCGCGGCACTCCGCATTCTCGCAAACAAATTCGTGCTTCATCTCGTCGAAACGGCTAATCGACATGGAGAATCTCCTATGCCTGATGGATGGCAAGATGACTGGGAAGAACTACTCTCTAAAACGACAACAAAAGCCGATCGGACACTCTTACATACGGCGAATGACTGACTGTCGTGTCTCCACCGATTACAGCCCACGTCTTAACCAAAAGCAGGCAAATGGAACTTAACCCCAAACAAACCCGTTTCGTCCAAGAGTATCTAATCGACCTGAACGCTACCCAGGCGGCCATACGGGCGGGCTACAGCAAGCATACGGCCGAAGTGCAGGGGTGTAGGCTGTTAAGGAAGGTTCAGGTCAAGGCGGCGGTCGCAGCGGGACAGGCGGTCATAGCGGAAAAGCATGAGATAACCGAGGACTGGCTGGTCGGCGAATTCAAGGAAAATCATAGGCTTGCACGCGAGGGTAACCCAGTGCTGGACCGTTACGGCAAGCCCACGGGGGTTGCGATGCAGCGGCAGATCGGGGCGTCGAACAAGGCCCTGGAGAGCATTGCGGTTATCACGGGATACTGGGTGAACAAGACCAAGGTGGGCGTGGATAGTGACCTGGCGGCGCTGATGGAGCGTATCGATGGTAAAAGCCGCGGCGTTAAGGTAAATTGAGGAAGGAAATGAGATGGCTAACGAGATGTCAGGGTCAGAGGCGGTTTACGGGTTCATGGCGTGGCTTACGACCCGGGAGGAGGAAGAGACCTTTTCAGCCCGCCACGACGCAGCGCCGGCAGCCCTATTGGCGGGAGAGTTCTGCCAAACCAATGGGTTAGTTGATCCTCGTGACGACTGGACTGACAGGCTTACCCATCCGTCTTCGTAGATACCACCACCGCTCCGCGAATGACTTTCCAACGGGTGCGGTTTAGCTCTCGCCCAGTACAAGGGTTTCTGCGGGGTAGGGCAATCTAGAGGTAGAATAGGAGACAGAGAAATGGAAATTTGCGAGTTCAAAGCATGGTTCGAGGGCTTCACCGAGGACATGAACGGCCAGCCCACCGCCAAGCAGTGGAAGCGAATCAAGGCGCGTGTCAAGCAGGTTGACGGCACGCCGACCACGGAACGTGTTTTCATCGACCGCTACTGGGACCGGTATCAGCCGTACTGGACATATACCGACCGGTATCTTACCGGCTACCCAACGTCAAATGTGCCAGTACAGCTTACTAGCGCTGTTTCTTACACGGCCGGCGACGGTTGTTCGACCAACATTAACCAAGCCTTCACTGCGCTAGGCAAGGCCGAGGCTGCGTCTATTGGGTTTACCTAACCCCCTCGACGACCAGTGGGCCGACCGGCGCTGGCGTCTCAACAACCTGTACTGGATTGTCAACGAGGTAGGCAAACGGGTTCCGTTTCGGCTCAACTGGGCGCAGGAGAAGCTGCTCGATGAAATGCACACCCTTAACGTCATTCTCAAGGCTCGCCAGCTTGGGTTTACCACGGTCATCGATCTGTATGCCCTGGACGAGTGCGTATTCAACAGCGACGTCCGGGCTGGCGTTATCGCCCACACAAGAGACGATGCTGAAAACTTTTTTAGGGATAAGGTCAAGTTCCCCTATGATAATCTTGACGAAGCCATCCGAGCAGTCAACCCGGCCGTCCAGGACTCTGCACGGCACCTGAGCTTCAAGAATAACAGTTCAATTCGCGTTGGCACCTCAATGAGATCGGGCACGCTGCAAATCCTACACGTATCTGAGTATGGCAAGATTTGCGCCAAGTTCCCTGAGAAGGCCACGGAGATCAAGACAGGAGCGTTCAACACGGTCCATGCAGGCCAGGTGATATTTGTTGAAAGCACCGCTGAGGGTCAGGATGGACATTTCTATGAGATGACCCAGGAGGCTCAGGTGTTACAGCGCCGCGGTGCCGAACTAACCCCACTTGATTTTAAGTTCCATTTCTTTGCGTGGTGGCACCATCCGGGTTACGCGCTGGATCACAATGACATACCGATACCGCGAGAGATGGGCGACTACTTTGAGAAGTTGCGTCTCAACCATGGCATTGAACTGACAGCCCAGCAGCGCGCTTGGTACACGGTCAAGCAGCGTCAGCAGGGTGCGGAGATGAAGCGCGAGTTTCCCTCAACGCCCGAGGAAGCGTTCGAGACTGCCCTTGAAGGGGCCTACTACGCTAACGAGATGGCCCGGATGGACCTGGAGGGTCGGGTTCGCGCCATACCCCTGGAGAAGGGCCTAGCAGTGCATACCTGGTGGGATTTGGGTATGAACGATGTGATGTCGATAGGCTTTGTTCAGATCGTCGATGGCTGGTATCATGTGGTGGATTACTACCAGAATTCAGGCTTTGGGTTGGGCCACTACGCCAAAATGCTACAGGAGAAGCAGCGCGAGCGCGGGTTTGTCTATGGTGAGCACGTCTGGCCCCATGATGGCAATGTGCGTATCCTTGACGAGAAGGGCCGTAAGCGGACCGAGGTCATGAGGGATTTGGGCTATCAGGTGCGGGTTGTGCCGAGGACCAGCGACGTGAACGACGGTATCGAATTGACCCGCAACATGCTGGACAAGTGTGTTTTTGACCGGGAACGCTGTGACGGGGTTGTTCGAGACCCGCGCGACCCTAAGCCACTGGTTAAGGCACTCAAGGCCTACCGTAAGGAATGGGACGAAAAAACCGCCACCTTCCGTGACAAGCCGTTTCACAACTGGGCTTCACATCCATCGGACATGATGCGAACGGGTGCTCAGCACCAGCCTAAGAGCAAGGACTTTCACCGGCCGATTGAGTACGGCCCCAGCGGGATAGTGTGATGTTGAATTGGCTGAAAGAGTTGTTTGTGCCGCCTACTCACTGTCGGGTTTGTGGCGTGCCCCTAGATAAACCTGGGGGGTGTGGTGTACCGTTTGTCGGGTGTGGGTTTTGTTCTGGCTGCGCCGTAACTATAATGCGAGACTGTGACTAAATACGGGCTTATTGGAAATCTGGATAGTGTGATGGGCCGCCCCATGAAAATGATCCGACGATTGGCCAGGACTGGGGTTTTAGTGCTGCTGTGGCCTTTTTGGCTGGGCCTTATGCTGGGGGGTTGGCTGCTTATCTGTTACTCATTAGGCTGTTCGGGCCAATATCCAAGAGGGAAACTGACATGAAAATCGACATCGACACCAAGACCATGCACCCCCGGCACGACATCTCCAGGGCGTTGAGCAACATCAAGAGCCTGACGGTCAAGATCGGCGGCAAAGCCTACTCCGGCCCTGCCACGCTGGAAGACGAGGAGGGGCATTTGGTGCTGAGTTTCAAGGCCAAGAGCCCGGTTAAAGCGCCGAAGAAGACGGCGGCCAAGCGCCTGGTTGAGGGGAAGGGCAAGAAGTGATGACCCAAGATGGCATTGATAGGATGGCCAAGGTCTTTGGGGCAACCCTAATCAGTATTATGAGGCTGACAGGCCCTAATGTTGACAACGCACCATTGATGGCCAGGAAAGCTTTAGAGAAATCCGGCATAGGAAGTACCCCAACGCTTACAACCCTTAGGGATCAAATCTTCCTGTTATCTGGAGACGATGAATGACCCGCCTGCACAAGAGTAAATTCTACGCCGACGCCAACCTGCGGGGCTTACAGGCGCAGATTAATGAACTGTGGGAGAACCTGAGCCGGCTGGGGGCGACCCTTGCCAGCACTCGGTTTGATTTGGAGGCAGCCATTGACGGGCCCCCCGATCCTGTTGTGGCTGCCCAAACGCCGACTACATGCGACCCCGGGGTTCTGCCTCCCGACCACGACGCTCTCGCTACCGAGGTGGTTGCCGAGGTGGGGGAGGCCCTCAAGCCTGAACGGTACTTGCTGCACCACGGGGGGTTTGGGCGCTATCGGGTGCTCGACATGGACCGAGATTCCGAGCTGATCCATGAGAAGAAGTGGCTGACCAAAGACGAGGCGGTCGAGTTGCGAGATAAAGCGATGCAACCCGCCGAATAGTGTGGTAAGGGTACGTGCTGCGGCGGCGTTGAAAGCAGAAACGCTCGGTTGCTGAGTACAGCATGGTAGGGGTGTAAAATAAGTAGGTCGCCAACCGCATCCCCCTGTTTAGCCCACATTACAGGCTTTAGCCGGATTAGCGCCCGGCCCGCAGTAATAACCACTAGCCAGGTAGGCTTATGGCAAGATACATACGTAAGGCCAAGGGCGAGGCCATGGATGACGACAAGCTCAAGGCTGTCATCCAGGCTGAGATGTATTCCGCGACAGGCTCGCTCCTGGGTTCAGACGGCGGCGGCGATCTGGCTGACCAGCGCCGTATCGCCATGGACTACTACCTATCCCAGCCCTTCGGAAATGAGGTTGAAGGCCGCTCCCAGGTCATTGACTCGGTTGTCCATGATGTGGTTGAGGCCGCGTTGCCTGACCTGCTGGAGCTATTTACGGCTTCGGATGAGATTGTCAGGTTCGAGCCTGAACAGCCCGAAGACGAGGAAGCGGCCAAGCAAGCTACAGACTACATCAATTTTATCTTTAACCGGGACAACCCCGGATTCCGCATTCTTCACTGGTGGTTCAAGGACGCGCTGCTCCAGAAGAACGGCATCGTCAAGGTGTTCTGGGAGGAGACAAACGAAAAGAAGCGCCACACCCTTACGGGACTATCGGAGGATGAGGTAGCGCTGGTCCTCAATGAGGAGGGCGTTGAGCCGGTCGAGCATGAGGTTGACGAGCAAACGGGGCTACACGATCTCACGATACTGAGAGACAACCCGCAGGGCCGGGTGAAAATCCTTCCCGTGCCGCCCGAGGAGTTCCTGATCGCCCGCAGATCGGTGACTATGGAAGACGCGCCTTTCATCGCCCACAGGTTACGCAAGACCATTTCGGAGCTGATCGAGGACGGATACGATCCGGAGATTGTCGAGAGCATCCCGTCGCACGACGAATACGAGTACAATGAGGAACGACTGGCCCGGTTCAACGCCGATGACGAATGGCCCGTGGACGCCAACGGTCTCGACCCGGCCATGCGAGCTGTCTGGATAACGGAATGCTACATCAAAACTGACTACGACGGTGACGGCGTTGCAGAGCTGCGAAAAATCACCGTTGCGGGTCCGGGCTACGATATCTTGGATAACGAGGCTATTGACGACAATCCCTTTGTCGATATCACGCCCATTCCCATGCCGCACAAGTTCTTCGGCATGTCCCTGGCGGATGAAACGCTGGACATTCAAAAGGTTAAGTCCACCATTCTCCGCCAGTTGCTCGACAATATGTATTTTGTCAACAATCACAGGACCGCGGTCAATGAACGAGTCAATCTCGACGACCTGCTCACCAACCGGCCCGGCGGGGTTGTACGTATCGATGGGAACGAGCCTATTGGAGATGCCTTCCATGAGATGCAGACCAATACCATTGGCAATTTCGCCTACCCCCTGCTTGAGTACATGGACACCATCCGAGAATCTCGAACGGGGATCACTCGCTATAATCAAGGAATGGATGCGGACTCGCTGAACAAGACCGCCGCCGGGATCAACATGATTACCCAGGCAGCGAACAAACGTAAGCAGCTAATCGGGCGGATATTCGCAGAAACGGGCGTCAAGGTCTTAATGCGGAAAATCCTGCACTTGGTCATCGCCCACCAGGACAAGCCCCGCATGATCCGCCTGCGAAACGAGTGGATACCCATGGATCCGCGGACCTGGAATGCCGAGATGGACGTGTCCATTGATGTCGGGTTGGGCTTTGGCACGCAGGAATCCAAGATGTTCGCCATGCAGCGCTTGATGGAGATTCAGCAGCAGATCGGCGTGGCGCAAGGCGGGCTGAACGGTCCGCTGATAACCTGGCAGGAAATCCACAACGGGGCTGCGAAATTCCTGGAGGCCATGCAGGAAAAGAATATCGACCAGTTCATCAAGAACCCCGAGGACGCCACCCCCGAGGAACAGCAGCAGATGAACCAGCCGCAGCCCAATCCGGAAGCCCAAGCAGCGCAGATGGAAGCCCAGATGAAGGGCCAGGAAATGCAAGTCCAGGCCCAGGCGGATCAGGGCAAGCAGCAGCTTGAGGCTGCCAAGCTTCAACAGGCCGATCAGCACTTTGCGGGAGAAATGGAGCTGGAATGGGCTAAGGCCAACGCTCAATGGGGAGTGGATGGGCAGAAGCTGGGCCTGGAGGGCCAGAAGATCACTCAGGACGGTGAGATACGTGGTGGCGAACTGGGTTTGAAACGGGATGAGCAAAATTCTGGGGAAGTCGGCAAGAACCTTCAAGAACTAGCGGCTACGAAGGAAATGGCCGCGGGTGCCTCTCAGGCGCTCACACAATGGGCTGACCTAGCCCAAGGGTTGGTAGAGCGGGTCGAGCAGATGGAAGCCCGCATATCTGCTCCCAAGGCCGTACAGGTGGTACGTGGGGCCGGAGGAAAGATAGAGGGTGCGAAGGTAACCCAGGCCGGCGTGACGACGGATGTAACGATACAATGAGGGGCGGTGAGCTAATCGTGATCGTTCGCGGGTACTCGCCCAGGGCCCGGGGGCCATATGTAGGACAGAATGGTCAGATGTACTTGTTATAATTGGGTTTTCGGCGCCAATTTGGTCGTGCTAGCCCCCGGATATGCAGGTTTTCACGGCTTCACCGGTATGCGGGTCCAGTCGCCAGCCGAACGGCATTTTTGCCATCCACGCCGAGGGTTTGCACCAAGGGCAGCGCAGATAGTACATGCCGCTTTCGTCGTCGGATGGAATTTGCCCCGTGTCGTTGCAGAGAGAGCATGTCGTGGGTGAGTTTTTAGCCATGCGTAACTGTGGCACATGCGCGGCCTGTTGTCGATGGCCTTCTGTGGCGGAGATCGACAAGCCCGCCCGCGAGCCGTGCCGCTTCCTCGAGAAGCAAGGCCACCACTGCACCATCTACGCGAATCGCCCCGAAGCCTGTTCGGCCTACCATTGTACCTGGATACGCGGCAAGGGCTCGGCTCACGAGAACCGGGACCGGCCTGATAGCTGCGGGGTGCTGATAGATCGGCGGTCCACGCAGTTTGGGGTGGTGCTGGTGGCCAAGTCGCTGACGCCTGGTGCCGCCATGTCGCCCAAGGGGCAGGGGGCCATCCAGCGCACTACGCGGGACGAGGGGCTGCCGTGTCTGGTGATTAACGACGACGACCAGATCATTGCCGCCGCGGGGCCGCCGGACTTCATGCAGGAGGTTGCTCGAAAGGGGCCGCAGTTGGGCAACCAAAAGGACTGGATCACCAACATCGTCGCTATGGCACAGGAGGGCCGGGTTTATCCGGGGCTAGATCATGGCAGGCAGTAAAAATAAAACAGTATGGGTTATTGTATATGAGCAAGGTGAACATTCTGATTATCTGGCAGAAATCCATTCTGTTTGGGATAGTAAAGAAGCTGCCGAAAATTGTGTTGATGAATTACTGTCAGGATATTCTGTCGTTGAAATACCGCTGAACACGCCCGGCGATTATTGGACGGGCGGCTAGATCATGGCGGGTGATGTCACAGTTGCGGTTGTTAGTGGGCAAGTGTCTGGGGCTAACACTGGTGTATTAAATTTAACGCAATCCGGCTTTGGTACGCCCAAAGCCTGTATTATTATTTTAAGTCCTACTGAATTTGATGACGGAACTGTAGTCACCGAGTCGGTAGTATCTATTGGGTTTAGTGATTTTACGGACGATTATTGCATATCTCATCAAGATGAAGACGCATCTGCTAAGGTAGACTGTGACGCAATAAAATCTAATACCTCTTCTTATATTATAATGGACCCAGGCGCTAGTTTAGTTGTTCAGGGAACTGCCATTGCAATAACGGATGGTGTTCGATTAGTTAATACTCTTGGGGACCCCCCCCGAGAGGGATTCGCTACCGTCATCATGTTCGGCGGTGCCGATCTCGCAGTCGATCTCCGCAGCTCCGGCATTAATTCCAGCCAGAACGGCACGGCGACGATAACCCACGCCGGCTTCACGGACGGCAACGACAAGCTGATATTTTTCATCGGCACGGATATTTCCGGCGAGGACAGCGCCAACTCGGGCATCAACAACTCCTTTGGCGTCTGCCACGCGACGGGGAGTGACGCGGGCGGCTGGACCTTGGTGCAGCGGTGCTTGGGTTGGGCGAGTGATCACAATAATGCGGTGGGCCGTCCGAGTGAGATTGTAACCACAGATCGAGTTTTGGATATTCTTGCGGAAGATGGCTCCCAAGATTGGGGTCTTGAAGTAACTGCATTAGATCATTCGCCTGCTCAATGGACCGTCACCGCACGGGATGCTAACCCGGGCGCAGGCATGGAGGTCTACAGCCTCGCACTGGACTTGGATGATCGGAAGGCAAAGGTTGGGTCTGTAGACAGCCCGACCACTGGCTTGACCTGGACACCCTCAGTCTCTCTTGGCTTTACACCTCAGTACGTGGGACTTGGAATACATAATATAGGGGCTGAAAACATCAAAGCGTCCACGGGCCGGATGGGCATTTCGTCTAACACAGGGTCAGGTGAGGAGACGTGTCATACTTGGTATAATGCGAATGGTGTTGAAACAACTAACACGGCCAATTTATTCCGCAGCCGTGCTGTTGATATTCGTCAGGGCGATCAGACTACTATAAGTCAGGACCACTCCCATTCTAGCTTCAATAGTGGTGATTGGACCTACACAATCAACGAAGAGAACGAGACTGGTGCAAGCAAGTGGTTCTACTGGACCATTGAGGAAGCGACTCCGGCTGCCCCTCCACCGATCATCAATTTAGTAATGGCACCCTACCTCCCAGCGTGAAAGGAACGCACTAATGTCACGATATAGCGCAGGCGCGCGAACTACGGCAGGCACGAATTTGAGGCCGATGATGTCGATATGGTCGGCTGCTGCTTCAACGGGGATGCTCCGCGAGGTTGGCTGTTTCAATACGACGGCTACCGCGGTTGAGGTCTTCCTTACCCGTTTGACAGCGGTAGGGACCGCGGGGGCACTTCTAACCGAGTCACCCTATAATCCGAGAGGGCAACTGCCCCTTTGCACGGTCAACACAACGCATACCGGCGATGCCACGCTGGGTGATGATTTGGGCTATCGGGCGGTGCTTGGTGCGGCTGTTGGTTCTGGTGTTATCTGGACCTTCGGAGACACTGGGCTAGTGATAGGGTTGCCGGATGCCATTGAACTTGTCACAAATGGTATCGGGATTATCCTTGAGACCGGCACCGGCCAGATTTGCCAGACCTATTTCGTTTGGGACGAATAAATGAGCGCCTTAACGCGCTATCCTGTTTCGCAGGCCACCGCAGCAGGCAGGGTCGATGCTCCGCGGCTGCACTTTCGCTTGGAGCCGACGATTGTCCCGGAGCCTGTTCTTGCGTTTCTGCGACCCCTGCAAGGCTTGGAAGCCATTGAGGCGGGCGCAGTCGATGATCCTCGGCTTTACTTCCGCTTAGAGGCTGCGGTGGTTCCTGGGCGCATCATGTCAAGTCTGGCGGGTCATGGGGGCTTGGCTGGGCAGGGGGGTATAGCAGGAGCTGGTGGAGGATTAGCAGGATGAGTTCTGACTATCAATTAGAGGATACTATCTATCTTCCATTCACAACTCGTGCTTTTGGAACAGGCATTCCAACTGCATTAGTTAGTGGTGTAGTTGACGTTTATGAAAATGTTACTGCAACTCCTATAGTTACAGCGGAGACTTTAACAGTTAGTTTAAATGGTCATGCTGGTTTTAATGTGATTACTATTACAGCCACAGCTGCGAGTGGGTTTGAGGTTGGTGGGAGTTACACTGCTATTCTCGATGCAGGAACTGTTGATAGTGTTAGTGTGATTGGGGAAGTGGTGGCACACTTCACGCTTGATGCAGGTGCTGCTGCTCAAGACCTTGCAAATGGTACGGATGGTTTAACGGCATTAAAAACAGGTATTGATGGTGTTCCAACTACAGCAGAATTTGAAGCACGAACTATTGTGGCTGCGGACTATTTTGATCCAGCAGCTGATACGGTAGCGACGGTTACTACAGTTACCAATCAGGTATCAGCAGACATGACTGCTATCTCAGGAGATAGTGTTGCTGCGGATAATCTTGAAGCTATGTATGACGGAACAGGCTATGTTGATGCAACTGCACCAGCCTCTAGGGATCAAGTTGGAGCCCTTGGATCTTCTTCTGGAGGCTCTTTGAGTTTTGAAGCTAACGCAGATAATAGTGGGGGAACAATTGATCCGGGCTCTACCGCATTCGTTGGTGTAGAGACTAATAACTTTACAGATACTGATCTAGAAGACGGGGTTTATCATATTATTGCAGATGCTACAAATGTAATAGATGTAGTGTACGGCTTCTCGGTCGGTGGCGGCCGAACTGCATCAGAGCTAATCTTTAAAGGCTTTGCTAACGTAAATAATGATGATTTATCAATTAGTGCTTGGGATCATGTTGGAGCAGGATGGGATATATTGGGCACATTAAATGGACAGAATGGCTCTTCAAATGTGACAATTACAGAAGCTTTGCTGTCTCGTCACACAGGTACAGGAACAGAACTCGGAAAAACATATGTCCGCTTTAATGGATCAAGTCTATCAGCTTCCGCTGACTTAAATACAGATCAGATTTTAATTGAGGCTGTTGGGATTGGTCAATCGGTCGGATATGCTAATGGCCGGATTTGGGTAGATACAGTTAACGGTGTTGCGGGAACAGAGGCTTTTGTTAATGGTGTGGCTGATAATCCTACAAATCTTATTGCTAGCGCCAAAACTCTCTCCACATCGGTTGGTGTGTCAGATTTTCATATTATTAATGGCTCTACGATTACGTTGGCAGAAAGTACAGTTAATGAAAGTTACTTTGGTGACAACTGGACACTTGCGCTAAATAGTCAGGATGTGGACGAAGCTTATTTCCAAGGTCCGCATGTGTCGGGCGTTGGGGTATCGGCAACAGAAGTGCATTTCGAGGGCTGTGATGTTGGAACTGCTTCTATCCAAAGAGGCCATTTTGATTTTTGCAGTTTTGACGCCACGATAACGCATACTCTTGCTGGAGATTACAATTACCATAATTGCTATAGCAAAGTGCCTGGAGTGGGAGGGCCGACATTTACCAAGACGGCAGGACAGGTCGTCACAGTCCAGTTCCGGAACTGGTCTGGCAGCATAACGGTTTCTGGTATTGAGGCCAGTGACGTGATGACGATATCCGGCACTGAACTTGGCGATGTTGTACTGAATGGCGCTGAGGGAACGGTTAAAATTCTCGGGATTTACGAAAGTCTCACTGATAACCGCACGGGTAGCCCGACCTTGATCAAGGGCGCTTTCGAGGGGTCGGACGTGACAGACATTCGGGTTGATACGACAGAGATTGGCACCGCCGGCGCGGGGTTGACCAACATAAATCTTCCTAATCAGACGATGGGTATCATCGGAGACATCACGGGGAATCTGTCGGGTTCGGTCGGCAGTGTGACCGGCGCGGTTGGTTCGGTGGCGGGTAACGTCGATGGCAACGTGACGGGCTCGGTTGGTTCACTGGCCGCGCAAGCTGTAACCGACATTCTGACCACGCAGATGACAGAGGCTTACAATTCCGATGGCACAGCACCAACATTGGCCCAAGCGTTGTTTGGGATTTTGCAACAGGCCGGTGAGTTCGCGATTTCCGGTACTACAATCACCGTTAAGAAGCTAGATGGTAGCACCACGGCGATGACCTTCACGCTTGACGATGATGCCAACCCAACGAGTAGAACCCGTGCCACCTAATGGCCATCAAGGATATCATAGCCAGGGGCATTGGCTTTTCGCCGGGCGCGGTCAATTTTATCGTCACGCATGGCTTCGGGGCGGGCGCGGCGATAGAGGCGGATGCGGGCTGGCCAACTCGCAAGCGGATAATCCTCCCGGACGGCCGCCGTATGCTGCTGACGCCGCAGGAGATCTCCCAGGTACGGCAGGACATCGAAGCCGAGCGTATCAGGCAATTGGCCGAAATCGAGGCCAAACCAACCCGAAAACGCAAGAAAGCGCGCAAAAAGGCCGAAAACATTCAGGAAATTGCGGTTACGGGCGAGGCACCGATCATCCTCCCGCCCATGGTTTCTGCGCTTCCTGGATGGGACGAACAGCGCGATTTAGAGGCCGTGATGTATCAGATGTTGCGGCGTGAAGAAGATGATGCACTATTGCTGCTGCTTATGGTAAGCTAGCGGCTCAATCTAGGTAGAAGGATAAGATGATGGCCAAGGGTTTCATTTCCACGGACACTTCCAGCCCCAGTCTTCCCAGCAAGGGCTCCATGAAAGCGGCCGGCGCCAACGTCAAGGGCTCCAGGCTCAATAAGGGTGGCGACAAGGGCTGGCGCGGCAAGCGCGGCGGCGAGGGCACCATGGGCAAGGGCTACTCGAAGTCCATGAGCTCTTCGAAGGGCATGGATTACTGATGGCCGTCAAGCTCGGCAGATACACCAAGGCGGTCAAGCCGACCAAGACGGTGACACGCTACAAGCCACGCTCGCGCATGGTATCGGGCAAGCCGCCGCCCGGCATGAAAACGAGCAGACTAGGCAAGGGGCGCAAGTGACTTGCGGAGAGAGACTAACCGTTGACGATGGTCTCCGAGCTTGGCTTGACAGATTAGCTCAGAAAGCCGATCGACTATCAAAATACGGCATTACATACGGCGTCACCGCCACCGAAAGTGAGGTGGCGTACTTTGCTCGCACGCGGTTGAGAGAAATAAAGATAGATATTGAGTTTATGCTACAACACCTAGTCTCTAGACCCGAAGGGGGCCCGGAGTGACCGACACAAGCGAACAACTGGATCGTGACGAGCACAAAGCCCTGACGGAGCACGACCGCGCCCGCAAGGCTCAGCAGCTTCTTGAGGACCCGTTGCTTGCGACCGCGTTTGCCGACATCCGTTCGGGCCTGTTCAAGGCTTTCGAGGCGAGCGGCCCGAACGATGCCCCCCGGAGAGAGGACGTGTGGCGGTCAATCAAGCTCCTGGATAAGCTCAAGGGGCATTTGTCTGAACACCTCCGTACTGGTAAGCTGGCCGATGCAACGCTTGCGGACATTGAGGAAAAGCGCAAGCGGTTCGGCAATTGGAAACGATTGAGGAAGGTGGCTTGAAATAACAGTCGAGCGGGGCGCCAGGTAGGCGCCGGGCCAGGTAGGCCCACACCGTACCAAGTAGGAGACGACGAAGAATGGAACTCGAAACCAACGCCAACCCACACATTGGGAGCGGGGTGCGAGACGCAGCCGAGGCTATCGAAGCCTTGGGCCTGCTGGAGCCGTCGCAAGACGCGCCAACCGAAGAGCAGGCACCCGAAGAAACACAGGCCAACCCGGAACCGGAGAAGGTTGAGGAGCCTGTGGAGACCGAGGAATCGGAACAGTCAGCCGAAACAGAAGCCGAACCCGAGCCCGAGCAGGAACTGCCGGACACCCTCGATGGTTTGGCCGATGCCGTTGGCCTGACCGCGGAACAGTTCGCGGATCACGTTAAGGTGCCGGTCACTGTCAATGGGCAGACCGAGATGGTTACCCTTGCCGAGGCGCGGAAAGGCTACCAGTTGGAGGCGGACTATCGGCATAAGACCACAGACCTGGCAGATCAACGCCGGACCCTTGAGGTCCAGCAAGGCCAGGCCATGACCGAGTGGCAGTCACGTTTTCAGTCGCAGGCGGAACTTACCCAGCAGCTTTCGGAAGCAGTTGGGGCAGAGGAAGCCGATCTTGACCGCATTCTTCATGACGATGGCTACGAAGTCCATTATGCGGCCAAGCAGAGGGTGGACAAGCGCAAGGAGCTGTTGGTTCATGCCAAGGCAGAACGCGAACAGGGCCTAGCCCACCAATCGGAGCAGCAACGCCAAGCACAGGTCGTCTATGCCCAGGAACATCGAAATCTCCTGGTTAAGGCCATCCCCGATTTCGCAGACGCGGATAAGGGGCCGAAGCTGGCGAACCGAGTCAGGGATTCCCTGTCTTCGGCGGGTTTCAGTGAGCAGGAAGTCGCAACTGTGGTTGATAGCCGCATGTTGATCGTGGCTCACAAGGCCATGCTGTACGACGACCTGCAAAAGGCGAAGCCCGGCACGGCTAAGAAACTCAAGGGGCTGCCAAAGGTGCAGAAGCCCGGAGTCAAGCCGGAAAAGGGTGACGCTCAGCGACAGAAGACGGCTGTCAAAGTCCAACGATTGCAGAGGAGCGGATCACGCCGTGACTTCGCGGCGAGCATCTTAGACGACCTCTAGCAGTCCTCCAGGTAGGAGACCTGACCGATGGCTTTGGAAACCGACGCCTTTACGACCTATAGCGCGAAAGGTAACAGGGAAGACC
>SDBU01002141.1_pt1 | contig 26848 bp, 17 predicted proteins | sample 2277071 | NCBI WGS metagenome assembly SDBU01 (sample SAMN10397929, study PRJNA504765) | marine sediment metagenome | isolation source: marine sediment core GS08_GC12, 126 cmbsf | place: Arctic Ocean: Gakkel Ridge, Loki's castle | collected 2008 | reverse complement strand
GCCCAGACTTGGCGGAGAACATCATCCGCGACGTACAAGACCAAAGTATTGCTCAGATGTTACGCAGGTTTTACAAGAACGATGCCATCACTTGGGAGAAGTTCTACTGGCCTATTATCAAGCAGTTGCTCGATCGGCTCGACCTGGAAGTGTATTACCTGGTGGCAGATACAACGAGCGTCGGGCAAGATCACAGAGCATTAGTCTTAAGCCTGGCCTATCACAAGCGCAGTTTGCCCCTCATCTGGCACATCGAGCCTGGTATCAAGGGACATACCAGCGAGGACTTACAAGTTGAACTGCTCAAGCGTCTGCATGACCACTTCCATCCAGACAAACTGGTCATATTCTTGGGCGATAGCGAGTTTGATGGTGTGAAGGTTCAGCAACAACTCGACTTGCAGGGCTGGTATTATGCTTGTCGGACATCTCCCAGTCTGTACGTGTATCCTGATGGAGAAGAAGACGGCTTTCCACTGGGCGATTTGGTGCCTGAACCAGGTTCACCAGAGCAACAATTGGACAATGTGGAGTTCACGACGAAGCACCGACACGGCCCAATCTCCTGCTATGCTTGTTGGGAGGAAACCCACGAAGATCCCCTGATCTTGATCTACCATCTGCCCCCAGGCTGGTCGCCGCGTCCAACATATAAACCGCGGTTTTGGACCGAGCCGCTGTTTGGCGATTGCAAAGAGGGTGGTTTTCGTCTCTCGACCTCCCGTCTGAAGCATACTGAGCGGCTCAGTCGCTTGTTCCTGGTCGTCGCCCTCGCTTACGTATGGATGGTCTGCTTAGGCGTACAGGCCATCTGTGAAGGAGTCGCCGACTTGGTTGATCGCTCAAATCGCAGAACCTTGAGCATCTTCAAAACTGGCTGGCGTTGGTTCAAACGCCAGATCAAGTTGGGACATATCGTCCCCATTTATCTCGCGCTACCCGGCGACTTTGAACTCCCTGCTCTTAAATTCCTCTGACTTGTGTAGGGTAGCAAATCTCCTACTCAAAGGTTTTCGGCCTTCCACTCCGAAAAGTTCAGCCGAAACCATATGTTGAGCGTCCGTCTTTAGAGACGCTGTTAGATAAGTATACTCAGGGCTTTTTGCTCTACGGTGACGCTGGTTCTGGCAAATCTACGTTACTTCAAAGGATTGCGGCGAAGCAGGCTAAGGGTGTCATCCGCCACCCTAGACGCGAGCGTATTCCGATTCTTTTTCCAATGAGACTGTGGAGTGACAGCAATTTACTAGAGCAAGTATGGCAAGAAATGTGCCGATACTCTCCAGTAAGGCGCCGTATGTTTGACCGTTGGCTTGCAAAGGGACGTGTGCTTGTTATCTTTGATGGGCTCAATGAGAGCTTGAAACCAGAACTCGTTATAAGAGAGATCAAGAATTTGAGGAATAGATATCCAAACATCTCATTGATAGTGTCATTTCGAACCTCTCTCTTATCAGGTTTGCCAGCAGTTTCGGATTATCTGGATCTGCCCAAAATAGAAATGCCGGATATGACAAAGGAAGAGGCAGAGAAGTTTTTCCTTTACAGCGCTAGATCTAATCTCTAAGTGGAGAAACAAATGCTTAAGCAGTTTATGGTTAGTTTTATAGCAATCTTTGGCGGATTCTGGACCATCATTGAAGCAATTGGCTTCTTCTTTGAAGATTCTTGGGCTAAATCAATCAAGACCTGGAATAATGGCGTAGGTTTCTGGATTTTGCTCGTCGTGTCTGGGACGTTGGCCTTTCTTAGCCTGCGAGTAAGAGAGAAGATTCTTGAAGGTAAAGAGGCAGGGGAGATTCCTAAAACTCTTGTTGTCCGCTCCAGACCAGAACGGCTCTATAAAGCACTTGGAAAAGACCCAACCAAAGTAAAGAAAGTTCGAGATCCAACAAATGTGGTTGAGCATAAACCAGAAGTAGTTACTGATGTGGAGCCAGATAGTTCAATCATTCAACGTGCTTTCGATGAAGTTGGGAGGCGAGTGCTACTAAAGTCATTAGACAAAGCATCGAAATCAGATTTGGCTTATGCTCTGAGGGAAGATTGGGACATAGTACACTTTGATTGTGTGGTAGGCCCAAAGGGCCAGTTATTCCTTGAAGATGGTGAAGTACATCCTCAAGCACTACGGGAGTTGCTAGCAGGTAAAAACATCAGCCTTCTTGTTCTGATGGATTGCGACTCACTTAAAGTGGCGGCAACTGCCAACAGTGCAGGAGTGACGACCTTGCTGGCTGTAACTGGTTCGCTGCCAGTGTTAGCGGCCGAGAAGTTTTGTTATGGGTTGTATAGAGGAATTGCCCGCAACCGCACCCTGGCTGAAGCATTTTCAGACGCAAAGGCTCTGGCTTCAGTTGAACTAGCAAGGTCATGGGAGTCGACTTTGTTTGTTTTAGACGGAGACGCATCCATAAAATTCTAATAGGCAACACAAGCGGCTGAACCGAAGGCCGTTAGTGCGGCTCGACGGATGAGGTAAGGGATGAGAGAAAGAATTCTGGAACTAGTCAAATATCGGGAATTGGTGAGGAACCTGGTGATCCGGGACATAAAGCTGCGGTATCGCAACTCTGTCCTGGGCTTTGCCTGGTCTTTGGGCAACCCCTTGCTGATGATGGGCGTCTACACGGTCCTCTTTACCGTCCTGATACCCAAGAACGTCATCCCCAAATACCCGATTTTCATCCTCTGCGCCCTCTTGCCCTGGAACTTCTTCTCCACCGCCATCATGGGCTCCATTGACAGCATCGTCGGCAATGCCCACCTGATCAAGAAGGTGTACTTTCCACGGGAGGTGCTGCCTCTCTCGATAGTGCTCGCCAACCTGGTCAACTTTCTCCTGGCCTTGATCGTCCTCTTCGCCATGTTATTCGTCTTCAGGGTACACCTCACCCCGTGGGCGTTGTACTTGCCGCTGATCATCTTCATTCAGACGATTTTTACCCTGGGCCTGGCCCTGATCTTCGCTACGCTGAACGTTTTCTATCGCGATACGAAGATTATCATGGAAGTGGGGATGATGGCCTGGTTCTTTCTGACTCCTGTCTTCTACCGCATCGAGGACCTCGTTCCCCAGTACGCCAGGCTGATGTACTGGGTCAATCCCATGGCCTCCTTCGTCTCCTGGTATCGAATCGTGCTCTATCACGGAATATCCATGGAGCCGGGTTTCATCTTCCGCACCCTCGTCACCTCGGTAGTTGCCCTGGTAGTGGGCTACTTCGTCTTCACCCGCTACAGCTCCGTCTTCGGTGAGGAGGTGTGATGAAGACGCGTCTTCGGCGAGGAGGTGTGATGGCAGCGGCCATCGAGTTCGAGAAGGTCTCCAAGCGGTTCATCCTCCACCACGCCAGGCCGCGGTCCTTTCAGGAGTTGGTGATCGGGGCACTGTGGCGCAGCCGTTCGCGGGAGGAACTCTGGGCCTTGAACGAGGTCAGCTTTGAAGTGGTGCCTGGGGGAATGCTGGGCATCATCGGGCCTAATGGCTCTGGGAAGAGCACCATCCTCAAGCTGATCACGCGCATCCTGGAGCCTACCTCAGGTAGAATCACCGTGGATGGCAAGGTGTCGGCGCTGATCGAGCTGGGAGCCGGCTTTCATCCCGATCTCACGGGGAGGGAGAACGTCTATCTCAATGGCTCCATCCTGGGGCTGAGCCAGGAGGAAATGGACGCCAAGTTCAAAGAGATTGTGGGATTCGCCGAGCTGGAGCGTTTCATAGATGCACCTTTGAAACATTACTCCTCAGGGATGTACATGCGATTGGGATTCGCCATCGCCATAAACGTCGAGCCGGATATCTTGCTGATTGACGAGCTGCTGGCCGTGGGAGACGAGTCCTTTCAGAAAAAGTGCCTGGCGAAGATCGAAGAGTTCAAACAGCAAGGCAAGACGATGGTTTTCGTCTCCCACTCCTTGGAGACGGTGAGGAAGTTGTGCGACCAGGCCATCTGGCTTGAGCAGGGGGAGATCAGATCTATTGGCAGCCCCGACAAGGTGATCTACGATTATTTGGATGACCTGCGCCGCAAGGAAGGGGTGGCTCTGGACGAGAAGCACCGCCACCTGAGGTACGAGCTGGAGGAGCAGCAGCTCGAGAACCGCTGGGGCAGCGGCGAGGTCGAGATCTATGACGTGCAGCTTTTGGACGGAGATGGGGAGGAAACACACGTTTACCAGACTGGCGATGTAATGATAATTAGGCTATACTATGAGGTGAAAGAGCCTGTGGCCGATCTAACCTTTGGGGTGGGTATTCACCGCAGCGATGGGCTGCACATCCATGCCACCAACACCTTTGCTAAGCAGGTTCACTACGACGCAAATGTGGGAAAAGGGATAGTCGAGCTGGAGTATGAGGAACTGCCGTTGTCCACGGGCACTTATGCTGTCAGCGTTGGGGTGTGGTCTAGCGACAAGTGGCAGCTTCTCTACGACATGCACAGCCAGATGTATCAGTTTTCCGTGTGGGGGGCGGAAGGCGAGGGCCTGATCGCGCTGCCTCATCGTTGGCTCGGTGGCCGCCCTCTGGACACTTCAGCGGAAGAAGCCCCGCCAAGATCGCGGATGAACTGGGAGAGGTTGCCCACCCACGTCCTGATGGGGGAGAACGATGAACATTGTCTAGATGGGGGGTGGCACGAGGTCGAAGACTGGCCTCCGAAAGTTCGCTGGACGCAAAAGAGGGCCTCGTTGCATTTGATGCCCGACGGGTCTGCCAGCCGACTCTCCATGATAGCCTGGTGTCCCCAACCAGCCCTCAGTCCCCAGTCGGGGAGGGTCTACGTTGATGGCAAAGTGGTGGGCAAGTTTGATCTGACCGACACCGGCTCTCGGACGTTTGCTTTTCGCTTGCCGCCGCTTCGCTTACGGCCAAATGTGAGTAAGCCAATCAAAGTGACCATCGAGGTGAAACGGACTATAATACCCGCTGAGGCAGGGCTGGGCGAGGATCGTCGCGAGCTAGGGGTTGCGGTGCAGGAGATTTGGACCGATTAGAGAGATGAATAAACTCGAATTGCCTTTCGACCAATATCAGAGATACAAGATGGTGGAAGAGCTCGTGGGGCTGATCCGCTGTAAGCGAAGCGGCGGCCGCCGATTGAGGATTCTGGACGTCGGGGGGCGCCCTGGGTTAATTGCGGATTTCTTGCCGGAGGACGACACGTTTATCTTGGACATGCTGCCCCCTGGTGGGCTGAACTGCGTTCAGGGCGACGGGGCCAGGCTGCCATTTGAGGATGACAGCTTCGATCTGGTGGTCAGCGTGGATACTCTGGAGCACATCCCCCCCGACCGGAAGCTCGGATTTCTGGAGGAACAGCTTCGAGTCAGCAGGGACTACGTTCTACTGGCCGCGCCTTTCGAGGACGAAAATATCTCCCTCGCCGAGCAGATCGTCAACGAGTTCTTTATCAAAAAGATCGGCCACCCCAACGATTCCCTGGAGGAGCATTTCGCCAACGGGCTCCCTCGTCTCAGTGAAACGCTCTCTTTCTTTGACCAGCACGGCGTGCAACATCTGGAAATCCCCAATGGTTACCTGTACAATTGGCTGGTGATGATGATGGCGCTCCCGGCGGCCCAGGCCCTGCCGGACTCCGAAGAGCTGGTGGCCATGATCAACAGGTTTTATAACCAAAATCTCTACGCCAGCGATAACCGGCCGCCCTGCTATCGGACGGTCATATTGGCCAGCAAGCAGCACAACCTGGATAGGGATTTAATCATAGGTAAGTATGAAAAAGTCAGGACCGATGTTCCAACGGATGCTGGGTATCACTTTTTGATACCTAGCCTGAAATTGGCCGATCTGCTGTTAAACCTGAAGCTGGAAGAGCCGCGTGTGGCCGCTCTGGAGGACGAGCTTGACAAGCGGACGGAGTGGGCGTTTCAGATCAGAGATGAGATCGAAAAAAAGGATAGGTATATTGAGAAGCTGCAAAGTGAATTTGAGGAGCGGGCGGAGTGGGCCTTTAAGCTTCGGGAGGGAGTTGAGGATAGGGATCGCCGGATAGTCGAGCTCCAGGATGAGCTTGGGGAGCGAACGGAGTGGGCCGCCAAGCTTCAAGAAGAGATGGGAGAGAAGGGGCAGCGGATAGTTGAGCTGCAGGACGAACTGGAGGAACGGACGGAATGGGGGCAGGGGCTTCAGGATGAGCTTGAGGAGCGGACGGAGTGGTCCCTGCGGCTCCGGGATGAGGTACAGGAGAAAGATCGGCGGATACTAAGCTTGCGGGACGAGCTAGAGGTACAAACTCAGTGGGCTCTGCGACTCCTGGAAGGGTTAGAGCAGAAGGATCAATACCTCAAGAAGCTACAGGCCGAGTTCGAAGAACGCACGCGGTGGGCGCTTCAGCTTGATGAAGAGCTGACCAGGATAAAACAGAGTTGGTATTACAGGTTGTTTAGGAAATTAGAGATTAGAGATTAGAGATTGGATAATCCAACTTCCAACCCTTCGGCTAAACTCAGGGCAGGCTTCCAACTTCCAGCATTGCTGAGAAGCACGCTTCTGCTTCTCGCCTTTCCACTGTTTGCCATACTTGCCATGCTCCTTGTCCTCGGCATCGTGACCTCCCTCTTCGTCGCCGACATGGTGGGTTACGCCGCTTCGCTTACGCCGCTTCGCTTACCACGAAACACGAAACACGAAACACGAAACACGAAGTCAGGCCAGCCCGACACCAGTAGGGCGAGCATCATCATCCCCAACTGGAACGGCAGGGAGTTGTTGGAGCAGTGCTTGCCCTCTGTCGTAGAAGCAGTGAGGAGCGACGGGGGAGACCACGAGATAATCGTGGTTGACAATCACAGCACCGACGACAGCGTGCCATTTCTCAAGGCCAACTATCCTGAGGTCAAGGTGTTGGAGCTCAATAGGAACAGGGGCTTCGCTGGCGGTTGCAATGCGGGTGCGGCGGAAAGTCAAAATGAAATCATCGTCTTCCTCAACAATGACATGATCGTTGACCGTGGTTTCCTGCGTCCCCTGCTCGATGGGTTTGCCTGCCCTGAGCCTGGCCGAAGGGACGACGAGACCGTCTTCGCCGTAAGCTCGCAGATATACTTCTGGGATGCCGAAAAGCGGCGGGAGGAAACCGGCCAGACGCGGGGCTTCTTGAAGCTGGGCTTTCTGCAGGTCGTTCACGATGAGCCAAAGCGAGCTCTTCCGCCGGACGCTGAGCGGGTGCGCCCAGTGCTCTACGCCGGGGGAGGATCATCGGCCTTCGACAAGAAAAAATTTCTCGCCCTGGGTGGGTTCGATGAGCTTTTTCAGCCTTTCTATTGGGAGGATACCGACATTTCCTTCCGAGCCTGGAAAAGGGGCTGGCAGGTTCTTTACGAGCCGCGCAGCGTAGTGCATCACAAACACCGTGGCACCATCGGCAAGACCTACGACGAAGATTTTACCGGCCAGGCGATCAACAGAAACCATTTTCTCTTCATGTGGAAGAACTTCACCGATCCCGGCCTGCTTCTCCTCCATCCGTCCGTTCTCCTGGGTCGGCTGGTGTGGAATTATGCGCTCGGCAACTTCACCTATCTGACCGCCTTCGGGAGCGCAGTGAGCCAGTTGGGGGAAGTCTGGAAGCGAAGAGCAGGGCATCACCACTCCCCTCCCTGGGGGGGGGCGGAGAAGCTCAGCGACCAAGAAGTTCTGGCAGTATCATCAGACCTATTTCAGTACAAAGAAAGATTCCAACTTCCAACTTCCAACCTCCAACTTCCAACTTCCAATCTCCAATCTCCAATCTCCAACCTCCAACCCCCAACCCCCAAAAACATCCTCTTCATCTGTCCCTACATTCCCTGCGTTGGCGTCCACGCCGGGGCGGGTAGGATGTACACCATGATCAAGCTGCTGGCCCAACGGCACCAGGTGAGTGTGGCTACTTTTATTGACAAGGAAAGTGAGATCAAATACGTTCCAGATCTGGAGAAGCACTGCCAGGAGGTAGTAGTCATCCACCGCCAGCCGCCTTATCGAAGACGCCATCCTTTGCTGCTCGAGCCCTTCGTAGTAAGCGAGTTCAATTCCTCCCCAATGAGGGCCGAGATTCACAGGCTGCTCTCGGAGAGGGACTTCGACATCGTGCAGATAGAGTACACTCAAATGGCGCAATACGTGCCTGACACGCGGCGGTCTTGCACCCTACTGACGGAGCACGAGGTGGCCTTTGCCACGCACCGCCGGGCCTTCGGAAGCTTTCCCTTCTCCTGGAAGAAATTCCGAGCTTTTATGGGTTGGCTGCTGATGATGGATTATGAATTAAAGGCTTGCCGCCGATTCGATAAGGTCGTGGCCCTGACCGATGCCGATAGAAAGGAATTGCTAGCTTTTGAGCCCAAGCTAGATATCGAGGTCGTTCCTATGGCCATAGACAGTTCCTGTTTCAGGCCGCAGGATGTCCCAGAGGAACCCAATAGTTTGGTCTTCATCGGGTACTTCAGACATTCCCCCAACGTACACGGGATAAAACGCTTTTGCCGGGAGATTCTGCCGCTCATAAGGCAGGACATCCCTGAGACAAAGTTGTTCATCGTTGGCTCCAGCCCTCCCGATGAAATCATAAGACTGGGTAAGATGGACAACGTTGTAGTCACCGGCTGGGTCGAGGATGTGAAGCCTTACATCGCCAGGAGTTCGGTGTACATAGCGCCTTTGTGGCTAGGGACGGGCATGAGGGTGAAAATACTCGAAGCCTGGGGGATGGCTAAGCCCGTGGTTACCACCAGCGTAGGAAGTCAGGGCATTGACTGCACACCTGGCGAGGACGTGCTGATAGCTGATGATGTGCAGGGCTTCGCTGCCCAAACGGTGAGGCTGTTGAAGGATAAGGCCCTGAGGGAGAAGCTGGGCGAAAATGGCAGGAAACAGGTGGTAGCGAAATACGATTGGGAGATAATCATCCGGCAGGTCGAAGAAATGTACGATGAGACATTAGCTGCCAAGTTTCAGAGAGAGACCTGATGGAAGAGAAGAACGTTCTGGTGGTAAGATCGGGCTCGCTGCCCAACCTGCTGATGGTGTTGGAAAGCCTGGGAGAAAGATTCCCCGGCAGCGAAATCACCGTGTTGACGGACCCGGACATCCTGGACGAACTGTCGCGGCACCCAGGAATCGGCGACACGGCGGTTTATAGCAACCTCAGGTTTTTTCTGGCGCGTCAGTTGTGGGAGTTGCGTCGGCAGGAGTACAACTGCAAAGTAGTGCTCTTCACCAACGAGAACGAGGGCAGGTACAACAAATTCAAGGTGCTGGCCTTTATGTGCCGAGCGCGCCGCACGATCATTTACAACGAAAACGGCGATAGCTTCGAGTGGAATTATCGCCACCGGCGGATAATCTGGAGCCACGTCAAGTGGCGCCTCCGGGACAAGTTCTTCTCAGGCACCTCCCTGCAACAGAACTTCTTCGTCCTGTTACTAAAAAAACTTGCCAATCTCCTCCTGCTGCCGTTGGCCTTTATTCACTTATTGTGCTCAGTAGGGTGGCTTTTTGTCAGGCGGTGGTACTATGACAACTTCAGAGGGTAGCTAGTTGAAACTATCGGTCATAATGCCCGTTCATAATGAGGTGCACACGATAAAAGAGGCACTTAGACAGGTGCAGGCGGTTGATCTCGAAAAAGAGGTAATAATTGTTGATGATCATTCTTCCGATGGGACGCGCGAGATCCTGGCTCAAATGACGGACGATGGGGTGAAAGTGGTTTATCACGCTCATAATATGGGCAAAGGCTCGGCCATAAAAACCGCCTTGCAATATGTGACCGGGGACATCATCGTAATACAGGACGGGGATTTGGAGTACGATCCCGCCGACTACCACAAGCTGATAGAACCGATTGTTGAAGGTCGAGCCGGCGTCGTCTACGGTTCCAGGTTTCTGGGTGAGATCACCAATATGCACTTCTTGAACTACATCGCCAACAGAATTCTTGCCTTGACGGCCAGCTTGTTGTTTTTTAATTGGATCACCGATGAAGGAACGTGCTATAAGGTTTTCAAGGCGGACTTGCTAAAGAGCCTGGACTTAAAGTGCACCGGCTTTGATTTTTGCCCGGAGGTTACAGCCAAGGTTTGCAAAAGAGGGCATAGAATTGTGGAAGTCCCAATCTCTTATCGCGGCAGGTCTGTTGATGGGGGGAAAAAAATCAGGTGGCATGATGGCCTCATGGCATTTGTTACTCTGATCAAGTATAGATTGGTGGATTAATTAGTTGATGAAAGATTACTTCCGTAAACCTTCCATTTCAATCCTCTTAACAATCCTCTTCTCGATTTGGGTTGGTGTGATCTTCTATAATCACTATCCCAGGTTGTGGCAAGCGATAAAAGATCCCTTTGCCGCAGCAAAGGCCATCCCTCTCCGATATATGAACCTGGGAGTCGTTGGGATTGGGCTTCTGGTCTTAGCGATGCTTGCAGGCCACTTCGGCCTTGCCTACCTGTTGTCCCTTTGGCCTAATGCGAGGTTGAAACGTCATCGAAAATTAGCGGTTTTAATATTAGCAGCAGGTTTATTACTCGTGCTTGCCTGGTCTCTCTACCGTTATCCCAAGCTATTGGATGCCGGGGTTAATCTGGCACTTTTGTTAATGATCATTCTGACCAGCTCCTTTGCCGGGCGGAGATTATTACATGTGTTGAGAGCAAAGCCCGGCTCTTCTCTCGAAGAATTCGTGTTTTCGGCGGGCTTGGGGTTGGGCTTATTCATGTATGCGATATTAGCGTTGGCCTTTCTGGGGTTGCTTTATGCCTGGCTGGTTTGGTTGATTCTGGTCATATTGGGAATAGTGCTTTTTCAGGATATATGGGGCAGCGTAAAGAATCTTGGTAAGCGCCTGGGCGGGCTTTTTGCTGCGGGATTCTCGGTGAAGAATCGAGCAGTAGATATTTTACTCATTTCATTGATATCAATCTACTTGCTCGTCAATCTAATAGGCGCGTTGGCTCCTGAGATAGAGCCAGACGCATTGGTCTATCATCTATATGTTCCCAGGATTTATATCCAAAATCACAGGTTGGTGTATATACCCTACGAATTCCGTGCGGCATTTCCCCTGGGAATGGAGATGCTGTTTACCCTGGGCATGCTCCTGAGCGATTCGATCTTGGCAAAGCTTATCCACTTCTCACTAGGCGTGCTCGGTTTATTAGCAACATACTGCTTCGGGAGAAAGTATTTAACTGATAAAGTGGCTTTGTTGGCTGCGGCATTATTTTATGCCATTCCTGTAGTATCTTGGGAATCGACTACCGCCTATATCGATTTAGGCTTTGCCCTTTTTACAGCACTAGAGATGTTTGCTTTGATTAATTGGATGTGCTCTTCACAGCAGGGGTGGTTATTAATGGCGTCTATTATGTGCGGCTTCGCTATGGGTACAAAATACCATGGTTTATTTGGTTTGATCTTACTTATCCTTGGTATTTTATTCAAGTTTTACTTTATTGACAAGGGCAGGATGCTTCTTGTTTTGAAAACACTCGTTATCTATGGATCAATTTCTCTGTTGATAGTTTCCCCCTGGCTGATCAAGAATTATGTTTTTACGGGGAATCCTGTTTATCCCTTTCTTAATAACATCTTCAAAAGTCCTCTAATGCCTCCTATTAATCCAACCTTCGATCGGGAATTGTATGGTATGGGTAATAATTTCTTTAAGAGGTACATTTTATCCCCTTGGAATCTGACCTTCCATGGAGAGAAATACGGTGGAGTCATCAGTCCCATCTTCTTAATTTCTCTTCCCTTTTTGTTTGTTATAAAGGTAGATAAAGTTATAAAATATATGCTTTTATTTTGTGGCGTATATTTCGTCTTATGGGAAATAAGTGTTCCAGTAATACGTTATCTTATACCCATCATGCTATTTCTCAGCATCGTGGTCAGCTATATTATTAATGGGATGCTTAGTTGGGATAACATCGGCAGCAAAGTCCTTTCTGCTGGGGTGATTACTGTAACTGCAACCGCTTTGTTCTTGAATTTGCCCTTTTTCCACCTCTATTGGCAAAAAGAATGGATCCCTGGGGTAGTCCGACATATTCCATATGAAGTAGTCCTTGGTTTGGAGTCTAGAGAAGACTACTTATCCCGATATCTAGACTCGTATGCTGTAATCGAATACATAAACCAAAATCTATCCAAATCTGCAAGGGTACTTTCTTTTTGGGAAGAGAATCGACACTATTTTGATCGTGAACTAATTTACAATTATTCTTTTCAGGCGAGTGAGTGTATTTATACAATTCAAACAGAAACAGGATTCCTACACTGTATAAAAAATCTTAAAATTACCCATTTGCTTATCAACAAGAACAGAATCCCTCCCAATCAAATACAATTATTAGTATTGCAAAAACCATTTGTAAGAAAATATCTCAAGCTAATTTTTAGCAAAAAACAGGTCGATTTATATGAGGTGATATATGGGGGTAAGGACACCTATCAAGCGAGTTGGCAGGAGGAGAGAAATTTAATAGATAACCCTAGTTTTGAAGTTGATAACGGCGGTGTACTATTTCAGTGGCTGGTGTATGGAGATCCAATATACGATAGGAGTGGAACTAGGAGCCATAATGGTAGTAGTGCAGTTTTAGCAGATGAGCAGAATGGGTACGTTTTTAGAACTCCTGTATCTGAGTTGACTATGTACACCTTAAGTCATTATGCTAAAGGTGATGTTGGAGGAGAGAAGGGGCGGCTGCAGATAAATTGGCTTGATGATTCGCATAGAATAGTTGATGTGAGCATCTTGGTGTTTACTGCTACAACTGAGTATATGTGGCGCTCAATGACCGTGACTGCTCCTGAAGGAGCAACTATAGCTGAAGTATATGTTTCCTCCCATACTGTGGAGGATAAGATATGGTATGATGATTACGAGTTATCAAGAATTGAAGTTGCTCCATAAATGTAACCGGATAGAGTAGTTGGGTTTAACTCGAGTAGGACTTCAGATTATTTAGGTGAGCATTGGATTAAAATCCACCCCGATGGCGCCTATAACGCGATCAATCTAGCATGAATAAACTACAGATATTTAACTATCTTAAAGTTAAATATAGAGAAATAGACGGTTCTCTTTTTTCGAAATGTATTTATGATAATCTTGCAGGGCTTTTTTGTCTTGTGGCTTTTTTATATACTTGCATCCGTGCTTATTCTTTATCAATTATTCATGATGAAGCATTAACTTATCTCATTCATGCTTCAGGATCGTTCTTTGAAATTCTTACTTATGCACTACCAATTAAGTCAAATAATCATTTACTTAATACTTTTTTAATCAAAATATTTAGCAATCTTTTTGGTGCTTCTGAATTTGTGATTAGAATTCCCGCGCTAATAGGGCATGGATTATACTTAGTAGGAATATATAAGATATTAAAACTTTTCTTAAGAAAACAGTTTTTGTTATTAGGGATCTGTTTACTAATATTTCATCCTTTTATGTTGGACCTTTTCTCTTGTGCTCGGGGATATTCTCTCGGTTTAGGATTTCTAATTTTCGGTTTATATTATTCTTTTAAAAGAATTGAACAGCCTGGATTTAAGCAAGATATTAAAAATACGACTCTGGCTTCGATAATGCTTGCTTTGTCGGTGTTTTCAAATTTAGCATTTTTGAATGCATTTTTTTCTATAATAAGTATACTTATGTTATTGGAAGTAAAAGATTTGACTACTTTAATTAAGCGAAGACAATCAGGCACTCTTATTCTTAAGCAGTTTCTTAAAAAAATCCTCTTCTCAATTATTCCAAGTATATTACTTCTGCTAATGATTTATACTAAACCGGTTATTGAAATGACGAGAGCAAATGAATTCTATTATGGTGGCTCAGAGGGATTTTGGAAAAATACCGTAACAAGCTTAATAGAAACTACCTTATATGATAGAACTTATTTTGATTTAGATATGTTATTTGGGGCCAAATTATTAATAATTGCTTTGCTTATTTTTTCATCATCAGTTTTATTATATAAATTACTTAAAAGACAAGAATTTAAATTAATAGACAGATATTTGTTCTGGATAATAGCAGCATTATTTATTTGTTCTCTTAGCATAATCCTACAGCATATCTTGTTTAATACAAAATATGTTATTGAAAGAACTGCAATCTATTTTGTCCCGATCTTCTTAATTCTTATTTTAATTTTATGGAAGTGCGTTAGATTTATTCAAAATAAGTTTATTAGAACTCTAATGGACTCCTTATTTTATTTACTACTATTTATTTTATTAATTCATTTTATCAATTGTGCCAATTTTACTCATTTCTTTTCATGGAAATACGACGCATCCACAAAAGATATGATGAGTTGTATCATAGAAATAAACAAAGGAAAGAGTTTAGAAGATAATTCTATACAAATGGGTGTTAATTGGATCTTTGAACCAAGTATTAATTTCTATATAATAAAGAATAGGTTGACTTGGATGAAAAGAGTTGATAGGAGCGGTCCTGATGGCAGGTTTGATTATTATTATCTGCATGCTACTGACAAAGAATTATCAGAAAAATATAATTTAACGATAATCAAAAAATTTAATCTATCCGACACTTATTTAGCGAGTCCTGCAAATCCTGTTTTGGCCGCTTGTGGCGTGCCTGCTACGCCGTCAGTCGCGCCAACGCCTTTGGAGATAGTGTCTACCGAAGAATCTGTTTGGCACGAGGGGGAGGCGTTTCTTTCGCAATCTGGCTCCAGTGCTGCCGACTACAAGGCCGCGGCCTCAGGTGGCCAATGCCTGGGTATGGGCTGGGGCAGTCGCAGAGGCGATTTCGTTGAATACGAGGTGGACCTCCCTTTCAGCTTGCCCCGGGCTGTTTTGTACCTTCGCTACGCCCGCGAGGGGCGGTGGGCCGCTGAGGTGGACGTCTACGCTAGCGGGAAGCTAATTGGTACCACCCCTAGCTTGTTTCTTAAGCCAACTGGTGGATGGGGCTACGAGGCCGATGAGTGGGCGTATAAGAAGTTGCTCCTGGGGTCAATGGAAGCAGGCAGGTACAGGATAAAGTTCGTGTCGCTGATTGATGATGGCGGAGTGAACATTGATGGGTTCTTCATCGCTGACGAGTCTTTCCAACCCTAACTGGAGGATGGTGGCTTGATAATTACGGCTATATTAAGAACAACGATCTTCTTTCTGTTGTTGTTTTTCCTCCCAGGCTACGTAACCCTACGGGCTCTGAAGGTAAAAGGGCTTGACTTGGCAGGGGTCCTATTCTTATCGGTTTTCTCCAGCATCCTCCTTAGCTCCTGGTTAGGACTGCTGCTGGCGGAGTTGGCGCTCTTTTCGCTTTGGTCTCTGTTGCTTCTACTTCTCATCTATTCGGTAGGTATGGCCGTTGTGTTCAGGGTCAGGCTCACTTGGAGCGGCATTCCCAGGCTGCGATTGGATGTTGGATATCTGTTGTTGGTTATTATTGTCGTCGCGGGCCTACTTTTCTTTCGCCCCTTCGAGTCCATTCTCGGTACCACGGACGCGGGCGTTTACCTGGGGATGGGGGTGAACATAGCCAGGACAGGGGCGATCCGAGCCCGTGACCCACTGCTCACTGATCTGACTGGCGGCATCGGGGAAGCCCTCCTCTACTCCTATAGATTTCCCGCCAGTTCCGAGTTGATGAGATTCTTCGGCGACGGGGTCCGCATCTGGGATATGGAGCAGGGAATGCTCTTCTCCCAGCAGAACCATCTCTATCAAGTCTGGATCGCCATCTTCTACTCGATCTTTGGGATGAGGGTAGGGATGAATCCCTTTGCCCCCCTGGATCTGCTGGGGATTTTGGGCCATTTTTCCAGCACGCCGATGTTGTTATACGCCACCCCCCTGTTTGGACTGCTGGGGGTGATCGCTCTCTACTTTGTTGGAAAAGCCTTGTTCGATGAGAAAGTCGGCTTGCTGGCTTCGTTCCTGTTGGCTATCAATCTCGCCCAGATGTGGTTTTCCCGCTGGGCCATGTCCGAGGTGCTGACCCAATTCCTGGTGCTCGGCGCGCTTTACTGCTTTGTCCTGTACACGAGAACCGCCCGTCGCGTACCTACCTCGCTCCCGCCGGATCGCCAGATCGGGCGGCCTGGCCTGGATTTGGCAGTCCAGGCCGAGCGAGGTGAGCAGTCAGTCCAGCGCTGCTTTGGATTGCTGGCGGGGTTTGGCCTGGGCCTGGCGGTGCTTTCGCGGGCGGACGGCATATTTCTGATCGTGCCGGTGTCGCTCTATTTCGTCTACCTCCGCCTCACTCGGAAGCTGCGTTCACAGCATCTGTATTTCTTCGTCCCCTTCGCCGCCCTTCTCCTTCACTGGCTAATCCACACCCTTCTTTTCTCGCGAACCCAGTTCTTGGCCATAAGCAGAGCTCTTCCCCATTTCAGCTCCATCGTCCCGCTGGCCATCGGAGGGGCCGTATTGATCGCCGCCTTGCTGATCCTCGCCCTCCTGCTCCCGTCGGCTCGCCAGATCCAACGGCTTGGGCAGTTGCGCGGTCTGGCTCGACGTGCGAACTTCGGAAAATGGCTGCGTCTAGCCGTGGCTTTCCTGATCTTCCTGCTGGCTCTTTATGCCTACTTCATCAGACCCAGCACCGCCGATCCTCAAATGGTGTATTATCATCCTGCGGGCGGGACGATCAGAACCTACAACGAGGAGAATCTCGTCAGACTGGGATGGTACGTTACCCCGCTGGGGTTGCTTCTGGCGCTTGGTGGGCTGATAGCCATGATTTCAAAAGAAACCGACGAGGGTGTGATATTCTTCCTGGGCGTCGCTCTGCTGTACGGCTTTGTGTTCATTCACTCTGCCCTGGTTAACCCCCTTCACATCTACTGGATCAGACGTTATATCACCGTGGTCATACCCTCCATCATGCTGTTCATAAGCTACGGCCTCTCTCAAATCTCAAATATCAAATATCGAATATCAACCTCTTTGCGAGGCACTCTGCCCATCTTCTTGGGAATTGCTTTGGCCGCCTCTTTTCTTCGGACCAGCCTGGCTTTGGCCGAGCAGACGCCTTATCAGGCGGCGGTCTGGCGGATGGGCCGCCTGGCGGGGCAGCTCGGCGACAGGGCGGCGGTAATCTTCGAAAGCCCGTTGATAGGAGATCAGTTTGCTTTACCTTTGACTTATCTTTATAATAAGGATGCCTTTGTCTTGCAGGGACAGGGGTTGGGCAACGAGCTCTTTTCCGATCTGGTGGATAGATGGCGCGATCGCGGCAGGGAGGTTTTCTACATCGCTTCCGATGGATTGGCGAGGGTTCGCTCAGACGACTACATTTTCTCCCCCGTAGGCGAGGTTGCCCTGGATATACCACTGCCGGAGACATCCTTCGACCATCTGCCGCAAGGGATGGTGCATCATACTTACGATCTGGAGATCTACAAGATAGAGCCGGCGTGGAAGAGGGAGGGCACCATCTATCCCTTCTCCCTCGACGTGGGCCGGTTCGATTATGGCTACCTGATGAGTGGTTTCTATGCCAGAGAAGGCAGCCCCGGCGGTTGGTACAGATGGACGGGGAAAACGGCCGAAATACTGCTGCCCTGGGCTCCAGAGGGAAAGAGCCTGCTTCTTTCGCTCACGGTGGGCAGCCCACGCCCCGCCGGGGTTGAACCGGCCGAGGTGTCCCTTTATTTAAACGAGCATCTTCTCGACAGGTTCGAGTTGGGCAATGAGTTCAAAACCCAGACAATCGTAGTGCCTCCGGATCTGATAGATGACCCTCAGGCCAAGATGGCCCGCCTTCGCCTGGAGACCAATACTTGGATTCCCGCTGAGGTGGGGCTGGGAGACGTCCGAGAGTTGGGCATCGTCCTGGATCGCATAGAGCTTGATCGAACACCATGAATCGAAAAGCATCAATCATCGTCGTAAATTGGAATGGCAAGAGGTTTCTGGAGGAGTGCTTGTCCGCCCTTTTGGCCCAGACCTATTCACCTTACGAGATCATCCTGGTGGACAACGGCTCCCGCGACGGCTCGGTGGACTTCGTCGCCGAGAGGTTCCCGGAAGTCAGGATAATCGAGAACAGCGAGAACCTGGGCTTTGCGGCGGGCAACAACGTGGCCATCAGAGTGGCGCAGGGGGATTACATCGTCACCCTGAACAACGACACGCGAGCGGAGCCAGACTGGCTGGAAGAACTGGCTAGAGTCGTGGAGACCGATCCGAAGATAGGGATGTGCGCTTCCAAGATGCTCTTTTATTACCACACCGGCGTTCTCAACTCCACTGGCATCAGTCTGGACGTAGCAGGCATCGCCTGGGACCGGCGGGGCGGGGAGCGGGACGATGGCCTGGAGCGCGAACCGTTAGAGATATTCGGGCCCTGCGCTGGCGCGGCTCTGTACCGCCGTGAGATGTTAGATGAGGTTGGTCTGTTCGACGAGGACTTTTTCGCCTACCACGAGGACGTGGACCTTGCCTGGCGCGCTCGTTCCAGGGGATGGAGGTGCATGTATAGCCCGCGAGCCGTCGTCTATCACGTCCACTCAGGGACGGGCCTGGAAGGCTCGGCCTTCAAAAACCGACTCTTGGGTCGGAACAAGATCTGGACGATGGTCAAAAACTATCCGACTCCTCGAATCTTTCTCTTTTTGCCCCTCATCGCCTTTTATGATTTGGCATCGGCCTTTTACAGCTTGTTTAAGAGGCAGGATGCAAGTCCTTTACGGGGGAGGCTGGCCAGCCTGGGCTTATTGCCTGAGATGCTGAGAAAGCGCAGGGAGATCCAGAGAGAGCGAACGTCATCGGAGTTTCCCTGGTTCAGTCCCCTGGCAGATCCCGTCACCATGTTGAAGAGATACGAGCGCTTCCAAAGCTTTATCACCAGGGGTAGATATGTTTAGCCTCGACGTTTCACGTTTCACGTTTCACGTTTCACGGCCCTGGAGCGGAGATGTCTCTGCCTTCAGATGGGCCGTGGTGATTTTCGCCACCATGAGGATCTCGCTCTCGCTGATCGCGGCCCTGGCGCTTTTCCAGTTTCCCTTGTATCACGTGACCTATTATCATGGGATTCAACCGGTATCTTCTGGAATCGCCAATGCACTACTGGGGGTCTGGCAGCGGTTCGACACCATCTGGTACACCAGGATAGCCATGCAGGGCTACGCCCAGGGCGACGGCACCACCGTCTTTTTCCCTCTTTATCCCATCTTGACCAGGTTGGTCGGGAAAGTGCTCTGGGGCAATTATTTGCTAGGCGGAATCATCGTCTCCAATGTGGCCTACTTTTTGGCCCTGATCGCTCTCTACAAACTGACCCAATTGGAGTTTGATTCCCAGGTCGCCGCTCGCACCGTTGTTTACCTGTCCGTTTTTCCCACCGCCTTCTTCTTCCTGGGAGTCTACACCGAATCGCTCTTCTTGCTTTTCGCGGTCGCGGCCTTTTACTACGCCAGGAAAGGCAACTGGCTAGCAGCCAGCATCGCGGGGCTGCTCGCCGCCCTGACCAAACAATTGGGCTTGCTTCTCCTGCTTCCCTTGCTCTATGAATACCTGGCTCAAAGTTCAAAGTTCAAAGTTCCAACTTCAAAGTTCCAACTTCCAATTTCTTCCAACTTCCAACTTCAAAGTGACATTCTGCTCCTTGCTCTCATTCCCATAGGCACGCTGGCCTTTCTGCTGTTTCGGCGCTTCTACATCGGCGAGCCCTTTTTAGTTGAGACCTATAGGATGCGGTGGGCGGTGAATGCCTCCTGGCCCTGGAGCAACATCGTTGATAGCCTGGCGGCCATTTTCAACACCGGGAGATTCCCCGCCCTTAATCCAGAGGACACGCTCCTGAGACGCATCTTTTACAACTCTTTTGATTTGACCTGTGTGGGCCTGTTTCTCTCCTTGGCAATCGTCTCATTTCGCCGCCTGCGCCTGAGCTATGGCCTGTATATGGTCAGCGTTCTGTTCGTGGCCTTGATGCAGAACTTCCGCCCTCCCTACCCGATAGCGGCCCTGCCCAGATACGTCCTGGTGCTGTTCCCTGGGTTCATGGTGCTGGGGACGATGGTGAAAAACAAGGCCCTGCACTGGGCTGTGGTCGCTTTCTCGACCACGTTGCTGGCTCTGTTCACCGCCATGTTCGCCACGTGGCGGGTGGTGGCGTGATTGATTAAAAAATTAGCGAAACCTGTCCTGAGCCCAGTCGAAGGATTCGTGTAATTCGTGGCAAAAAGCAAAATGAAAGTTTGCTATTTCGGCACTTACGATGTGGAGCAGTCACGGAACAACGTGATCATCCAGGGCCTGCGGCAAAACGGCGTAGAAGTACTGGAATGTCACGCCAGATTGTGGTATAATACGGCGGATAAAATTCGGAGTGTGAGAGGCGGCCTGTTCAATCCCGGCCTGCTGGGTCGAGCTTTGGGCAGTTACCTCAGGCTCATCAGTCGCTACACCAGGATCGGCGATTATGACGTCATGGTCGTGGGCTACGCAGGGCACTTTGACCTGTTTCTGGCGAAGCTGTTGACCTGCTTTTCGAGGAAGCCCCTGGTTTTCGATGCCCTCCTCTCCCTCACCGAAACCATTGTCGAGGATCGGGGGTTGGCCCGTCGGGGATCGTTTCTAGCTCGCCTGGTCTATTTGGTGGACAAGTATGCCTGCCGCCTGGCGGACCTGGTGCTCCTGGATACCGAGGCCCACGTCCGGCACTTCCAGCGGGACTTGGGCGTGAGGCCGGACAAGCTGCGCTGGGTGCCTGTCGGCGCCGATGAGGTCTACTGCCGGGGCCCCTTGCCGGTTGGGGAGAGCGACCCTTTCAGGGTGGTCTACTTCGGCCAGTACATACCGCTGCACGGGGTCAACTACATCGTCGAGGCCGCCAAGCTTCTGGAGGAGCACCCAGAAGCGAGGTCTTCCGCCATTCGCTTTGAATTGGTGGGGGATGGGCAGGCTTACCTGGAGACTGCATCCCTGGCCGAGAGGCTCCAGGTGCAGAACGTCACCTTCCACCGCACGTGGCTCTCGCCTGAGGACTTGATCGCCGAGCACATCATTCCGGCTGACGTGTGCCTGGGCGTTTTCGGCGACAGCCCCAAGGCCCGGCGAGTGGTGCCCATCAAAGTTTTCGTAGCCCTGGCCCTGGGCAAGCCGGTAATCACGGGGGACTCGCCTGCGGCCAGAGAGGTGCTGATCCACGGGACGGACGCCATCCTGTGCGAGATGGCCAACCCCCAAGCCCTGGCCCAAGCGATTCTCCTCCTGAAGCGCGACCGGCCACTGCGGGAGAAGATCGCTAAACAGGGCTACCTATCGTTTCAAAACAAGTTCTCGGCGCGCGTGATTGGTGCAACGGTGAAAAACTATTTGACCGAGGTGGTGGATGCAAATGTCAAACGTGAAACGTGAAACGTCAAGCGTCAAGCGTCAAACGTCAAAACTTAGGTTTTTAGTAGGAGTCGGTTTAGTTTTTCTTCTTCTAACTGCCAACCACACGTTTCACGTTTCACGTTTCACGCTTCACGCCTCCAACCTCCAACCTCCAATTTCCAATCTCCAATCTCCAACCTCCAACTTCCAACCTCCACCCTGGATCGAACCGCGTTCGTTAAACATCACCAATCTGGTAGGACAGGTTCCTGACAGCTTGCTGCGGGGGGTGATCATCTCCTCCTATCCCTGGGATGGGATCGTCCTGTTTGAGTCGAGTTCGCTGTCTGGGGACGCCATGGTGATCACCACCACCATCCACGGGCGGCTGCACTATTGGGGAACGACGCTGGGCTGCCTGGGTCAGGTCCCGCGCTCGGATGAGATGGGCAGCGCTGTGCCGCAGTCGTATCTGAGGGTTTACACGCCGGGGGGCACGGAGGTGACGTCCCAGATCACGGGTGGAAGCTATTGGCCGGCGACGCTGACCCAGCCGCTGGCGGGGACGGCGACCTGGCAGGGACGTTACGATTCTTTACCGCTGACGATCAGCCACTCCGACCAGGGTCTAGAGTTGCCGGCCAACGTCGGTTGCGACCTGCACCTGAGTGGCAGTTACACCGAGCTGGTCGGCGTGTTCACCCTGCCGCGTCCTGAGCTTGTCGAAGGGCAGCATCCCGCGGCGGTGCCGGCCGTGGACGTGGTCAGCACCCAGCCAGCTACATATTGGTCATACATCGGCGTCGGGGAGGTGGGCCGCTTCCGGCCGCTGATGGACCAGATGCAGGCACGTTATCCAGAGCGACATACGTATATCGGCATGTCTATCCCCCCTGATGCCAACTACGTTTTTGCCGTGTACCAGCCCATGCCTGGAGATTACACGGGGCAGCCCTACGATGCCAGCGATCCCAACCGCTCGCTGCCGTCGGCTGGGACCACGCGGCTGAGGGCGTTGAATCTGTCGGGCGACCTGGCTAACTTCGGGGCTTTTCCACTGCAGGTCACCTGGCAGGACGCCGACCTTACCTCGAGCAGCGCGCCCTACCTGCCGGCGCAGCACAACCCGTCCAAGTTCACCGCGCCTGAGTTCGTGATCCCGCCAGGTGTGCTCTACGACGACTGTTTTATCTTCGGCACCTGTTCGAACGATGTGCTCACTACGATCTACAACACCCACGCGCCGATCACCCTGGTCTACCTGTCGGTCTCAGCGCCGACCGCGGGCTGTGAACTGATCCCGCTCAAGTTCGCTGGGCCTTACTGGGAGCCGGCTGAGGAAAATCTGACGCCGCCAGCCGGAATGGCAGCGAGCGGCTCCCCCGGGACGCACACTATATATTTGCCGGCGTTGTCCAAATCCCCCGACCTGTCCCAGTGTCCCTGTGGATACTTCAATGCCGAGGGGCAGATGATCGCATACGTGGATCGTTGACGGACGATCCAGTGCTCAAAAATCATTTTGGAGGAGATAATCAATGACAAGACTTACGCAGCCTCGTAGAACAGGGTTTATCTCTGCGATTTGGCGTCAAACTACTCACAGAGACTTGAGCACAAATTCACAACGCAAGTCTTTATCTGCAGGCAACTTCACGCTAATGGAAATGGTCACCGGATACGTATTCATAAGGATGCTTGTACCCCTTCTTCTCGCTCTCTCCCTATTTGCCAATCCGCTACCTAAATCCGTTGACAGCAATCCGTTTATGCCGGCCGCGGACGAGGTGCAACTGGAGCTCGTAGGCCAGATCGGTGGCCTGGTAGAAGGCCTCGTTGTGGAGGGAAATTACGCCTACATCGGTGAGGGGCTCAGCCTCTCCATCATAGATATCACCGACCCCACCGATCCGAAGCGGATCGGCCATACGATGTTGCCCGATATCGTTTACGATGTCCACGTCTCCGGGGGGTATGCCTATGTGGCCGATGATGGCGGCGGACTGCGGGTGATCTCCGTCTCCGACCCCACCAACCCCATTGAGGTTGGGTCCTGTGGCACACCCGGCCTCGCTTTTGGCGTCCACGTGGTCGGGGAATACGCCTATGTTGCCGACGAGGTGAAGGGGCTACGGATCATATCTATCTCCGACCCCACCAGCCCCACAGAGGTGGGGGCCTACGAAGGAATAGGCTACGCCTTTGGCGTCTACGTGGCCGGCGGATACGCCTATGTGGCCGATTGGTATGGCAAATTGTGGGTGATCTCCATCTCCGACCCCGCTAACCCCACAAAAGTAGGCGTCTATGAGGGGCTGGGATTCGCATGGGGCGTCTACGTGGCCGGAGACTACGCCTATGTCGCCAGTGATGCTGGTGGGCTGGAGGTGATCTCCGTCGCCGACCCCAGCGACCCGAGATGGGTGGGAGGGTATGATACGTCCGACCGTGCCATTGGCGTCTACGTGAGCGGTGAATATGCCTACGTAGCAGACTACAAAGGGGGGTTGCAAATCGTCTCCGTTTCCGACCCAGCCAATCCGAGAGAGGTGGGAGCCTACGACACCCTTGGCAAGGCCTACAGCGTCCATGTGGCTGGTGGATACGCTTATATTGCCGATGGGTATGACGGCCTGCGGGTCATCTTGGTCTCCAACCCCGCTAACCCGGTGGAGGTGGGGGCTTATGAAGCACCGGGATGGGGCTTTGGTGTTCATGTTGCCGACGACTACGCCTATCTGGCCACTAGGGATAGCGGCCTATGGGTGATTTCCGTGTCAGATCCAGCACTCCCCACGAAAGCAGGGCGCTATTACACGCCGGATGCTCGAGACGTCTATGTGACCGGGGATTATGCTTATGTGGCCGATGGTGAGTTCGGCCTGCGAGTTGTCTCCATCTCCGATCCTACCAACCCCAGGGAGGTGGCAACCTACGACACACCGGACTCCGCTCAAGCCGTCTATGTGGATGGGGACTATGCATACGTGGCCGATGATGAGGCTGGCCTCCAGGTTATCTCCGTCTCTGACCCGACCAATCCGCAGTGGGTAGGGGCCTATGACACACCAGGCTCCGCCTACGACGTCCATGTGGTTGGGGATTATGCCTACGTTGCAGACGATCAAAGGGGTCTGCGGATCATCTCCATCTCCGATCCAGGTAACCCAGTGGAAGTGGGAGCCTACAATGCGCCGGGTTTCGCTTTGGGCGTCTACGTTGATGGGGAATACGCTTATCTGGCCGTTAAGCGCATGGGGTTGCGAGTTATCTCCGTTTCTGACCCCGCAAAACCGAAGGAGGTGGGGGTCTGTAGCACGCTGAGTAACACTCGCAAGGTCTATGTGACCGGGGAACACGCATATGTCGCCGATGGCGTTAACGGCCTGCGGGTCGTATCCATCTCTTACCCTACAAGCCCAACAGAGGTGGGGGGCTATTACGCCGCGGATGTCAGTTTTGACATCCACGTAGTGGGAGAATATGTCTACGAGGCCGATGATTGGGGCGGTTTGCGCATCTTCCGCATCAAGCCGCGGACAATGCACCAGATCTACCTTCCCCTGATCATAAAATAGGGGGCGGCCTTGAGCGTCACGAATGGATAGCAGCCGGCCGCCGCTGCGGATTCTCCGCAAAACTCATATCTAAAAGCCACAGGACGGTAGTTGGACAATGTTACATTTGTCATTGCGAGCGGAGCGAAGCAATCTCCAAGCCGCTGGGGGATTGCTTCGGCGCAAACAGCGCGCCTCGCAATGACACCGGGGGTGAAATCTAACATTGTCGAGGTAGATAGAATGCGCTGGAGGAGAGCAGTCAGAGTATTGTTAGTTGGGGTCGTTTTATTCTTTCTGGGATTGAACATCTATCATGGCTGGCATCGCGCCAGTCGTTTTCAGTGGGACGTTCGCCCCTGGCCTTTGATCGTCTCCTTCGCCCTGGCCCTGGCCTTCTGGTTCATGACCGGCGTGGGGTGGAACTTAATGGTGCGCTGTTTGGGGGGGCAAATGGCCCTGCGCAAGGGCATGAAAATCTACTTCCTCTCTAACCTGGGGTGGTATGTGCCAGGCAAGGTCTGGTTCGCGGTGGGAAGGGCTTACCTCGGCCAACGAGAGGGGGTTTCGGTGGGGGTGGTTTCCACCAGCGTGCTGATGGAAATGGTGTTATCACTTACCTCCAGCGCATTGATGGCCACTTTGGCTCTGCCCTTGCTCTCGCCTATCTTAGGGGCGAAGGGCCTGTATCTGGGGATAGCCGTCCTCATATTTGGTCTGGCAGCTCTTCATCCTGCTCCAATGAAGATCTTATTGGCCCTTTTGGGTCGCCTCTTGCCCGGCCCGACCTGTACTGAGCTCTGCCGAAGTAAACGAGAAGTACATCCCCCGCTCAGATACCCTGTCATGATAGGGCTTCTGGCGGGCTATCTTCTCATCTGGGGCTTCGTGGGAGTGGCCTTCTTCGTTCTGCTGAACGCGGTCCACCCTCTTCCCCTCACCTGGCTGCCCACTGTAGCTGCCATCTACGCGGCATCTTGGATCGCTGGTTTTTTGACCCCTGCGCCGAGCGGATTGGGCGTGCGAGAGGGGGCCATTATCCTTCTGCTTGGACAGTACCTGCCCGTGCCGGCTGTGACTGCCACAGCCATTTTATTCCGCATTTGGTTGATCCTCGCCGAGGTGCTTTGGGCGGCCGTGGCGACTCAATGGTGATCAGTAGTAATAGTGCGGCCGACCTTTGCAGCGAACACACACGGTCTCACGCCTCACTTCCTCTCCCCGAAATACCTGGCGGGAAGCGACGTAGAAATCGTTGTTCCAGATGTCCTTGAGGGGCTCGGCAAAGGCGTTTCCAAAATCGTTGGCCGGATCATCGTACCAACAGCAGGGTGATACCGCCCCCTCCCAACTGATCACGCAAGTCTCCCAAAGATAGGGACAGGCTTTGACCTTTTGCAGAGTCCTATCCTGGCGTGTTTTGTAATCATAGAAGCTGTGTATTTCGCTCACGGGCAGCCATCTTTCCATGTCTTCTCGGCTGTCCGTGTTCACCATTATGGGCGCCACCACGATGTTGTCTACTCCCACCTGTTTTCCTAGTCGCCTGATAGCGGGGATCTGATTTTCGTTATACCTGTTCAACAGAACCCGGATGGTGAGGAGCGGAAAAGGGCTCTGGTGTATCTCTCTTTGTCTGACCAATGATCTTATGCCTTCGATGACCTGGTCGAGGCTTCCCCCCACTCGGTACGTTTCGTACGTCTCTTGATCTGCTCCGTCCAGGGAGATGACCAGTTCCTCCAACCCCGAAACGATGGCCTGCTCGGCCATCCCCTCATCGAAGTAGTTGAGGTTGGTGCTGATTTTGGTGCTGATGTTTCTGGAACTGGCGTAGTCAATCATGTCGAATATCTGGGGGTGCAGAAACGGTTCGCCCCAGTTGTACAGATCGAGGAAGTAGGCGTATTCTGCTATCTCGTCAATCAGCTTTTTGAAATCGTCGAAGGCCATC
>SDBU01002140.1_pt1 | contig 26858 bp, 24 predicted proteins | sample 2277071 | NCBI WGS metagenome assembly SDBU01 (sample SAMN10397929, study PRJNA504765) | marine sediment metagenome | isolation source: marine sediment core GS08_GC12, 126 cmbsf | place: Arctic Ocean: Gakkel Ridge, Loki's castle | collected 2008 | reverse complement strand
CGAAATCGCTCATACTGATGCGAATGGCCGGTTATAACAAAATCGACACCGGCATCGGCAAAGACGCTGAAGACCTCGGGCGAGCCCCAGTTTGACCAATGGCCGCCGAGATTAAGGCTCGGGATGTGATAGCTTATGAATTTCCATTGAGCCTTGCTGTTTCGGATATCAGAAGCAATCTGTTCCAACAGTTCTTTGGCCTCTAAGCCTTTGGCGATGTTATCGGCGCAGGAATAGTGCAGCGGGCCATAGTCGAAAGCGAAATTATTTTTCTCTCCGGGTGGGATCAGCAGTTTTTCGAAATTGCCGTTATAACCCTCGTGATTGCCCTTGGCAATATAGACAGGTACAGATTCGGATAGGCCTTTCAATGGCTCGAAGAATTGCGGCCCCCACTGGTCATAATAGTCGCCGTCAGTTACAAGGTCACCCGTGTGGACAACGAAATCGACGTTCTTTTTTGCTATTTGTTCAACTATTTTACGATGTCTTTTGGGGTAAGTGCGACTGTCGCCATAAACGACGAAAGTTACTTCGTTAGTATCAGCAGGAACTGTGCGAAAACTGTAGAAATCACTTTTGCTTTCAGAGTCAATAATGCGGTAGAAATAAGACCGGCCCGGCTGCAGATTCTCAAGCCAGGTTTTATGAATGAAAACGGTTTTCTTAACGATGTTATTCGGGTCGTAGCGGATTTCATATTGGAGGGGTTGCGGTTCGGTAACGATATGGTTTGGCTTTTCCTTTATATTAGTACAATAGAGCAATTTTCCGGTGCCCTGCGTGTTGGTTTCCCACATCACGGCCGCTCGGTTCTGATATGCGCGAAGCAGGAACGGACCTTTTGTAATCCGGGCTAAGCAGATGTCTGGCGGAAGGATAACGAGCGAAACCAAGAGCAGAATCGGCGAGGTTACCAAACTGCGGTAAACCAATGAGTTTTTGCGAGTCTTGTTTGTGTTCATGTTGAGCTCCTTTGGCTGCGGTATTATTCGGGGGGCTTTCGACTTTTCTGACAGAATTTGGCCATCAGTGTCATCGCCTTGTCCAATTTTTCGGGCGAGCCGTCCATTTTCGCATAGGCATTGACCAGCTCCAATAAATCCGGGGCAGGGTCAACCTTTCCGTAATGGTGCGCAACGTTAACGATGGCTGCATCAAGTCCGTACTCCATTGCCTTTGCGAGGTAGGCCCTGCAGACGCCGATTTTTCGAGCCGGCAGGTCACGCACGCAATTGCTTATACCTGCTATGAGATGAACGCCGTTCATTTGAGGGTCGCTTTTTATCTTCTTTATGGTTTCGAAGGTCTTGTAGGTGTAACTCGGCTGGCCAGTCTCCATCGGCATATCTACCGCGATGGGAAATATAGTTGGGTCGAAAAATATTTCCTGAGGCTTAAAGCCGAATCTGCCGACGGCTTCGTTGAAGATTTCCTGAGCAAGGGAATAAAGCTCGTCAATTGAATGCGATTTACCGGAAGGGCCTATCAAAAGACCGACAAAGGCATAGTCGTAATCTTTTTTCAGCGGCAGCATATTATTCATCGTGTAGACCTTGATTGAATTTACAAGCGGCTGGGCGAGTTTTTGGTCGGTATCGAACCATTCCTTTAGGCCGGCTATCAGGACATTGTCATTGCTGCTGTCGATGCAAATCGGTATGCCGCTACCGTACTTGCGAACCATCCTGACATATTCGCGCATCATATCGACCGCAATCTGTTGGTTGTCCTCACTAAAGGCGTCGAGATTGACCGCGATATAATCGGCGCCTTCGGAGGCCTGGGACTCAATCAGGGCCTTTATGTAGTCCAGCTCCTGCGACGGTTTTGTAAAGGCATCGGGGCCGAGTTCAGCCAGGGTTTTCATTATGCGGCCCGTTTTGGGGATTGAGGCGTGAATTGATTCACCGACAGCAATTAACGAATTCTTCATGGTCCGGCCGATATTGCGCTGGGCGTTTCAGCGTTTATGAACGATAACAGTACAAAAATAGCGGCGGTCGGATTCGAACCGACGACCCTGGGCTTATGAATCCCATGCTCTAACCAGCTGAGCTACGCCGCCAGAATGCCTTAACCGCTTATACAATAGCAGCTTCGGGCGGCATCTGTCAAGTATCACGGCAGTTAAAACGGGGATGTCGCTTTTATTCGGATTGCGGCTTTGGATTACTGTCAGCCATATATTTGATGACCTCAAGCCGTCAAATGCAGGCTCAAGTATCTTCGCCACGAGGTCAACACCGGGGCATTCGTCCTATATTATTGCGATTGTGAAGCAACAAGCCGCAATGCGGAAATTTTTTTCGATTCCCCGACTTTCGTACGGTTTTCGTTAGGGTTTTTGTTCGCGCATTACCGATGGAATATTTGATATAGGATTGAACCAAATGGACAGCAGCGCAAACAGACAAATTCAGCCCGTATGCAGATTTGGGCCGGGCGGGGAGTTTGTCTCCATCTGGCCGGGGTCTTCGGAATTCCAACTGCCTTCGCAGAACCGTTTGCTGAAAATGTTCGCCTGTCTGAACGAGATAATGGCCGGAGTGCTTGGCTCGGAGTTTAATCGGCCGTTGACTGCCGCGGCTAAAGCCCAAGTAATCCCAGATAACAGGTTCGACCAATCGCGAAAATCACAAGCCCAATCGATGCTGTTCCCCGACGATAGCCGAGTCGGCCTGCGAGCTGCACATAAGCCGAGGCTCCGGATTCGAGCGTGTCGCAGAACCACAAAAAAACGGCCTCGTATCGACCTTGGCGAACAAGGCCTGCTCTTTGCAGCCGAGCTGAAGATAGCAAGGACTGCTTAACCAATTCTGACACAGTCAGTACAGCCACCGAATCAGAGGAGTTGCTGGCCATAGGGTCTCGAACTGCCACTTTTGGTTTGACGGGTAAAGAAAGTTCGGTTATCTTTGTAGCTTTGCCAGATAGCTGGAGTCTGATATGCCGAGTGCGTTGTTCATAACCATAGTCTTCATTATCCTGGCGACCGTTGTCGGGGCCTTCGTTAGAAGAAGGTGCAGAGATAAATGTCTAAAGGATTTTTCCAATAACATAGTGACTCTTGAGGATACCTCCGGCAAGACAATCTGGGGCCAATTATGGGTGGAAAATACCGGGCTGGAATTGATTTATCCAAAGAAGCAAAAAGACGCGGACGGCCACGATGAGGCAAGCTATATCCTGTATAAATACGAGTATCCCAATATCAGCGCTTTGATTCGGTTCCACGATGAATTGAGTCAGGCCAATAAAAAACAAAGGCAGAAGGAATTGGAAAGGACATATCACCCCGGGCTGCTGCGAAGGCTCAAGAGAAAGATACAAAATGTCTTTAAGACGCTGAGAGATTCGGTGCTGGAGGTGCTGAATGTGCTAATCAGTCAGGCGAAGAAAGCCACCCCCGCCGGTGCCGTGCTGAGCTCTCAGGATAAATACGTTACCCAAATGAAGCAGGAACTGATTGGTGCGGTCGGGACTTCCTTCGAGCCCCTGCTGGAAAAGCATATCGGCCATAAAATTGTGCTTGAGCTGACCAAGGCTGATAAGATATTTGAGTACTGTGGTGTATTGAAAGACTATACAGCAGAGTTCATCGAGATAATGGATGTTGAGTACAAGGCGCAGCAGGAGAAAGCATCCCAAAAGGCCGACCTTGTTGTGCTTCGCAAATATGGCACCATACGCCATCTTGGAGAATAGATTGGGGGTATTCTCTTTAGGCCGATTCAGCAGTCAAAATCATATTGCGCCGTGGCGCAAAACTGTTAGCTGAGTGAGTTCATAAACATAAAATCCCTCGCTTTCGGGGGACGGCTATTTCTCTTGCAAAGCTGTGTTACTTGCATATACTTTACGGTTCAAAAGCCTGATATAAAACATCCGGGTATCCATTTTGTGAGCTGCTGCAAAGCGAGGTCCCGATAAGTTTGGAGCGTAAATATGAATCTGATAAGGTGGTTTCGCAAGTATAACAGGAAAATCATGGCCGTTGTGATCATTATTATAATGTTCGGTTTCATCGGCGGCTCATATATTCGTTATCTTGGTCAAAGAAGAAGTGGGCTGCACAAGACGGTAGCTTATTTTGGGGATAACGAAAAAATAACGAGCTACGACCTGGCGCTGGCCCGGCGAGAGCTGGAAGTTCTAAGGCTGATTCGGGCAGATACTCTGCTAAGACGGCTTAATGTGCCGCTGTTTTCTATGCCTGATTTGCACTCTCTGCTGCTGGCAGAGGTGCTTTTTGCCCAGCCGACAATTTCACCTACAATCAGCCAGCGCATAAAACAGCTCGCAACAGCAAGACAGTACCCTATCAGTGACAGACAAATCAATGATATTTACAAGCTGTCTGTTCCCACCGATGTATACTGGCTGCTGCTGAAAAGGGAAGCGCAGCAGGCTGGAATCGCACTCTCTAAGGAAGAGGCAGGTAAACAGCTTGGACGTGTGATACCCGGTCTATTTGACGACATGACGTATTCACAGTTGATTGGCTGGCTGGTGAACCAGCGTGGTATTGCGGAAGAGGAAATATTAGAGCCGTTCAGCAAACTGTTGGCTGTTCTGGAGTATGCCCGCCTGGTCTGCTCAAACGAAAATGTTACTACGCCGCAGATAATACATGTGGCGAGCTGGGAAAATGAAACGATTGATGTTAACCTTGTCAGGTTTGACTCGGCTGTGTTTGCCGATGCCCAGGCTAAACCAACGCAGCAGGAATTGACCGAGCATTTCGAAAAGTATAAGAGATATTTTGCCGGTGAACTTAGCGAAGAAAATCCCTATGGTTTCGGATATAAGCAGCCGGACAGAGTGCAGCTTGAGTACATTGCGGTAGTGCTTGACGATGTTGCCGCGACTGTTTCGCCACCTACACAACAAGAGACCGAAGAATACTACCAAAGATACGCAAAGCACTTCACCGAACAGCTGCCCCAGGATCCGAACGACCCGAACTCTCCGATGGTCGAACGCACCAAAAGATACGCTGAGGTGGCAGATGAGATTTCAGAACAACTGCTTCGCATGAGGACAAACTCAAAGGCTGAGAGAATACTGCAGCAGGCAAGGGTGCTCACGGAGGCTGGTTTAGAAGAGGCGGACGTCGAGCCTGAAGAACTCAGCTCCGAAGACTTCGGCCGATTAGCAGGTGATTACGCCTCCGCGACCAAGCGACTAAAACAAGAGTACAAAGTCGATTTGTATGTGGGCCGGACGGGGCTGCTTAGCGCAGCCGATATCCGCAGCGACCAATACCTCTCAAGGCTGTACCTGGCAAGCCCAGGTTATAACCCTGCTGAGTTATCAAAGATTGTGTTCGCGGTAGATGAAATTGGGAGTAGTGAACTGGGGCCTTTTGATGTTCCAAAGCCGAGATTGTATGAAAATATCGGGCCATTAAAAGATGCACTCAGCCAAATGATGTTCGCGGAGCCGTCCAGACAAGTGATGGCGGTTGTGCGAGTGGTAAAAGCCCAAAAGGTTTCTGAGCTGGAAAGTATAGACCAAAGCTTTAGTAAGCAAACTCTAAGAATCGGCGGTCTGCAAGCAGAGGGCGCTGAAGAAATTTATTCTGTGGCTGATGAAGTTTTAGAGGATTTGAAGAAGCTGGCGGCGATGGAGACTGCCAAAGTCAGGGCCGAGAAGTTTATCAAATCAGCCACGAAAAAAGGCTGGCAAAAAACTATTGATAAGTTTAACAAGCGTTACGGCCGGTCCGCTAAAAAAGAAGAGGGGCAACCAGACGAGTTTGAGCTTAAGGAATTAAAGGGCCTGCGCAGGATTTCCAACAGGGCACTGAATATATTGGCAGTCCAAAACCAGGGCGATCTGATGAAGCAGTTGATTCTTAACGATGTTGAAAAACAGAGCCGGTTTATAAACCTGTTCTATTCACTCGTGCCGCAGGGCCAGGAGACCATTGAAACGGTGCCTTTGGTTATGGAGTTTAAGCCCGATATGAGCTACTACTGCGTAAAGGATATCTCAGTGAGGCGTCTTGAGCAGAGCGAATATGAAAGAATTAAGTCGATGTGGGCGTGGAAGGAAGATATTGCTCAATCTCAGAGCCTGGCTGTGGTGCATTTTAATCCTGAAAACATATTAAAGCGTATGAATTTCAGGCCGCTTAAAGAAGAGGGGCAAGCTGGCGATGCCAATACGCCGGCCGAAGCCCGTGGAGCATCCTTATGACAGCTCGTTTGAGAGAAAACCAGATTGTGCTTTTGATTTTTGTCGCGCTGCTGAGCTGGTTTGTGCCTGGTGCAGGTTATTTCTGGCTCAAAGAGAAAAAACGCGCGATAATTGTCTTCACAGCTATTGCGATAACATTTTGGCTGGGCATATATATCGGTTCCATTGGAGTAATTGACCCTGTTTTAGCCAAGTCCTGGTATGCCGCACAGATTATTAATTCGCCGATGGTGGCGCTGCTCGGCTACGTCTCGGCTGGTGGTAACTTCCCCGTATATGGTAAGCCCAACGAAATCGGACAGATTTACACCAGCGTTTCCGGGTTGCTTAATCTTTTGTGCATTGTTAATGCTGTTCATTTAACCCACGTACGATGGGCCCGACAAAGCGGAGGTTAATATGTTTACCGAAGTCGTATTTTTCATTGCGAGCTTCACCGCTCCCGAAGAGATGGGGACGAGTCCGCAATCGATGCTGTGGCTGCTGCCGTTATCGGCTGCCATTGCAGTGGTCTATAAAGCCACTAAGCTGCCTAAAATTACCGCGGTCAGTTTTTTGAAGGAGTCAGCGGTTTTGTTCGGCTCAATCATTCTTTTTGTAGTAATAACGGCTTTGGTCTTACACGTTGTGGCGTGGCTTATTAGCTGGTGACAGTTACAAGGTGTTTTGCGCCGGTGCAGGCTTCAATCGCTCTGCTGCGGTGAAGCTGTCAGGACAATTCCCAATTCGACAAGCGCGTTGAAGGCGGCTTTTTGCTCAGCATCTTTTTTATTCGTTCCCCATGCACTTGGGAAGCGACGTACTCCAACAACCGCTTCAACTTCAAAGCATTTGTCGTGGTCAGGGCCTTTTTCGTCAAGCAGCTCATAGATGGGGGTCAAATTGAGATGCTGTTGAGCGTATTGCTGGAGCATCGATTTGAAATTTCCCCGAACCTGTTCCGCATTCGCCTGCTCGATTAAGGAATCGAACATTCTTAAAATGAAACTGCGTGCCGCTTCGAAGCCGCCATCGATGTAAATGGCCGCTATAAGGGACTCCATCGCCCCCGCCGCGAGAGAACCAGTCAGGGCACGGCTTCCATTCATACCTTTGCCGACTCTTAGGAATTTTTGCAGGCTGAGCTGCTTGATAATCTTGGCGCAGGCCCTGCGCGAAACGAGCATACTTTTTATTTGCGTCAAGTCGCCTTCCAGATAGTCAGGAAAACGCTCAAAAAGGTCCTGGCATATAACCATACCTAAAATGGAGTCGCCGAGAAACTCCAGCCTTTCATTACTGAAAAGACGATTGTCAACGGCGGAGGAATGAGTGAACGCTTTGTGCAAGAGGTCACGATCAGAAAATTCGTAGCCTGTTATCTGCTCGATTTGCCGCAGAGTTTCTTCGTTCATTTGCTGATATCCTGCTTTTGCAAACGCCTTGCGAGCAGATTACGAAAACCACTATAATTAGCGGCCTTCGTAGCCGGCTCAACAAGCAAAATTTCAATATGTATTATACAATCGACAGGTTATCTGTCAATGGCTTAGGTAGAAACAACAGGCGGCGGTCGGATTCGAACCGACGAATAACGGTTTTGCAAACCGTCGCCTTAGGCCTCTTGGCTACGCCGCCAACCGCTGTCCGCAAATCACTTGCGGCAAAGGACAGTCATCGCACAAGCATAAACAAAGCTGTGCCAAAGACAGAAAAATGGAGCCAATGGGATTCGAACCCACGACCTCTTGCATGCCATGCAAGCGCTCTCCCATCTGAGCTATGGCCCCAAAACCGCAGTAATTTAGCACATTTGGCCGATATTGGCAAACAAATTTTTCGGCTCACAAAGTATTGACGGGCTAAAGCTGTGCACCGATGATTGTCTTTTTCGTATTATTAGTGTAAAATAGCTTTTCGGGCTTCGTCTTAATAGTACATATCGAAAGTGTTTAAGGATTGAGTGTTCTGATTACCAGACAGAGGATATCTATAACCGGCCGGGTGCAGGGGGTGGGTTTCAGGCCGGTGGTATATAGAATTGCGCAAATGCTGGGCCTGACGGGTTTTGTCTATAACGACACAAAGGGCGTAACAATCGAGCTGCAGGGGCCGCAGCAAAATATTGCTGAATTCTTAACCTGCCTGCGGTCAGGAACGGATAAACCACCACTGGCGGAAATAAAATCCCTCGAATCATCTGATGTGGCAACCATAGAGGCTGATGATAAATTTGTTATCCGCAAGAGTGATTCCGCAGGGACAGCCCTGTCACAGGTAACGGCTGATATTGCCACCTGCCGGGACTGTCTTGCCGAGATGGCTGACAGTGAAGACTTTCGGTACCGGTATCCATTTATAAACTGCACGAACTGCGGGCCGAGATACTCGATAGTCAAAAGCGTTCCTTACGACAGGCCCAATACCACGATGTCGGTCTTTGCGATGTGCGACAGGTGCGTCGCTCAATATAAGGATGTGGCCGACCGGCGTTTTCACGCTCAGCCTGTTGCCTGCGGCGCGTGTGGACCTAAAATCCGGCTGACGGACAGCGAAGGTAAAACCATACAGGAAGAAACCGACAAGGTGATTTCCGAGACAGCTCGTTTGCTTATGGCTGGAAAGATTGTGGCGATAAAAGGTCTTGGTGGGTTCCACTTGGCGGTTGATGCACTTAATAATGAAGCGGTTCAAAGATTACGTCAGCGCAAAAGGCGAGACCATAAGCCTTTTGCAATGATGACCGACAAGATTGAAAAGATAAGAAAATACGCGGTTGTAAATGAGTCGGGCCAGCGGCTGTTAGAAAACTCGCAAAGACCGATTGTACTGCTGCCGAAAAGGGAGGATTCAAAAATAGCGACGTCAGTTGCCGAAGGTGTCAATACGTTCGGCTTTATGCTGTGTTATACGCCGCTGCATTATCTGCTTTTTGCCGAGGGCTTAGAGGTTTTGGTGATGACCAGCGGTAATATCTTGGATGAGCCGTTAATTTGCAAAAATGAAAAGGCCCTCGAGAGACTATCTTGTGTTGCTGATGCCTTTTTGATGCACGACAGGGAGATTTATCGGCAGGTCGATGATTCAATCGTTCATTTCATTGACGGTGAACCCGTGCTTCTAAGACGGGCCAGGGGATATGTGCCAACACCTCTTCTCACCGATGAAAATGCGCCGGTGGATGTATTTGCTGCAGGGGCCGATTTGAAAAATACTTTCTGCTTTGCGAAGCAGAATCAGCTTATATGCAGCGAACACATAGGTGACTTGGAAGACGCGGAAGTTTATCATCACTATGTCAATTCCATTGAGCACCTTCGCGGATTGTTTGAGGTTGAGCCGAAGACGGTAGTCTGCGACTTACATCCGGGCTATTTATCAACGCAGTATGCGCTGTCGATACCTAACGCAAGAGTTATCCAGGTTCAGCATCACTGGGCTCATATTGCGTCGGTGCTGGCTGAGCACGGCCTGAGTGGGCCGGTGATTGGTCTGTCGTGTGACGGTACCGGCTACGGGATAGACGAAGCGATTTGGGGTTGTGAGTGTCTCATAGCGTCGTTAGATGATTTTGAGCGGTTTGGCCATCTGGTGTATTATTCTCTGGCAGGTGCAGATAAGGCAAGTAAAGAAGCTGTAAGGCCTTTGCTGGGATTGCTGAAAAAAACTTACGGGGATGATTTTGGGTTAGAAAAATTCAGATGGCTGCTTGAGCGAATCGAACCGGACAAAGATAAACAGCAAATCATATCGGAGCAGCTCGACAAGCAGATAAATACCGTAGAGACCTCCAGTCTTGGGCGGGTTTTCGATGCAGTTGCTGCTATGCTCAGCTTGGGCAGTTACAATCATTTTGAAGCTCAGCTTCCTATGGCACTTGAAGCGATTATCGAAAGCGGCATTGAAGAGTACTATGATTTTGAGCTCATCGGCAGCTCCAGCAAACCACTGCAGCTGCACCTGGATAAAATGCTGCGACAGCTAATTGCTGATATTCGGGAAAAAACCGCAGCCGGGGTTATCTCGGCGAAGTTCCATAACACTGTAGCTGCCGGCCTGCTGGAAATGGCTAAAGCAGCGAGGAAAAGCAAAAGATTAAACACGGTTGTGTTAAGCGGCGGAGTATTTTGCAATCGGTACTTAACAACTCGGCTGGTTAGGTTATTGAAGCAAAATGATTTTTCCGTATTATTTAATCGCGATGTGCCGTCTAATGACGGCGGAGTATCTTTGGGACAGGCGGCAATTGCGGCCAGTCTCACAAAACACCAAATGTGAGGCAAGGGGCGAGATACGAACTATGTGTTTGGCGATACCGGCAAGGATAGTGGAGCTTCAAGGCGATAAGGCGGTTGTCGATGCGATGGGCAACCGGTTCAAGGCTAAGACCACGTTGCTGAGCGAAGCTAAATTAGGGGATTTGGTGCTCGTGCATGCCGGCTTCGCAATCTCGCTCGTGGATGAAGAAGAAGCGAAAAAGACCTGGCAGCTTATTGCGGAAATCAACGATTATGCTCGAAAGAATCTATAAAGCACAGACTCTTATGGCTTCGGCCTGCAAGGCGCTGGGCCGACAAATCAATGTAATGGAGGTCTGCGGCACCCATACGGTTTCAATTTTCCGAAACGGAATAAATGCGACTCTGCCCAAAGATTTGAAACTTCTGTCGGGGCCGGGCTGTCCGGTCTGCGTTACCGACCAGGGCTATGTTGACGCAGTTCTGAAACTGGCAGAGCGGGACGATTGCCTGATTGCTACTTACGGCGATATGATTCGGGTTCCCGGCAAAGATGGCTCACTCGAAACAAAAGGTACAAAAGGCAATGTCAGGGTTGTTCTGAGCAGTGAAGATGCCCTGCAGTTAGCGAAAGATAATCCTGAGAAAACCATTGTGTTCGTCGCGGTCGGATTTGAGACTACAGCACCGGCAACGGCGGTGGCCGTTAAAGAGGCAGCGGCGGAGGATATCGATAACTTCTGTGTTTTGAGCGGCCACAAACTTGTTGTGCCAGCGATGCGGGCTCTTTTGTCACATAAAAATCATAACATAGATGCCTTTCTCTGTCCGGGTCATGTCAGTGTTATCATTGGCTTCGGTGCTTTTGCCGAGATTGTAGAGCAATTCGGTCGGCCGTGCGTGGTGGCCGGCTTCGAGCCGATGCAGATTATCGAAGGACTTGGCGAAATCTGTCGACAGCTCGCCGAAGGCACCGCTGAAGTAAAATCAATGTACACGGCAGTCGTAACCGAACAGGGTAACACCGTGGCACAGAAGATTATCACCGACTGTTTTGAGGCGGTGGACGGCTGGTGGCGAGGCCTGGGGAAAATTGAAAAAAGCACACTCAAACTAAAAGATAAATACAGTCGATTCGATGCTTTCAATCGCTTCGATATAACCGAAACGCCCGGTGAAGACATAAGCGGCTGTCGCTGCGGGGAGGTTTTGTGTGGGCTGATAGAGCCGCCGCAGTGCGGGCTGTTTGGAAAAAGCTGTACTCCCGATGGTCCCATCGGCCCGTGTATGGTAAGTTCCGAAGGCGCCTGTTCAGCCTGGTTTAAGTACAAAAGAGAGGGGCGCAGGCTATGAAGTCAGCTAAGAAGGACAGGATTCTGCTTGCGCACGGCGGCGGCGGCAGATTGAGCGACGAACTTATCAGGCATTATATTCTGCCGAGCTTTCATAACGATACTCTCACAGAATTGGCCGATGCGGCAAAACTAAACCTTGCTTCCAATTTGGTGTGTTTCACGACGGACAGCTACGTCGTCAAGCCTTTGTTTTTTAACGGTGGTGACATCGGCAAACTCGCTGTTTGTGGGACTGTCAACGATTTGGCTGTCGCAGGGTCGGTGCCGGTCGCTCTGGCTCTATCGCTGATAATCGAAGAAGGCTTTGAATTTGAACTGCTGGAAAAAATATTACACAGTATCAGCCAGGCTGCCAAGGCCAACAACGTTAGTGTTGTCACCGGCGATACCAAGACCGTCGAATCCGGCGCAGCTGATAAGATTTTCATCAACACAGCGGGTATTGGGGTGAGGTTGGACGGTGTGGATTTGGGGTTTGACCGGATTGCGGTCGGCGACAAAGTCATTATCAATGGCACAATAGCCGACCATGGGATGACTATTATCTCACAGCGGGAAGATATTAAATTTCAATCTCAGTTAAAAAGCGACTGTGTCGGTCTGGCGGAGTTGACCTGTCAACTGCTGGAAAACACAAAAGGAGTAAAATTTATGCGGGACCCAACTCGCGGCGGCTTAGCGGCGACACTAAATGAAATATCAGCTCAAACGGGTTTAAGTATTGAAATTAATGAGGTGGATATCCCGATAAATCCGACGGTTCAGGCGGCAGCGGATGCGCTCGGATTCGATGTGCTGACAATCGCTAACGAGGGCAAATTCGTCGCGATTGTCTCACCGGAATCGGCGGACGATTGTTTGAATATCTGCAGGAAGCACCGCTTAGGTAAAAAGGCACATATAATCGGTGAGGTTGTGGAAACGACTGATGCAGTTGTTGTGGAAATGGTAACTAAAATCGGCGGCAGGAGAATTGTGCAGATGCCGTACGGACGAGAATTGCCGAGGATATGCTGATGCATGAAACAATGGTGGCACAAAGCCTGCTGGAGACGATTTCAGCCGAGGCCGAGAAACGCAGCGCTAAACCTGTTAGTGCCAAAATCAGCTGCGGAGTGCTCAACGCCATCAATGACGACATACTTTGTTTTGCTTTTGATGCCGTTGCCAAAGATACAGCCTGCAAAGGTATGAAACTTGAGATAGAACACAAGCAATTGCAGGGGCGATGTAAGAGCTGCGCAGAGGTTTTTGAAGTTGAGCTTTCTCAGCCTCACTGTCCAAAGTGTGGCAGCAAAGATTTTGAATTGCAGCCTGATGCACCTTTGATGCTGGAAGAGATAGAGTTTTCGATGGAGTAGAGAATGTATAAAGTTGAGATTGGCAAAAGGATTCTAAGCAAAAACGAAGAATACGCCGCGAAAAACAGTCGGCTGCTTACCGAACAGAGGAAATTGTGTCTGAATATGATATCGTCGCCGGGCTCAGGCAAGACAACGATTTTGACCCGGACGATAAATGAATTGAAAGGCAAAATTAAAATAGGCGTTATCGAAGGCGATATCCAGACCGACATTGACGCCGAAAGGATAAGAGCAACCAGGGCACCGGTGGTTCAGATAAATACGGAGGGGGCATGCCATTTGTCAGCGGCTCAGGTCAGCAGTGGTTTGGAAAAGCTACCCATCGGTGATTTAGATTTGATTTTTATAGAGAACGTGGGCAACCTCGTCTGTCCATCAGCTTTTGAATTGGGGGAGACCGGCAAGATGGCTGTTCTTTCAGTACCGGAGGGTGACGACAAGCCGGCAAAGTACCCAGCTATTTTTGCGAAGTCAAAGGTACTGCTTATAAACAAGATTGATTTGCTGGGCGCACAGACACAGGTGGACTTTGACGTCGAACGCGTGAAAGCTGACGCCCGCAAACTGAACAAAGGTATCGAAATCTTTCCCATATCAGCTAAGACCGGAAAGGGCTTCGCCGACTGGTGCGGCTGGTTATTAAAGGCGGTGGAAGAGCTGCGTTAGGACATGGCCTGTGTCCTGTACAGGCCGTGCTTGCGGATATAGTCAGCGACGGGCGGGGCGAGCATATCGGTTACGTCGAGGCCAGCGGCCAGTCTGTTTCGTATCTGGGTGCTGCTTATATCAATCAGAGGTGTTTGGATGATATTTTTTTGAAGTTTTTCGATGCGCTGCCGGCCCCAGAGGGTTTTGAATTTGGCAAAGTCCGGCGGCTCACAGCCGGTCCTGTACATCACCGACAAATCACATTCATCAATCAACTCGGCAATTCCATACCAGAGCGGCAGCTCATCAATACCATCAGCACCCATGAGCCAATAGATTGAAGTATCACCACCGAGGCGGTGCTGAAAGCCCCTTACGGTCTCCAGCGTGTAGCTCGGCTCAGGCTTATTCAGCTCGCAATCGCTTACATCGAACCTCTCGTCCTCGGCTGTTGCAAGGGTTATCATTTTCAGCCTGTCATTGGCGCTTGCTTTCGGAGAGGAATCTTTCAGTGGCGAGCGCTTCGCTGGAATGAAAATGACTTTTGCTGCGTCAATTTGTTCTGCTGCATGCACAGCAACGGCTGTATGGCCGAGATGAATTGGGTCGAACGTGCCACCAAGCAATGCTATTCTTCTTTTGGCCATAAGGAATTAACAGGTAAATTGTGGGTTATTCAAAAAAATATTACAGGAAAAATAAATTTTTTTTTTGCTCACAAAAAGCTTTGATAGACCACAAAAACCAATAAAGAAGCCACCGGGATTTTATTTACCTACAATTTTTTACAGCGTCTCAGGCAAATATGAATTGACAAAGAGCGAAGATTCTCTTTTGACGCTAAACACCACCAAACAGGGCTATAAGTTCAATGAAACGCGTTTTCAGCAACTGTATATAAAATTTAATCTCTGAAGTTTTGCAAAGACAGAAGTTAAAACCACAGGTCGAGTAAAACCAATGTCACAGCAAAACATCTCGGTACCATTATACCAAAAGGCATGATAAACAGTATGAGAAGTTGGTAAAAAGTTGATGATAAAAAATTTTATGGAGGATTTATAAGCATTTGGACGATAAAAAATGTAACTATGACTGTTAAGTTTTTGTATAATTCACTTGACAGTGTTTTTGGAAATGAGTTAATGTTGAAATGTTAGTTTGAATGTTAAAGAGTTTAATCAATCGAAAGGCGGTGATAGAATAATGGCAAAGAGAAGAAAGAAAACAGCCAAGAAGAAAACAGCCAAGAAGAAAACAGCAAAGAGGAAAAAAGCCAAGAAGAGGAAAAAAGCCAAGAAAAAGAAAAGGTAGTTTAACGAGTTAGTCAAGATTTCAGTACTGCAGCAAGTTATGCGAAGATGGAAGGCTCCGCCGTGGTGGTGGAGCCTTCTATTTTTTTATTGACTATTGACTATTGATTATTGATTATTGAATACGCAATATGGATTACTTCAATTATAAAAACGGCAGGTTGTTTGTTGAAAACGTGGATGTTGAGGAAATTGCCGCTGACGTGGGCGCGCCGGTCTATATCTACAGTAAGGCCACTTTCATAGACCATCTGCAAAAGATTCAAAAGGCCTATAGCCAGCCTGATACGACCATCTGCTATTCCGTTAAGGCCTGCGGCAATATCAATATACTCAAATTTATGGCTGACGCCGGCAGCGGGTTTGACGTTGTCAGCGGCGGGGAGCTGTATCGCGTTCGGCAGGCAGGCGGTGATTGCTCGAAAGTAGTTTACGCAGGGGTTGGCAAAACCGACAAAGAAATTATTGAAGCACTAAACGCCGACATCGGCTACTTCAACATCGAGTCGGAAGCTGAGATGGAAAACCTGATTCGGCTGGCAAAGCAAGAAGGAAAACAGCCCAGAGCCGCACTGCGAGTCAATCCCGACATTGACCCGAGAACGCATACATATACCACCACCGGCAAAAAAGAAACAAAGTTCGGTGTCGATATCGAGCGGGCAAAAAAGGTTTTCGCCGACTACGGCAGTAGTGATGCGGTAGAACTTTGCGCAATCCACATACATTTAGGCTCAGCCGGCCACACTGTTGAGCCTTATGTTGAGGCGATAGAGAAAGTGTTGGTCTTAATCGAACAGCTTCGCAACGATGGCTTCGCTATTAAGGTGCTGGATGTTGGCGGAGGATACGGGGCTGATTACGTAACCGCTGAATCACCTACTGCTGCCGATTACGCGGCCGCTATTGTGCCATTATTGAAAGATAGGAATCTAAAGCTTATTCTTGAGCCCGGTGCAAGTATTGCCGCCAATGCAGCGATTTTAGTAACGAAGGTCCTGTATTTGAAAAAAGGCGGTGCAAAGAAGTTTGTTATAGTTGATGCGGGTATGAACGATTTGATTCGGCCGCCGTTGTATGACGCATTCCACTTCATTTGGCCGATAAAAGTCGATGAAGAATTTGTACCACGCCGGCGAGATAGAGATTTGCACCTGACCGGTACCGAGGTAGTCGACGTAGTCGGGCCTGTTTGTGAAAGCGCCGATTTCTTCGCCAAAGACAGGGCTTTGCCGCCAGTTAAGCGGGGGGATTTCATTTCCATCTTTACCGCCGGAGCTTATGGCTTTAGTATGGCAAGCAACTACAACGCCCGCGGCCGGCCTGCCGAAGTGCTCGTCGACGGCGGTAAATTTACACTAATCAGAAAACGCGAATCCTACGAAGATTTAACCGCGCTGGAAAAGTAATTTGTAACGAACCGCGAATTTAGAGGTGTCTTTCGACGAAGCTTGTATCTACTTTGCCTTTTGCGAACAGGTTGTGGGAGACAATGTCCAGGCAGACCGGTATGGTTGTTTTGATTGGTTCGATGACAAACTCGCTCAGAGCCCTTTTCATAGTGTTTATCGCTTCTGCTCTGTTGGCCTGATGAACAATGAGCTTACACACCATCGAGTCATAATTTGTCGGGACGGTATATCCCTGATAAACGTGTGTATCGATTCTGACGCCGGGGCCGCCCGGCGGGATGTATTTTGTAATGGTGCCGGGGCAGGGTGCGAAATTATTTTTCGGGTCCTCAGCGTTGATTCTGCATTCAATGGCGCAGCCGGTGTGCTTGATTTCACGCTGGCTTAGCTTGAGTTTTTCGCCGGCGGCAACCTTTATCTGCAGCTTAATAAGGTCGTGGCCTGTTACCAGTTCAGTGACAGGATGCTCGACCTGGATTCGGGTATTTGCCTCAATGAAATAGAACTTTTTCTTTTTGTCCAGAAGAAACTCAACGGTTGCAGCGTTCTCATATTTGGCCTCTTTTATGATTCTTAGAGCTGCCTGGCAGAGTTCTTCGCGAGTGCGTTCATTGATAGCTGGGCAGGGTGATTCCTCGATTATTTTCTGGTGTCTTCGCTGGATGGTGCAGTCTCTTTCGTAGAAATGTAATCTGTTGCCGTGTTTGTCGGCCATTACCTGCACTTCCACGTGGCGTGGTTCGACGATAAACTTCTCCAGATAGAGACTGCCGTTGCCGAATGCGGCTTTTGCTTCAGCCCCGGCTGCGGCAAAGGCCGAGCGAAAGCTCACGTCGTTATGCGCGACTCTCATACCGCGTCCGCCGCCGCCGGCTGCGGCTTTTATCATTACGGGATAGCCGAGCTTGTTCGCAAGTTTTATGGCCTGGTCTTCTCCTTCGACGGTGCCATCGGAGCCCGGCACTGTGAACACTTTGGCTTTGCTCGCCAGTTCGCGGGCCCGTACCTTGTCACCGAGCAACTGCATCGCTTCAGGTGACGGGCCGATAAACGTCAGTCCGCAGTCCCGACATATCTGGGCAAAGTCTATATTCTCAGCCAAAAAACCGTAACCGGGGTGAACTGCCTCGACGTCCGTGACTTCGGCAGCGCTTAGGATATGCGGGATATTCAGATAGCTTTGAGCAGGGTTGGGCGGCCCTATGCAAATAGCTTCGTCGGCAAGCTGTAGATAGGCGGCATCTCTGTCGGCTTCTGAGTAGACCGCAACAGCCTCGATGCCGAGTTCGTGACAGGCACGAATGATACGCAGGGCTATTTCACCGCGATTGGCTATTAGGATTCTTGAAAACATATTCCCGATTCTCGATTCTTGATACTCGATACTCGACTTTCTGTTTTTAACGAGCGTCGAGCGACGAGCATCGAGTCACGAATTAATCTGGTTTGACCTTAAAGAGCGCCTGGCCGTACTCAACAGCCTGGCCGTTGCTCACCAGTATCTCAGCTATTGTTCCGCTGGTCTCGGCTTTTATTTCGTTCATTACCTTCATTGCTTCGACAATACAGACAACCGTCTGCGAATCTACCTGCGAGCCTACTTCTACAAATGGGTCTGAATCCGGGCTCGGCGTGGCATAAAAAGTTCCGACAATGGGTGACTTTATCACCACCAAATCATATTCCTGCTTCTGGTCGGAAATGGTCGTTTCAGCGGGTGAGGTTTGCGCCGCATCAGTGCCGGCAGGTACGGCTGAGATATTCGGTCCAACCGTCGGCGCAGCGGTTACGGCCAGCTGTTGCGGTTGGTGGCGCTTCAGAAAAATCTTGTCATCGCCGTGCTTTATCTCCACCTCGACCAAGTCGTTCTCTTTCATTATTTCAATAAGCTCGTTTATTTTCTGCAAGTCGCTGTTTTTTTGCGCCATTGCCGCATCCCTTCACAATAAAAGGTGTCGGTTAAACCCAATAAGTATAACCACAAGCGGCTTTTTTGCAAACAATTTCTCGACCCTGTCGTGAGCGGTGTGTGGGATAAGGAACAGCCCTTAGTATACTGCTTAGATGCGGCTAAAGTACTTCGAGGCCAACCATTGTGATATCGTCAACTTCGGATGGTTTGAATCCTCGATTTTGGATAAGGCAGTTGAATTTCTCCATCATTTCAGCAATCGGCAGACATGTGAGCTGGCGGAATTTTTCCGTGCACTTAAAGCTGCCTGTGACGTCAAAGCTGCCGATAATGGGTTCGGCCCCGTCGGAGTAGAGCAGCAGTTTGTCACCGGGGTGTAGTTGTATGGTTTGCTGAGTGTATTTAGTGTTCTCAAAAATGCCAAGCAGTGAGCCCTGTGCTTCCAATCGCTGCAGGCCTTTGCTGGGCCTTATGAGAATCGGATAGGGGTGTCCGCCACGGGCATAGGTCAGCTCAAGAGTTTCTATATTCAACAGGCAATAACAACAGGTCGCAAATTGATTGCCGGAAAGTTCCTGGGCAGTCATTCTTAAATTGAGGTTGGCTATAACTTCCGCCGGCGAGAATATCCGATAGCTGCTGCTGGTTGTCTGGCGCATAACCATGGCCTGCTTTAGAAAGATGGTCAGAAGCGCGGCGGGCATTCCGTGGCCAACAACGTCGGCCACATAAAAACTTATGTGCTGCTCGTCGAGCCGAGCGATGTCGTAAATGTCACCTGAGACCCATTCGGCCGGCAGGAAGATTGTGGCCCAGCGCAAGCGGTCGCTGTCCGGCAGTTGGCTCGGCAGAAAATCCCGCTGAACCTGCCCAGCCATGCGAAGCTGTTCGGTCAAACTGTTCGTAAAAGCCTCAGCGTCTGCAGGGTTTTCAGGCAATTCGACGGTCGTTGTCCGGGCTGTTTTTGACATTACCGCTGATCCCTCTCAGTAATATTATGGGACTGCGAAACAATGCTAATCCCAGTGGGTACTGCCATAGACAACTTCGGCTTGTCGAAGTTGGTACTTTGCGTTTTTTTTGGTTTTTTTCTGTCAGCGGGCTATGTCAAAGTAAATAAAACTTTTAAGGGCAGAATTCCGAACACCACCTATCAGCTCACCAAAAAAGGAGGTGGAGTTTTGACTCAATACTGGGAGAAGCTTGATAATATCCGGAGAACAGGTCGAATATAGCAAATCCAAAGAATTGGCATTAGCCGGCGAAGATAGCTGAGCCTATGCGAAGGATGGTAGCCCCTTCTTCAATGGCGATTTCGTAGTCCGAACTCATCCCCATACTCAGTTCGGTAAACTCCGGACCAACTACTTTCTCGCCCTTCATCTCCATAAACAGTTCTTTGGCTCTGATGAAACAGGCACGAACAATATCCTTGTTATGCGTCAGCGGTGCCATTGTCATCAGACCGACTAATTTCAGGTTCGGCAGCGTTTCTATCTGCTCAACCAGATGCATCGCCGCTCCTACCGGAACGCCGTACTTTTGCGGTTCCATAGAGGTGTTGAGCTGCAATAATGCCTGTGGGCACAAGTTTGCCTTGGCTGCCGAGGTATTTATCTCTTCAGCTAATCGAAGTGTGTCCACCGAATGAATCAAGGAAGTGATGGGTAAGACGGCCCTGACCTTATTTCGCTGCAAATGGCCTACCATATGCCAGCGGACTTTTTTAGCCTTGATGTCGCCACTTTCCAAAAATTCAGCTATCTGAGCGGAAACTTTTTTCAGCCGCTGAACGCGATTCTCACCAAGTTCAGTTAGTCCCAGATTGATAACTTCCTTTATGGCCTCGATATCAGCCGATTTGGTAACAACGACAAGTTTTATTTCGCTTCGGCTTCTGCCGGCACGGCTGCAGGCGCAATCTATGGTATCTTTTAAGCGGGATATTCGCTCAGAAATCGTCGCCATAAGACAACTGTTAATAATTTAAGGTTCAGGAATTCAAACTGCCAAATCCGTCCTTAAAAAAATATCAGTTTGCAGATGTTTTTGCCAGTCTAAAAAACGCTAAGGCAGGAATTTTGACCTGTTTTTTAATTTTGCGGGCAGATACTCGCTGACCACAAAACCCAGGCCATGCTTGGCAAAGGCCTGCTGCTCGACACGCACGCCCATTTTCAGCATCTGATTAATCGCCTGCTGCCAGGGCTTGTGATGTTTCACGAATGGGTCATTGCGCAAAGCGTCCTTGGCCCTTTTTATGTCAACCTCTTTTAACGGATGGGTCGGCAGTTTATAAGTTATGATATCCTGAGGTGTTACCCCCAAAAATCGCACGGACGGGACGCAGAAAAACTTGTTCAGATGAGCTGCATTACCGGAACCCGCTTTTAGGGTCCTGTAGATATTGAAATAACCGTAAGGGTCCCCATCAACGAAGGCGTAGACTGGTATCTTCAGTTGGTCGGTTAATCTTCTTATGAACCTTCGACACGCGCGTGTCGGTACGCCGCCCATGCTGACAAGGATGCAGTTCACGGTTTTCCAGTAGTCGTATTTGACCAGTCTCTGAAACATTCCCGCCGTTTCGATAGCGAGAACAAACTTCGCCTTACTCTGGAATTTCAGGTTCTCAACGTCTGTGGGCACCGAATAGGCTCCGGATCCGAATTTAGTACAGTCAATCCTGACTTTTCGCCCTTTGGCGTCGGTGTCGATAACGATAAGTTTGCCGGCGATGTCGCCGCCTTTTTCCTCGGGTATGAATTTTAACTGTTCGCGGTTGACGCCGAACATCGCCTCAACATCGTCCATTATGGTATCGGACTCTGACTGCTCGCTGAAACCGGCCTTGCCCCAGTTCTTGGAGATATAATAGGCCTCCCGCTTTGTGGCCATATCGTCCGTGTCGATGAGCTCCTTGGCAAGTGCCATCATTTTGAGGCTCTGTGCGAAAGTTTTTACCGTACCTACCGTGAGGGTCCGCTGTTTGCTTTTGCCAAGCATCTCGAAATAGCCTACTCTTGCCTGATATTTGACGTTGCTTAGCGAGCGAACAGGTGAAGACAGTGTCGGACTTTTGCTTTTCAAAATCTTCGAGTGAATGTTCTCAGCGGTTTTGACTATTTTTTTCGCTGCCGGAGGAGTTTTTTGCCTTGCCATTGGAAAGCTCCCAGAATAGGGTTTTCATTTGTCTGCCATAAATTACGCGAAAAAGTCCGAATATTCAAGCTATTTTGCCCAGCAAGTCCGGCTTCGCAGTTCATCCCTGTCCCCAAAAAAATCAAAAAAAACAGTGATTTTTTGCTTGCATTTTGCCCTTGGAACTTGTATACTGATATTTGACGTACGGGTGGTTAGTTTCCGAAAAGATAGTGTTTTTTTCATTTTTTAGTTGACAGGTTTTTTATTGGTAGTTAGCCTTTCTGCCTATTGAACTGATGAACTAAGGCTGCATGGGCAGCTTATAGACCTCGGCGAGGCAGTGTGGCTCACCGGTTTCCCCCCCAGCCGGTTCCACCACCTCGCCATTTTTTTGCGCAGATGGTTTGACAAATCCGTAGAGAAAAAACAATAAGCACGCAGGTCTTTATTGCCCGTGAACCTGCACGAGCACTTTCCTGCTGCGTGGGCCGTCGAATTCGCAGAAGAAAATCCCCTGCCACGTGCCCAGCGCCAACTTGCCGCCCTTTATCAGGACCTGCTCACTGCAGCCGACAATAGAGCTTTTGCAGTGGGCGTCGGAATTGCCTTCAGAATGTCTGTATCCCGGCCGATGATGGGGTATGAGTTCGGAGAGTGTTAAAAGTATATCGTGCGTGACGGAAGGGTCGGCGTTTTCGTTTATGGTAATAGCCGCCGTCGTATGTGGGCAGTAGATTATCGCATCGCCCTCGGTTATACCCGCTTGACTTACAATCGCCCCGACTTTACTTGTTATGTCAATCGTCTGGTTACGCTGCTTACTGCTCACGCCAAAATCTTTTGTAACGATTTTCATTATCGCTTTCTTACATCTGCTCGACCACCTCGATACCCAGGAGCTCGCTCAAACCATGCCTGATAGTCTTTGCCGTTAAATCACAAAGCAACAGCCTTGTGGGCCTTTTATCAGGCCCGGCGTCGAGAACCGGGCAGTTCGTATAAAAAACGCTGAACTTTTGAGCCAGGTCATATAGATAGCTTGTCAGATAGTTCGGCCTGTAATCGGCGGCAGCGGCTTCTACCGCTTCGCCATAACGAATAAGATGCTTCGCCAAATCGACCTCAGCCGGCTCACTTAAACTCAGCTTTTTCACGCTGGCAAGTTCTTCTTCTATGGGCACCTGTTTCGTTTGTGCTTTTCGTTCGATGGATTTTATCCGCGCGTAGGCGTATTGCATATAAGGTGCGGTATTGCCGTCCATCGCCAGCATCTTATCAAAGCTGAAGATATAATCGCTTGTCCGATTGTTGGAGTAATCTGCGTATTTGACGGCCCCGATGCCGACAGCCTTTGCGATTCTGTCTTTTTGCTCTGTTGGCAAATCGGGGTTCTTCTCTTTTACGATTGCTTTTGCTCTTTCGATGGCTTCATCGAGCAGGTCTTTTAATTTAACATTTTCGCCCTCACGGGTTTTGAGCGGCTTGCCGTTCTCACCCAGCACGCTGCCGAACATAATGTGCGCCAGTTCGGTATCTTTCGCCCAGTTGGCCATACGTGCAGTCGCAAATACCATCTCAAAGTGCAGCTTCTGCCGGGCATCGGTTACATAGATAATCTTGTCGGCCTTTAGCTCATCAATACGGTAACGAATCGCCGCCAAATCCGTCGTCGCATACAAGTACGCACCATCGCTCTTTTGTACTATCAGCGGCAGCCGCTCCCCCTCCTTATTCTTAAACCCCTCCGGAAAAACACATACCGCCCCCTCCGATTCAACCGCTAAACCTTTTTTCTTCAACTCATCAATGATATTCGGTAAATCGTCATGATACGCACTTTCACCACGAACGTGCCCCCTATTAAGATTCACTCCTAAACGATCATATATTTCTTGGCAATGCGACAAAGATGCTTCACATATGATTTGCCAATCACGTATCGTATTTTCATCACCTGACTGCAGTCTAACCACACGCTCGCGAGATTTACGAGCAAACTCTACATCCGTATCAAAAAGCTTCTTGGCTTCCTGATAGAAGTGCTCTATATCGGTAAGATCAGCAAGAGTAGTTATATGTGATATGCTAGGCTTTAAGGTCGTTTTGCTGAGAACGTTGTATTCCGTATATTGAATCAACATTCCGAAGTGTGCGCCCCAGTCGCCGATGTGATTCTGGCGTTTGACTTCGTGCCCCTCGAATTCGAGTAGTCGGCAGATACAGTCGCCAATGATTGTGCTGCGAAGATGCCCCACGTGCATTTGCTTGGCAATGTTCGGGCCGGAAAAATCGACCACGACAGTTTGCGGCTCGGTGGTTTTGTCTATGCCGAGTCGGTCGGTGTCTCTATTTATTTGTAAAAGGTTAGTAGCGATAAATTCCGGCTTTAGCTGCAGGTTTATAAAGCCCGGCCCTGCAACCTGTGGCGGCTGGCAAATATCGTCAAGCTCTAATTTCTTTACCACGTCCTCGGCAAGCTTGCGCGGGTCGCTTTTGAGCTGCTTGGCAAGCGCCATCACGCCGTTAGCCTGATAATCACCGAACTTCGCATCTGTAGCCGGCCGAACTATCGCTGCGCAGCTACTTTGACCGCTGACAGCCGCCATAGCAGCGCTAATCCTATCCTCAAGTATGTCAATAACAGCTTTCATTCGATAATCAATCTCTCCGCGTCTCCCCAGAGAAGCTCCAGGTCGTAGTAATCGCGATATTCGCTGTCAAAGATATGAATTACAACGTCGATAAAGTCGAGCAGAATCCAGCGGGCCTGCTCGTAGCCGGCCCGGCCGAAACGCTGCAGGCCTTGCTCTTTCGCCGCCTTGCAGATTTCATCGGCCACGGTACGCATCTGCCTGTCGCTTGTGCCGGTCGCGATTACAAAATAATCGGTGGCGGGCGATTTGCCTCTCAAATCCAGAACCACAATATCGCTGCAACGCCGGCCAGCAGCCACCTCGGCTGCTTCCAGAGCAAACACCTTTGCTTCTTTGTTTGGCTTTTTGCCCAGTGTCCCATTCCCTAATAAAAAAACGGAGCGGCCGACTTGGCCACCCCGATAGATTACATTCAATCAAGCTCAAAGTCAACTACACAGGTCCCCTGCGTTAGTTTCCGAAGCCGAGCCAGCTTCCAACGACGGGAGAGAACTTCACTATGACGCCGGCAAAAACAACACTGACCATACTCATCAGCTTGATAAGGATGTTCAGGCTTGGGCCGGAAGTATCCTTGAATGGGTCACCGACCGTATCGCCGACGATGCTGGCCTTGTGGGCGTCTGAGCCTTTGCCGCCGAGGTTTCCCTTCTCGATATATTTTTTGGCATTGTCCCAGGCCCCGCCTGCGTTGTTAAGAGTAACAGCCAAAACGAAGCCGCACGTAAGGACGCCGGCCAGAAGGCCCATAACCCCTGCCACGCCGAGAATCAGACCAGTGATGACCGGAACGAAGATAGCCAGCAGTGAGGGCAGAACCATCTCTCTCTGGGCGCCTCGGGTTGATATAGCTACGCATCGGGCGTAATCCGGCTTGCCTGAGCCGTCCATAATACCGGGGATTTCCCTGAACTGCCGGCGAACCTCGTTGACCATAGCCCCTGCTGTCCTGCCGACCGCCTTCATTGTCATAGCACAGAAGATAAATGCCATCATACTGCCGAGGAAGAGGCCGCAAATGAGCTTCGGATTCATAATATCGAGGCCATAGGCATTAACGAAATCCATAATCTGGGCGGTCTTGGCGTAGGTTGTGTTGGCAATATCTGCGGTGGCAGAAAATGCCGTATTTCCAACCTGATATATCCCATCGGCACTTTCCGATGCGAGTCTGGCAACCCAAATCCGAACTTGCCAGATGAACGCAGCCATCAGTGCCAGAGCGGTCAGAGCAGCCGAGCCGATTGCAAAGCCCTTTCCTGTTGCTGCGGTGGTATTGCCGAGTGAATCGAGTGCGTCGGTTCTCTCGCGGACTTTTTCGCCGAGACCTGCCATTTCAGCGTTGCCGCCTGCGTTATCGGCAATCGGGCCGTAGGCGTCGGTAGCGAGCGTAATGCCGAGCGTTGCCAGCATACCAACGGCGGCGAAGCCAATACCGTAAAGGCCCAGAGCGATATGGGTAAAGCCGCCGGCAAAACCGAAAGCGCAGATGATACAGGCTGCAATGGTAATGACCGGCAGGGCAGCGGAATACATACCGGTTGCGAAGCCGTTTATAATTGTTGTTGCAGCTCCCATATTGGCCTGCTCAGCGATGCCGCGCGTGGGCGAATAGTCAGAAGAGGTATAGTATTCTGTGAACTGGCCGATAAGTACGCCCGCAACCAGGCCGGCTACAACCGAGCCGAAGATGCCCCAGCTAATCCAGCCGGTTGCCGCCATTACAGCCACGGCACCAATAATCAATACGGAGCTGCTGAGAGTTCCTGTGAGCAAAGCACGCAACAGGTTCTTTTGCGTTGCCTCTTCCTTGCATCGTACAAGTAAGATACCGACTATAGAAAGAATAATACCTATGCCGGCAACGAGCGTCGGGGCCAGAACCGCCTTCAACGGGTCCATCTTGTCTGCCAGCACGCTCGCTGACAATGCAGCACCAAGTGCCGCGGTTGCAAGTATCGAGCCGCAGTAGCTCTCGAACAGGTCCGCCCCCATACCGGCAACGTCTCCAACGTTATCACCGACGTTGTCAGCGATTGTTGCGGGGTTGCGTGGGTCGTCCTCAGGGATACCCGCCTCAACCTTGCCGACCAAATCGGCACCGACGTCTGCCGCCTTGGTGTAAATACCGCCGCCGACACGGGCAAACAATGCCTGTGTGGAAGCACCCATAGCAAAGGTGACCATTGTGGTAGTAATCTCAACGAGCTTATGACCGGGAGACATTCCTTCAGGTACCAGCGTCAGGCCGAGGAATTCCAGGCCGTTGTCACTCAGAACTACGCCTTTTACCTCAAAAGGCGCGGTTTTACAGTATTTTTCGAGCGCCCCAATCGCCCCCGCAGGGCTGTGCTGACCGGTGAGGTGGACGCTGGCAAAACCGGTAAGTGAATCCACGACTGGATAGCCACTAAGCCGGTAACCCTTGCGCTTTTTGTCCCCTCGTACATAACCCCAAGTCGCGTAGTCCGTGTGCGTGAGGCTCCCAGGATATGACGCCACAATTCGACGGAGGCGAGCAACTCGTAGGGGCTGCAAGGCCTCAACTTTATAGCCTGCGTACTCGAGACGAGAGTTGAGCTTTGTGAGGCGTTCCCGCGCAAGTACTCCCTGTACAGTTTTACAAGAGCAGATG
>SDBU01002139.1_pt1 | contig 26860 bp, 22 predicted proteins | sample 2277071 | NCBI WGS metagenome assembly SDBU01 (sample SAMN10397929, study PRJNA504765) | marine sediment metagenome | isolation source: marine sediment core GS08_GC12, 126 cmbsf | place: Arctic Ocean: Gakkel Ridge, Loki's castle | collected 2008 | reverse complement strand
TTCGGAGATCGCGAATCGCCTTTCAGGGAGAACCCGGCGCCTTCGGGGAGAGGGCAGCTATCGCCTGGAAGGGAGTGTGCGAGGCGGTGCCATATCCTTCCTTCGAGGCCGTTTTTGGGGCTGTGGAGAGCGGGGAGTGCTCGTACGGAGTGGTGCCCATCGAGAATTCCCTGGCGGGGAGCATTCACCGCAATTACGATCTCCTGCTTCGCCACCAGTTGGCCATCGTGGGGGAATTGAGCCTTCGCATAGTTCACAATTTGATCGCGTTGCCTGGGGTGATGTTTGAGGATGTGCGTCGAGTCTATTCCCATCCCCAGGCGTTGGCTCAATGCGAGAGATACCTTTCGCGGCTGGAAGGTGTGGAGCAGGTGCCGACGTCCAACACTGCGGCCAGCGTGAAGCTCCTGGCCGAACAAAACATCCGGGACGGAGCCGCCATTGCCAGTGGCCGGGCCGCACGCCTGTATGGCATGGGGATCATCGCAGAGGGCATCGAAGACGATCCCAGGAATCACACCCGTTTCATCGCTCTGGGGAGGAAGCAGGAGATCCCTCGGGGTGACAGCAAGACGTCTGTCGTTTTCGCGGTGGAGAATGCCCCTGGATCCCTCTTCAAGAGCCTGAGCGTCTTCGCCCTCAGGGATATCGATCTGACCAAGATCGAGTCTCGCCCCATGCGGGGAGAGCCTTGGCAATATCTGTTCTACCTGGACTTCGCCGGCAGCATGGCGGAGCCCAAGTGCCAGAATGCGATCCGCCATCTGGAGGAGATTGCCACCTTCCTGCGTATCCTGGGGTCTTATCCTCGGGGGAAATACTATAATGGAGAGGATAAGGTGACCGCCTAGGCGGCACTTGGAGAACTCATGAGCAAACTGTGGGGTGGCCGCTTTCGCGGGGAGATGAACGCCAGCATGGAGGAGTTTAATGCTTCCATAGGGTTCGACTGGCGGCTGTACAGTGCCGATATCAGGGGGAGCATCGCCTATGCCAAGGCGCTGGAACGCGCGGGGTTGATCGCCGCCGAGGAGAGGGACCTGCTGACGGCGGGCCTGGAGGAGATCCTGGCGGATATCGATGAAAGACGGTTGAGCTTTAGCGTGAGCCAGGAGGACATCCACACGGCGGTGGAAGGTTGGCTGGCCGAGCGGATCGGCCCGGTGGCTGGCAAGCTTCACACGGGACGAAGCCGGAACGATCAGGTGGCCACAGACGTCCGGCTATATCTGATGGAGGCGACGGACCGCTTGGGCGAGGGGATTGGTGACCTGCAGCGCGCCCTGGTGGAACAGGCGGAAGCGCACGCCGGAACGCTGATGCCGGGCTACACCCACCTGCAGAGAGCCCAGCCGGTCACCGCAGGCCATCATCTGTTGGCCTACTTCTGGATGTTGAAACGGGATCGGGAGCGGCTCAAGGACGGGCGCAGGCGCATCGCCGTTCTCCCCCTGGGCTCGGGGGCATTGGCCGGACATTCCCTGGGGATAGATCGAGAGTTCCTGGCGAGGGAATTGGGCTTCTCCGCCGTATCGGAGAACAGCATGGACGCGGTGGGGGATCGCGACTTCGCCCTGGAGTTTCTGGCGACGTGCGCCATACTGGCCGTGCACATCAGCCGTTTGGCGGAAGATCTCATCCTTTGGTGTAGCGCGGAGTTCGGCTTCGCGGAGCTGGATCAAGCTTACTCCACCGGCAGCAGCCTGATGCCCCAGAAACAGAATCCAGATTCCTTGGAGCTGGCACGGGGGAAAACGGGGCGCATCGTGGGGAACTTGGTGGCTTTACTTACCACCATGAAAGGGCTTCCTATGACTTACAACAAGGATCTCCAGGAGGACAAGGAGCCCCTGTTCGATACGGTGGATTCCCTGGACAGGTGCCTTGGGGTCATGGCGGGCGCCGTTGGATCCATGACGCTATGTCCTGATCGCATGGCAGAAGCCCTGGACGACGGCATCCTGGCGACCGATCTGGCTGACTATCTGGTGCGCAAGGGGCTGTCTTTCAGGGAGGCTCACGAGGTGGTGGGCAAAGTGGTGTTGCATTCGCAGGAGGCTGAGGTCCCCATTCGGGAGCTGCCCCTGGAAGCCTTCCGACGGTTCAGCGACGCTTTCGGGGAGGACTTGTACGAGACCTTCGATTTTCAGGAGGCGGTAGGTCGCAAGTCCGCGCCGGGCGGGACCGCGCCTCGGGCGGTGATGGCCCAGATAGCGAAAGCCCGGGAACTCCTCCGTGACGCGTGACGACGCCAGGGTGACCACCCTGGTCACCGCCTGTCACTCCCTGATCGAGTTCTATATGCTCATCTTCCCAGCCGTCTTGGGGCTCATGGCGTCCAGCCTGGGCGTGGGGCTCTTCCAGATCAGCATCCTGGGCAATATCGCCTACTTCGCATACGGCTTGGGCGCCTTGCCCTCGGGCTATCTCACCGATCGGTTCGGCGCTCGTCCCCTCCTCACGGCAGCGGTCCTGGGCGTGGGGATCAGTTCGGTCCTGATCGGGCTCTCTCCAAACTATGTTCTTCTGGGGTTTTCCATGCTCTGCTTCGGCCTGTCCGCCAGCTTATATCACCCCGCGGGACTTTCCTTACTGTCATGGCGAGTTAAAAAGGCGGGCAAAGCCATGGGCTATCACGGTATGGGAGGGAATGTGGGAGCAGCCCTTGCTCCCCTTTTGGCGGGGACGATCGCTCACTCGATAGGGTGGCGCGGCGCGTATATGACCCTGGCCTTGCCTGGCCTGGCGTTGGGGGGGCTTTTGGCCTTCTCCTCTCTTGGCGAAGCCGTTGCGAAGGGCGGATCTAAACCTCAGGAGGTGACCCGGGCGGGGAAGCCGAGACAACAGCGGGTCTTGTTGTGGGCTTTGGGCCTCATCTATCTGGCCAGTATCCTGGGCGGCTTGGTCTACCGGGGCACGCTGACTTTTCTACCTTTGCATTTGTCCGAATCGGTGGGAATGAGCATCTTCGGGCTGCAGGGCGACTTGCTGGGGAGCTATCTGACCACAGCGGCGCTGTTGCTGGGAGTGGTGGCCCAGTACTGGGGTGGCGCCATGGCGGATCGCTCGAATTCGGATCTGTTGTGGGTGGGCCTGATGGTGCTTTACGTTCCGGTTCTGGTGCTCATCGGTGGGAGCGTTGGTCCGGGCTTGATAGGGGCCACTGTCGCATTCATCTTCCTGTTTTTTGGCGACCAACCGGTGGGGAACCTGGTGCTGGCCAGATTCACCCCGTTGCGGCTCCGGGGACTGGGCTTCGGTTTCTCGTTCTTCTTCGCCTTCGGCATGGGGTCCTTCGCCACCAGCATCGCCGGTTGGGTGGCTGAGAACTTCGGGCTGAGCGAGGTATTCTATGTCATGGCGGCCTTTGGGGCGGCGGGGGCCGCGCTAGCGGCCATCCTGGTCTGGCAGGCGCGGCGGGTGGGACGGCGCCCGGATGGTGAGGTCGAGACTAGGGGGGCGTTCGCGAAGAGCGGCGGCTGATGGGATGCGGTCGGCTGGCTCATAGCCGATCGCGGGGGCGCCGCGGGATCTTTGGCCGAGCTAGTCCGTGGGTGGGGGCTTCAGGCCGAGTTTGTACACTTGCGGGTTCACCACGTTTTGGGGGCGTCTTCCCTCTAGGACGTCCACTGTGGCCTGGGCGTTGATCATGGCCACCCTGGCAAGGGTCCGGTCGGTGAACACTCCCATGTGGGGTGTGGCGATGAAGTTATCCAGTTCCAGCAGGGGGCTTCCCTCGGGGGGCTCGTGTTCGAAGACGTCGGCGGCGGCTCCGGCGATCCATCCCTCGGTCAGGGCCTGGTGGAGGGCTGACTCGTCCACCACCCCGCCTCGGGCGGCGTTGATGAGGCAGGCGGTCGGTTTCATGGCTTGCAGTTCTTCTCGGCCGATGAGCCCCCGGGTGCTCTTCAGGAGTGGCACGTGGAGGCTGATGAAGTCGGCGTTCTTCAGGATCTCCTCCAACTCCGCGTACTGGACGTCGAACCGGGATGCGAAGTCCGGATCTCGCACCACGTCATAGGCCAGCACTTTCATGTCGAAGCCCTGCAACCGCCGGACCACCTCCTTGCCGATGGCTCCCAGCCCGATCATGCCTAGAGTCGTCTCGGCCACCGGCTTCCCCACGGGGACAACCCAGTTGGCGTTTCTCATCTGTCGATCCGCCCAGGGGATTCTGCGGGCGATGCCGATCATGAGCCCGACCACCAGGTCCGCCACGGCATCGCGGTTGGCGCCTGCCGCATTGGTCACCACTATCCCATTGCGGGTGGCGGCTTCCAAGTCGATGTTGTCTACTCCGACGCCGAACCTGGCCATGACGCGCAGGCGCTTGGCTTCATCGATGGCCTCGGCGCTCACCAACTCGGCACCGGGAAGATAAGCGTCCTTGTCGCGGAGGAGTTCCAGGACCTCGTCATCGCGATCCGAGCACTCCAACCAGGTCTGCGTCGCTTCATACCCCTTTTCCTCCAGAAGATCCAGCGTCTCCCTGATGATTTCGGCTTCCACCCGCGGTCCGATCAGCACTTTGATAGCCATGAGTTCACACCTCAAAGACGAATGATTTTCAGTTCCCGACCGGTTTTTCAGGAATCTCCTGACATCCTCGACGTCTCCGGGGATCGGCGTCCTGATCCGCAGCCAGCGCTCGCATGGTATCGCTGGGCATCGTTTGGCGGTTTCGCAGGAGGGGCTGGTTCGGGATTCAATCTCCACCACCCCGATGGCGTCTCGATGCTGGAGCCGTGAAAAGCGGCGGATCCTGGAGCCGGATATCCCTCCTGGCCTCATTTTAGTGGGGTGATCGTTCCTACGCAACAGTGCATATGCGCGGACGGGATCGGTCAGGACTCGATGGGCTCCGCGCTTGAAATCCCGCGCCATCGGTTGGTTAGGAGTAGAATCCGGAGTTGGGTTGACTTGGCGCAGTTTGTGCGATATGCTGGCTGCGTAGAGGGTTCGCCGGTGAGAACCAACGTTCAAGGGTTGATCAGCCATTCCTCCTGTCCTGCTTCATCACGAGTGGTGCTATAATTCAGAAGATGGACGGGAAGGAGCGACGAGGAAATCGGATCGTATGGAGTTTCCAGGGCTGAGCAGGCATGACACGCATAGGCCTCAATGCGCATCATTTGTCCTTTTCGGAGAACTATCGCAGGGCGGGCATTTACAGTTACATCTACAACCTCTTGCTGTGGCTGCCCAAGGTGGATCCGGAAAGGGAATACTTGGCGTTTCTGGGGGATCGGAGGGCCCGATTTCCCGGGCTCACCCAGCGTTTCTCGAGCTTTCCCACCACGATGCCCTGGCTCAGGATCCTGTGGGAGCAGTGGGTACAACCCATCGAGTTGAATCGCCTGGGGGTGGATCTGCTCCACTCCATGGCTTTCGTCCAGCCGTTGCTGATCGGTCGTCCCTCGGTGATCACGATTTACGATTTGAGCTTCCTGCGCTTTCCGGAGAGCTTCCGTCCTCTAAACCGACTGTATCTGAAGGCCTTCACGCGCCGTTCGGCGCGCCGCTCGAATCGGATAATCACCATATCGGAGAGTTCTCGCAAGGATGTGGTGAGACTCCTGGGGGTTCCAGCCGAGCGCGTTTCCGTCGTATACTGTGGGGTGGAGGAGACGTTCCATCCCATAGAAGACGAGGAAGCCTTGAGGGTCTTCCGAAGGCGGAGGCTTTTGCCCGAGAGATTCATCTTTTTCCTGGGAACCATCGAGCCCAGGAAAAACGTGGGAGCTCTGGTGCGCGCCTATGGTCGGTTGCGCCGGGAGACGTCCCTGGAACATCATCTGGTGGTTGCTGGGGCCAAGGGGTGGCTCTACGAGGATGTTTTCGCGGAGGTCGAACGGCTGGGATTGGCCGATCGAGTTCATTTCCCGGGATATGTGGCACGGGATGAGTTGCCTTATTGGTATAGCGCGGCGGATGCTTTCGTCTACCCCTCTCGATACGAGGGGTTCGGAATACCTCCTTTGGAGGCTATGGCCTGTGGCACACCGGTGGTGGCGTCGAACGCCTCCTCGTTGCCGGAGGTGATCGGAGATGCAGGAGTGCTGGTGGATCCTGGTGATGAAGAAGCCCTGGCTGCGGCGATCTCGACGGTTCTGACGGACCGAGGCGAGGCCCAGCGGCTGAAGCAATTGGGGCTGGCGCGAGCACGGCGATTCTCGTGGTTTGAGGCTGCTCGTCGAACCGCAGACATCTATGGGGAAGTTCTAGCAGGCGAGGGGCAGGAATGACGAGATTCGGTCAGGTCCGTCGTTTGCTCCTGGGGGCGATGGTCGCAGGCGACATCCTGCTCATCAACCTCGCGGTTGCTGTTGCCTACTGGATTCGTTACGAGCTGCAGTGGATTCGCCCGGTGGCAGAGTACAACTACGTGTCCTTCCGGGACTACATCCCGATGGGCCTGGGACTTACCGCCATGCTCTTGATCGTGTTTCAGCTGGACGGGCTCTATCAGAGGCGCAGGGGACAGAGCTGGATGACGGAGCTCCCCATGATCCTGCGTGGAACGCTGATAGGCATCGCTCTGCTGATCGTCGTCTTCTTCCTCTATCGGCCTTATTTTTACTCACGTCTTCTCCTTCTCTATTCGGGTGCGCTGGTCGTTGTCCTGCTGACTTGCAGTCGGATAGTTTGGGATTGGATTTGGTGGAAGCTCAGAAAGCGGGGCATCGGAGTGGACCGGCTTCTGATCGTCGGGTTGGGGCAGGTGGGACGCGCGATAATGCGGGCGGTGATGGTTCGTCCGGACCTGGGTTACGAAATCGTGGGTTTCGTGGATGATGATCCGGGCAAGGCGACTAACGGCATCGGGCCCTTCCGTGGCCTGGGCGATACCGGAGCTCTGTCCTCGGTCATCCGGGAGCAGCGAATAGATGAGGTCATCGTCACCTTGCCCTGGCAATACCACAGGACCATCATGAATATCGTGGACAATTGCGAGCGCCAGAACGTGCGGGCCAGGATCGTGCCGGACCTGTTTCAGATCAGCCTGAATCGCATGGACATCGATGATATAAATGGGATCCCTCTTCTCGGCTTCAAGCAAGTCTCCATCAAGGGCTGGAATCTGGCCGTCAAGAGAGCCATCGATGTTATTTTCTCTTCGATAGGCTTGCTTCTTCTGTCTCCTCTGATGGCCTGCATCGCATTGGCGATCAAGCTCGGCTCTCCTGGGCCTGTGCTGTTCGCTCAGACGCGAGTCGGCAAGGGGGGGCGTCCGTTCATCGCGCTCAAGTTCCGGTCGATGCGGGCGGGGGCGGACCAGGAGGTCTCCGATCTGGCGGATCGAAATGAGGCTACAGGGCCCATTTTTAAGATTCGCCTCGATCCGCGGGTGACCCCGGTCGGAAGATTCCTCAGGCGCACCAGCCTGGACGAGCTTCCTCAACTGTACAACGTTCTGCGAGGCGAGATGAGCCTGGTCGGGCCTCGCCCCCCCATTCCATCCGAGGTCAGCCAGTACAAGGAATGGCACCGCGAGCGTCTGGCCGTTTCGCCTGGGTTGACGGGGCTGTGGCAGGTAAGCGGTCGGAGTGATGTGACTTTCGATGAGATGGTGCTGATGGATATCTATTACATCGAGAACTGGTCCCTCTGGTTGGATTTCAGGATCATGCTCCGCACCATACCCACCGTCCTTTTCGCCGACGGCGCCTATTGACCCGCGCAGATCCATGCCTCGAGGAGCCGAGGCTCGGCTCGTTGCCGGTCTGGCGGCCCTATTTCGATACGCTCAAGAACCTCGCGTTCACCGCCACTATCACCGTGCTCGCCGACATGAGGACCGCGCCCATCGCGGGACTCAGCAGGATCCCAAAGTTGTAGAGAACTCCCGCCGCAAGCGGTATGGCGAAGGCGTTGTAGCCCGTCGCCCAAGCCAGGTTCTGCACCATCTTCCGGAAGGTGGCGCGAGAGAGGTCGATGATGGCCACGACATCCAGAGGGTTGCTCCTGACCAGGATGACATCCGCCGTCTCCATGGCGACGTCGGTGCCCGCTCCGATGGCGATGCCCACGTCCGCCTGGGCGAGGGCGGGGGCGTCGTTCACGCCGTCGCCCGTCATGGCTACGGTCAAGCCTCTGGATTGGACCTCTTTGATCTTGGCGGCTTTCTCATCCGGCAGGACCTCGGCGAAGTACTCATCAAGCCCCAATTCAGCGGCTACCCATTTGGCAACCTGCCTGTTGTCTCCGGTGAGCATCATGCACCTGATGCCCATCTCCTTCAGCCTGGATATGGCCTGTTTGGACTCGGGCCTGATGATGTCTGCAAGAGCTACCGCTCCGGCCAGGTTCCCATCGATCAGCACGAACACCACGGTCTTGCCCTGTGAAGAAAGCTCTTGCACTCGCTCGTTTGGAACGGCGATGTCTTGCTCTCTCAGGTAGCCTGGGCTCACCACCTTGATGTCTCTTCCGGCGACTTTCCCCTCCGCTCCTTTCCCGGTGATCGCGAGGAAATCCTCAACTGGGAGGATGTCATCGGCTGATGATGTGATTCCTCTGGCGATGGAGTGTTCCGAGCGGGCTTCCACCGAGGCCGCATACTTCAGGATATCCTTCTCTCCATGGACTTTCCCGAAGGCGATGATGTCGGTGATGCCGAATTTGCCCTCGGTGAGGGTTCCGGTCTTGTCGAAGATGACCGCCTGTATGTCCCTGGCCCTCTCGAAGTCGGCGCGGTTTCTTATCAGGAGGCCATTCTTGGCCGCTATTGAGGTCGAGACGGCTACCACCAAAGGAACCGCCAGGCCGAGCGCATGAGGACAGGCGATCACCATGACGGTTACGGTCCGCTCTATGGCGAAGGCAAAGTCTCTGTTGACGATCGCCAGCCAAATGAAGAGCGTTATTGCCCCAGCCGTGAGGGCTATGATGGTGAGCCAAAGAGCAGCCCGGTTGGCCAGGTCTTGGGTTTTCGATTTGCTTTCCTGGGCCTCTCTGACCAGTTCGATGACCTGGGAGAGATAGGAATCCCTCCCCGTTTTCCTCACTTCTACGGTGATGGAACCCTCGCCGTTTATGGAGCCCCCTATGACCTCGGCGCCTTTTTCCTTGTAGATGGGCTTTGATTCGCCGGTGAGCATGGCTTCATTGACGGACGTATTCCCCTCGATCACCTCTCCGTCCACGGGGACCTTCTCGCCTGGCTTCACCAGGACCCTGTCGCCTGCCATGAGCTCGCTCAGAGGCACATCTCGGGTGCTTCCATCGGGCATGAGCTTGTGGGCATCTGAGGGCATGAGCTTGGCGATCTCTTCCAGTGCCCTTGAGGCTCCCATCACCGATCTCATTTCGATCCAGTGGCCGACGAGCATGATGTCGATCAGGGTCGCTAGTTCCCAGAAGAACGGCATTCCACTCAGGCCAAACACCACGAAAGTGCTGTACACGTAGGCGACGGTGATGGCCAGGGCGATCAGGGTCATCATCCCCGGGTTTGCTGATCTCGATTCGTCATAGAAGCCCTTGAGGAAAGGGTACCCGCCGTAGAAGAAAATGGCGGAGGAAAGCACGAAAACTACGTACTGGTCGCCAGGGAATTGCAGAACATCTTCCAGGCCCAGGAGCTGTTGGATCAAAGGGGAGAGCAACAGGATGGGTATGGTCAGTACCAGTGAGACCCAAAACCGCCTTCGGAAGTCGGCCACCATGCGGGCGTGGTGGTCGTGACGGTCATGCCCGTCTTCCCCGCCATGGTCCATTTGCATGGCGCTCATATCATGCCCTTCCATCCGGTGCCCTTCATGCATATCGTGTTCCATATCAGGTCTCCTTTCACCCGAACTGCTGGGGACCTTCTAGTGGTTGGTTTGTAGGTTGCGGAAGAACGTTGTGGTCGATTCTAGGGTTGATCTTGCTGTCTGCGCGGCTTGCCGATTCGTCCATCAGGCTGTTCGCGCGGGGACTCTGGACTGTCACGTTCCAGGACAGGCCTCGTCCCGGTGGCGCGCTGGCTTGGCGATGATGAGCTTGAAGATGCCTTGCGCGGACAGGTCCTCCGCCCTCTCTATTTGCAGCCCTGCCTTTCCTATGTTCTCCAGGGTGCGTCGGTTGATGTTGGGCCCCATGGCCCTCACCACGATGGGATTGGCGATGTCCATCAGCCGACCCAGGGCTTCGGTCCTGGCCCGCATATGTTCCAGAAACCTGATCTCCCCGTCCGGTTTGCAGACCCTTCCCAGCTCTCGTAGGCCGAGCACGGGATCGGGCACGGAGCAGAAAACGAAGGTCGCCACGACCGTGTCGAAGGCGTCGGGCGGAAAATCCAAGGCTTGGGCATCCATCTGGCGGAGGTCTACGGACAGCCCCATCCTCCTGGCTCGCCTTTGCGCAAGCGACAGTATCCTCTCGCTGAGGTCGATCGCCGTGATGTGGGCGTCATGGGGGTAGTAGGGCATGTTCTTGCCCGTGCCGACCCCTACCTCCAGCACCGCTGGACCCTTCACCCCCGCCCACAGGCGCTTGCGCCAGGGCGCATAGAGGAGACGCTCGGCGGGCAGTTCCGCGAGGTCGTATAAGCCCGCGATGCGATCGTACCGGCTCCTGGTCTTGCCTGTGAGCTCGAGGTCTATGCCCATTCAATCCTCGCAACTGAGCGTTTTCAGGAACCCCAGCAAATCGTCCAGGTCCGCTTCAGTCATCGACCAGCGAGGCATATTCTGGTCCAGCGGCTCGCCGTCTGGCTCGATCCCCTCGATGATGGCCTGCTTTATGGTCTCTTCGGTGAAGGACTCATGCTCCATCTCCTCGTCTTCATGGTGCTCTTCCGCCGTCAGGGCGCAGTAGCGGATGTCGGGGGCCTCGACGCTGCTCATCATTATCCGCACTCGCCCACCTTGGCCATCGGCGCCGTGGCATTGGGCGCAGGTCATCATCCCGCCTCCCATCATCCCCATGCCCGCGTCAGAGGTGATAGGCGTGCCTCGCTGGCTGGTGGCGCTGAAGTAGATCTGTTCGCCGTTGGACTGGTATGCTCCACTTGGCCTCTGATCGCCGAACCCGGGGCCGGTCCACATACAGGAAGCGGGCCACATGCAGGCCACGACAACGAGGCCTACCAGTAGACCGCCTCTGACAAGTACCAATCGGCTCGCCTTGTCTGCGTTCATGGCTGACCTCCTTCTTGAAAGTGGCTCTGGGGATTAGGATAGCACAAAGCGAATGTGATGTCTATGGATCTCGATATGGAAAGAAGATGCTGGTTTTGGTACATTAACGGAACCGGCGCGGGGCGAGCGAGGAACCTCCACTGACAGGCGTGCAGGGGCGCTGGCTTTCTCAGGAATCGAGTGGTACTATAACGCCGATATTCGAGAGGTGTGATCGTTGACGGAACTTCTTTTTGGGACGGCGGGCATTCCACATAGCGCGAGGAAACGCAGCTCCCCGGAGGGGATAAGAAGGATTCGCGAGCTGGGCCTCGATTGCATGGAGTTGGAATTCGTACGGCGGGTCAGCATGGGACCCGAGATCGCAGGGGAGACCAAGGTGGCGGCGGCATCCGAAGGGGTCCGCCTCACGGTCCATGCCCCATACTACATCAATTTCAATTCTCGTGAACCTAAGAAGGTCGAGGCCAGCCGGAAGCGGCTTCTCAAGGCAGCGAGGGTCGGCCTCCTCTGTGGCGCTGAAGGGGTGGTTTTTCACCCCGGCTTCTATATGGAGGTGGATCCAAACCGGACTTACGACAACATTCGCTGCCAGTTGGAAGAGATCGTCGGCATCCTGCGGGGTGAGGGCAATTCCATCTCCTTGCGGCCGGAGACGATGGGCAAGGCGAGCCAATTCGGCTCCCTGGAGGAGATTCTCCGGCTTTGCTCCGATTTGGAAGGCGTGGACCCTTGCGTGGATTTCTCGCATCTGTACGCACGCTGTCAAGGTGCGGACAATTCTCGCCGAGGCTTCGTTCGGGTCCTGGCCCGAATCTCCGAGGCTCTAGGAGAGAGAGCATTACGCGAACTGCACATGCACTTCTCGGGCATCGAGTATGGGCCGAGGGGGGAACGAAGGCATCTTATCCTGCGAGAGGCCGCGATCGACTACCGAGGTTTCCTGGGGGCGCTTCGGGACCTGCAGGTGGGCGGATTGCTCATCTGTGAGAGCCCCAATTTGGAGGAGGATGCGCTGCTGCTGAGAGACACCTACTTATCCCTGTGATCGGCTTGTAGCATGGCTGTGGGTTCGTTCATCCCCGGGGATGCGTCTTGTGGTGGAGAAGGCTACCTGGTCATCGAAGAGGCGTTGAACGGGCGTAACACATCGGAGACCTCCGTCAGGCGTAATCGCTTCGTGGCGGCGCTGGCGGACAGGGAGTTCATCGCCCACGCCGCACCCGGCAGCAAGACCGAAGCTCTCTGCCGAGAGATCGTAGAATGGGGCAAGTCGCTTTACACGCTGCCCTGTGACGATAATGCCCACCTCATCGCGCTGGGCGCGAGACCACTGCCGGACCAGTTACCCATCTGACATCAGGCTTTTGACACTTCCCACTCCCCCGTGATAGAATGAAGCACCAACCGTGGATAGGCCGCGAAGCAAGGCAGGATCAGGAAAGAGCGATTTCAGCCCATACGCTGGCTCCTCCATCGTCCCCTCTCCATTCGGCCCAGCGGCTGGCTCCTCACGGCTTGGCCTCCATCATCGAACATGCCGGAATGGGCTACCAAGTCAGCGATTCGCATCGATTTGACGTTCCTATCAGTAACGCTCGTTCAGCCTGAGTCACTTTATGTGAAAGGAGAAACGGCGCATGAGCATCTTATCTGACGCGGAACTGAAGACACTAGCCCGGGAGCACGAAGGCCCTTGCATCTCCATATTCATGCCCACGCACCGGGGAGGTGCCGAAACTCAGCAGAGTCGCATCCGCCTGAAGAACCTGCTGACGAAGGCCGAGGAGCGCCTGATCGCGGGGGGGCTTCGGAGACCCGAGGCTCGGGAGCTTCTCGATCCCGTCCAGGAGCTTCTGGAGAACGAGGTTTTCTGGCAGCACCAGAGCGACGGTCTGGCGGTGTTCGTGAGCCAGGACACGTTTCGCCACTATCAGATGCCCTTCGATCTCGAGGAGCTGCTGATCGTGGGGCAGAAGTTCCACCTCAAGCCCTTGCTCCCGCTGCTCAGCGGCGACGGGAGCTTCTACATTCTGGCCCTCAGTCAGAACGAGGTCAGGCTGCTTCAAGGCACGCGCGACAGCGTCGACGAGGTCGGTCTAGAGGGGGTCCCTGCCAGCCTCGCCGAAGCCCTCAAGTACGACGATATCGAGAAGCAGCTCCAGTTCCGCACGCAGGCGCATACGCCAGGGGGCAAGGGGGGAAGATCGGCCATTTTCCACGGGCACGGTGCGGAGTCCGATTATGCCAAGATCAACATCCTGCGGTACTTTCAACTGGTCGACGACGGCCTAGCCAAACTGCTTCGCGATGAGCGGGCTCCTCTGATGTTGGCGGGAGTCGACTATCTGCATCCGATTTACAGGGAGGCGAATAACTACTCCCATCTGCTGGATGAGGGAATCGAAGGCAACCCCGAGGATCTGAGCGCCAAACAGCTGCACAGGCGGGCCTGGGCCATAGTCCGCCCCATCTTCCAGGCCGCTCAGAGGGAGGCGTTGGCCAAGTACGAGGAGCTGGAAGGCACCGGGTTGACTTCCAAGGATGTCGAGGAGATCGTGGCGGCCGCCCATCACGGGCGGGTTGAGATCCTGTTCGTCGCTCTGGGCCGACAGCAGTTCGGCTTCTTCGATCCGGATACGGACTCCGTGCGGGAGGGGGAGCAGAAGGAGCCGGGGAGCGAGGACCTGTTGGGCCTTGCCGCGATTCAGACCTTCCTGAACGGAGGGGCCGTCTACGCGGTCGAGCCGGAAGGGGTTCCGGGCGGGACCCTCCTGGCTGCCGTGTTCCGCTATTAGTGAAGCGAGGCCTGCCGCAGGCTGCGCCGGGGTGTTGGACGCGGTCTCTTGGGGCAGATCGGGAAGGGGAGGCTCATGTCCGAGTCCGATGTGAACGACAGACGGCAAGCCTGCAGCTTATTGCAGGCCGAGTTCTTCGCCGACCGGGCGCTGATAGTCGTCGCCAATCGAGCGCCGGTGACCTTCGATAGGAACGAGGATGGCGGGTTCGAGTTTGAGCGCGGCGGAGGTGGGCTGGTAACCGCGCTGACCGACGTATGCCGTCACACCGATGCTGCTTGGATCGGGGCGGCGCAAACGGAAGCCGACGCGGAGTGGCGCGAGGGAGACGTGTCCATCTCGGAGGGGGGCCACACCATCGGGGTACAGTTCATCTCGCCCGATCCATCGGCTTACGATGGCTACTACAACGTCATCTCCAACCCGCTGTTATGGTTCCTGCAGCATTCCATGTGGGACGTGCCGCGCGCTCCGGTGATCGATCGCCATACCTGGCGGGCTTGGGAGGAGGGTTACGTGGTCGTCAACCGCCTGTTCGCGGAGGCGATCGCGAAGAGGGTCCTCGCTGTGTCTCGCCCCACCCTGGTCATGCTGCAAGACTATCACCTGTATCTGGTGGCGCGATTCCTGCGCGATCGGATTCCGGAGGAACATGAGCTGACCCTGATGCACTTCGTGCATATCCCCTGGCCCGACCCGCAGTACTGGCGCATCCTGCCTCCTACCATGCGCAACGCCATCCTGGACGGGCTGTGCGCGGTGGACCTGCTGGGCTTTCAGACCCGGGAGGACGGGTTGGCCTTCATCCGCACCTGCGAGTCTCTCCTTCCAGAGGCGGAGGTGAACTTCCGGCATGGCTGGGTGTGGCATCGGAATCATACCACCCACGTGCGCGACTTTCCCATCTCCATAGACGTTGAAGCGCTCAGGGAGGCTCCCAAATCACCCGAGGTGTCCAGGCGTCGGGCCGATATAGCGAGAATCGTGGGCGACCGGCAACTCATCCTGCGGATCGACCGCATCGAGCCCAGCAAGAACATCATCCGCGGGTTTCAGGCCTTCGAAGCGCTGTTGGAACATCATCCCGAACACCTCAGAAAGGTGAAGTTTATTGCCATCCTGGTGCCATCCCGGCTGGGGGTGGAGGAATATCAGGATTACCTGGACGATCTCATGGCTGCCGCCGGGCGAATCAATGCCAGGTACGGCCACATCGAGTGGGAGCCGGTGCGGCTTCTGGTGGGCGAGAGCTACATGCGAGCGGTCGCGGCCATGCAGGTGTACGATGTGCTGCTGGTCAACGCCATCGTGGATGGGATGAATCTGGTGGCCAAAGAGGGACCGATCCTGAATGAGCGAGACGGCGTTCTCATCCTCTCCGAACGAGCGGGCGCTCGCCAGCAATTGGAGCCGGGAGCGATCGTCATCACCCCTTGCGACGTCTACGCCACATCCGAGGCGCTGCATCAGGCCCTCACCATGCCTTCCGAGGAGCGCCGCGAGCGGGCGGAACGATTGCGCTGGGTGATCGAGCGGGAAGATATCAACGACTGGCTCTGTCGCCAGCTGGAGAGCGTGACCGAGTTGAACCTGTAGATCGCCGGCGATAGGAGCCCTTACATTGGTGACAGATACCATCGAGCTGGTGAACGAACGCCTGGCCCGGGCCGAGCGATTGTGGCTGTTCCTGGATTACGACGGCACCCTGGCCAACCTGGCGCCCACCCCAGCCTACATCGAATCCGACCCGGAGCTGGTCGATCTGCTGGCACGGCTGGCGCAGCATCCTCGCATACGGGTATCGGTGATCAGCGGCCGGCGATTGAGCCACGTGAAGAGGCTATTGCCGGTGCCGGGAATCCTGCTGGCGGGAAGCTATGGGATTGAGCTGCAGACGCCGGAGGGAGAGCGAATCGACCGGGTGGACTACGACGCCATCCGTCCGGTCCTGGATGAGCTCAAGCCGAAGTGGGAGGAGTTGATCGCGGGTCGCGAGGGCTTCTTCCTTGAGGATAAGGGCTGGACGCTGGCCATCCACGGCCGTCGCGCCGACCCCGGGGAGGCGGATGAAGTGCTGGCCGCCGCCAAACCTCTGGCAGTGGAGGCGGCGTCCTCCGGCCCCTTCCGTCTGCTGGGCGGCTACAAGTTCCTGGAGATCGGGCCCCAGCTGGCGAACAAGGGGGATGCTGTCGAGTATTTGCTGGCAAATTACCCTTGGCCGGGCGCATTGCTTATCTACCTTGGGGACGACGATAAGGACGAGGAGGCATTTGAGGTGATCCGGGAGTACGGGGGCCTGGCCATCCTGGTCGCACATCAGGAATGCGAGACTTTGGCCCACTGCCGCCTGGAATCGCCCGAAGCGGCGCGCCGGTGGCTGGAGGAGGTGCTAGCGTTGCTTGATCGGAACGAGCCGGAACAGGCCTGACTACTGATTACGCTAGCTGCTCCGAGGGAGTTTCATGCTGGCGGCCAGTGCTAGTAATAGAGAAGGGCTCAATTATGCTACGGAATATAGTCATGAATAGAACCCTGTTCCTATTTATAGATGAATCAGGGAATTTTGATTTTAGTCCAAAAGGCACGAAGCACTTTGTTCTCTCCTGTGTGAGCACTTTTCATCCGGTCGAAGAGCGATTGAAGTTCCTAAAGCTTCGGTATGAGCTTCTTGAAAGCGGGGTTAATCAGGAATTCTTCCATGCTACTGAGGATTCTCAAGATGTACGAGATCAAGTATTTTCCATAATTCAGTTGCTCCCTGACGATTTCGAGATTCATGCTGTAATCGCACAGAAAAATAGGGTGAACCCTGCCTTGTATCTTGAGAAGTACAAGAAGAAAGGTAGGGAAAATCAGAGACCAGTAGGGACGAAATTCTACCAGCTAGTCTGTAGGACCTTACTACAGTACCTGTTCAAGAGGGCGGAGTTCGAGGAGGCCGAAAAAGTTGTGGTAGTGCTGGGTTCTATTTTTACCCGCAAAAAGCAATCCCTTATTCTTAAGACTCTCAAGAAGTATCTTAAGGAAAAATTCGGCAAACCATTTGAGATCTACTTTCATAGTGCCAAGGTTGATATTAACTGCCAGATAGCCGATTACTGCGGGTGGGCAGTGGCAGTCAAGTGGGAGCGAAACGAAAAACGCCCATACGCTCTTGTTCAGGAAAAGGTCAAGAGTGAGTATGACGTGTTTCTAGGTGGCGGTACAGAATACTATCAGTACAATAAATGACCCACCCGCCTATCCTTTCGGAAGAGCCCGGGGGCTCTTTTCAGCGGGTGGGGACCTTTTGAGATATTATACAACAAATACTAGCTTCTGTCAAGTCATTGTGTCCCGAGTGGAACTCCGTCAAGGAAGTCATACTTGGTAGCCATTCCCTGCTAGCCTGGTTACCTTCGCCTTCTGTTACGGTAGGACCACTTCCTTCCACGCCGTGCCCTTGTCGTTGACCGCCTCCACCCGATAGACAGTGTCCCCTTCGGGGCAGACGACCTGGGAGTCGTCCCCCACGATCGCCTGAACGCCCTCCACGGAGGTTCCGGGATTGGTGATCAGGTGCGCTTCCTTGGCGTCATGCAGCTCCCAGATCAGTTTGAAGCAGCCTGGGGTGCCCGTGGAATCGGCGTCGAAGCGGTCGATGACCGGGGCTCCGGGAGGCCCGGAGTCCGAGCGCGCCTTGCTTTCGGTGACCACGATGGCGATGGTGAGGCCGCTGAGGGTGGCGCCGTCGGCGTTCTCGACCACCCACCTGGCCGTGTATTCGCCGGGTTCGTCGGGCGCCACCATCTCCACGGCTATGTCCACCGTCTCGCCCGGCGGGGTGGAGGGGATGGGCACGGTACCCTCTGTGGGCATCTTGGCGCCGCTCTCGTAGGCCAGCTGGTAGCCCTCCCAGACGCAGTCCCCAGCGTTGGATATCCGCCAGACTTTCTCGAAGATCAGGCCCGAGCTCATCTCGGAGCCATCCGGCACGGTCACGTCGGCGACGAAGGTCATCGCGTCCTCACACCCTTCGGGTGCCGGCGGTGGGGGGGGCTCGGTTGATGGCTCGGATTCGGGCTCACGCTCAGGCTCCGGTTCTGGCTCTTCAGGGGGAACCTCGCGGGTGGAAGTCGGCGGTGGAGCCTTAGGCTCCACGATGACGGTCACCGTAGCCAGTGGACTCTCGGCACCCGCTTGGTCAGTGGCGACCACGCTGAGGGTGTGGCCGCCGGGGCCGCTCGCCCGCCAGTTCATGGTGGTCTGGATCGAGGTGCGACCCTGAGGGCTGCCGCTGGCGGCCACCGGGTTCCCATCGACCAGAAGGCGAATCTCGCGCAATGGCTGGGTGTGCTGGGCGCTGATCTGAATGGCCACGGAATCCCCTTCCGTCACCGTGGTGCCGGTGGGGGGGGAGAGGATCTGGACCGATGGGGGCGCGGAAGATCCGCCGATTCCCACCTGACCGAGGTCGATCTGGCAAGCCAGGAGAGACAGCGACAGGGCCGCACAGAGCAAAACTATCGAGGGCCGACGGGCGTTCATTTGCTCCCTCCTTGCGAGGGGCTGGTGCCCCTCAGCGTTGTCCGAATTGCCCCCCAAAAACGGTCTCGGCCATGGGCCTGCGGGAGCTGGTCTTCTGGAAGGCTTCGTCGCCCTCGGCCGGGTAGCCGATGGGTACGACCATGACGATATCGAAGCCATCGGGGACGACTAGGAGCGCCTTCATGGCGGAGTGGTCCTCTTCGCTGATGGCCCCCACCCAGCAGGTGCCCAACCCCTCCGCCCGGGCGGCGAGCGTGAGATGGTCGATTACGATGGCGGTGTCCACCAGATGGATCCGGTCGGTCAGACGGGACCAGCGGTCCCAGTAGGGCTCCCCGCAGCAGACGATGACGGCAGGCGCCTGGGCGATCCACATCTGGTCCAGGGCGAGCCGGGCGATCTCCTTTCGATGGGCCTCATCCTGCACCACGATGAAACGCCAGGGCTGCTTGTTGTTGGCCGAGGGCGCCTTGGTGGCCAGCTCCATGACCCGTTCCAGCTTCTCTGGCTCGATGGGGCGACTGTCGAATGACCGCACAGAGCGGCGCGTCCGGATGACCTCCTCCAGTGTGAGCTGTTCTCCCATGTTTCCTCCCTATCGAATGATGGATTCGCCGAAGTATAAGCGTTTGCTGAAAATGTTTGCCCCCAAGGGGACTAGCCTCCAAGGGGATTGGCCCATAACGGACAACTCCTTTAACTCCTTCCGTAGTGCTCCCGGGAGACGGTTGCCTCCACAGGCTTGCGACGAGCGGTGTCCTGGAATGCCTGGTCGCCGTCGGCGGGATAGCCTATGGGCGCGAGCGCTACGATATCCAGCCCATCGGGGATTCCCAGGAGCTTCTTCATGCCAGCGTGCCCGCGGTCGTCGAAGGCTCCCACCCAGCAGGTGCCCAGACCCTCTGCCCGCGCGGCCAAGGTGAGGTGATCGATGGCGATGGTGGTGTCCACCAGATACATCTTCTCGGCCAGCCAGGACCAGCGGTCCAGGTAGCGCTGCCCGCAGCAGACGACTATGGTCGGCGCCTCGGCGATCCACAGCTGGCCGGTGGTGAGGCGGGCGAGGTCCTTGCGGCGGGTCTCGTCTTCCACCGCGATGAACTGCCAGGGCTGGACGTTGTTGGCCGAGGGGGCGCGGGTGGCCAGCTCCAATACCCGGTTCAGCTTCTCCGGCTCGATAGCGCGGCTGTCGAACGAGCGCACGGAGCGGCGCGTTCGAATGATCTGTTCCAGCGAGAGGTGTTCCTTCATTGCGCACCCCCGGTTCGCGCCGGACATGACGCTGCATTGAGCTGGAAATATTGTAATCCATCCCGGTCGAGGGGACAACACGGCCCGTTCATTTGGCGCCAGGATGCGCGCCGCCACGTACGGGTCGACCTAGATTGATACCAGCCCAGGGTATTGACAGGCGATCCTGCGTGTGGTATAATAAGCTTATGTGAATAAGGTTCTCATATGCGAACCCATTTTTGATTCGGGGACGACTCTGAAATAGCGGCCCCATGGCGGGATCCTGGCATGGCTATGTCGGTCAGGGTCGAAATGCGATACGAAGGGGGAAGGTTGCTCCTATGAACCTGACGACGACCTACACGTTTCACATGCCCATCAAGATGCTCTACGGCATCGGCGTCATCCGGAAAGTGGGCGAGGTGGCCCGCGAACTAGGGGGCACCAAGGCGTTCCTGGTGACCGATCAGGGCATCGCCGGGGCCGGTCTCCTGGAGAAGGTGATGTCTCCGTTGGAGGCGGAAGGGCTCGAGGTCCAGGTGTTCGAAAGGGCCGCCGCCGAGCCCACCGATGCTCAGATAGACGAGGGCGCCAGGCAGTTCAAAGGGTCTGGGGCCAATTTGATCCTGGGAGTCGGCGGAGGGGCTTCCATGGATGCTGCCAAGTGCATAAAGGTGATGGCCAGCAATCCGGGGACGATCCTCGACTACGCGGGCCTGGGGGACATCGAGGGAAATCCTATTCCTCTCATCGCCGTGCCTACCACTTCAGGGACCGGTTCGGAGGCGGGGGGTGGGGCGGTGGTGGTCGATCCCCAGAAGAAAAACAAGGTCGTCATCTACAGCCCGCACATCGCGCCCACGGTTGCCCTGGTGGATCCCCTCATGACCATGACCGTCCCTCCCAAGGTGACCGCCTACACCGGCTTGGACGCCCTGGCGCAGGCTATGGGCGCTTACGTGGCCAATGTGACCCAGCCAGCGGCCGAGGCCTTGGCCATCTACGCCGTCGAGCTCATCTACGAAAACCTGGGCCGCGCGGTAGCCAGGGGAGATGACCTGGAGGCGAGAACCAACATGGCCTATGGCAGCTTGATCAGCGGCCTGGCCATGTACAGCGCCGACGCCACGGGCGAGCATTTCCTGGCGGAGACCATAGGAGGCCACTATGGGCTGCCCCACGGCCTCACTGTGGCCATGGTCTTGCCGTACACGTTGGAGTACAACAGGCTGGCCGTCCCCCAGAAGTTCATCCGACTGGCGCAAGCGATGGGCGAGCGGACGGAGGGCCTCACGGTGAGGGAGGCAGGGCGCAAGGCGGTGGAGGCGGTGGTCAAGCTCCTGGAAGACTTGGAGATCCCCACGCTGAAGGAGGTGGGCGTCCGGGAGGCGGATTTTGAGGAATTGACCGACAAGACGATGGCTCACCTGGGCATAGAATTGAGGCTGAATCCGCGAGAGATGAGCAGAGAGGATGTGCTGAGGCTCTATCAGAAGGCATATCACGGCGACCTCTTCGACTGAGGAGTCCTCGGGGACGTGGGTATGGCTGAACCGGGGTTGGAAAGGAAAGGAAACGAGGCCGAATGTGTGAATTGTTGAACCAGCTGACCAAGACTTACACTTTCCACGTGCCCACCCAGATGAATTATGGGATCGGCGTGGCGGACGGAGTGGGCGAGAAGGCCCGCGAACTGGGGGGGCGAAAGGCGCTCCTGGTCACCGATCAGGGCATCGCGAAGGCCGGCCTGGCGGACAAAGTGGTGGTTCCTCTGGAGTCGGAGGGGATCAGGGTCGAGATCTTCGAGAAAGCTGCTGCTGAGCCCACCGATGTACAGGTGCAGCAGGGCGCCGATCGGTTCAAAGAAGCCGAGGCCGATTTGATCGTAGCGCTCGGCGGAGGCGCTGTGATGGATGCTGCCAAGGGCATAAAGGTGATGGCCACCCACGAGGGGTCGATCGTGGATTACTCGATGGACTACGGGGGCGCCGACAACATCAAGCCGAACGCTATTCCTCTGATAGCTCTCCCCACCACTGCGGGGACGGGCGCGGAAGCAGGGGGCGGCGCCGTCATCATCGATTCGAAACGTAGCATGAAGGTCTGCGCTTACAGCCCGCACATCGCTCCCACCATCGCTCTGGTGGATCCACTCCTGACCATGACTGTCCCCCCCAAGCTGACTGCCTATACCGGTCTCGACGCTCTCGCCCAGGCCATCGGCGCCTACGTGATCAACATCAGCCAGCCAGCAGCCGATGCCCTGGCCCTCTACGCCGTGGAGCTCATCTACAACAACCTGGGCCGCGCCGTGGCCAAGGGAGACGATCTGGAAGCTAGGGCCAACATGGCCTACGGGAGCATGATCAGTGGGATAGCTATGTACAACACCGATTGCTCTGGGGAACACGCCCTGGGAGAGACCATAGGTCCCCATTACGGACTACCACATGGCCTAACGGTGGCCATCTTTTTGCCCTACGTGATGGATATGAACCGACTGGCCGTGCCCGAGAAGTTCGTCCGGCTGGCGCGGGCTATGGGGCAGAGGGTGGAGGGGCTGACTTCGCGCGACGCTTCGCGTAAAGCGGTGGAGGCGGTGGTGGAGCTCATGAAGGACCTGGAGATCCCCAGCCTGAAGGAAGCGGGCGTTCGGGAGAAGGATTTCGAGGAGCTGACCGACAAGACGATGGGGCACTATTGCGTCCAGCATAAACTCAACGTGTGCGAAATGACCGGGGACACGGTGATGGGGCTTTATGGGAAGGCGTATCGGAACGAGCTATTTGGTTAAAGTAGTAGACAAGGATTATAATCTCTAGAGTGGCGAGCAACTGAAAGGAGCGGACCGATTGTCTAGCGCACCGAAGATGGAAATCAGAAACGTCACCAAGGTCTTCGAGGGCAAGAGGGGAGAGGAACCCGTTGTAGCTTTGCGGGACGTCAACATTCAGGTTGAAGAGCGCGAATTCATCACCATCGTGGGCCCGAGCGGCTGCGGCAAGTCCACCCTGTTCAACGTCATCGCCGGCCTGCTGACTCCTACGGAAGGGGAGGTGCTTATAGAGGGCAAACCCCTGGAGGGCATCAACGACCAGATCTCCTACATGTTCCAAAAGGATTTGCTCCTTGATTGGCGGAAGCTGTTGGACAACGTCATGTTGGGTATGGAGATCCTGGGGGTGCCCAAAGATGAAGCCAAGAAGGAGGCCCTGAGCTGGATCCCCAAGTTCGGCCTTCAGGGCTTCGAGGAGGCCTACCCCTACGCACTCTCGGGAGGCATGAGGCAGCGTGCGGCGCTTCTTCGCACGCTGCTCACCCATAGAGAATTCCTCCTTTTGGATGAGCCTTTCGGCTCCCTCGATGCACAGACCAGGACCATAATGCAGGAATTCTTGATGAGCATCTGGGGCGACTTGGATCGCACTATCCTGTTCATCACCCACGACGTGGACGAGGCCATCCTCCTGGGCGACAGGGTCTATGTCATGAGCGCAAGGCCAGGTTCTATCAAGGAGGAGTTCACGGTGGATCTTCCCAGGCCACGCACCTTCGAGATCCTCAAATCGGATCAGTTCTTCCGCTTCAAGACCAAGGTGCTGGATCTCATCCACGAGGAGAGCATGAGAGTTCTGAACCAAGATGAGGTGAGGGCCTAATGAGAGCGACGGAAATCCTAGGCAAAATAGCTACGCAATGGATGCCCCCTCTACTGCTGATCCTTGTCCTACTGGTAGGCTGGGAGATAGCGGGGGCAACAGGATACTTGCCAAAGTACATCGCACCGGCTCCGACGCTCATACTCGAGCGCATGGTGGAGGACTATCCGATCCTTTGGGATCATACCCTTAGGACCTTGGAAGAGGTCCTGATTGGGTACGGGATCGGGATAACGCTGGGATTTCTCATCGGACTGGCCATCGTCTACTCGCCCGTCATGGAGAGAGCTCTCTACCCCCTGGTGATCGCTTCGCAGACCATACCCCACATCGCTCTGGCTCCGGTCCTTATCTTGTGGTTCGGCTTCGGCATGACCTCGAAGGTGATCATCGTGACCCAAGTCACTTTCTTCCCCATCGTCATCGCCACCGTAGACGGAATGAGGTCCATAGATCCCGAGCTGCTCCTGTTCGCGCGCAGCCTGTCCGCTTCCGGCTGGCAGGTTTTTCGCAAGATCCGGTTGCCCGCCTCCCTCCCGTATTTCTTCACCGGCATACGGGTTTCGGCGCCTTACGCCATCATCGCGGCCATCATCGGGGAGTGGATCGGCGCGAACCGGGGCCTTGGAGCTTTGATGCTTCGCGCGCAGCATATGTTGAAGACCGATTTGATGTTTGCCACGGTTGTAGTGATGTCGCTGGTGGGCATCGTGATGTTCCTGGGGGCTGGATTGCTTCAGAGGATTTTCATACCTTGGCACCAGGCCAAGTTGGAGCGGATGCAGCAGTGACCTGAGAGCCGGGGAAGGAGACGAGTCTATAGAACGAACAGTTTTGGTTATAACGAAAGGCGGACATGTCTTGAAGACCATAAAAAGGAGGATGACGAGGTGAAAGAATTGAAGAGTTGGTTGGCTGTGGCGTTGACCCTGGTGGTGGCTTTGGGGCTGATCGTCGCCTGCGCGCCGGAGGCCACGCCAGCGCCGGAGGTCGAGGCTCCGACGGCCGCTCCTGCCGAGGAGGAAGTGGAGGAGCCGACGGCCGTGCCGGAAGAGCCCACAGCAGCTCCCGAAGAGGAGGAGGCTCCAACGGCCGTTCCAGAGGAAGAGGAGGCTCCCGCTGAGGCCGAGCTGCAGAAGGTCCTGGTGACCCTGGACTGGGTTCCCAATGAGTACCAGAATTGGCTATGGGTGGGAATGGATAAGGGCTTCTATGCAGAGGAGGGGATCGAGGTCGAGTTCTTCGTTCCCACCAATGTGGAAACCGCCCTTACCGCCGTCAGTGCTGGAAGGACCGACGTGGGTCTCTCCATCAGCGCCGATACTATCATTGGCGTCGCCAATCAGGACCTGCCCGTCAAGGTTGTCAGTACCATCTTCCCGCGAGCTATATCCGGAGTTATGCGCTTTCCAGATGAGGTTGCCACCCCTGCCGATATGAAGGGGACGACGTGGAGCGTCGTGAATTCCGATACCGAGAGACTCTTCTTCAGTAAGGTTCTGGAGTCGGGCGGGCTAACCGAAGATGACGTGGAGATCGTGGATACTGGTTTCGACCTGGTGCCACCCTTCCTCATTGGGCGAGTTTCTGGCGCTACCAGCACCTGGGGAGTAGAGCAGTGGCTGGCTCAGAACGAGAGTCGCAGAAGGGTCGTGCAGTTCGATTACGCCGACGTCGGACCTCAGAACAACTTCAACATCATGGCCAACACCGAGTGGGCGGAAGCGAATCCCGAGCTGTGCAAGGCGTTCGTGGCCGGTTCTCTGAAGGGGCTGAAGTATGCCATGGAGAATCCGGAGGAAGCCAGGGATATCTTTATCGCTCGCTACCCTGAGTTCGATCCGATGGAGTCCCTCGCCTGGTGGCAGAACTTCGCTATCGGGTTCCACGCATCATACACCAGTGATAAGGGTTTCGGTTGGAGCGACGAGAGTGAATGGCAGGCACTGATCGACTTCTTCGACGAGGGCGGTATCTTGGACCGGAAGCCAACCGTGGATGAGGTGGTCACTAATGAGTATCTTCCCGACGACTACTTCTACGCGGAGGCGCCTTCGCCTTGGATCCCCGAGCCAGGCACGAGCCCTGTGATCGACGCGATAAACGAGGCTGGGAATCTCCGGGTTGGGGTAGCCGAAGGGGTTTTGGTGTCGAAGGACGCCTCGGGCGAGTTCGCAGGACCGGGGGTTGAAATCGCACAGTGGACCGCTGACGCTCTGGGAGTGGAGCTAGAGCTGGTCGAGTCCACCTCGGATACCATCGTTGATGACCTTGTGGCGGGGAAATTCGATGTGGCCGTCTCTGGTCTTGACCCCACAATCGAAGTGCAGCAAGCCGTTGATCTGGCCACCTTCATCATCGATCCAGACACGAAGACTCGCACTGGAGTGGCGGTGAATAAGGGTGATGTTGACTGGGTCCACTTCGTTGATCTTCTGATCCAGGTCAAATGGTGGAGTCTGCAGTAGAGTTATGGGCGGGTAAAAGCCCTTTTGGGTAATCAGGTACGCACGTAAGTTGCGTCTGGGGCTCGCCCCGTCCGCGGACGGGGCGAGCCTTCTTTATCTTGGTCGCTGACCATCGGCGATTGGGCCAGAACATATAGCCCATTAGTACTATTGACCTTTCCACTTGGATACGTTACCCTCTTGACGAGAGGGTATATCTGCGATGGATCGAGAAGAAGTGCGAGCCGTCCTCCGCAAGGAGGATGGCGAGTTGGCCTCCCTCCGGAAGGCAAAGATGCCCCAGGAAGGCGACTCTCGTCTCCAGGGCTTGCTTGAACTAAACACCTGCCGTTACCTGCTGGATGGGGTGGGGAGAGAAGTTCTTGCGGCGGCAGCTCAGGCATACCTGGGGCTCCTAGGCACGTCGGCGATCGTCTATGAAGCGAACGGCGACTACGCTCTGGTCATCATCTCGTCCCCGTACTGTCGTCTGCTGGATGAAGCCTCCCGCGCCAGATGCGGCGACGTGCCTGACGCGGAGGCCCTGACCTCGGGCCGGTGGCTGTTTCACGAGGCGTGCTGGGCCGCGTCGCGCCGGTCCATGGAGGAAAAGGCGCCCATTGATGCTGAGGGGCCGGGAGGCCTGCGCGTCTACGCCGCGCCTATATTGGCAGGCAAGCGAGTGATCGGCTCCATCAACTTCAGTTACGGCTCCCCTCCGGAGGACGACAGGGACCTGGTGGAGGTCGCGGAAGAGTACCAGGTTGATTTTGAGAAGCTCCGCCGCGCCGCTCTGCCTCACAGGCCCCGATCTCAGGAGGTCGTGGAGGTGGCCAAGGCTCAGCTCGAGGCCTCCGAGAGCCTCATAGCTCGCGTGCATCGGGCGAACCAGGAGATGAGGGAAGCTCGGGGTTGGCTGCGCCGCCTGATGGACCGACAGCGGGATGGGACCACCATCATGTCGGGGGATAGGATCGTCCGAGCCAACCCGGCTATGCCTGCCATGTTCGGCTACGATAGTCCTCAGGAGATGGAAGGGCTCTCGGAGTTGGACCTGGTCGCGCCTCAGT
>SDBU01002138.1_pt1 | contig 26875 bp, 52 predicted proteins | sample 2277071 | NCBI WGS metagenome assembly SDBU01 (sample SAMN10397929, study PRJNA504765) | marine sediment metagenome | isolation source: marine sediment core GS08_GC12, 126 cmbsf | place: Arctic Ocean: Gakkel Ridge, Loki's castle | collected 2008 | reverse complement strand
ATGCCGCGTCCGACCGCATAAGCCTCGAGCGCAATCTTGCCGACCCACGAGATCGTGTACGCGCCCGCGCCGTGAACGAGCAAAGCGTGGACGACGAGCGTGTCCATCATCTTTCGATCGGCAGGTCGTCCATGTTGAACCTCCGCGAGGGCTTGGAGCATTTGTTCGTTGATTCGCATTCAGAGTTCTCCGGATAATCGGCGGTGCCAATTGAGTAATACCGCCGCGCTGCTGATGGTGTGGTGCTTCGCCTTTTCGATGTCGTCACTACGTGCGGCGTGCACCGCTTTTCCGGAGAGCCAGCCTAGCAGCCAAAACCAGTCCTCGGGAGATTTATCTTCGTCGTGCTTGGATCCCCACCGACCAATTTGGTGAGCGGCCTCAAGCGGGAGGGCTTCGAGGAAGAGACTCGTCGACGGCGTATCGATCTTCGCCCGCAGCTCCTCGCTGAGCCGCTCAGCCTCAAGCGCTCGAGCTTTCCAGTACTCGAGATCTTCGCTCACGGTTTTCGGCCCATTTTGCGGAGCCACTTTTCGAGCTGTTCCTTTCGCTGGCGCACTGGCTCAAGTTCGGACTCGGCGTTTGCGATCATATTCTGGACGTTGAACTCGACCATCGCTTGCACGGCAGGACCAATCTCCTCAACCGAATGCACGGTCTTGGTAGGGGGAGCGCGGCGCCCGACCGCGTTGTCGGTGTAGATGCGGATGGCTTGCGGATCATCTTTGAACTCGAGGCCATCCGGTTCGAGTTCGACAAATACGGTTATTCGATTGCTCATACGGTTCCTCAATGGAGTTGAGTTGGCTTGGTTACTACCCTGGGTTTCGTTCTGAGTGGGCAAACGTCGTCGACACCCATCTTGGCGACCGGCGCATTTTCGGGAGTGTACTCGCAGACCACTTCGCCATCGGACACGCGTACCACATCGGCGCGCGTAGCCCCTTCGAATATGTACTGCCGGGCAACGCGGCGACAATACGCGCGCGAGCGCGGTCGCCCGTCTGGCCAGCCGGGCAAATCGCTCATACGCCTTCGGGCACCGTCGTCGAAATCGGGATCCTCAACCTCGACGGTAAAATCTTCCTTGGCTGACATTCGATCTACCCCGGTTCGGGCAACGACTTGAGCATCAAGTCGATCTCCCATTGCTCGAATGGGAGCCGAAGCCCGTGCACTCGCAAAACGCTCTGGAGATTGGCGAGCGATCCGCGGCCAAAGCCTGGAAAAGAGAGCAGTTGTGATGAGCGGTATTTGAGCAAATGCGCCACGGTCGTAGGATTCGGAGTCCCCCCACACAGCAGCCCGCCCACGGATGTTGTTCCGTCATTTTGTACAGGCAGTTGGCCGACCTGTACGTCAGACCCTTCAGCATGGATGGTTCGCGTTGCAATAGCTGGTCTGTGACCAATACCTTAGGATCTCTCGTGTCAGGCCCTAGGTCGGAGGGCATGGAGGTCGTCATATGGGCTTCACGTCGTGCCACCACCCGACGAAATAGTCTTCGCTGTTCCCCATGTCGAAGACCTCTACCAGAAAATACCGCCCGTCCGGGTGGCGCCCGACGCTGAGAAGGCGGTCGTCCATCGCGCAGACGTAGTCCTGGATATCTTGGGGCACATCTTCGTCGCCCCACTTTCTCCACTCGAGAATCCAGTCCCCCCATCCGTCTGGGAGAACTTCGTTAGGCGTTGGGTCGGAGGGCGTGGAGATCATCGATTTCCTCAGATTCAGGTTCGGTGTCGAACTCGACCATCGCCTTTGGCTTTCGCCTCTCCTTGCCGACGGCGGCTTGATAGATTCGGTCGGTCAAAGCGTCGCCGGTCCCAAGCTCGAGGATCTCGTCGATGGTGGGAATCCCCGCGTCACGGATGAACTTGTAGAAGGGGGCGTTGCCGTGGATCTCCTGATCGATAATGACGAATACCCCAACATCGCCCTCGCGCACATCGTCGAATGCTGTATCCATCTCGAACGTGACGCGGCCTTTCGTCCCGTTCTCTCGGGCGTAGATGACCGTGAGCGAGGTGTTCTGCACTCGCACTACGCGGGCGCGCGCCATCGTGGTGTAGCGGTTGATGAGGTCCATCAGCGCCGGTGCTTTCGCATTCTGGGCCGCGAGCACGAGCATGTCGTCGCGGCCTTCGCCCTCAAGCTCCTTGGCCCTTTTCGCCATGACTACCCTGCCGACGAAGGTGACGACGAATAGGAGGATGATCGACAATAGGAATAGGAGGTTCATTTCTTCTTTCCGAGATTCTTGGCTATGCGTTCGAACTCCCGAATCAGGTCCTCCGCCGCCAGACGCTCTGCTGGATCTTCCGAGTCGGAGTCGAGCAGCGCCATCAGACCATCGACATCTTTATTCCGCATCATATCGCCGATGCGTGCGACCTGCCGAACAGTCTTGGAGCGGTGCATATTCTCGCGGTCGATCGGCTTGTCCGATTGCGGCTTTTTCTTTTTGGGAGTGTAGTTTTTGAGGCTAATCCCCATCAATCGTTCGTAGATCGGCTTGACCTCCTGAAACCTCGCTGCCGAAACCTCCCCTGCACGCATCTCTTCGTAGCGGACCATGGCCTGAGCTTTGAGACCTTCGAATACGTTGAAGGCCTGGGAGCGATCCTTGCAGTTGTCGAGAATCGCGTTGACCTTCGCGCCCGAAATTCCGAAGGGCTCAAACATGGCGAACACGTCTTGGATGGTGAGTTTAGTAGTCATCGTCGTTCGCAGCGTGCTCGAATATCCTTCTAAGTCTGTCGGGTTACGCAAGCGACATTTCGTTGCGGTTCTGTGCAGCCAATCGCTCTCGAGGTTCCTTTGTTTTGTTCAGCCATCGATTTTCTTGGCCATGCGACATTCGTCGCGTTGTAGAGTCAGCTTCTTGATCACGGCCCTGTCGCTCTCGATGCCCTTGGAAATTTGATCGACCTCGTGGCTGTGGATCCCAGACAGCACACTGCCGATAATCACCGCTCCGACGGAGACGCAGAATAGGAAGAGGATCATGGCCATCATCTCGTAATGCATACGGTCCATTATTCTGGGGTCAGCTATCATCGTTCATCTCCTCCAGTAGTGGTTTCTCCATCTGCGCGAGGACGTCGTCGAGCATCTGGATCAAGGGAGCCGCGACGCAGATGTGGTACGTCGTCTCTCCGGGCTCAGCCGATGCGCGACAGTATTCGCAGACCGCTAGCCAGCATTTTTTAATCGTCGCAGCCTCCGCCTCGAGTGGCGCGCGAGCCATCAGCGCATCGTGTATGCAGATGGCGTCGTCTCGGAAGAGTGCCATCGATCGACAGTGCATTTCCCAGGCATCGGGAGCGCACCCTCGACGACGATGCTCTGCGCAGAGAATGTAGGCTTGTGAGAGGCGTAGCGGGTCCAGCTGCAAGAGCCTCTTGCGGTAGGGCGTAGGGTCTTCGTCACGCGTGACATAGGCGCACTGAAAAATGCTCTCGTCGCCGGCGCTCTTGAGAAATTTCGGGTGGTGGCAGTGCCAGCAGTTCGTTCCCCACTCGCCTTTGCACAGCGGGTTGCAACAGCTGTTGTATTCGTCGACGCGGGTGGGGATTTCGGATCCCTCAGGCGCATCTTTGTAGGCGAGGATGTCCTCGTAGGTTGGCCGCTGCTTTTGGCAGATTGGGCAGATTATGACTGGTAGTTCGTCGGACATCACATGTCACACGTTTTCTCGCAGGCGCAGAGCCTCGCGCCCTTTCCTGGTGAGGCGGATGGCAGTGTAGCTCCCGTGGCGTCCGATGTGGTTAATCGTCTGAAGGTACTCGCGCTCGAGCAAGTCTTGGATAGTCGCCTCGTGCTCGGTGATTCTGCGCTGCGGGTTGCGGAGCACGAGTACCTGGGTCTTGCGGAGCCTGGCTCCGGGGAGCAGCTTGAAATCCCTGAGCCATCGCGCGTGATCCTCATGACGCAGGTCCAGCATCCCCTTGGCCCGTCGCAAGAGTTCATACGGGTCGGTCTCCTCGGTGCTCATCGCACTTTCCATTTCTCCTTGAGTGCTTCGATCCCGCGTTCGATCTCGGCCTGCTCTTCCTCCGTCATGGTGTCCCACAGCACGGCGTGGTGTCCGGCGATTTCCGCTTCGACTTTATCCGAAAGAGCTGTGACTGCCCGTAGACCAAATAGGCCGTCCACGAGTGACAGGTAATGCTGAACCTTCTCAGATCGCCAGCGGATCTCCACAACAGCCACCGCCATTCCGAGTCGGACTAACCCGTTGCGGAACGAATCGGGATCGCCAAGTCCAGGTGGAGGGCGGCACACTTCCCGAGCCGCCGAGAAAAGTTCAAGAATCTCCGGTGTAGTTTTCGGTGACATAGTCATCGAGCCTAGCCCGTGAGTTTCCAGCCAGCGGTTTTAGCGAGGGCGACGAGGATCCTCTTCGCCGCACCGCGAGGCACAGAAACGCGACCCACGCTAGCCCCGTACGCCCACCCCATAAAGACGTCCTTGGGATAGCTCCAAACAACCCAAGTCACCGCAGACTCTGGGGCATTATCCTCGACCTCATAGCCAAGCTCGCTGGCAAGGTAATAAACGAGGGCGTCCAGGTCGTCCTCGCGAAAAACCCATGACCAAAAAACCGCGTCCGGAACGACGGGTTCCATGACACTTCCTTGCGGGGGAGCAACAGACCCAGAGAGGCGATAGCGCTTTGAGCCCCTGCCAACCTCTTCCGTAACTGCGATTTCAACCGTGCAATTTCCTCGACGGTATTTCGTCGATACTATGAGTCTGCGATTCCGCGCCTTCCTTTTCGTTAATCTCTTTTTCGTCCTCTTTTCCATTATCACTTCCTTGGGCGCGATGTGTCAGGCGTCCTTTTTCTTTAGCAGCAGCTTGAGCCCACGAGCATTCCGGCATTCGCCTTCGCCGAAATAGTTGTGAGGCTGGCAGTTTCCGTGATGGTCCAGATCGCAGGGTTCCACATCAAGCAAATCTCCGAGCACGACTTCGAGCGCACTAATTCTCTTGCGCTTCTTTTTCAGCCCGAGCCTGACGAGCTTGAGCTTCGGTTCGCAGAACTCGCTTGGCCGATGACCAAGGACCAGGCATCGCTTCCCGTCGAACGAGGGGCACTCATCTTCGGAGCAGCGCCAGTCCTTGGTCGGCTGTATATCGTGCGCCCTACTCATGGTTGGTTTTTCGTCATGCGACCAAGGATATCCTCGAGGAAGCCCCGCTTCCTTGCGTCCTCATTTTTTTGCGCCTTTTCGAAGAACGACGTGATCCCCGCCTCCAGTGCCCACGTCGATGCGCAGAGTCGCTGGATCGCATCCACGGTGGCGACCACAATCGATGCGGGCGCGGATATTGTCAGCTCCAGGGAGCCTCCGTTTTTGGAGAGCTTGGTCGTTCCTCCTGCCTTTTGCACGAGTTCCCGAGCTTTTCGGACTTTGCCGAGGAACTCCTTCATCTTCCGCTCGGGCGGCCTGACGGTTGTTGTGTAGGTGAGGTCGGCCATCAGCTCCCGCAGTTGTTGTAGGCCCACACCACGAAGACGATGAAAGCTGCGATCGATCCGAATTTGAGGACGATCTTACCCACCGTTCGCGCCGCGAACCCCACGAGGGTTAAGCTATGGTCATCGAGGGCGTCCACAAGCTTGTGCGCGCGGCTGGCATTTCGCTCTCGGATCAGCTTGAATAGCGCCGCACCAAACTCCGCTGCGCTGATGACAATGCCGTAGCTGTCCGCGAATCTCACGACCTGAGGTATGAAGTCGTCGCCCGTCTCTGGCGGGTCATCCTCGATGTCATCGATGAGAGCATGGACATCATTTTTGAATGCCCTTTGGTCGACGGTGAACATTCTATTTCCCTGAGATGGTGACCGTGCTGATTCCAATGGTTTTTCCGTGGTCTTCGAAATCTTCCATCAGTTACCCTTCGCGTTTTGAATCTGCTCACGAATGTTCTCGGCCGCTCGCGCCGCGTGCTTGAGGCGTTCAGCCGAAGCCTTATGCGGACAGAGGATTGGCACCACGACGGTTGCCCCACCGCGTAGCGTGAGTTCGATGCAATAAGTGCGTCGACCGACGACACTCGTCGGGTCAATGTAACGCACGGAAACGGCCTGTACCTCCGACGACAGGATCGACACGCCAGAGTAGACCGTTCCCTCGAACAGCCGAGCGCCATCAGCTACACGCGTCCCATCCGCGTTTGCTTCATACTGCGGATAATGCAGTTCTATGAACGTGTTGTCGTGCATTGGATCTCCAGATTGCCGAACCCGCGTGCTGCGGTTTTATTCCATGGATCGGTGGTGCCGGTTGCGGGGCTCGAACCCGCGGGAGCGCTAAGGACGGAGCAGAAAATTCGTTCGAGGTCGCTCTCATGACCTACATTCAAACCGGCTTAGGTCGGGACGATTGGCAGGCGGATTCCGTTTTGCTTACTTTCTCGTCCCTAGGAGATGGCGATGTGGCTGCACCGCCCCCGTCCCCTGGCGGGTCAACATCCAACGTAGAGAGAAGATTGGGAATACGTCCCATTGAGGAAGTCAACGCAGTCGGCGGCTGCCCGCCCTCCGTCATCCATGCACTCGCGCACGAACTCGGCGCGCTCGATTTGAACGCGGTTTTGTTCGAGCTGAATCTGCTGGAGCTGGTACTGCTCCCTTCGCTCGAGGGCATCATCGTTTGCGATGATGCGATATCCGGCGAAGATCAGAAGGATGACGCCGATGAGTAAAAGAGCGGCGGGGAAGACTCTGTCGAAACGCTTGGAGGATTTGTTCATAGCTGGATTCTACTCCTTGAATTCTGCGAGCTTGGCATTATTTACGAGCCACTCAGCCATCGGCCCATCGACGTGGCCGATGGCCATGTTGCCTTCGCCTTGCAGTTCGAACCACGACGGAGCTACCCCGCCAAGTGGCGGTTTGTGCAACGTCCACGGAAGCCCTGGCGGAGGGTCGAGCGTGGACATGTAGAAGAGGCTCTCTTCTCCGTGCGGCGGTGGCTCCTCGGGTTCAATCATCCCATCATTGGAGCGCCCATTTTTGTAGTAGTCCATTGCGGACAGGCCGAAGTCATCGAGGAGGTGGGCGATCCCAAATATTCCCTCACTCCATACGGCGAAGCCGAGCGCTCGGACGTAGACGCGCTCGCCTGAATTGCCGACGCGGCAAAGTTCGTCGACCTCCATAATGCGACAAAGGTCGGCGGCGATGTCCGGCCTGGTCGGAAGCGTGAGGTCGTGCACGGTGCGCGGTCCAGTTCCGAGGTGAACCCTGATGCCGGCCCCGTTGAGACTGACCCCAAGAACGACGGCGTTTTTGGGAAGGTACTCTCCTTTTTGAATCTTGATTGCTTCTCTCATACTAGTCCAAGATGCTTGATTGCTTGGTCGGCAGCCTTGTTGGCCATCGGCACGAGGTGCTTGTCCTCGGGAAGCGCGTGCTCTCCATTTCCGAATGTCATCAAGAAGCCGCGAAAGAAGCTCCCGATTTCGCCGGTGAGCAGCGAGTCCGGGACGCCATCCATTCCGCCACCGAACGGGTTCTTGAATACGAAGTCAAAGTCGCCTCCGAGGCACGTCGCCTCGTGCCGCAGCCACGATTCACGGTGTTCGAGTATGAGTTTGGTGGCGAGGACTTCTTCCTCGGGCGGCACCGAGTTATCGTGGAAGTGCAGGACGCCCAGGTCGTCGAGGTCGAAGCAGATCTTCCCCGCCTTGATAGCGTGTCTTCCGTGCCGATGGGATACCAGGTATCGGTGTCCGGTTATTCCTCCGGTCACCATGATTGCTCGGTCCTTCGCCCATAGCTCGTGCTGCTCGGGAGTGAGGAAGCTCTGCAGCACTTCGTTCGCCGGGGCAATCGCTCCCGGCATGCAGCGCGGACAGCTCGGCGTGGGGCGCTTGACCGTCGCGGCCTTTTCCACCTTCGGCTCCTCCTTTTTCTCCTCAGGCGCAGGCGCCTCGCGGCGGTGCGGAGAAGTGGGTTCTGCGATCTCCATGCCTGCAGCGGTCTCGAGTTTTCCGGCCAGCTCCCCAATATCGCCAACCTTCTTGCCGCCGTCCGCGTTGCCGAGGAAGGTGTTGAGCCAGGCCATGAAGCCCTTCTCCGCCGTGGCCTTCGCTTTGACCTCGCCGTTCTCGAGTTTTACAGCGGTAAGCGTGGCGATGCCGGGCTTGAGGTGCCCGATCATGTATAGGCCGATGTCTAAGAGCGGGGCGTGGATCACCGTTTCCTGTCGATCCCTTTTCCCGGTCGGATTCCAGATCGTTTTCCGATCCTTCATCCACCCCTTATCACCAAGAAGAATCGCCAGCGCTTTCAGCACACGCAATTCATCGCTCGTTGGCTCGATGATCGTGATGAGAGTTTTTGAGGCGTCGTCGGGGTGCGTCTCGATGCGCACGTCGCCGTTCCATGAGGGGAAGTACCAGGTCGTCATCTATACCTTCACGGCGGAGACCCCGGCGTTCAGGCCGGGGAGGAGCCGCGCCAGGGCTCCAGGTTTGCTATCTGCATGCAATATCGCTAGCCTCCGAGGCCCGTGCGTGAGCGCATGACAACCTATCAGTTTCGCGCGTATCCCTCTCGGGCGCAATCGGAGCGCCTCGAGGCGTGGCAACATACGCTGCGTAGTCTGTGGAACGCAGCCACTGATCAGCGCATGATGCGACTGCAGCGCAAGTCGGGGCTGTGGCCAACATACAACCGGCAAGCGGCCGAGCTGACTGATTTGCGTCGCCATTGCGACTGGCATTGCGACGTGCCTACGGATTTTTCGCAATCCCTGCTGCGCGTCGTTGAGACCGCGTGGCAAGACTTTTTTGCTCGCCGCAAAGGCATTCCCAGCTTCAAGGCCAAGGGTCGAGACTGGGCAGCCATGCGAACGCTCGCGCCAAAGCGCTTTCGAGTCGCACGCCGGCGCATCAAACTCCCGAAGATAGGCTGGCTCAAAATCCGCGCACACCGACCTATCGTCGGTACCCCGAAGATGATCTCTCTGACCAAGGACGGAGACCATTGGTTCGTCAGCATTACATGCTCGATCGAGGAGCCAGTTCCCGTGCACCCCAACGCGTCCAAAGCCGTCGGCCTCGACATGGGCATTGCCGTAGCCGTGGCTGATAGTGACGGCGGGTTCGTCGAGAATCCGCGGCATCTCGAACGCTCCAGGCGTCGACTTGCTCGTGCTCAGCGGCGGTTTGCTCGCACTAGAAAAGGGAGTAATCGTCGCGGTCGAGCCAAAGCTCGGGTCGCGCGCGTACATCGAAAGATTCGAAACCAACGGAAGGACTGGCAGCACAAGCTGACCGACGCCTACACCAAGAGTCACGGTGTTATCGTCGTCGAGGCGCTCAAGGTCCAAAACATGATGCGAAGTGCGCGCGGGACTGTCGAGAGTCCTGGGCGCAATGTGAAGGCAAAGACTGGACTCAACCGCGCCATTTCCGACGTAGGCTGGGGCGAGATCCGCCGCCAATTGTCCTACAAGGCTGACCGGCGTGGAGGCATCCTCTTTGAGGTCGACCCGCGCAATACGTCGAGGTGCTGCCGCATGTGCGGTCACACGTCTGCGGAGAACCGGGCGACGCAGGCTCTTTTTGCCTGCGTCGGATGTGGCCATCGGGAACATGCTGATACGCACGCTTCGCGCAACATTCTGGCTCGTGCGAGTCAGACTCCCGCCGAAACAGCGGGTGATGCACGTGGAGGGAATCGCAGTGGCGACCCTATGAAGCGTGAACGAGTGCATGATTGCGCTTGAAATCTCCGTCCTAAAGGACGGAGATTGTTTACTGGACCGCCTGTCCCATCTGTGCGATCTGCGCACTCGGAGGGGCCAGGGCTGTGACGACTTGGCCCGGTGGCACAAGATCGCCCTCAGACCCATCCTCAGGATCGTCCGCGTCGTCGTCGGGTGAGCCGAGCTGCGCCATCGGAATTCCCGGCACAGGGTACCTGGGTCGCCCCGTGGCGGGCGTTGGCTCGGGCTCCCCCTCCTTGCCGAGGGCTTCGTCCAAAGCGCCCTCGAGCTTGCTGACGATGTGGCCGAGCCCGGCATCTTTGGCCTGTGCGATTGACTCGATCAGCTCCTTCACCGAGGGGCCGGTATTGCGCTTGAGAGAACCGAGCGCGGAGACAACCTCGCGGGTCAGCTTCGCGCCGAAGGTCTCGTTTTGCGCCGCCTCCTGAGTGAGCGACCCGACGTCCGTGTCGTCTTCGTCGTAGCCATACTGGTCCTGGTACGGCGACATTACGAATCCGCCGGGGCCGCCGTATGACCCAATGCTACCAGAATAGGTTGAGTTTGTTTGCATCGCTGGGCCTTGCATCGCTGCGCCGAGCCGCTTCTTCCGCCGCACCTCGGCGAGCGGAGTGCGAATCATCAGAAGCTCTTGGGCTGTGTGCGAAAATCGGGCGAGTTCGTTGAGCGTGCCGATCGACACACCACGCGATGCGATGCTCTTGATCTCCGCAGCGATCGCGGTTCGAAGTCCGTCGCTCGTTTGTTGGGAAAGGTTTTCCGCTTCCCCTTCGGATAATGCGTGCTGCTCGTCGCAGCCATTTTTTCCGCATGAAAATTGTTGTGACACCATAATCTTCTTCCTTCGGTGACCGGCTATTTGGGTTGGAGTTTCAGCTCATGACACACGGCGGCAATTTGGGCTTTGAACTGCTTCACGGTCCCATCGTTTGTGATCCGAAAGTCGAACGGAAGTTCTCCGTGCGACTCGGACTCGTGGGAAGGATTGTACTCGCAGCCTGGTCGACGCACACAGATGATGCGACCTCCGAGCCCGCTTGTCACCTCCGCGTGTTCGTTGGGGAACCGAACGTCCTCGATGATGAGGTTACCGGGCGGTAGCGTGTTCTTCCACGCGGTCAGCCAGATGTCGGGATGAATCATCCGGCGGCCCCACTCGGTGCCCATGGTCATCATGGCATGGCGCGGAGTACGCCCGCAGAGCTTGTTGGTGGGGGCCTCCTTCTCGTCGCCGTAGACCTGCGCCTCGGTCAGACCGAACGCGATCATCAGCGCCTTTTTGAGTGGATCGGCGAACGCGGTGCGGATGAATCCGTACTGCTCGACTAGGTGTTGGGTGAGGGTGGATTTTCCGGACTGCTTGGGTCCGATCACTCCGATAATCATTGTCTGACCTTTACCACGACTTTGGATTCCGGTTCGACAGATGCTTGCGCTCCGTCAGGTGTTCCACGAGGCGGCTTATCCTTGGTAATACCGGGCCCAGGTGTTTCGCCTGGTGGCGTATCATCGGGGATATCAAATGGCCGATTATCCTTTTCATCGCGCGCACAAATTAGTACTACCACTTTTGTATTCGGTTTGATTTCGGCCAGACAGTCAGAGTTCCACATAAGGCGCACGGTGCCCGTGGCAAAGCTTGGATCCTGGTCTCTTGCCCATTTGGTACGTCGATCAACCACCCGGGTTAGTCGAACAAATGCGCCGCTAAGCCTACGGGATCGCATCCCTCCCCAGGCGCGATGGACTTGCACAAAATCTCCAGCCACAAGTTCTTTGGCCATTTTTCCAACGATGGTCAGCATCTAATGATCGCCGGTCTTAAAGCTTATTTTCTCTTGCTTGATAAGATGGAAATCGCACCTTTATTTCATCGATCCAGGCGTCGGCAGCCCTATCTTCTTCGGGTGTGAGCAAGTTCTCAAGCCTTATGCTTTCATCTTCAAAGTGTTCGCGCTCCTCCCGAGAGATGGGTCTGGACGATCGTTCCATGAGATATTCGAGCATTAGCGCTTTGAACGCTGCAAGATTGCCTGAGTTAACCATGGTCTTCGGCCTCGTACATGTCGGGATAGTCGCAACGGTGTGCGTAAGCGGATAGCTCCTGTAACTCAAGTTCTGTCATCACCGATCGCGTGCGATCGACCTCGGCCATCGCCGCTCTCATAGCTTCAGTATCAAATTCCGGGCCAGGAGTCCCTGCACGAAATCGGTCGCCCCCTTCGTTCTCAAGTACTTCCATGCTCGCCCACATAGCGCGCAGATGCTGCTGACCGCGCTTGCTCAAACGGAGAAACGCGGGCTCTTGAAAGCGTGCGGGAGTCAGGCTTAGCATATTTCTTCCTTGCCGTGCTCGGTGATCGGCTTCTCGCTCATTACTTTGCAGAGCCATCTTGGGCTAGATGTATTCGTGACGGAACGGGACCCTTTTGGTCACGATACCGTCCCTTGTAGAGTTCGATTTCCCCTTCGGGCTTGAGGAAATACGCCTGGCAGATCGGCACTCCAGCGTAGACGCGAATCGGATGGATGACGTGGATTTCCAGGGTGATCTGCCCTTTGAATCCGAGGTCGCAAAATCCTGCGGTGACGTGGACGTGCAGGCCAAGGCGCCCGATGCTCGATCGCCCTTCGACGATGGGTACGAACGCATTCGAGCCGATGCACTCGATGGTCGTGCCAAGGTAGAGAATCCCTGGCCGCAACATGATGCCCTTCTCGGGGATCTCCAGCTCGAAAACTGGATTCTCCTTTCGCATGTCGAGATGGCCCCCCGTCGGATAGACGGGTCCGGTCATATCAACGCCACCAAGGATAGTCTCGGGGCGCGGCCAATGTTGGGTGTCCCTATTTCGGTCTACGGTCGCGCGGTTGTCGAATCGCCCGACGGCACTTTCGTACACGAGCAGCTTATCGCCCAGCCGCAGGTCGACCGAATTTGGTCCAACGAGATCAGGATCGTAGGGGTCGATGTGGATGTAGTCCATCGTGGTGTCCACGACAGTCTTTGTCCGAACGGCGTGTTTAGACGGGATTCTAATTTCTCGCTTTTTGCCGTGACGCTTCTTGCCGTCCTCGGTTTGTGATCGTATTTCGGGACCGGTGAGAATCATCTTGGTAGTTCGACTTTCGCCACCCGATCCATCCGAATATTCGGACGACGGGCCACATGAGAAACGCGCGCGGGCGAGGGATGCCCGATCATGGTAAGTGGGGGGAGCCTAAGTTGTCCGTCCACTGAATCGTGCAACAGTCTCACTCTTCCGGTTCTTTTCCGAGTGCAACACAAGCGGCTTCAGCGGCGCTGTCCAGTTCTTTCGTCACCGTACCGCTAGTCAGCGTCAAGAAGTTCCCGTCTTTAGTCTGAAGGACAACGAGCCCACGAACAAACCCGCCATCACCCACAGTCTCTAGAACTTTTCTCGCATCTTCAATCAACGTTTTCATCATCTTCTCCCTCTTGTAGTCAGCGCGCTATTTGACCAGGTCGACGACGACCGCCATATTTCCGCCGCCCTCGGTTGGGCCTTGCCACTGACAGATCACGTCGGGGTCGTACTGTGTACCCGCCTTGCAGCCGAACTTCCCTTTCGAGATTCCGCAGGGCGGGTTTTGGCGTTCGACGCATATGTCGCATCCGTAGGGAAACAGGCCGACGACCTTCTCATTTCCGGTCTGACCTTTTGGGGGTCCGAGCTGGATGGCGCTTTTACCGGTCGGCGTCGCGGTGATTTGAATGTCGTTGCTGTAGCCGTCGACGAGACTCACATCGAGAATGTCGTACCACGCGGGATTGTTGACGTTGACCTCCGCCTTGGTCACGCCGCACCCAACCGCCTCGTTGAACGCGAGCGTCGCGTTGAGATATTCGGTGCCGGGCAGATCCCGCGTCGACCCTGCGCCGAGCGGGAAGTTACAGTTCAGCCCCGAGCCCGTACAAAACGACCAGTCGTCCGCGGTGATTTTTGAGTCACTGCCGAAGGCGACGTAGACCGTTGCTGCCACACCTGTTCCATTATGAACAGATACCGTTGTGGCAATAGTGGAAGCTGATCCGCAATGGCACGAGCCTATTGCGAGAAGGATCGGGAGTAGAGATTTTCCGTTCATAGTGCCCCACCTAGGACTCGAACCTAGCGCGCTCCGTTCCCGCCAAGAAAGTTGAGTTGACGTCCGCCGACAGGAATGGGGCATTTTGCCGGCCTCTCAGCCGGCGCGGGTGTTCTACCACCTTGAGCGATGCAGTTGCACCCCCTATTTCGGACTACGCGATGTAGTACGAAGTGCCGCGAGCTTCGCCGCATTTGCCGATCCTCTCGGCCTCGTGTAGCTCGAGGAACAGGGGTCGGACCTCATCCGCATCGCCGCCGGTGATTTTGCGGATATTCTGGCTGGTCATCGAGCTATCTTCGTCGACAGCTTTCTCAGCGCGCAGGCATTTCATGATGTCCTTCTTGGTGACCTTGTCACCCTTGGGCTTCTTCTTGTCCTTGCCCTTCTTGTCCTTGCCTTTCTTCTTGTCTTTCTTCTTGTCTTTCTTCTTGTCTTTCTTCTTGTCCTTGTCGCCCTTCTTCTTTTTCTTCTTCTTTTTCTTCTTCTTCTTGTCCTTCTTGGGCGTGCTCTCGGATTCGCCGGACGCGTCGTCGCCATCGTCGTCGAATTCATCATCGTCGTCGAGGTCGTCATCCTCCTCGTCGTCGTCGACACCGTCGCCGTCGTCTAATGCGGAGGCCAACGCGGCCGGCTCGAGTGCGTCGGCAACAAGCGCCGCCACGCCGCTGTTGGTTGCGCCGGCTAAAAGCTCGGCGATGGTGAGGCGCTTGAATACCTCGAGCATGATGTAGTCGCCGGTATCGTCCAGCTCGAGCGAGTCCAGCACTCCACCGATGGTTTGGTATGGATTCTTACAGATGGTTCGGATCAGGGCATCGCGCGCCTGGGAGACCTGGATTTCCTTGAGGCTATCCAGGAAGGGATTGGGTTTCTTGGGCTCCGTCGCCCCATTTTCTTCGTCTGACATTTTTCTTTCTGCTCCTTGCCGGCGAATAGACCGGACTCACTTGGTTTTGCCTTTCGGCTTGTTCGGGGACCATATCTTTATTCCCCAGCGTTGGTATACGAAGACGTAACTAAGTACGTCAGTAAAGAAACGTTTGGACTGCTCGTAGATGCCAGGGCATTTAGTCTCCCTCGGTCCAGCTACGTTGAGTATTTCGATGGTTCGTCGCGTATCTCCTTCCGAAAGATGTGTCTCGCAAATCCATTGAACCGCCCTCGGGACTGTGCGGATCCTCGACGGGTCAAAAAGTCGGTACGGTTTCCCTGCTCTTTGGACGGCGGAGATCGTGAGCTTGGTTCCGGGGCTGAGGACTCGGCCGCCACCGTGGAGCCTGAGGATCATCGTCGCGTCCGAATCGTGGATGTTCTTTAGCGTGCGCGCCTTGTAGTCTCGGCTGCTCCCGTCGTGTTCGTGAAGCCCGCAGCCGAATCGATCAGTGTTGAAGTATCGGTCGGGAATCTCCCCGTCCTCGGCGGTCCTGCCTTTGGGGACGCATCCTCCCCAGGAATATACGAGCCTGGAAATCGCGCTGTCAAGCGCAGCCCGATCAACGCCGGTTTGTGCGCCGGATATGACTCGTCGCAATCCGCTGAAGTTCACCGTCGTCCTCGATCTTCAAGACGTCGTCGAGAAGCGAATGAAATGGGGAGTCGGGAGTCTCGAGCGCGTTTTGCACGAAGATGACACTGTGCCTGACCGTCGTGTGATCGCGCCCCAGAATATTCCCGATTTGAAAGTAAGGAAAGCCTCCGCAGTTCCAGGTGAGCCACAGGCAAAGCCGGCGCGAGATCACGAGTTCCTTGGTCCGGGGACCGAACAGGATGTCGACCGATCGGGTATTGGTCGCCACAGAAATCGGGAGTGAGAATCGCCATAGGAACCATCTGAGCTTGAAGTCTTGGTTGATCCTGATGACCTTGCGCTGCGTGTCGAGGCGAATATTCTTCAGAGCGTCGTCGAGGCTTACGAGGGCAGATTTTCGCTGGCGCAGGCGCTCGATGTAGTGAATGTCGGAACACTGAAGGCGCAGCCTTTCGCAATCGACCTCGGCTTGGAGTTCGATGATGCGGATCTGAGATGTGTGCCTGTGAACGTCCGGGCACAGTTTCTCAATCTCCGTCGTCGTCTTCGCCCTCATCGTATTCGAAGTCGTCATCGATACGCTGCTCAACGAGCCCCTTACCTGTCATCTTGAAAAAGATCTCCCCGGTGGAGGCTCCGAATCTATTCTTCCCCTCACACCCGAGCGAGCGCATCTTGCTCCGTTTGCTCGGCGACATGAAGCTGAGCACCACATCGACGTTGTGCTCGAGCACTTTCGGCCCGGCGATGTTGCCCTTCTTGTCGACATGCGCGATCACGATGACGGCGATGCCCGAGCCGTCATTGTCGCCGATGCCCTTGCACCACGCGAGTAGATGGTGACCGATCGCCTTGACCTGGGTGATCGATCCAGGCTGCTTGGGACAATCGTCGATAGCCACCGTGCTTACTGAGTCGATGACGAGGAGGGCGACGTTGAGCTTCTCGGCCACCAGGCATATCTTGTCGATGCTCGTTTCCGGAAGCAGCAGCAGATTGTCGTGCTCGCATTCGAGACGACCGAGAGCTTCGCCGATTTGGTCAGCGCTTTCCTCTCCGCTGGCGTAGAGAATCCTGGTGCCTGGATTGCTGTCGCAGACATGGAAGCAAATCTGTCGCGCTAGGGTGGATTTTCCGATACCCGGATAGCCGCCGAGCAGAACGATGGATTCGCGAACGATCCCCTGTCGACCTTCGTTGCCGCCGAGGAGTCCGTCGACAGTCTCCATCCCTGTGGATATTCGGTCGTATTCGACGACGTTGGCAGACGCATCAGACGAGCTAACGACGCCGAGGTCTTCGAGTTCCTCCGTGTCGACGTTCGGCTCGTCCTGGCGATAGCGCTCTTGGATCTCCAGCTCGTCCTCTTTCTCTAGCTCTTCGAGGTTGCCGAGCCATCGCTCTTCCATGTCAGAGGAGACCTCGCGCGCGGCAGTGTCGTCCGCGTCGTCGTATGCTTCGATGGTCTTGATGTTCGTGTGACCTGTGGATTTCATCACGCGCCGGGTATCGCCCTCCGCCTCGAGGCTGTCCGTGGCGTGGAAGTGTCGAAAGGCGTGCGGGCTGAGTTTCTTTTTGGTCGACGCCTCGCGTCCGATATTCTCGATGATTCGTTGCGCGGAGCGAACAGTCAATCGTCCGGTCCCCCGCTTGGCGCGGTCCATGGACTTCATCACCGGTCCCTTGGCGCGGCCTCGCAGCTCGAGCCAGTCCTCGAGCGCTTCGAATGTAGCGGTGCCGACTGGGCGCCACACGTAGCGGGCGACCGTATCGCCCTTACCCTTCCATCGGACTTTGAATCGCCGTTTGTCGAAGTCGACATTCTCAAGGTCGAGAGAGATCACCGATGAGATACGCAGGGCCATGAAGCCGAGCATGTAGACGATGAGGCGATCTCTGACCGCCCCTTTTCCCTCGGCCGTATTGACGACGCGGAGGATCCTCCTAAACTCAGCGTCACTCGGGCCGGAGGTGTCCCTGACCTTGCCGCCCTTGACGTTCTTGATGTCGAGTTTCCATTCGACCCACCCGACGCGGCGGGCTGCGTCGACGAACCAGCGGATGGCGGCGAGGCGAATGTTGATCGTATTCGGCGCCAGGTCGAGTTCCTCCATCCACATGAGGTATTCCTCGACCAGCGTCGAGGCGTCCATGTAGGATAAAACGATGAGGCGAGCGACGATATTCGAGACCTTGGAGTTCACGCGTCGCAGACCGAGGTACTTTCCGAAGTGCCTGGCCGAGCTTTGGTAGCTGCGCTTGGTCTCGTCGCTGAGCCGGTCCCAGTGGAGCCCGAAGCGGCGCTTGGCCTTTTCGTTCCAGGTCTTGGCGCTGTCGATCTCACCAAGCTCTTCCATTTTGGCGAGCGCGGTCTGCTTTTGCTCGAGCTTGTCCTGGACGAATTGCTTCGTGTACCACGCGGAGAATAGCGAGGCTGGCGATGTTTTGGTTTTATCGGCCATTGAAAACGGCAGGGTAACTACGGATGCCCCAGGGTCAACGCTTGGGGAATTCGGGTCGAAGATCGAGCTTACTCAGGACGCGACGCAGGTTGTGCATCAGCGTCTCCTGCGTACTCGTGAGCTTATCGACCTTTCCTTCGAGAGCCTCGTTAGAGGCTGTTACGGAACCCAGGTCTCGCTCGAGCGCGCGTATCTTCTTTCGCGCGGCCCTGAGCCTCTTTGTCAGCTCGCTTGGATTCATCGCGTCGGGTGCGGTCATGCTCCTCGCTCCATTCGACTTCGTCGCATCTATCGAGGTCCGTGTATTCGCAGAACTTGGCCGCCATCCCCTCCACCCCGACGCTGAGGAAGACTGCGATTGTGATCGCCACTCCGACTATCAAATCGGCCGCGAGGAACTTTTTTACCACTTCGGATACCTGCATACGTTTGTCTTTCCTTGAGTATATGCGCGAGGGCAGGCCCTTCGAGCTGGATGATTTTTCGATTCTTCTGGAGAACGTAGGTGTCGAAGAACCATGCGAGTCCTACGCCTACGCCGAGAAGAAATATTGTTACGATGATTCCCATTTACCGTAGCGTCCTTTTTGCTGTCTTGATAATCCGGTTCATCCTGTTGATCGCCGCCGTAGTTTTTCTAGGCGCCTGGCTGTACCGCATAGTCCCGACGTTATATACACCGTCGAGGTGCGGCTTCCCCCCAGTGTGTGCCGTCACTGGATTCATTGCAAGTTTTAGCTGAGCGACGACGGCATTCGCCAGCGCCGCGGATTCGTCCCACAGCTCCGCATCGATCGCTTTGTTGATTTTTCGCTGGAGCTTCCAAATGACGGATACGGGGATCTCCTCCCCATCCATCATAGGGCCTCTATATTGCGGGGGAGCCCACCCACGTCGCCTGCGACCATGCGTACGCCGCGTTCCGTGGAGGTCATCAGGAACCAATATTCACGGTCGAGCTTGGGCGTTTTGGCCGCGTCTCCGAACCCGCGAAAGTCCTTGTTGGACAGCTGGAAGTATTGGTCCTCGGGATAATCCGGATCGATAGAGGACAAGGGTCCCCTCCAGTAGACGAATCCCCCCTTGGCCTTTTGCGGGCGCCCGAGCGTTGACACGATCTCGTCGTAGGTCAGTTCGCGCAGGATCGCCCGGTGCGTCGGGGCCCACTCGTTGTTGGCAGGCTTTTTGCCGAGGATATTGTCGAGGAAACTCATTTTCGGGCTATTCGTCTTGAGACTGACCTTCTTGGCCAGCCTTATGCGGGGCCAAGGACTCGTCACACTTTGGTGCCTGCGGGCCGAGGCCAGCAGAAGCTCGCGCTGCGGCCGGCTTTTTCTTCTTCGCAGCCTTCTTCTTACCGGCCCTCTTAGCGGTGCCAGGTTTCTTGGCAGCCTTCTTGGGGGCTCTCTTGAGGAGCCTCTTCTTCGCGGTCTTCTTCTTGCCAGCCCTCTTGGCCAGCTTCTTCTTGGCGGCCTTTTTCGGTGCCTTTTTCGGTGCCTTTTTCTTGGCGGTCTTTGCGGTCTTCGCGGGCTTCGCGGTTTTCTTGGAGGTCTTCTTTTTGCTCATCAGACTTGCGCCCCCGTCACATCGGCCCATGTGACACCTCGATGAATATCCGAGACTGCCTGTCTCGATACGCCGAACATTTCGGCTATTTCCTTTTGGGTGTGTTTACCCTTGAGACGATGGATCTGCTTGGCATGGCGCTTTATCAGTTCAGATTGGCTGTTGCGCTCTCCGACCTGGTCGGTGCCGTGACGGTGCTTGTCTTGCTTGTTCTCGAGGTAGGTACCATATTCGAGGTTGGAGAGCATCGGTCTCCAGCTCTTCCCGTCCTTGTGGCGAACGAGGCGTCCTCGAGCGGGTCCCAGAAAAGCTCGGGCGACCAAGAGGTGAACGCGCTCCACTTTCTTTTCACCACCGCCGCTTTGAAGCGTGACGCGCGGGTAGCCATCGCTGCCCCTTCGCGTCCGCATGATGCGGGACTTGCCGCCCTTCCAGCTGCGGATTCTTCCGAGGTTACTGACGTCGTAGTCCCGGTATCCCGGGATCTGCCGCCATCGCTCCTTCGGAGTCCGAGCCATCGGACCTTTGTATCAGGTAATGGCTCCGACAGCCAAGCTGTCCTTGCCCCTGCTCGTTACGCGGTAGATCTTCAACCCTGCGGGCATAAGGTCTCCGGACACGACAAGGGACCTGCGCTCGAGCCAGCACAGCGAGGCATCGACGGCGGCCTCTGCTATTCCGGTTCGCTCGGCTATTTCGCTCACGGAAAGGACGCCTCTATTCGCGGCTCCGAGCACGCGTAACATTTTCCTTTTCGCGGTGAATGAAATAAACACTCTCGCTATCCCTGAGAAGGATACCACGAGAACGCCTAATCCGAGAAACCCGAAGGGCATTTGAAGCACGAGTCATGACGGCTCCGCAATCGCGCTATTGTCGAACTCAAGCACGGTCACACAATCCTCGGCCTCGCTAAACAGCGCGACGAGCTGATCAAGGGTGTTCCCCGCCTTGAGCGCGCCCTCAAGATCGCTGCCGTGTACTTCGAGGATCAGCCCTTGATCTGAGTAGCGCGAATGCACGGGCGCGCCAGCATACTGGGACAGCCTTTCTTCGTTGGCCAGTATGGGCGGCAGTCCGCGAGCGCGAATGAATTCCTCCCGGGCGTCGTAGTGTTCTTTTTGTTCGATGCGTTCGATGGCGCCTGTGCAGGCGGGCCCTATTCGTTGGTCACCCTTTTCCCAGTCGCATTCGTTACGAATAAATCGCAACGTCTCGACCAGATCCATAATCTGGCGACGCGTCGTTAGCCATGAAGAATTGTCGGCGATGGCGATGGTGGCCTTCAACTCAGTCACCCGAGCACTCAATTTGGCTACCGTCTCCTGCATCGATTCGCATATTTCTTCCACGTTCACTTCCTCTCGTCCCATGACGGCACCTCTCCCTTTACTCTTCGACGGTTTCGCCGTCTTCGTTGATGGGCGCATCCATCTCTTGGGACAGCTCCCGGAGCTTGTCTCCAATTTCCCCGCCCATGTCATAGCCCATCGAAGCGAGCATTTCGTGGACGGAAATAAAGGCGTTCCACAGACCATCCCTGTGGCCGAGGCTGTGGCTGAGTTCGAGGACTTCCTTCGTCTTCGTATAACTGAGGCTGAGAGCCTCTTTCACCTTTGCGTCTAACGCTAGTCGAGATTGCATTGTTCCTCCAAAAAAATGAAACGGGGCGACCAGTTTCCCGGCCGCCCCGTGGCTACCAACCGCGACGCATGATGGCATCGAAGTCGGGATGCGTGTAGACGACTTTCCCGTGCAGCTGGCGGAAGGCAACGACGTAGCGCTTGCCTTCGATGAGTCCCGCCTTCGTGAGTATCTCACCCTCTTCCATCAGCTCGACGTGAAGGATCTCAAAGTTCTCGAGATCCAGCCCGTGGAGGATCAGGTCGTGCGCCGCCTTTTTTGCGTCGTCCTCGGTGGACGACAGCGGCAGCACCAGCGTGACTTGGGGAAGCCTCTGCTCGTGGACATTCTCGTCCATGGCCCTCCTTTGTTTTACAGGTTGGCCCAGAGGATGAACGCACCCACCGTGAACAGGAGGATCCCGAGACCCGCCCGCTTCAGGTTGAGGTAGTTCGACGTGACGCCTTCATCGGACATCAGATCGTCGAACTGCTCCTGGGTGATGGCTCCGCTTGCGAACTCGGCCTTGATGTCATCCGCGCGGCCAGACTGACCATTGTCTCCGAAAGGGTTTTGAATTCCCATTGTCTTCTCTGCTCCTTGTTGCCCTTATCTCGGGCGTCATATTCCCACCGATATGATGGGAAATTATTGGTCCTGTTTTCGAGTGCTCGCTCGAGCAGTGCTGCAGCGTCGGACAATTCGCTGTGACCATCCTTTCCGCGGGTCATCATCTCCGCGGAAAGCTCCTGGGTTTCGGCGAGTAAATTCGTCATGCGCGCTCGCAAATCGTGGCGAGCGCGTTTGATTGGCTCGCGCATTGCTCTCCGCGCTCCGCAAGTCGTCAGCGACCTACTCGAGCGTCTGCTTCGTCGGCCCTTGAAGTTCGGAGATCCCGGCATCGCATGCACGCAGAGCGATGCGCGCACAGTCTCGGACAGCTCGATCCGGATCATTCAGGAAAGGAGCTATCAGCCCCACCTCACCCCGCTCCACCGCCCCCTGTAAGGCACCCAGCCGAATGGCGGCCTTGGGCGATCTTCCGAACAGGGCCATCAGAAACATAAGCCGATCATCCTCTTTTGAGGATACTTCGACACACAAACGCGCAGCTACGGCCCGAACATCCAGGGCGCGCTCTGTGTCGTCCGCGAGCGCAAATAGGGAACCAGGTGAGCTAGCCTCCGCCTCAAGAATCAGATCTTCATACTCAGATATTTCGTTTTGACTCTGCGCCCCGAAGCTGCGGTCGATCATATCGGAGATCCGATCGATGAATTGGTTGGTCATGACTTCACATTCTAGCGCGCGGGCACGATTGCGCTCTTACCAGGGACTGCACACCTGGGCGCAGGAAGCGAAAGCGGCCGAAAAGATCAAGACTGCTGCGCCGCTCTGCCAACGGCTGCTCGTTCGCTCCGTGGCCAGTTCCGCCCGTCTGGTTTTCAGGCGTTCGATTTGTAGCTCCGGCGTAACCTGGACGACGCGAGTTTCTTGGGAGTCGTCTTTCTCTTCGATGATCTCCGCTTCGATGATGATCTTGTCGCTCATTTTTCCCCAACGAGATTTGGCTTTGCGACGCGCAGCTCCCACAGAATATGATTTGGAGTGCACTTCCCATCCGATCGAGTGGGAGCACTTAGTCCGCTCAGGCGCAGACCGTGAGGGTGATCTCCAAGAACGACTGGGTGCGCGCAGTAGGGTTCCATTTCCATGTCCATGCCGGAGTGCAGGCAGCTGCGACAGGTTCGCTCCTCGCCGCTCACAGTTTCAGCCTCTCCTTGTTCACCGTTACGGTTGACCGCTCTGGGTCGGCCTCCACCTCGACGTTCACCTTGCCGCCCTTCGAGGTTACGGAAATGCTGTAACCAGTTCCTGAAATAGACTGGGAGGAAAAATCCGCATCCTCGAGGCTGTCGAATGCCTCATCCGCCGCCTCGAAGCCTTCATCGAATTTGGAGAAGGCGCGATCGAAGGCGCTATCGAAGAGATCTTTAATGCCCATTCGCTAGCCCCTCGAGGATCACCCGCCGCTCCTCTTCGACCTTGTCGAGGTCAATCTCAAAGAAGTCAGCGAGTAGTCTCTCGTTGGATTTTCGTCTCGGCCACCATCGCATGACCATGTTGGGGGGAAGCTCGATGCCGGCGACGATTGCTAGAGCCTCGGTCGCGTCCGGCTCTTCGAACTCCTTTTCCTCGCAGATCGCATACCCATTGTCGGATAGCCAGTCGAGGAACCCGCTGAGCGTCAGCGACTCATCCCGAGCTGCCGTAATCTTTTCGACTTCTTTCATCACCCTCTCCTTCTGGCCATTACGATCTCCAGGCTGTACGTTGCTCGTCTCCGAGCATTCACTGGCCGCTGACCGGCCGTTTTTTTGCGAACCAGATATCGTCTCCGACTTTGGAATTCATCCCAGCAGCTGTTGCCTGGGCGCCCTCTTTGCTGGAGACGAAAAGGCCAACTGGTCGTGGACCTGATGAGGTTAAAATCTCAGACTGATACCACTCGCCTGTACGCCTATTCTCCACGACGAAGTCTGGGTTTTTGGGCACTAGCTCCCATTCGATGGGATTATTCAGGTCTACCGAGCGGACGGCGGTTAAGCGTCCGCCGTAGTTCCCAGTGACGATGTAGGGGCGAGAGCCTTTGGATTTATGCCTGACGATATCCCCTTCTCGCAGACTACGGAATTCAGTATCGTTCATATTCGTCTATCTCCGATTCTGGGATCAGCTCCTTGAGGTGGGGTCCGAATTGCGGATTCAGCTCGAGGAACAATTCGGTTCTCATCGATTTCCAGAGGGTTTTCCCTTCGGGCGTTTTGAATTTGACGTCGGTGGTTCGTCCTGCGAAGCCTCCGCCATCGACGACGCCTATCACAATGGCGCCGCTAGATCGCCTCGCCATCACAGCGGTTCCATCTTTTTCGGCTGCGGTGATTCGATCGAAGGTTCCGTTGTCCGTCCACGTCTGGAGTTGGATTGCCCAGTAGTCTTGGATTTCGTCAGCCATCGTTAGCCTCCTCTGCGGTGCGGTTGGTGCCGATCATGGGCGTTGCATCCTACTGGCTCCGGTCGTGGCTACCAGCCCGGTGGTCTCCGCACCGCCATGACTTACCTCGTCTCCCATGCCTCAGCTCGTCCTTGCCCTTGGCCGGCTTGTGACAGCGTTTTCCCTGCACCAGCTTCTCGCACGTCCTGAGGATGACTCCTTGGGAGTCAATGTAGAATCGGCGTCGAAGCACCTCGACGCCCAGACTGACGGACGATCGCCTTCTTCCGAATGTTCCGCATTGTGTGCAGCGAAGAAACTCCGACTGGAAGCCTTCACCGCTTTCCCATTCGTGTTTTTTACTGTCACGGCATTCATTCCCCTCAGGCCCAGGTTGCAGTTTCATTATCTGCCTGACCTTGGTCCGGGCAAGCCGTCAGGCGCGAGCCCGAGTCGCTTCTGTTGGTCGACTCGCCCCTCACTCCAATCTGGCGGAACCCACTTTCCCCATCCGGTGTTGAGATGAGGAGCGGGTTGCCATTCTCGGCCGTCGGCGGTCTTGGGTGGCGTCACTCGATAACCTCGATCGTGACTCGGACGCTCTTGCAGTAGAAGGGCCAGAGGCTATCGGTGGAGTGGATCTCTATACGGCCCTGCGACTCGCAGCCGATGTAGAGTTCTTTCCCGTCGCCTCGGGCCGAATGGGCATTCCCTTCGAAAACGTAGGACTTGAGATTCGGTTCGGGTTTATCGCCGACCACAACGTGGAATTTTTTGGGTCCCGTCATTTCACTTCACCATGGCGATCTTCGCTCAATACTGAGGGGCGACGGGACATACGGATCCCAAATCCGTTCCCCGAACCTCAACACACGGAACTGTTTCGGACTTACAGCTAGTACATGGACGATATTTGACGTGAGCGGTTTTCAGGCAGACCACCTGCTCCCCTGCATGCCTGCAGTCCCTCACGATTCCGTGTTCCGATTTCTCCACGCAGTCGAGCACCCATGCTTGAAGTTTCTCTTCGTGCTCCTCGGTGCAATACGGCTCGTAAACTAGGTGCGCGTCGGTGCACGCACACAGAAGCGCCATCATGATGACGAGCGCCCCGAATGATCGTCGTTGATGTTGCAGCTTATTCGTCATCGTCCTCGGTCTCGCCTTTCTCTTCTTCCCACTCCGCCGCCTCCTCACCCGCAAGCTTGTCGTCGCGTCGCCGCCTTTCCTCGCCGACGATTTCCTGCTGGTGTTACTCGAGCGTCTCGTCCTTATAATCGCCCGTAATCGTACCATTGTCCCAACGACGGGTGACGATGAGGCAGCACGAATGCTCGGGAAAATCGAGGGCGTCCGGGAAGGGAAGCGCGTCGTGTCTGGATTCCAGAAGCACGAGCTTAACGACAGGACCACCGGCGGCGGTCACCTTGTAGGTGTCCCAGTGATAGTTGATCGTGTCACCCTTGGAAAACACGCAGCTCACTCGCCCATCATTTTTCTCAGCCTCGATGTCGAGCCTCATTCGTATTTTGACCTGAGCCTCGGTTCCGTGGACCCGAACATGACCCCATGGGTAGGAAATCTCCCATAATTCGTCGAGCCCGTCCTGCATAGCCTTCGCGTCACCTAGATCGGTTTCAGCGTAGATGAAGCGAGGATAGGTGACATGATGAACCATCGCTAGCTCCCGATACCGAAGACGAACGTGCCTAAGAGCGGGCAGGTGCTGCCGTGTTCTTCGGTGGAAAGTGGCGCGAGAACGTGCTCGGACTCCGGCTCGCTCTTGAACCTCTCCCCCTTTTCAGCCTCTTCGCCCTCGTCGATGATTTTTATCTTGTGGCGCTCCGACATCGCCCACTCCGGATTTACGAGAAACCCGATGCTCTCGAATACGAGGTCACGCATGTCGTGACCCCAGACGTATTTGCCAGACGCGCGATTAAGGATTGCAGCCCTACCCCGAGGCGCCGCGTCCTGGTGCCCCTCGGACTGCCACTCGCTGTTGTCGAGATCGTAGATGTGTTTGTAGATGTCGTACGCGATAGCGAAGACTTCGCCAATTCGATTGGCAGGTATCTTCACGGTCGCTTCCCAGTATTCATGGAGCGGGTATGTGAGAATGATGCGCACCTCGACCAGAAACCCGAAGTCGGTTTTGGATCGGCCATGGCACTGCAGAAGCCCCTGCGGAAATACGTTCCACATGATCTGAGAGAGCGCGCTATCCCGGCTCGCGCCGCCCGAGGTTCCCAGGGTGTATTCCGGAGCCCAGTATTGAGCGACAGCCTCACGGATGAGCGCACCCTCGTGGAAGGCGTCGACGCTCAGCGATCCGAAGGGGACTAAGTGGTACTCGCACGCACCCTCGATGTCGACGACCTCCTCTTCGGACAGCTCGGATATTTGTGGTTCAGCTTTTGTGATGGTCATTTTCGTCTCCGTAAGATCGGTCATCGAGCTGCGTGGCCGAACGGGTGCCGCGGTGGGGACTGTTCCGTAAGCCAATCGCGCTTCCAAACGCCCCCAAACATGATGATGCCGTCCAACGCGGCGAGCCCCTGCTTATAACACTCAGCAGCCGTCGCGCTGTTCCCAACTGAACGGGCGAACTCATCCCCCTCCACGAGGTACACAGGGCAGCCTCGCTCCATCCAACGAAGGATTAAGTGGACCTCAGTTAGCTTTGGCTTGGGCAATGGCGCCGGCTCGAAGGTGGTGACATACCGCTCACCCTTCTTGGTCAATTCCCAACGCGCTGCACCGCGCTTGGGCGGTTTCTTGACCAAGCCTTTACTAACTCCCCGATACAGCCGCCACCGCGCCCACTGATAGAGCGA